>ENA-OPRX01000006-OPRX01000006.1-human-gut-metagenome-genome-assembly--contig:-NODE-6-length-162513-cov-8.477945_pt1 | contig 162513 bp, 131 predicted proteins | sample MGYA00241450_ERZ501892 | MGnify/ENA primary metagenome ERZ501892 (study PRJEB25962, sample SAMEA2042223) | human gut metagenome | biome: human gut; feature: human-associated habitat; material: faeces...
AGTGTTCCTGCGGCGCGTACTGCATTTCAACAAGGAAATCCTTCCCCTCCTTCGTTCTGCAAATCACATCGAACACTGCCTTCCGGTCATCTTCCATTATTCCCAACTGCTCGGCCAGAATATAAGTGATGTCTTCAATCTCATGCTCCGGAAAGATAACTTTCAGAAATTCAATGAGAATGTCTTTGTTCACTTCGCTGCCGAAGAGCCGTTTGAAGGACCAATCCACCATCGGATCGATGTACCTCGCCTTGATCTTTTCATCCATAAAGGTAAAGTTTAAATTTAACATATCAAAAATTCTGGACACTGATACCGCATCGGTATTTTCAATAGTGGTGCTACTCCGAGGTTGATTGTCTCTCGAAAAATGACTCTTTATCTCCCGAAAGAGGGGATGTCTGAATCATTCGAAATGATATATCAACATCTCTTGAATAACGGCATCCGCTACGATATCCGTGTCAATCAAGGCTACAATAATATGCAAATTTTTTCCGAAAAACTTGTAAAAAGACGCTTCCAATGAAAATTTTTACGATTTTTAAATGTTTGATACGATTCTTAAATCTTTTATTTACAATTCTTAAATTTTTCGTCGATGTCTTGTCGATATCTTGGTTGAAATTTTCCGCTGACCGAAGTGATCAATAATGGCCGAACAGAGGCAAGCGCCCGCTCTGCTCAGGTTGCTTCTTAAAAGTAAAGCCGATGCTTTCCTTTTCTCTCAGTTTTCATTATATTTGTGACAGGCCATCTGAAAAAAAGAAGGCGAAGAAGTGTTACCCTCTCCACCTTAAATGTTTTCACAACGGAATAATCCTTATTGTGATTTGCTTCAGAATGGCACAAATTTAAAAACAATACACTGAATAAACAATAACCGACATGAAAAAAGTTTTAGGTCTGGACTTAGGTGTAGGCTCCGTCGGTTGGAGCCTTGTCAATGTAGATGACAACTACAAACCGACTGAAATACTCGGTATCGGCAGCAGAATCATTTCTTTGTCCCCGGACGAATCATCAGAATTCACCTCAGGCAATGCCGCATCTAAGAATCAGAAACGAACACAAAAACGCACTGCCAGAAAAGGTTATGACAGATATCAGATGAGACGTCAAGCTCTCACGGAGAAGTTGAGAGAGTTGAAGATGCTTCCAGACGAGCGCCTGATAAAATTACCAGTCCTTGAGCTGTGGACACTTAGAGCCAAAGCCGCAACACCTGGCGAAAAACTCACCTTGCCGGAAATCGGAAGAGTATTATATCATATCAATCAAAAACGCGGATACAGACATGCCAAGAGCGATGACTCCGCGGATAAGGAGCAGCGTGATTATGTCCAGACCGTAAACAAGCGCTATCAGGAAATCAAAGATGAAGGCACCACAATAGGACAGCATTTCGCTATCAAATTGAAAGAAAGCGAAATCGTCACAGACAAAGGCCCGTTCTACAATTACCGTATCAAGGAACAAGTCTTTCCCCGTGATGCTTATATAGAAGAATTCGACAGGATAATGGATTGTCAGAAAACCTTTTATCCTAAAGAGTTGAGCGAGGACAACATTGACGAGATTCGTAACAAGATAATTTTCTACCAAAGGGACCTCAAATCCTGCAAGCATCTCGTATCTCAATGCGAATTTATGACAAGGAGTTTCTTGGACGCAAATCACAAACCAATATTGAACAGTTCCGGCGAACTCGTAATGTCCGGTCCTAAGGTGGCGCCCAAATCATCTCCAATATTCCAAGCATGCAAGATTTGGGAGGAAATCAACAACCTAAGCATCAGAAACAAGGAAAATGACGAACTGCACATAAGTCCAGAGCAGAAGAAAGACATTTTCGAATATCTCGACAACAATGAAAAGATAAACGCCACCGCCCTATACAAGATTTTAGGCATCGGTAAAGGCGACGGCTGGTCCGTGGACAAAGCTCTGAGTAAAGGATTTACGGGAAATACGACAAAGGTCGCTATAGCGAAAGCGCTCGGAAAGGAGCACAACACCAAGAAGAGCGATTTGCTGAGATTTGATCTAAGATTGAAAGAAAATGGCGTAAACAAAGACACCGGCGAAATCATCTACGAAATTGACCCGACATGCGAAAATGAGCCATTGTACAGACTATGGCATGTCATATATTCTATAAATGACAAAGATGCGCTGAGGCATGCATTGACTAATCAATTCGGAATCAATGACGGAGAGTCGCTGCGGGAATTGACAAAAATCGACTTCGTAAAACAAGGATATGGTAGCCGTTCGGCCAAGTTTATGAGAAAACTTCTGCCGGCACTCATGGATGGCGCCAGATACAGCGAAGCCTGCGACATGATTGGAATCAATCATTCCGGCAGTTTGACCAAGTCTGAAAATGAAGCTAGAGAGTTGCTGCACAAGATTCCTCAACTTCAGAAAAACGAGCTGCGTCAGCCTGTCGTCGAGAAAATCCTCAACCAGATGATCAATGTGGTCAATGCCGTAATTGAGCAGTTCAGCAGCATTGACGAGATACGTGTCGAAATGGCAAGGGAACTGAAACTCAGCAAAGAAGGAAGAGCCGCAACAGCCAAGAACATCCGAAATAGAGAGAAAATGAACAATGAGATGGCGGAGAAGATAAAAGAACTTGGCATAACTCCTTCCAAAAACAAGATTCTGAAATACCGTTTATGGCAAGAATCCGGACAGAAGTGCTTCTACTGCGGGCAACCGGTAGGCGCAGCTGAGTTTCTCAGTGGTTTGGATGTGGAGATAGAACATATTGTGCCTAAGGCATTGTTATTCGACGATTCTTTCTCAAATAAAGTTTGTGCTTGCAGAAAATGTAATGCCGAAAAGAGCAATACTACCGCCTACGATTACATGAAGAGCAAGGGCGAAAATGAGTTCAATGATTACCTGCGCCGCGTGGATGCGGCTTTCAATGAGCATAAAATAAGTTTCACCAAGCGCTCGCGGCTTCTCACTCCGGCAGACAAACTGCCTAAAGACTTTATATCCAGGCAACTTGTCCAGACTCAATACATTTCCCGAAAAGCCATGGAAATTCTCAAACAGGTATGCCACAATGTTTATGGTTCAAGCGGCGAAGTGACATCATACCTGCGCCGGATATGGGGTTATGATGAGATACTGCACTCACTTGATTTGCCGAGGTACAGGGAAGGTGGCATGACGGCTGAAGTATCATATGACCACCGAGGCCAGACTCATACGGAAGAGCGCATTAAAGACTGGAGCAAACGATTGGACCACAGACACCACGCCATCGATGCATTGACAATAGCCTGTACTCGGCAGAGCATCATCCAGAGGCTGAACAATCTGAGTGCAATGACCGCCGTAGCCGGAGAATCCATGTCTCTCGACAAATGGACATTGGCGCAGCCGCATTTCAGCGTTCAGGAAGTGAGCGATAATGTAAGCCGGATTTTAGTGTCGTTCAAAGCAGGAAAGAAGGTAACCACACCGGGCAAGAGATATGTTTATCGTGGAGGAAAACGCGTTCTTGCACAGGAAGGCCTGCTGATACCGAGAGGAGTATTATGCGAAGAGAGCGTCTATGGCAGGATCCATTCTCTCGAGAAGGAAGTGCCTGTCAAGAAGTTGTTCGAGCGGGTAGATGACATTGTCAAGCCAGGTATCCGAGCTGCTGTCGAAGAAAGACTGAGGGCATATGACAATGATGTGAAAGTGGCGTGTGCTTCATTGAAGAAAGAGCCGCTGTACCTGGATGTTGAAAAGACTATTCCTTTAGAATATGGTACTTGCTACAAGGCGGAATATGTAATGAGGTATGCTCTTTCCGCATTGAAGCCAAAAGATGTTGAATTTATCGTGGACGAACATATCCGGAAGGTCGTTTCTGAGCGTCTTTCCGAATATGGGAATGATCCGAAAAAGGCTTTTGCCGAGCCACTGTATGCTGATAAATCCAAGACGATTCCGATAAGGGCCGTAAGGTGCTATACCGGTCTCGCTCAGGTAGTTCCTGTAAAGAAAGATTCCAAGGGCAATGATATCGGATTTGTAAAACCGGGAAACAACCATCACATTGCCATTTATAGGGATGCAGAAGGAACTTACCACGAAAGCATTGTCACTTTCTGGGATTCGGTTGAGCGCAAGAAATATGGTTTGCCGGTTATTATCAGAAAGTCTGGGGAGATTTGGGACATCCTCATTGACAAGAACATTCCGGAGGAACTGGCTGCGGGACTTCCGGCTCCTGACTGGAAGTTCGTCATGAGTATGCAGCAGAATGAAATGTTTGTTCTGGGAATGGAGGATGACGAGTTTAGGGATGCGATGGAGGTGAAGGATTACAAGACGCTTGGGGCTCATTTGTATAGGGTGCAGAGCTTGTCACGTTCTGATTATTATTATCGCTGTCAATATGAGACGCAGTTGGATAACTCTAATGGGGCAATGCTGATGAAGAAATATTATAGAGTAAGGAGTTTCAACGCACTGTTCACATTACACCCACGCAAGGTATCGGTCAGCCTCCTCGGCGAAATGGCATTGAAAGATGATTAAACGCACTTTGTATTTCGGGAATCCGGCGTATCTGTCGTTGAAACTCAGGCAACTGGTCATCAGGAAACCTGAGGTCAAGGGCGATATGCCTGAGTTTGATGAAAACGGAGCTCCGAAGGATATTGTCAAGACCATTCCTATAGAAGACATTGGCCTGATCGTCCTCGACTGCCCGCAAATCACTGTCACACAAGGACTTTTAGAAGCATTGCTGGAAAACAATTGTGCTGTGGTCACCTGCGACAAATCACATCTTCCGACCGGGCTGCTGCTGTCGCTATACGGAAACAAGTTGCAGGCGGAAAGATACGCCAGTCAGGTCGAAGCGTCATTGCCTCTCAAAAAACAGCTTTGGCAGCAGACTGTCCAGTGCAAGATCCGGAACCAGGCGGCTATGCTCAAATATGCTACCGGCGAGGATGCCAAGAATATGATTTTGTGGATCAATGCTGTGAGAAGTGGTGATCCGGACAATATCGAAGGTCGCGCGGCTGCGTACTATTGGAAAACTCTCTTCACGGACAATCCTCACTTCACCAGAGGAGACGATGATGTGGTAAACGTGATGCTGAACTATGGATATGCTATTGTAAGGGCCATCGTAGCAAGGGCATTGGCCGGGGCCGGACTTATTCCGACGTTGGGAATTCACCATCACAACAGGTATGACGCGTACTGTCTGGCGGATGATATTATGGAGCCGTACCGCCCTTATGTGGACAAATTGGTTTTGGATATTGTCAATGAGAGCGTTCCTGAGACATTTGACTTGAGCACCAAACGAAAGTTACTGGAACTTCCTGTAACTGAAGTAGTTATAGATGGAGTTAGAAGACCTCTTATGTTGGCGGTAAGTCAGACGGTTAATTCCCTGCAGAAATGTTTTGCCGGGAGCATACGGAGATTGTCTTATCCGGACATGTAATGGACAGATTCAGTGTATATAGAATCATGTGGGTGCTGGTCTTTTTCGATCTTCCGACTGACACCAAAAAGGAGCGGAAGAATGCGGCTCTATTCAGAAAGCGTCTGATAGAGGACGGATTCGTCATGTTCCAGTTTTCAATCTATATGAGGCATTGTCCGTCTTCTGAAAATGCTCAGGTCCATATCAATCGTGTAAAGTCTTTTCTGCCGGACTTGGGACAGGTAGGAATCCTATGCATTACGGACAAGCAGTTCGGAAATATGGAACTGTTCTCGGAGCACAAGCCTAAGGAAAGCGAAGACATCTATATCCAGCTGGAATTGTTCTGATTCATGAAATGACTTTCCAGCGGACACGCCAGATTCCGTTGTTGAAGTCATGGCTGATTATCTTGAACTCACCGACCTCTGAGGTATTCGATACATGAGCACCTATGCACGCACAATCGTCGTAGTCTCCAATGCTGACTATGCGTAAAGTATCAGATGCGTCATCCGGCAACTTGCTCAGATCCACAATCGCGGCGGCATCTTCTTTCGAAACGAAATGTATCGTCACGGGCAATGCAGCAGTGATAATTTCATTGACCTTCGCCTCTATTGCTGCCACTTGTTCTTCTGTGGGACAGGCAGTGAGGATGTAGTCGCATTTGCTTTTCTTCCGCTCGACATGGGCATTGCGTGAACGTGGGCAGCCGAACATGTTGACCATCGTGCGGTTAAGGATATGCTCAGCAGTGTGCGCCGGCTCGTATTCTGCCTTGTTATGGGCATTCAATATCGGTTCTTCCATAAATTCAATGATTTTTTTCTCCGTTTCATTTCCGATTTCTGCGAAGATAGCAATTTTTCTTTGCCTGACTTCCCGAGGATACAGGTTGTTTTGTTCGTCGAGGCGACAAAGTGCGAAAAACCATAACTGCAATTCGTTTCTATTCTCAGGACAATATGACGGATTCAGATACTGGCAGAATTAAAAAAACCGATCAGGCACAAAAAATCCGGACAGAAATCTGCCGGATTTTTTTAATCGCCAAATGGCGTTTAATTCATTACACCTCAATCACTTACAGCAAGTACGTTGTTGTTGCTGGTGTAAAGTTAAAAATTCTGAAAGCAAATCACAACTAATCGAGAAAAACTACCCCACTATTAACCGTTGTTGTTGCTGGTGTAAAGTTAAAAATTCTGAAAGCAAATCACAACACCAAGGCTGTTGTGAAGCACAATGCTTCGGTTGTTGTTGCTGGTGTAAAGTTAAAAATTCTGAAAGCAAATCACAACACTTACAATCTTCCGTCATGGCTGTTCAAGGTTGTTGTTGCTGGTGTAAAGTTAAAAATTCTGAAAGCAAATCACAACCGGACTGCTACTGTTACTCGCGACAAGATTGTTGTTGTTGCTGGTGTAAAGTTAAAAATTCTGAAAGCAAATCACAACTGGTGACCAGTCTATCCTATCAGTCGAGAAGTTGTTGTTGCTGGTGTAAAGTTAAAAATTCTGAAAGCAAATCACAACTTCGGCTATGTTCCTAGTGATATCGGTTCTGTTGTTGTTGCTGGTGTAAAGTTAAAAATTCTGAAAGCAAATCACAACTATAGAATCACCATTGTTAAAAGTAGATTCGTTGTTGTTGCTGGTGTAAAGTTAAAAATTCTGAAAGCAAATCACAACCTCTAATAACTTCGGTATTTCTGACGTAGCGTTGTTGTTGCTGGTGTAAAGTTAAAAATTCTGAAAGCAAATCACAACAGCTTTGCTTGTCAAATCGTGCAAAAGATAGTTGTTGTTGCTGGTGTAAAGTTAAAAATTCTGAAAGCAAATCACAACCTTCCTGCTCCTGATTATCACGAAGCCAAAGTTGTTGTTGCTGGTGTAAAGTTAAAAATTCTGAAAGCAAATCACAACATGTCCACTTTCGATTTTCACGCTGTTGTGTTGTTGTTGCTGGTGTAAAGTTAAAAATTCTGAAAGCAAATCACAACCAGATATGTTAATACTACTGGTGCCTCTGAGTTGTTGTTGCTGGTGTAAAGTTAAAAATTCTGAAAGCAAATCACAACACGGAATGTTACTTCGATTATGACGGCTGGTTGTTGTTGCTGGTGTAAAGTTAAAAATTCTGAAAGCAAATCACAACACAAGGGAAGAGCCGACGTTCTTCTCCGGAGTTGTTGTTGCTGGTGTAAAGTTAAAAATTCTGAAAGCAAATCACAACAAAGCCACTGAACACGGATATATAATGGTGGTTGTTGTTGCTGGTGTAAAGTTAAAAATTCTGAAAGCAAATCACAACCTTCTGCGTTTGGTTGTAAGCCTTCGGTGAGGCACGTGTTGCAATTTTGTTCTGATTAGTTGCGATTAGTCTCGATTTTGTTACTAATCGCAGCAACTTTGTCAAAGTTGGTTCCGAGACGACCAAGTTCTGGGAAGGAGTTCCGCGAGGTCGCGACCGTCACGCAGGTAGTATGGAATATGTTTGAGGACATCCTCCATCCACAAACGCTGTTCAATGCAGGCATTCTTGCAGGTACCTATCAGAGAGTACACTATTGCTGCGCGATATGCGGAGGCATCATTGCCGCAGAAGAGCCGTTTTTTTCTTCCAGAACCAACGGGCGAATGGCTCGCTCAACAGGATTGTTGTCGATTGATATCCTTCCGTCATTGACATAACGGGAGAGTCTCGGGAGAAGAGTGACGGCGTATTCGATTGCCTGGCCGATCCTGCTCTTCTGAAGGACCGTCGGATACGTATCTTTCATCCATTTCTCGAAGGCCAGGATTACCGGATATGACTCCTTGACGCGTTTTGCAGAAAATCCGCTTGCCATATTTCTCGATTTCTTCTGTTCATGAAGCCTTGCTAAAAACTCCTTTTTCGTCTTTCATCCGGAAAAACCGGCTTATTTCCGGATAAGTTGGCCAAAAAGAAAATTCGTCCGTAAAATCCTACCATTTTACGGACGAATGTGTTTTATATTGACTACGACCTGGACTCGCAGGGCTGCCGACCGGCTCCGCAATCAGCAAAGCCGCTCAAACTCCCTTACTCCATCAGCTTCTTGTACTTGAAGCGCTTCGGTTCCTCGTCGCCAAGACGGCGTTTCTTGTTTTCCTCGTATTCCGAGTAGGTACCCTCGAAGAAATAGACCTGGGAGTCACCTTCAAATGCAAGGATGTGGGTGGCGATACGGTCGAGGAACCAGCGGTCGTGTGAGATTACCACTGCACAGCCGGCAAAATTCTCCAAGCCCTCCTCCAGCGCACGTATAGTATTGACATCCACATCATTGGTCGGCTCGTCGAGGAGGAGCACGTTACCCTCATCCTTCAGCGTGAGCGCGAGATGCAGCCTGTTCCTTTCACCACCGGAAAGTATGCCGCAACGCTTCTCCTGGTCGGAACCCGTGAAATTGAAACGCGACACGTAGGCACGCGCATTGACATCCCTCTTGCCCAGCCTGATCCAGTCAGAACCATCCGCAATCGTCTGGAAAACAGTCTTTTCCGGATCAATGCTCTTGTGCTGCTGGTCCACGTATGCGAGTTTCACGGTCTCGCCGATAGTGATGTCACCGCTGTCAGGCTGCTCCAGACCCATAATGAGCCGGAACAATGTCGTCTTGCCGGCGCCGTTAGGACCGATCACGCCGACGATACCGGCTGGCGGAAGCACGAACGAAAGATGCTCGAACAGCAGTTTGTCGCCATAAGCCTTGGAAACATCATTGAACTGGATGACCTTGTTGCCGAGCTTCGGTCCGTCCGGGATATAGATTTCTAGATTAGCCTCCTTCTCCCTGCCGTCCTGGCTGGCGAGCTTCTCATACGCACCAAGTCGCGCCTTGGACTTCGCATGACGCGCCTTCGGAGCCATTCTGACCCATTCCAACTCCCGTTCCAATGTCTTTTTACGTTTGCTCTCCTGCTTCTCCTCCATCTCCAGGCGCTTGGTCTTCTGCTCCAGCCATGAAGAATAGTTGCCTTTCCAAGGAATGCCCTCTCCCCTGTCGAGCTCCAGAATCCAACCGGCCACGTCATCGAGGAAGTAACGGTCGTGGGTCACGGCAATCACCGTACCCTTATACTGCTGCAGATGAGCCTCAAGCCACTGGATACTCTCGGTGTCGAGGTGGTTGGTCGGCTCGTCGAGCAGAAGCACATCAGGCTGCTGGAGAAGAAGACGGCACAATGCCACGCGACGCCTTTCGCCACCGCTCAATGTCGCGATTTTCGCATCCGACGGCGGGCACTGGAGCGCATCCATAGCCCTTTCCAGCTTCGAGTCGATTTCCCAGCCTCCGCAATGTTCGATTTTTTCGGTCAATTCACCCTGCCTTTCGATGAGCTTGTTCATCTCGTCATCGCTCATCGGCTCGCAGAACTTCAGGTTCACGGCCTCATACTCCTTGAGCACGTCCATAATCTCCTGAACACCCTCCTGAACCACTTCCAGGACCGTTTTCTCAGGATCCATCTGCGGTTCCTGCTCCAGATAGCCCACACTGTACCCCGGAGCCCAGACCACCTCTCCCTGATAACTCTGTTCAATGCCGGCAATGATTTTCATCAATGTGGATTTACCCGAGCCGTTCAGACCGATGATGCCTATTTTCGCTCCATAAAAGAATGAAAGACAAATATCCTTCAATATAACACGATTGCTTGATGGGAGGATCTTTCCTACCCTGTTCATAGAAAAGATAATCTTCTCGTCTGCCATAAAAATTCAGTATATGTATTTGTAAATTTCGGTAATCGACGGGCGAAGTTACGAATAAAATGCAGATGTCTCCAAAAATTTTCATTTCGGATGCAACATTTTGAAAACAACTTGCATCTATGCTGTAGGTTTAGGTTTTAGTACACGTTAAAAGGGGTTGGAAAGCAGCGATGCTTCCCGCTCCTTTACTTTTTTCTGCAATTTCCACATTATTTTCCCAAAAACAAGTATATTTATGAATTCCCATGCGTAAGAGACGCAGGAAAGAGACGCTTTGCGTAAGAAAAACACCGACATTGACCCGAACACTGGGCAACTATATAGAAAACTTGATTTTGGGAAAATTACTGAAACATATATCGGCATTGACCCTGGCTATCCTGGTACTGGGCCTGCGGGCTAATGCGGGACCGGCATGGCGTGGAACATTGACCCTGACTCAGCCTGACGGCAGCGTGCTGCAGGCGAGAGTGGTCGGCGACGAGTTCGCGCACCTGATGGTGGATCTGCAGGGCAATGCATTGATTCAGAACAGCGAAGGCTGGTGGTGCTACGCGGCATTCAGCGGCGACGGCTCGATGCACAGCACAGGAACGGTCGCTGGGGACAAGCTTCGTCCGGCATCTGCGGCGGGCGGCGACATCGGCGAAGTGCTGAGAAAATGGAGCGCACAGAACAAGAGGGCATTGGTCCGGAATCCACTGGTCGCGACGAAGGGCGGCCAAGTGGCGGGAGCCTGGAAGAAGGCTGGAAGCAGTTCGGAAGCGGAAGCCAAAAGCGATACCGAGGCAGGCTCCGGCTGGACTCGGAACTGCGCTGGAGAAGGGGCTGGAAGCGGTTCGGAAGCGGAAGCCAAGAGCGATACCGAGGCTGGCTCCGGCGGGACCGGAAGCGACGCCCCTGAGGTTATCCGGAAACGGTGCCTGGTGCTGCTTGCGGAGTTCAAGGACGTGAAGATGTCATTTACCCAGGAGCGGTTCGAAAACCTGATGAACACAGGCGAGGCAAGCGTCAGGAAATACCTCGACGACCAGTTCCTGGGGCGATATGATTTCGTTTTCGACGTGGCGCCGATCGTGACACTCAGCCAGACGCACCAGTACTACGGCAAGAATTCAAACGGAAAGGACTCACGGGCAGCCGAAGCAGTTGCTGAAGCTTGTCGCCTCGCAGCCGCAAACGGGACCGACTTCTCCATTTATGACACGGACAATGACGGCAAAGTGGATGACATCCTCCTTTTCTACGCCGGAAAAGACGAGTCCGAGGGAGGCGGAGACGACTGCATCTGGTCACACGCCTGGAAACTGAGTGCAGCAAACATCAAGCTGGCCCTTAACGGAAAGGTAATCGATTCATACGCAGCCACTTCCGAACTGTCATTGAGAAGCAGCGGAAAATATCAGTTCAAGACCATCGGCACCATCTGCCACGAATACAGCCACTCGCTCGGCCTCGCGGACATGTACGATACCGACTACGGCGGAAGCGGCGGAGAAGCTGACGGACTGTGGAAAAGCACCGCATTGATGGACAAGGGCAACTTCAACAACGACGGAAGAACGCCGCCTTACTACAATGCCATCGACCGTGATATGCTCGGCATCGGCCAGTGCGAGGAACTGAAAGAAGGACATTACGTGCTGGAACCGATAAACCTCAACGGCCGTTTCCTCAGGATGGACACTGCCAATGAAGGGGAATACTATCTGATAGAGTGCCGGACAAACACCGGGTGGGACATCTACACAAGATGCAAGGGCCTGGCGATATACCACATTGACAAATCCGCGAATCTCACAGGCTATTCTCCTGTGTATGAGAGAGATGCGAGCGCAGCGGAGAGATGGATGAGCAACGAGGTCAACTGCCGGCCGCAGCACCAGTGCGCCGACATGATCGAGTCTCTGGACAATGCCAATGACATAAGCCAGATCATGTGGCCTTACGGCAAGAACAACTCGTTCACGCCACAGTCATCCCCGTCATTCACGCTCTGGGACGGCAGCAGCTCCCCGTTGTCGATAACGGACATCCTCCAGATAGGCGACAATGTTTCCTTCAATGTCGTGAAAAGCGAATCCACCAACCCGGAAAAAGCCGTTGACATCCGCAGGGACATCTACCAGGACACCGCCATAATCCAGTGGAAGACAGACGTTCCCGGCAGCACATCGCCAGCCTTCATACTCATTGGCGAGAAAGGAAAGAGCGAGACGGGTGAAATGACTGTCAAGGCTTTCGAACCCGGAAAGTACGCCATCCGCCTGGAGGGGCTGAAACCGGCGACGACCTACACGATGAAGATTCATTATGAAGCAAGCGGAGTGAAAGGCGAAGTCGTCAACGTGCAGTTCTCGACCAAGAAAATCTACCGGGAGGGCTATCCGTTCATATTCCTGAACACCGTGAAGCGAAACGAGGACGGGAGTTTCCCGGCCGGCTCGATGCTGCCGCTTGTACTGCTCAATGCCAACAAGTTCAAAGCCGTGGAATGGTATATGGACGACCGCAGCATAATCGCCGACAAAAACGGCTACTTCAAGCTGACACGTTCCTGCAAGATCAAGGCTGTGATACTGTACATCGACGGCTCCAAGGAGATAATCGAAAAAAGCATGAGAGTAAAATGAGAAAACCGCATATCATAATAATCCTGCTGACAGTATTGTCAATGACTTCCTGTAATCGCGGGCACGGACCGGACAAGCAGTTCCTTGAGAATGAAAACATTACGCTGACCGTAGGAGGCCGCGATAAAATCAGGTTCTGCCCGGACACCTGGCAGCTGAGCTACAGCGAGGACAACAAGCAGTTCCGCGCCAACAACGACTCCATGTCGGAATTCTTCATCCTGACCTGCTCGGACATCCCGGTCAGGCCGGGCCAGAACATCAAATGCTCATTGAAATACACCGACGGAGGAATCGCGGTATATAAGACAGGAATGCAGTTCGAAGTACAGAAAATAGACGATGAAGGCAGGGTATGGCTATGGTGCAAAAAACGCAGTACCGGCATCACTGCCAAGATACTGCGTTAGCATTATATCGGAAGTCTTCAGACTACCACACGAATTCAAAACGGATATCCACCGGAACACCGCCTCTGTTCACATTGGCGATATCTGCGGACAATGCCTCAGGAATGACTGCATGATTGGACTCATACTCCCTGGCGAACATATAGTTGCCGGTAGCCTGAGTTTCAAGAATCAGATTCGACCATTCAGCCACCACCTCAGGAACCTTCTCGAAATTCACATGATAGAGACCGTCCTTGTTGCGCTCGAATGCGCCATGATCTTTCAGGAAGTTGTAGCACATCATATTCGCACGGCCATGCGCGTCAGCAGCGCCGAAACGCACTGAACGGATCAGGCTCGCGATATATGTAGTGATGGCCGCCTCCTTGGAGATGAGAGGAATCTCACCCTTGTCAATGAGGTTGCATACCATATAGAGTCCCAGGATGTCAGCCTTCGCCTCCTCCCATGTGGAAGCCTGATTGCCGAGAGCATCCTTTACTGAACCGAGACCGTTCACCGTCTCCTTTACGCCGAGACCGTGTGCGACTTCATGGAAAGTCACATTCCAGAAGAAAGCGTCAGCGCTGAGATATCTCTGCTGAGGTTCCTCGAACAGAATCTTGCCGATAGGATAGACCATCTTGTCGAACTTGGCCTTGATGACATTGCGCAACTGAAGACGACGTGTACCCTTTTCCGCCTGGACCTGGTGGTCGTTAGGCAGGTTTATGGCAATGGTCTTTCCGCCCGCATTGGCATCACCGGCATAGTAGATGGCGTCGTACACGAACATATCCGACTGAGTTCCCGGAACAAAAGTCTTGTAGGCATCCGGACAAGGAAGCGACTTCTGCAGGTCAGGAAGCATCGAGATATACTTGGTCAGTTCCTCGGTCTTCTTGAGGTCCTTGAGCAGAATGAAGCACTCATAAGACGTCTTGATGCCATGGACACCGTCCTCATAGTTCTCGATAGGGCCGATCACGAGGTCCATCTTGCTGTCCTTCATATCCATCCAGGCATAGTCGGACTCAAGATATGAATCAGTACGGAGCGCCTCTGCCCTTTTCAGAAGATAATTCCTCATGCTCTCCTTGATGGTCATGGTAGCCGCGCTCTCCAGATAACCGCAGATTTTCTCCACCTTATCCTTGTAGGCATCGTGATACCATACCACTTTCAGCTTTCCGTCCTCACCGCGTCTGATCAATGTATAAGGACTGAGCTTGGCAGGATCTTCAAGAGCATCGAACTCCTCCTGAGTCATATCAGCAGGATAGAAACAAGCGCCTGCAGGCTTCTGTCCATAACCTTCAATGAACGGAGCATTGTTGTCAAGACGGTCCCACGGGCCATAGTTGATAAGAGCGAAATCCTTCTCAGGGCAATCCTTCATCGAAAGGATCAGGTTCTTGTCGCCGAATGTCTGCTGCCAGAATATGCCATCGACCTCATCAGCCGCCTGGCGGAACAGATTCAGGACCTCCTTTCCGTTGTCAGAGATACCATCCATATACGGTGAACCTATCTGGAACACCGCATATGAATCTATCTTCTTCTGAATGTCGGACTTCGGCCCTTTGTTTCCGCAAGAAACCAAGGCTGTCAGGCACAAAGCAGTAATGATTGTCTTTTTCATCAAAATTAGAATGACAATGCGATCTGGATGAAGTCATCAGCCTTGAGGGCCGCGCCACCGATAAGACCGCCATCAATATCAGGACAAGCGAAAAGCTCCTTCGCATTTGAAGGCTTGCAGCTTCCGCCATAAAGGATGGTAGTGTCCTCTGCTACCTGAGCGCCGAACTTGTCAGCAAGCACCTTACGGATGCAAGCGTGGATTTCCTGAGCTTGCTCTGCTGTTGCAGTCTTGCCTGTTCCGATAGCCCAAACCGGCTCGTAAGCGACAATGATCTTAGCCATTTCCTCTGCAGAAAGACCGAAGAGGACATTCTCGATCTGAGATGTAACAACCTCGAAATGCTTTCCTGCCTCTCTCTGCTCGAGGTTCTCACCTACGCAGAAGATAACGCCGAGACCGTTTGCAAGAGCGAGTTTGACCTTCTCTACGAGAGTAGCGTCTGTCTCACCGTAGTACTGTCTCCTCTCAGAGTGGCCGAGGATAGTATATTTGCAACCAGCTGAAGCGAGCATTGCAGCTGAAACTTCACCTGTGTATGCGCCTTTCTCCTTGTCAGCGCAGTTCTCTGCAGAAAGTTCTACCTTAGTGCCCTTTACTACATCTGCTACAGGAACGAGATGTGTGAAAGGAGTAGCAATGATGAGACCTACAGACTCAGGAACCTGAGCAGATTTTTCAACTACAGCTTTTGCGAGCTCTACGCCCTCCGGAACTGTAGTATTCATTTTCCAGTTACCGGCTACAATGTTTTTTCTCATAATAATATCTTACTTTAAAAATAATGCAAAAAACTGTCCGGAGAACATATCCCCGAACAGTCTGCAAATTTAATAGTTTTATGTCAAATATCAAACCGGAGTTTGTCACTCAGGCTGTTGCCGTTCCGACTACTTCGTGTAGTTGAATTCGATATGGGCCACTTCCGTAGTGACACCAGAATCAGACGACGATTTCCTGTAGCCGAATGCGTAGGCGACATATGTTCCCGAGTTCTCGATAATGTCCGAGAAATCAGATGACTGCCTGCCTGTAAGCACCAATTTGTCCAGCATACTGTATTTCTTGGCAATAGACACATACTGGCGGGCAATATCCGCGTGATCCTCACACTCATCCCAGGCAGCCTTCGAAGTCACACCGCAGATATAGGTGTAATCAGCCGACGGAGTTACCGTCAATGTCGTGCCTGACATGGACAATGAGAATGTCATGTCCACCTGGGTAGCCTGGCGGGTCCTGAACTTGCAGTACTCCAAACCACCGTCGTATACCACAGTTCCGGATTCATCGAAATGTACATTGAATGCGATAACAGCATATTCGGAGTTGTCGTTCAGGTCCATCGACGTATTCGCATCCTCAGCAGAATTGAAATAGCCCAAGTACAACAGAGTGTTAGGGTCAGCACCGTCAGGTATCATGGATGCCATATAAGAAAGATTATCCAGCAGCAGGGCCGCAATTTTTTCGTAGCTCCCATACTGTTTCAAATCACTCTGGTTGACTATGGTACAATAATACAGCGCCGAAGGGTCCACCGGTGTAACTTCCACCTTCACGGAAGAAGTCTTTATGTCACTTACCTGGATCTTGAACCTGTTGAAAATCGGCTTGGCGTCAGATTCCTTGCTCTGCAGGATGTGCAGGACCACAGGTGACGCATTTTCCGCCGACAGCAGGACACGGCCGGTTCTGTCAGATTTGTCTGAATTAGGCTCCACTTTCAGAGTCACCTTGTCCAAAGTGACTTCAGACACGCTGATCCAGGCCGCCTCGCTGGATACTTCCACCAGGCTGGCCGCAGCATATCCTTCAATGCTGTAAGGAACCGAAACCGTACCTCCGGCTACGTCAGCCTTGAACAAATGGCTATCCACCTTCACCACCGAAGGGATAACAGGGTCATCCCCGCTCCCGCCGCACGAAACGGCAAGAGCAGAAAAGACGACCGCGAAAATGATTCTGAAAAATGAAGTCTTGTTCATAAACTATTATTCTCCTATGAATGTAACTTCGAAGCTATTTACATACAATACACTATAGGATGATCCCACTATACTGAAATATGTATTTTCCTCGTCAGTATTCACTACTGTGCTGACTTTACCATCAACAGTAATCGCAGATGATGCAAGATTATTCCAAGCAGAGCCGTCTTTTGAGAACTTCACTGCAAGATCAGCCCAGTTGCCCGTAGTAACTGGGCGATCAGACGTAATGACAACTTTCTCTATGAAGCCGATTGAAGATTTACAATAGAATTTATCCTTCATACAGAATGAACCCTCTGTAAGACTGGTTACACGCATCTTATTAGCATGCATTTCAACATCAACAGTCTTGCCTGAACCATCAGTTGCAACCGCTTTAAAAGTAGCATCTACCTCAAAAAAGTCATAATCTGTTGCTTCAGGATGTTTCTCTGCTTCAACCTTAAGAATCTCATTCAGGACTGCAGGAGTAACCGTCAACTTATACTCCAGAGAAGTTGCTGACTTCTGTTTTGCGCTTATAGTCTTGGTAACCGTGAAATCGCCATCAGTCAGTGTCACAGTAACCGTTGCAGTCCTCTTGGAATCAGCATTTGCCTCTGCCGTATAAGATATCTTGCCGTCAGCATAAGTAACTTTCAGCCATTCTGCGTCTGAAGAAACCTTAGGCTCTGACTTAGTAGCATATGCATTGCAAGCAACTTCACCGGTACCGCCATCCTTCTCAAATTTGAGTTCACTCTCTCCGACAACAAGTTCCGGCTTAGGATTCAGAACAAGAAGTCCGAGATAAGGTCTGATATCATCTTTGCTCAGATTATCGAGAGTTATAACCAGATCACCGGCCTCGACACCTGTAGTATTCTCGATGAAATAATCAGCACCGTCTGCATTAGGAGTTTCCTCTCCAGTTGCAACAGAAATCTTCTTGATAACGGTTGTATCGGTACCATTTGCAAGAGCCACCGTGAAATCACAAGATGCACTCGCTGTATAGATACCCAAATTCAATTTGAGCATCTTGACGCCTGAGAACGATGCCCCTGAAGAAAGGACAACCTTGTCGCCAATTACTCTACTTTGTGCAAATCCCTGGGAGACACCATTGCTGGACTTGTAATATGTAGTACCTGCATTGGTACCATTGGCATCTTTAGGATAAGCCAATGAGAATGCCATCTTCTTCTCACCATCTCCCCACGTAGCTTTCTTTCTGGTACTTATCAAGGAGTTGTTATAAGTAGGTGTATGTGACCATGTTTCACCCTCTGCAAGTGCCACGTCATGAGATACCGCAACATCGGCCGCTTTGAAATGAACAGTAGGTGCTGCAATCTTTCCGCGCTTGATATTCAAGCCGGCACGCTCGAACACGAGGTCGTATCTTGAGGTCTTTACCGTAACCTTCACATCATAAGTCCCAGGATTGGCGACAAACCACACTACATTATCAGCCACAGTAACAGCGGCCTCAGGAGTAACAGTAACTTTAGAGCCAGTATTGAAAGGAACAGGTTGTATCTCATCGACTTCCTTGGTAATGTCTATCTTATAAATACCTACCAAATCCTTGTTTTCACCGACAGCCTCGACAACCACCTGATCAACATTTAGACCTGCATAAGTATCAGGGATATCGGCAAAACAGATCTTTCCGAATCCGAACAGATGCGCGAATTTAATATTCATCGAAGCTTTGGAATTGTACTCATTATACTGAGTCTTCTCTTTACCTTCAACAGTCACGTCGGCCGGCTCCACAAGCATGACATCTGCTTTGTTCTGCCAGGATGTCTGAGAAGAAGTCTGCTCTCCTTTGACCTGAACTCTCCAAGCGGTAAGATTCTCTCCGGAAGATGCGACTGCGTCTGAAGGGAAAACTCCATAGAACTTATATGTGTCAGAGTTCTGCGCCTCCACTATACTATAAAAATTTCCCTTGAACACAGGAGTATCCGCATTCGGATCCTCAAGTTTGAAAGCAGTATCATACCCACTGGCAACACCTAAATTCTGACTTGCAACCTTCACAGCCTTGTCAGGTGCAGACGGAAGTGCAATAGCAGCACGGAACGCGTCACCCTTCTCAAACTTGATATGTGAATCCCCGTCAAAAACCGCTTTGGTTCCTATGCCTTCAACATTTGCCGTAAGTTCCAGATTTGAACCTACGGGATTCTCAGGCTGAGATTCCGTCTTTGCGCAGCCTGCCAATGTAGCAAGAACTGCTGCCATATATAATGTCTTTTTCATATTCAATGTCTATTTACCAGTTAAGATATTCATCTTCATCCATTACAATGACACCGCCATAAGTGCCGTAAGCATTGAGTTTGACAGTAATGTACTGTGCTGAATACTTGCCGTCACTGTTGCGGACAGCCTTCAGCAGCACATAAGCTTTTTCCGGCATTACTGACGGGACTGTCACTTTCACCAATGACTTGGCTTCATCAACCTCAGCAGTTAGACCACTGGTTTCAACAAGCACGTGAGTGCTCTCATCCGCACCGGTAAGTACATATTCGAAATTAACCACCTCACCAGGGGAGACTTTCTGCACGTCACTGGTTACTTTTATCATAAACGCATGCTCCTTAGGGATGCTGATGACGGTCTCACCGAGTGTGAAGACGAATTCGTCATCGGTTTCTGACATCACGAGCTCAGGTTTTACCATACCGGTTACAGGCACTTCTTCCCAAGCGTTTCCGTCGAAGGAAACATACCATTTGCCGTCCTGAATTTTGAATTTAGGGGTTTTTCCGTCCACGCCGTCTTTTCCTGTCACAGGAACCTTGTTGCCGGCATTGAGAAGGAACTCTCCGTCAATGGTCCAATAAAGCACTCCGCCATCTTCCTTGACTCCAACTACCGGAGCGACTGCGTCCTTACCGGCCACGCCGTCTTTTCCATTCAATCCGTTTGAGATAGAAGAAACAGTACCGTCGCTGAAGTAAATCTTGTAGCCGTCAGCCAACGTCTCGACTTTGGAAATGGTCACAGCTTTCTTTGCAGCCTCCACAAGAGCACTGATCGAAGAAGCATTTTCATTGACCTTGGATTCGAGAACGGACACTTTCTGCTCGAGAGTCTCCACTCTGTCCTTCAGGTCACCGCAGGCGCAGCATACTGATGCCACAGCCAGCATTGACAAAAATAATTTTCTCATACTTATAAATGTTATGAATTTAATAGTTTCTAAAAAGCCAGAACCGGTCGGCAGATGATCTTATCGTCTGTATATGCTGCCGTAGGCTCTAAAAGACCGGTATCATACAGCCAGAATATGCAACATGAAGGGTCCTCATTGTTGTCATAGAGGGTAGAGGACATCAGTTCGCAGATATTGCTTTTCCCCCTCAACCGACAGCTGACCAGATTCTCTTTCTGTCCTTCAGGGACCAGTCTCATTACCGAATTTATCTTCTCTATAGGGTTATAAGTCAGATTCATCGGATCCTCTCTATAGAAGTATGTGATATCGTAAGAATACGTCCTGAGTTTCAACAGATGGGCAGCCATCTCACCTCCACCGAGATTTGCAAGCATATCCCAGATCTGTCCGATAGAAGGCACGTACCAGCCGGAAGAAGTCGCCGGAGCGGCAGGAGAGAAATCAGTCGTAGTCCAGTCGAATGCCGGATATTTCTGAAGCTTCTCGCCAGGATATGTCTGCAGTATCGCATCAGTCCAGCCTCTTCCATTCACATCTGCATACCAGGAAGTTCCGACTTTCTTTACAGGAATCTTATTTGTCTCGGAATCAAACTGGACTGCCCACATCGTAGTAGTCGCGCCAGGAGCGTGTGCAGCCTTTGTGCACAGGACGAGACCATGATTATGTCCTGCAGCCTTGTCAATGTCTGAAAATCTTTCCGGATCTGTCTGGAAGACGATACCTATCACTGTCTTGCCTTCTACAGGAGCAGGTTTATCCTCTTTCCATACAGGAGATGTTCCGTCCGCATTGATGGAGACAAGACCTCCGTCGCTCCAGGTTCCGTCAGAATAGTAATAGTCTCCGATCTTTGGAGGGTCCACAGGGATTTCCTTTTCTTTCACGGTCACTTCGCACTCGGCCGACTGACTGCCGGAAGTAGCCTTGAGCACTGCCTTACCAGCCTTGAGACCGGTAACCTTCGCAGCCACGATATTGTCATCTATTACAGCGTCAATGATTTCATATCCAATAATTTCCGCCGGCGATACTTCCCATTTCACGGTCTTCATCGTCGCGTTTTCAGGAAGGACGGTGGCTGTAACCATGAACGTCTCTTCTTCCGAAATCTCTTTGGATACTATATCGAGTTCGATGGATGAAACTTCCACGATCTTCACCGTCACGTCACAGAAGGCCTCCAATGTTCCGAGTTTGGCGGTTACACGTGCCGTACCCGGAGCAAGCGCCATGAGGTAGCCGTTATATGCGCTCAGGACCTTTTCATCGGATGAGGACCATTCCACGAGAGGATTGGTGGTATCATCAGGCTTTACCACGGCCTTCAGACTGTAAGTCTCACCTACGAACATCTCCAGTGACGAATCACCCAATGTCAGGCTGACAGCCTCGACAGGAAGCACTTCCACGCTGCACGCCGCAGACTCACCATCGACCACTGCCACAATAGTGGTAGTGCCGAGGGCCTCAGATTTCAGCCTGATGGACAAGCCGTCGTCCTCCAGTTCCTTATCCGTTATGGTTACGATGGACTCGTCAGCAACAGAGAACTCTGCACTCATCGCTTTCACGAGAGGCGCTATCTTCAGAGACACTGTCGCTTCCGCACCTGCCACTATAGTGTATTTCTCTTCAAGGAACTCGACAGAAGTCTTTATCTCTTCTGCCGGGCTTTCTTTCTTCTCAGAACAAGAAGTTATGACCAATATGGAGAACACTCCCCACAGGAGACTTTTCAATCGCATAAGCTGTACAACGTTAATATAAGGTTAATAAGAACACTTATCTACTTGTTCGTTTAATTCGCAGTGTGCAATTTACAGTTTCTGATTTTAAAATCCAATAGAAAATTGATAATATTTAGTAATTTTGCAAACTGCGCGAAAGATTCGCGGATTGCCTGAAAAACAGAAAAACAAAAAAGAACAAAATATGAAAAACTTCGTAGAAGAACTCAAATGGAGGGGAATGATCCAGGACATTATGCCCGGGACTGAAGAAAAACTGATGGAAGGCCCTACGGCAGCCTATGTGGGAATCGACCCTACGGCGGATTCGCTTCATATCGGCCACATGGTCAGCATAATGATTCTCAAGCACTTCCAGGCTTGCGGCCACAAGCCGATAGCATTGATCGGAGGCGCTACCGGAATGATAGGCGACCCGTCAGGAAAGTCACAGGAAAGGAACCTGCTGGATGAGGAGACATTAAATCATAACATCGCGGGCATCCGCAAACAGCTTTCCAAGTTCCTGGATTTCGATTCTGACGCGCCTAACAAGGCTGAGCTTGTGAACAACTACGACTGGATGAAGGGTTACAGTTTCCTGAACTTCATCCGCGACATCGGCAAGCACATCACCGTAAACTATATGATGGCCAAGGATTCCGTGAAGATAAGACTGTCCAATGAATCCCGCGACGGTCTTTCATTCACCGAATTCAGCTACCAGCTTCTCCAGGGATATGATTTCCTCTGGCTCTACCAGAACAAGAACTGCCATCTGGAGATGGGCGGAAGCGACCAGTGGGGCAACATCACCACAGGCGCGGAGCTTATCCGCAGGACATTGGGCAAGACTGACGCCTATGCATTGACCTGTCCTCTTATCAGAAAGGCTGACGGCAAGAAGTTCGGCAAGACCGAGAACGGCAACATCTGGCTCGACCCTGAAAGGACGTCTCCTTACGAGTTCTACCAGTTCTGGCTCAATGTTTCTGACGAAGACGCCGTGAGATACATCAAGATCTTCACCATGCTCAGCAAGGATGAAGTCGAGGCTGCCATAGCAGAACATCAGCTGGATCCTGGACAGAGAAAGCTCCAGAAGCTTCTTGCAAAGGAAGTCACCACTATGGTCCACGGAGCGCAGGAGTATGAGAATGCCGTTTCCGCGTCCAAGATGCTGTTCGGCAATTCCACTTCCGAGGAGCTGAGGAAACTGGACGAGAGGACTTTCCTCGCAGTGTTCTCAGGCGTGCCGACATTCGACATAAAGAAAGAGGAACTGCCTTGCCCTGTCATCGACCTTCTTGCAGTCAAGACTCAGGTGTTCCCGTCCAAGGGCGAGTGCCGCAAGATGATTCAGGGCGGCGGTGTCAGCATCAACAAGGACAAGGTTGCCTCCATCGACTATGAGGTCAGCGAGAAGGATATCATTGACGGAAAATATATCCTCGTGCAGAAAGGCAAGAAGAACTATTACCTTTTAAGAGTTATCTGATTATGGAAAACAGCACAAGGCAGCTCAAGGTGGCTAAAGAGCTGCAGAAGGACCTGGCGGAGATAATCCGCAGCAAGGGCATGGCGGCGTTCGGCGGCGCCATGGTGTCCGTGACCGAGGTCAGGATAAGTCCGGACCTGTCTGTCGCCAAGGTTTACGTGAGCATCTTCCCGTCAGCCAAGGCGGAAGCGGCCATGCAGACCATCAATGAGAACTCACGCGCCATCCGCGGAGAGCTCGGGCATATCGTGGCCAAGCAGTTCAGGATAGTGCCGGAGCTGGTGTTCTACCTGGATTCGTCTCTCGACTATGCCGAGCACATCGACGAACTGCTCAAGAAATAACTGATCATGAGACTGGCTACCCGATTTGCCGTCCGTTACCTGTTCGCGAAGAAATCACATAATGTGATAAACATCATTTCCGCGATCAGTGCGACGGGTATGGCTGTCGGCACTGCCGCACTCATTATGATAATGTCCGTTTACAATGGATTCGACAGTCTGGTTAAGGACTCGCTCGGGAACATTGAACCGGACATTGTAGTTTCTCCTGCCCGTGGCAAGGTGTTCGTGCCTGACAGTCCGGCTTTCGACTGGGCCTATGACCAGAAAGAGGTGCTGAACATGTGCAGCGTCCTGGAGGAGAACGTTTTCCTGAATTACGACGGGCACAGCGGCATCGTAAAGGCCAGGGGCGTGGACAGCGTGTATGAGGAGGAGACTCCGCTGAGGGACAAGATAAAGGACGGCACTTTCAGGCTGCACCGGGGAGATGTGAAAATGGCGGTAATCGGCGCCAAGACTGCGTACAGCATGGATATGAATCCTCGTTTCGTAGCCCCGATTGAGATCTACTACCCCGCAAGGGACCGCAGGATCTCGCTTGCGAACCCTGCCGCTTCCATCGAAATGGTGAAGGTCTATCTTGCAGGAGTGTTTTCGGTCAATGCAGAGGTTGACGCCAATCTGATGATCGTCCCTATCGAGACCATGCGTGAACTGCTGGACTACAAGGACGAGGTGTCGGACATCGAAATCAGGATAGCGCCGGAGTATGGCGAGAAGGGCGTGAGGAAAATCATTGACGGACTGAAAGAGAGGCTCGGTGACGGCTACCTCGTGCGTGACAGGTTCCAGCAGAATCCGGCATTGTACAAAATGATGCAGTACGAGAAGGCCGCTATATTCCTCATATTGATCTTCATAATTGTCATAATCGCTTTCAGCATCTTCGGGTGCCTGTCAATGCTGATTATCGAGAAGAAGAACGATATCGCCACGCTGCGCAGCCTCGGGGCTCAGGACGGGCTGATAAACAGGATTTTCATCACGGAAGGATGGTTCATATCGTTGGCCGGACTGGTGGCCGGACTGGTGGTGGGCATCGGTTTCGCCCTGCTGCAGCAGCATTTCGGCTTCATAAAGATGCCGGGGGGATTCGCGACTCCTGCTTATCCTGTCATCCTGAAGTGGTCTGACATTCTGCTCACTTCCGTCTGTGTCTGCCTTATCGGGCTGATAATGGCGGTCATTCCTGTAAAATCAATATCCGACAAGCACAGCTCTACCGATGAATAAGAGGCTCACAGCAGTATGGGCCGCGACATTGGTCCTGGTTCTTGTGCTTTGCGTCATTGACCTGATGTCCGGGCGCACGAGCATCGGTGTGGGCGAGATTTTCGGAACGCTATTCTGCGGCAACGACTCCGACAATACATTGATAATAAAAGAATTGCGACTTCCGCGCATCGTTACTGCGATTCTTGCGGGGGCGGCGCTTTCGCTTTCCGGTGCGCAGATGCAGGCGGTGTTCAGGAACCCGTTGGCAGATCCGCACATTCTGGGAGTCAGCGCAGGAGCGGGCGCAGGTGTGGCCACGGCCGTGATGCTTTCCGCTTCACATTCTTCGCTGCTTGATTCGGGCCTGGCAATCAGTTCTGCTGCGGCTGTCGGTGCGATAGCGGTCTCGCTCATCGTCCTGCTTCTTTCCCTGAAAATCCGCAGGTCCTCGGAGATGCTGATAATCGGTGTCCTGGCAGGCTTCATCACAAGCGCATTGACTTCCGTAATCGCCTATCAGACAGACGACAGCAGGCTCAAGACGTACTGGAGTTGGGCGGCCGGAAGTTTCGGGAACAGCACTTGGAGCTCGGTCGAGATTATGGCTGCAGCGCTGGTGATAGGGTTTGTCGTGGCGCTGTGGCAGAGCAAGAGTCTGAATCTGCTGCTTTTCGGAGACGAATACGCCTGCGCGTCCGGGGCCAATGTCCGCCTCACCCGTGTCGTGACCATGTTCGGATGCTGTATCACAACCGGCGCGGTAACTGCATTCTGCGGGCCTGTGGGCTTTGTCGGCATCATCGCGCCGCATATCGCCAAGAAAATTTCCGGTCAGTCGTCCATGCGGACTGTTCTGCCGCTTTCACTGTTTACCGGTGCCGCCATAAGTCTTGCCGGCGACCTGCTTACGCAGATATTTCCGACTCCCGTGCCGGCCGGAAGCACTATCGCATTGATCGGCATTCCTCTGATTCTCTATTTCATAACCCGGAAGTAGCGTGGTGCTCTTTAAAACACGGAAGCAGCGCTCCTGAAGCAATCTGAAAGGACGGCTCTGCGCACTGTCACAGATGCATTTGCGCCCGAGTCAATGAATTTGGGCGTTCCGGCGTCCCGTACGATTCCGAAGATGCGGTTACAATGCCGTGAGGCCTCGTAGATGTCGTGTGAGGAGAAAATGACCGAGATTTCCGGAGACATGGAGTCGATGGTGGAAAGCACTGCCGCGCGGCTGTCCACGTCGAGGAAGGCTGTCGGCTCATCGAGCAGAACCACATCGGCTTTCTGTACCAATGCAGTGGCAATGGCCGCTTTCTGGAATTCGCCGTCGCTGAGTGTGGAGATGTCCCGGTGCAGGAGTTCGGGGATTCCGACGCTCTCTACCGCGGTCTTTATCTGGTTCTTCAGACGTGCGGGAATACGGCCCAACCAGTCGGTTTCGAGATAACAGCTTGCTGCCACGAACTGCTCCACGCTGAAGCCATGCACTTTAGGTATTCTTGCAGGTATGAGGACTGTGCGGCGTTTTTCACTGCTGGCGGAAAATGAACATTTCCCTGAAACGGGCGGCTGCAGAAGGGCGAGAGTGCGCAGCAATGTACTCTTGCCCAAGCCGTTGGCTCCGCAAAGGAGGATCCGCTCCCCTGCCCCGACCGAGAAGTTAACATCGGCAATGACAGTCTTCCCGTCATAGCCGACCGTCAGATTTTCAGCGTCGAAAGTCCAGTTCTCTCCCATGTCTATCTTTTCCTGGAACCCACCGGAATATCTATCACGTATTTCTCCTCGAAAACAGGGTCATTGATCCAATCCTGTATCTTCCAGGTCCTTACGGAACCCTGGCGTAGTCCGGCCATGCTCATCATCCGGCAGAGTTCTTCCGCAAAATCTCCACCCTTCAGGTAAAATATGTCGCCGGTGTAGCAGCCGGCCACCCATGGCCAGAAATTGTCAAGCGCCGTCACTGCTCTGGACACGACATAGTCGAAAACCCTGCCCAGGGACTCTGCACGGGCATTGACTACTGTCACATTGGCAAGTCCGAGCGACTTGGATACGGCTTCTGCGACGATGGTTTTCTTGCCTACGGAGTCGCATAGCACGAAATCGACTTTCGGGAACAGTACCGCCAGCGGAATGCCGGGGAAACCGCCTCCTGTGCCGAGGTCAAGGACATTGACCTTCCTCTGTCCTGATGTCCACTGCGAATATATTTCGGGCCGCACTTCTTTCAGATAGCGGGCGATGGCGAGGGAATGGAGCACGTGCCTGATGTAGAGACTGTCAATGTCTTTGCGCGATATGACATTGATTTTCGCGTTCCACTCGCCATATAGTTTTTCCATTGACCTGAATGCTTCCTCCTGGGCCGGCGTGATGTCGGGGAACGAAGTCCTTACGGTCTGTATGAAATCATTGAAACTCATAACTTATTCTTCTTCAAGCATTTTCTCCACTATCAGGGCTTTGGCGCGGCTGATTCTGGTCTTGACTGTATTGATCGGCAGTTCCGTCTTTTCGGATATTTCCTTGTAGCCGAGATAGTCCACGTAGCACATTTTGGCAATGTCGCGGTAGAGTTCCGGCAGGCCTTCTATGCAGGAGAGGAATTTTTCGTGGTCCTGGCTCATGATGATAACCTCCTCCGGACCAGGCTGTTCCTCATCTGCGATTTCGGTCTGTCCCACGTCAGGCGAATCTATAGGAAGGACATCCACCATGCCCTTGCTTTTTCCGGACTGCTTGATGCTGTGGTCAAGAGCCTTGTTCTTGGCGATAGCGAAGAGCCATGTGGAAAATTTCTTGGTCGTGTCGAATGTGTCCAGTTTCTGGAAGGCATTGGCAAAACTTTCTATGCAGACGTCGGCCGCCTCCTCAGGGTCCTGTATGATTTTCCCGACGTGCAGGAATACAGCCAGCTGATACTTGGCATGCAGGGCGGTAAACGCTTTCTGATTCCCGTCAAGAGCCATCTTGACGAGTTCCTCATCATTGATACTAATGAGCTTCGAGCCAGTTTTTGCCATAATTACATTCTACCGTTAGCGGAACCGACAGTTCCATTACATTTTCCATACAATCCTTCACCACTTTCATCAATGTCAGGGTTTCCCCCTCGGGCACGTCGAAAAGCAGTTCGTCGTGTATCTGCAGGACCATCTTGCTCTTCAGGGACGCTTCTGTCAATTTCCGGTCCACATTGATCATCGCCATCTTGATTATGTCGGCCGCAGTGCCCTGGATCGGGGCATTGACCGCATTGCGCTCCGCAAGTGCACGGACTGTCGCGTTCTTGGAATTGATGTCGGGCAGGTACCGTCTCCTGCCGAACAATGTCTCCACATAGCCGTTCTCCCTTGCCACCGCCACTGTATCGTCAATGAATGCGCGGATTGCCGGGAATGCGGCGAAGTAATCGTCTATCAGTTTCTTGGCTTCTGTCCTGGATATGCCCAGGCGCTGTGCCAGACCGAAGGACGAGATGCCGTACATTATGCCAAAGTTCGCGGTCTTGGCCACCCGCCTCTGGTCCGGAGTCACTTCCTCGTGAGCTACGCCGAAAATCTTCTCCGCAGTGGCGGAATGAATGTCAATGCCGTTTCTGAATGCCTCCACAAGATGTTTGTCCTGGCTCAGGTGGGCCATGATGCGCAGCTCGATCTGGGAGTAGTCCGCCGACACGATCACGCCGTCTGCCGTACCCGGGACAAATGCCTTCCTGATTTCTCTGCCGCGTTCTGTGCGCACTGGGATATTCTGGAGGTTCGGGGCTGATGAGCTGAGTCTTCCCGTCGCCGTAAGTGCCTGATTGAATGTAGTATGCACACGTCCGTCAATGCTGGAGACGTATGACGGGAACGGCTCTATATATGTGGAAAGGAGTTTCTTCACTGCACGGTATTCGAGGATTTTGCCGACCACGGGATGCTTGTCAATGATGGCCGTAAGCGTGGCTTCATCCGTCGTGTAACTTCCTCTGCCTGACTTCTTTGCCTTCGGATCGAGCTTCAGCTTGTCGAAAAGCACATCGCCTACCTGTTTCGGGGAGGATATGTTCAGTGACGGCTCGTCCGCAAGCTCACGGATTTCCGCCTCAAGCGCTGTGGTCTCACGTCTGAGAGAGTCCGCAAAGTCCTCAATCTGAGCAAGATCCACCTTCACGCCGTCGCGCTCCATCTTCGCCAGCACCCGCATAAGCGGCTCCTCCATCTCGGAGTACAACTTGTCCAGGCCCGCTTTCTCCAGTTCCTTTCGTATCGCAATGCCGGTCAATACCGCTGCCGACGCATAGCGCCTAGCCACCTTTCCGTCCTCATCAGCCGGAGTGTCGAAAAGGCTCGCCGGAGCCTCCGCCACTTCTTCCTTTTCCAGGTCAATGCCCAGGAATGTCTTGGCGAGCATCTCCTGCCTGTGGCTTGTTTCCGGATTCAGAAGATAATGCATCAGACTGTTATCCAAGAGGTTACCTTTCAGGTCAATACCTTCGTTCTCCAGAAGCAGCATCTGGAGTTTGAGGTCATAACCGTATTTTTTTATGTCTTCGTTTTCCAGGAGAGACTTGAATTCAGACGGAGCGCCGAATGCCACCTTCGCGGACAGTTCTCCATCCTCCACTGCCACGGCAATTCCTGCTGCTTCCCCGAAAATTCCGGGTTCATAAGCATCTGTGACAATGCCGACTGCACCTTTGCTGCCTGCCAGTTCTGAAATCTCCGCTGCAGAAACTTCTTCAATCTTCAGTTCTGCCGACTGCACATTCTTTGTCTGGAGACCAGCCCCTGAGGCATCCGGAATGAGCTTCCTGAGCGAATTGAACTCATAATGGCTGAAAAGTTCCGCGACCTCAGGAGTGAATGCCAGGGCCACATGCATATCTTCTTCCGGCAGGTCAATGTCGGTCTTGATGGTCACGAGATCGTGGCTCAGTCCGATATGCTGCTCCGCTTCACGGAACATGACCTGCTGACGTGAAGACAGTTCCGATATATGTTCATAGATGTTCTTTACTGTTCCGTACTTGGCTATCAGCTTGCCTGCACCCACTTCGCCGACACCCTTTACTCCCGGGACATTGTCCGCGGTGTCTCCGCAGATGGTAAGCATCTCGATAACCTGAGACGGGCTGCTGATGCCGTATTTTTCGCAGATCGCCTTCACGTCCACGACCTCATCCTCACCGCCTGCCTTTCCAGGCTTGATCTGGAAAATGTCATCGTCGATGAGCTGGCCGTAATCCTTGTCCGGCGTTACCATATATACCTGAAGGCCTGCGGCAGCCTGTTTCTTCGCCATTGACCCGATCACATCATCCGCCTCGAATCCAGGCATCATCAATGTCGTGATACCCAGTGCCTTACATATCTTCATCAGAGGTTCAAGGGCATCGATTACGAGCTGAGGTGTGGCAGTACGGTTGGCCTTGTATTCGGGATACATCTGGTTCCGGAATGTGCCTCCCGGCGGGTCGAAAGCCACTGCGAGATACTCGGGTTTTTCTCTTGAAATGAGTTCAAGGATATATTTGGTGAAGCCGAAGAGGATGGACATGTCCTCCCCCTTCGAGTTGATCATGGGACGGCGCAGAAATGCGTAGTACATCTTGAATATCAATGCGTGTCCGTCAATCAGGTATAATTTTTCTTTCATCGAAATCTTCCCGTTAAGCTGTCAGGCCACATCCGGACCTTGTCCGAATCTTTCCCGAATCATTCAAAGATAATGAATCTTGGGCTTTTTTCGAAAAAGAGGGATAAAAACTTTGGAAAAATTTTGCATTTAAGATGAAAAAGGCTACCTTTGCAATCCTATTTGTAGAAAATATAAAAAAGTAAGATAATGAAAAGAACATTTCAACCATCTGTACGCAAACGCGTAAACAAACACGGATTCCGTGAGCGCATGTCCACACCTAACGGTCGTCGCGTACTGGCTTCCCGCCGTCGCCACGGACGCAAGAAGCTGACTGTTTCTTCAGAGGAGAGATTCTAATCCCTCTACTGCACTGAAAAATAAAAAGAGATCGACTGAAAAGCCGGTCTCTTTTTATTTGTACTCTTTTTTATATACTCGCGGCTCTGCCTTGCGGCATCATCCGGCCTGAAAATCAGAGGACTTGCTTTTCGAGTATCCTCGCCAGCTGGTCAGTGCAAGACGTGCCTCTGCCGTGGCAGTTCACGCCGAGCAGAATGTCCTTGGCCTTCTCAGCAGGCATTCCCTCGAGAAGCCTTCCGATAGCCTGAAGGTTACCGTCACAGCCGCGCAAGTACTTGAGATTGTGGATCTTGCCGTCCACTATATCGAAATCTATCTGTTTGGAGCAGACCAATGCGCTGGGCGCCGCAGTAATATGACGCACTCCGGCCGCGTCGGTCTTGTCATTGATTATCTTGTAATCGTCTCCGAGAGAAATCTGTTCTTCCATAATATATTACCTTTTGTTTCTGAAAAATTCCGTAACCATTCCTCCGCACTCTTCCGCGAGGACGCCGGACACGACTTCCGTCTTGGGATGAAGCAGAGAAGGCGTGAAGAGGGAATATCCCCGCTTGGGGTCAGAGGCGCCATAGACTATCCTGCCCACCTGTGCCCAGGCAGAAGCCGCCGCACACATCGGGCAGGGCTCCACTGTGACATACAACGTACAGTCATTCAGATATTTGCCGCCCATCGCTTCGGTCGCGGCCGTAATCGCTATCATTTCCGCATGAGCGGTAGGGTCATGGAGCCGTTCAGTCATATTGTGACCTTTGGCTATCACCCGGCCTGCGAAGACAATTACCGCACCGATAGGGATTTCATCCTCCGCCTCAGCAGCTTTCGCCTCTCTCAACGCCTCCCGCATGAATTTCTCATCCAGCTCCGCCATACCGCTAATTCCTGTTTCTCGCTACTGAAATATAGTAGAACAATGTTGCCAATGAGCTGAGCGCTGCGATGACATAAGTGTATGCTGCCCATTTGAGCGCATCGATGGCCATCGGCTTGGTTTCATAATTGGTGATTCCTGCTGATTCCAGCCAGTTTACCGCACGTGAACTTGCATTGATTTCCACCGGCAAGGTCACGAAACTGAAAAGCGTCGTAGCTGCGAACAGTATGATACCCAACCAGAGAAGGGCAGGAAAGACATTCACCATCATGACGCCGAAGAGGAGAATCCACATGACGATATTGTTGGAGAAGGTCACAATCGGGACAAGGGCTGTACGCATCTTGAGCGGGGCGTACCCCACTGCGTGCTGTACGACATGGCCGCACTCGTGTGCCGCAACTGCAGCAGCAGCCACTGAACGGCCGGAATACACTGCCTCACTCAGATTCACGGTCTTGGTGGCGGGGTTGTAGTGGTCGGTAAGCATACCCGGAATACACTCCACTTTCACGTCATATATACCGTTGTCATTCATCATTTTACGTGCCACTTCCGCGCCTGTCATTCCATTTGTCAGAGGAACTTTTGAGTATTTTTCGAATCTGCGCTGAAGCATATTCTGAACCAAAAAGCTTGCAAGCATGAGCAAGCCGAAACTTAACCAGTAAGTCATAATTTTCTGTTTTTAAACCAATAAGGGGACGGCCTTAAAGTCAAGTCACTTCTCGGTCATCCCCTAAAATTACAATTTTTCTGCTGAATTACAATATTTTCTGCAGACTACTGCTCGTCAGGACCCTGATTGTCAGGACCGTTCTGAGGACCGTAGTTACCGCCCTGTGGACCCTGAGGACCAGCCTGTGGGCCGCCCTGTGCACCGGCATTCATGCTCTCGGAAGCACTGTGCCAAGCCTCTTCCAAGCTCTTGGTGTATGTCTCGATGTCAGCGATGTTCTGGTTCTTGACAGCCTCTTTAAGGCTTGTAAGAGCAGAATTGATGGCATCTCTCTTGTCTGCAGGAATCTTGTCGCCATAGTCCTTGAGGTTCTTCTCAGACTGGAAGCAGAGCGCGTCAGCATTATTGATCTTATCGACTCTCTCCTTCTCAGCCTTGTCGGCAGCCTCATTGGCCTTGGCCTCGTCACGCATCCTCTGGATTTCATCTTCGCTAAGTCCTGATGAAGCCTCGATACGGATGTTCTGCTCCTTGCCGGTAGCCTTGTCTTTTGCGGATACGTTCAGGATACCGTTGGCATCGATATCGAATGTAACCTCGATCTGAGGAATTCCTCTCGGAGCCGGAGCAATGCCGTCCAGATGGAATACACCGATCTGCTTGTTGTCCTTGGCCATTGGACGCTCACCCTGAAGAACCTTGATTTCAACTGAAGGCTGATTGTCCACAGCGGTAGAGAACACTTCTGACTTGCGTGTAGGAATTGTGGTGTTGGAAGCGATAAGCTTTGTCATAACGCCACCGAGTGTCTCGATACCAAGTGACAGCGGAGTGACATCGAGCAGAAGCACATCCTTTACGTCACCGGCAAGCACACCACCCTGAATTGAAGCGCCGATAGCGACTACCTCATCCGGGTTCACGCTCTTGTTAGGCTCTTTGCCGAAGAACTCTTTCACGAGTTCCTGTACCTTAGGAATACGGCTTGAACCACCTACAAGCAGGACCTCATCAATCTGAGAAGCGCTCAAATGAGCATCTTCCAAAGCCTTACGGCAAGGGACGATCGTCCTCTGGAACAAATCATCGCAGAGCTGCTCGAATTTAGCTCTTGTCAATGTCTTTACAAGGTGTTTCGGAACACCGTCAACCGGCATGATGTAAGGCAGATTGATTTCTGTAGAAGTCTGGTTTGAAAGCTCTATTTTAGCCTTCTCAGCAGCATCCTTCAATCTCTGAAGTGCCATAGGGTCTTTCTTCAGGTCAGCTCCGCCGTTCTCGGCAGCGAACTCCTGAGCAAGCCAGTCGATGATCTTCTGGTCGAAGTCATCACCACCGAGGTGGGTATCACCGTTCGTGGATTTTACCTCGAACACACCGTCACCAAGTTCCATGATGGAAATATCGAATGTACCGCCACCGAGGTCGAACACTGCGACCTTCATGTTCTGGTTCTTCTTGTCCAGACCATATGCGAGGGCTGCTGCAGTAGGCTCATTGATAATACGCTTTACATCGAGTCCGGCGATCTTACCTGCCTCCTTGGTAGCCTGACGCTGTGAGTCAGAGAAGTATGCAGGGACAGTGATGACTGCTTCCGTAACAGGCTGTCTCAGATAATCCTCTGCAGTTTTCTTCATCTTCTGGAGAATCATTGCTGAAATCTCCTGCGGTGAATACTGACGGCCTTCGACATCAACACGCGGAGTGTTGTTCTCGCCTCTTACCACTGTATAAGGAACTCTTTCGATTTCCTTCGTAACCTGATCGTAGGTCTCACCCATGAATCTCTTGATAGAGAACACGGTGTTCTTAGGATTGGTGATAGCCTGACGTTTGGCCGGGCTGCCGACTTTCCTTTCTCCACCATCCGTGAATGCGACTACAGAAGGGGTAGTTCTCTGACCTTCATTGTTGATTATGACTGTAGGCTGGTTACCTTCCATAACTGCAACGCAGCTGTTGGTCGTACCCAAGTCAATACCGATAATTTTTCCCATAATATTTATCTCCTATATTTTTTCGTTATTATGTCGTGCGGCTCTTTGCCGCTCCGTCTGCCCGGCTCTCGTCTGACAGCGACTTGAAATTATCCAATGCCGTGCCAATGCCCGCAAGGCGATAAAATTCTGACAAATTGTCATATTTTGGTTATCTTTGCCGTCGGAAAAACAAATCCGGCGCAATACAATGTTCTACAGACAACTGACAGAAGGAGAGTTCAATGACTTGGCCTCCAGAATATTATACGAAGACAACCATATTCTCGCAGTTTACAAGAAAGCGGGCGAGATAGTGCAGGGAGACAAGACAGGAGACGAGACTCTATGTGACAAGTACAAGGCTTTCATAGCCGAGAGGAACTCCAAACCCGGCCAGGTCTATCTCGGCATTCCCCACAGAATCGACAGGCCTGTCTGCGGAATCACCATATTCGCCAAGACATCCAAATCCCTGGAGCGGCTCAATGCCATGTTCCGCGACGGAGAAGTCCACAAGACCTATTGGGCGCTTGTCTGCAGCAAGCCTGAGCCGGAAGAAGCCGACTTGGAAAACTGGATGACCCGAAATGAAAAAATGAACAAATCTTTCATTGTAAAAGGAAAGAATGCCGACAAGGAGGCAAAACTTGCCAAACTTCATTATAAACTTATAGGACAGACTGACAGGTACTTTCTCCTGGAAGTCCTGCTCTACACAGGCAGGCATCACCAGATCCGCTGCCAGTTGTCCGGCATCGGCTGCCAGATAAAGGGAGACCTGAAATACGGCGCGCCACGCTCCAACAAAGACGGTGGCATCTCACTGCTGGCCAGACACATAAATTTCATTCATCCTGTCAGCAAACAGGAAATCGACATCACCGCGCCAGTTCCGGCTGACTGGAAAGGCATCTCTTGTCCTTAGTCCTGCTGTCCTTGAAGGTCTTGCACCACGCGCCTGGAGTTTCATCATTGAAAAGCTTGAAGGCAGTGATGAACGACACCTGAGTGTGAAAACCTGACATGTCCGACAGGTCCTTCACCTTCAGGTTCATGTCCTTCGCATACAGCTCCTTGGCATAGTTCACCCGGTATCTGTTCATCAACTGATTGAAATTCATTCCGGTACATTCATTTATTATCTTGGAGATGTAAGCCTTGTTGGAGCAGAGCGACTTCACGAGCGAATCCATCGAATACTCCGGATCGAGAAAGGGCTTTTTCTGGTCCAGAAGAAAACAGAGACGGTTATACATCGTCTTGTAATTGCCCCGTATCGAACTTGCCATAAAGACACCCTGAGATTTCACTTCATCACTTTCATCGTTCTCACCAGAACCGGCGGTAAAAGTGACGATCGGGCCGGCGGATGTAATTCTGGCATAAACCAGGACATAGAACAACACCGATACCGGCAACGCCATTATCGTCATTGTCGGATAAAAGGCGGCCGTCAGGCACGAACATGCCATTATGATCATAAACACTGACAGCATGCAATGCTTTACAAGGCAGAGCATTATCTCCCATCCGGAAACTTTTGTCGTAAGATAGTCCACGTCACCCATCATCTTGACGATACGCACACCATAGCAGACTGCCAGAGGCACAAGACTCACAAATGAATAGACTGTTACAAGAATCTTCCTGTCTTCACACAGACCGACCACGGCAGAAGCAGCCGCAGACAGCAGCATTGTAACCAGAGCAAACCAGAAAGATGAAACATAATCCCTGAAGGTGTCAGGAATCATCAGAAGGATGGATATGGAGACACCTATATTGCAGCAGAACGCGGGCAAGAGCAATTTCGGGGACATAATCGGTAACAATACAGCTGCAGGCACAATATTCATCACTGATATCAGTCTTATAAGCCTTCGTGGTGGGACAGCAGTATAGTTGAAGATGTTTTTCATAAGGTTATCATATACTATTATGTGCAGCACAAAAGTACTAAAAAAAGCCGCCTTCAGAGCCCTCTGAAAGCGGTTTACATATAAATTTTTACGATTTTTAAATCTGATAATTTTCTATTTTCCGGTCTTTTCCTTGCTACCTTCTTTAATCGCACTGTTTTTGATGGTATCGAAGCCTTTGCCGTAAACGCCTGTTACTGAGGACACTGACAAGAACGCATCTTTATCGATGGACTTGACATACTTCAGCAAAAAATTTAAATCGGCTTTTCTGGTCACGACCATCAGCACGTGGCTTTCTTTCTTGGTGTACCAGCCCACAGCAGGAAGCACTGTCACTCCCCTGTGCAGATAATTCGTAATGGCATCCGCGATTTTTTCATACTGGCTGGACATTATGAACAGCTGGACCGACTGCTTTGAGCCCGCCAGATACAAATCGATGACATAACCGTTGATGGTCACGAGTATGAGACCGTAAACAACCGTTGTTATCTTCTCCGCGAACGGGACAAGTTCTCCTGATGCCGTATATGACGGGACAGCGAGAGACGAGAGGATGATGACCACGTCCATTGACAGAATCATCCTGCCCGGAGAGACATTGCGGTACTTGCTCACGATCAGCGCGATGATGTCGGTACCTCCGGTGCTTCCGCCTTGGGAAATGGCCATTCCGATACCAAGGCCTATCATGATGCCGCCCATAATCGTGGACATCAGCTTACCGTTCTGGATCGCAAGCGTATCGATAATGGTAACCGGAATCCATCCCTGGAGCACATTGAGCCCTATGGATGCGAGCACGATGGCATATATCGACTTCGCGCCCAGTCCCTTTCCGAGGACAAAGAATGCTGTTATCAGCAATATGGCATTGATGACGAAATACGAATATCCCATCTTGATGCCCACGGCGTACTGGATAATCGAACTTATGCCGGTAACACCGTTGCCGATGAGATTGTTGGGAGTCAGGAATATCACCCATCCCAACACATAGATCATTATGCCTAAGGTCAATATCGAGTACTCTTTAAGCAGAGACCAGACAGACTTGTCATTTAACATCATCTTTCTTCTTTTTAGCAATACCCGTCTTAAGCTCGTCGAAGCCTTCTCCATAGACACTGCTTGCAGGCGATACGCTCACGAAAGCCTTGTCGTCTATGTATTTTATGGCTTTGGAAAGTTCAGGCATCTGAGACTTGCGCGCCACGATGAGGAGCACGTTCTTCTCCTTCTTGGTGTACCAGCCCACAGATTTCAACGCCGTCACACCCCTGTGCATCGTATTCATCATGTAGTCTGCCATCTCGTCAGGCTTGTTGGTAAAGACAAGCAGCTGGACAGTGGACTTGGAGCCGAGCAACACGAAATCGAGCATGAACGAGAATGTCACCATCGCGATATAACCGTAAATCATATCCTCGAATGTCTTTCCCGGAATCAGCAGCACTGAAGCGATGATGAACATGTCCGAATACAGATATACCTTACCTGGAGACACTGGCCAGAACTTGTTGATTACCAATGCGGCCACATCAGTTCCGCCGGTACTTCCGCCCTTCTGGAAAATAAGGCCCACACCCACAGCCTCGAGAAGTCCGCCGATCATCGGGATCAGAGCGCGGTTGTCAATGTAGAAGAAATTGCCGGGAATCGCCTTGATCCACTCAAAATCAGGAAGGATCTTGAACAGCAGCGAAGACAGGAGCACAGCATAGACCGTCTTGACACCGAAAGCATTGCCCAAGACAATAACTCCGATGATGAGCAGGACGGCATTGGCTATGAAATATGAATAGGCGACAGGAATGTAGCCCTGAGTAGCGAACTGGATCACCGTGCAGGCTCCTGTCAGACCTCCTGCCGCGATACCGTTCGGAATCAGGAAGGTATCCCAGGCAAGACAGAACAACAATGTTCCAAAAGACACCACCACATAGTCCCAAATGGTGGAGAAAATCTTTTTTGCAGTCAACATATATTTATTTTACTACAATGTTTACGATCTTGCCCGGAACCACGATCATTTTCACGATGTCCTTTCCGCCGAGGTACTTGTCCGTGGAAGGATTTTCACGGACCGTCTTCTCCACTTCCTCCTTGCCCATAGCCTTTGGCAGATCGACCGTGAAACGTGTCTTTCCGTTGAATGAAACGGCATAGGTGCAGTTGTCCTCCACCGTATATTCCTCGACGTACTCAGGGAATGTAGCTTTGGAAACGCTTTCCGTGTGTCCCATTGCCTCCCAAAGTTCCTCGCAGATATGAGGAGCGAATGGTGAAAGCAGCACTACGAGAGGTTCCAGGATGGCTTTTCTTGAGCACTTTCTGTCGGAAAGGTCATTGACGGCAATCATAAATGCACTTATGCTGGTGTTGTACGAGAAGTTCTCGATATCCGTCTGAACCTTGCCGATAAGTTTATGGAGCGTCTTGAGGTCCTCCTTAAGCGGAGCCTCTTCATTGACAATGAAATTCTCGCCGTCGTAGAAGAGTTTCCAGAACTTCCTGAGGAAGCGGTTCACGCCGTCGATTCCCTTCGTATCCCAAGGCTTGGACTGTTCGATAGGGCCGAGGAACATTTCGTAAAGTCTCAGAGTATCAGCACCATAGGTGTTGCAGATATCGTCCGGATTCACGACATTGTACATCGACTTGCTCATCTTTTCCACTGCCCAGCCGCAGATATATTCGCCGTTTTCCAGCACGAACTCGGCATCCGCAAACTCCGGGCGCCACTTTCTGAACGCTTCCATATCGAGCTTGTCGTTTCTGACAATGTTGATGTCAACATGGATTTCAGTGGTCTCGTAATTGTCTTTCAGCCCTACTGAAACGAACTTGTTGGTGCCGACGATTCTGTACACGAAATTTGAACGGCCCTGAATCATGCCCTGGTTCACGAGCTTTCTGAACGGTTCGTCCTCGCAGACGTAACCCATGTCATAGAGGAACTTGTCCCAGAACCTCGAATAGATCAGATGGCCCGTAGCGTGCTCAGTACCACCGATATACAGGTCCACGTCCTTCCAGTATCTGTCTGCATCGCTGCCTACGAGGTCCTCATTATTGTGAGGGTCCATGTATCTGAGGTAGTATGCGCTTGAACCCGCAAAGCCAGGCATGGTGCTGGTTTCCAGAGGAAAGCCCTTGTATGTCCAGTCCTTGGCACGTGCAAGTGGCGGTTCGCCGTTGTCGGCAGGCTTGAACTGGTCGATCTCAGGAAGACGCAGAGGCAGTTTCTCATAAGGGAGAGGTGTGGCGATGCCGTCCTTGTAATAAATCGGGAACGGTTCGCCCCAATATCTCTGACGGGAGAAGATGGCGTCACGCAGCCTGTAATTCACTTTTCTGTGGCCAATGCCGTGAGCCTCAACATAATCCATAGCTGCCGGCACCGCATCCTTCACTTCCATTCCGTCGAGGAAGCCGGAGTTGCACATCTTGCCTTCCTTGGCGTCGAAGCTGTGTTCGCTCACGTCGCAGCCTTCGATGATAGGCACTATCGGAAGGTCGAATTTCTTGGCAAACGCATAGTCACGGCTGTCATGGGCAGGGACTGCCATAATGGCGCCTGTGCCATAACCGGCGAGCACGTATTCTGAAATCCATACAGGAACACGTTTTCCGGTCAGCGGATTCTCGGCATACGAGCCTGAGAACACTCCGGTAACGGTCTTGGTTTCAGCGATTCTTTCGCGCTCCGTCTTCTTGCGCACGTATGCAAGGTATTCATCTACAGCAGGTTTCTGCTCTGCAGACGTAAGCTCTTCCACGAGTTCGCTCTCAGGAGCAAGCACCATGAATGTCACTCCGAATATGGTATCCACCCTGGTAGTGAAAATCGTCACGTCCTTGCGTTTGTCACCATTGAAGGTCTTGAAAACCACCTCGGTACCGAAAGATTTGCCGATCCAGTTTCTCTGCATTTCCTTCAATGAATCTGTCCAGTCGAGTTTGTCAAGTCCTGAAAGCAGTCTGCCGGCGTAAGCTGACACGCGGAGCTGCCACTGTTTCATTTTCTTCTGCTCTACAGGGTAGCCGCCACGTACTGAAAGACCTTCCTTGACCTCGTCATTGGCCAGAACCGTTCCTAGTCCCGGACACCAGTTCACGGAAGTCTCTCCCTGATAGGCGATTCTGTAGTTCATCAGTACTTCTGCCTTCTTCTTCTCGTCCCAGGATTTCCACTCGCCTGCAGTGAAACTCATTTCCACGGTGCAGGCTGCATTGACATTGCGGGTTCCCGCCTCCTCGAAGGCTGTTTCGAGTTCGGTGATGGGGCGCGCCTTGTCGAGCTTGGTGTCGTAATAGCTCTTGAACATCTTGATGAACGCCCACTGGGTCCATTTGTAGAATGCAGGATCACAGGTGCGGATTTCCCTGTCCCAGTCGTAGGCAAAGCCGATTCTGTCGAGCTGCTCACGATAGCGGCGGATATTGTTTTCCGTCGTCACTTCAGGATGCTGTCCGGTCTGGATGGCATACTGTTCTGCAGGGAGTCCGAAAGCGTCGTAACCCATAGGGTGAAGGACATTGAATCCCTTGAGACGCTTGTAGCGTGCATATATGTCGCTGGCGATGTAACCGAGAGGATGACCTACGTGAAGACCTGCGCCGGACGGATACGGAAACATATCCAGGACATAATATTTCGGCTTTGAAGGGTCCTCAACCGCATGAAATGTTTTTTCGGCCGCCCATCTCGACTGCCACTTCTTTTCGATACTTCTGAAATCGTAATCCATATTGAATACTAAATTTTATTTCTTAATTCCGAATTTTCCTTTCTTTGTCAATTTGAAATCCACCGCCACTGACATTCTGGAGGCCACATTGACCTTCTTCACCTGGGCCGGTTTCCATTTAGGTGAGGCTTTCACCACCCTCAACGCCTCGTCATCCAATGCCTGGCTGCCGCTGCTGCGGGCGATCCCGACATTTGAAACCACACCGTCCTTGCCGATAATGAATTCCACCACTACCCTGCCCTGGACGCCGTTGGCAACTGCTTCTTTAGGATATTTGAGATACTGGTAAACCCATCTCATCAGGAAAGCAGACGGCTCTGCGCTGCCCATGAAAATCGGGCGTCTGTCGCAGTCGGAATAGTTGTATATCCTGTCGTCGCTTTTCTCCAGCACCTTGTCCTGACGGAAAAGAGGCGGATTGTCCAGATTCGCCAGATGCCTGGTGAAATTATAGATATATTCCATCTCCCTCTCCATCGGGTCATACTCGATGATGCTCTCCACATCCTTTACCGTATCGTGTTCCGGATAGCGGCCGGTAGTGAACAGGACAGAAGGTATCTCCTTGGAATAGAACGCTCTATGGTCTGACGGATAAGGCTCCTTGGACGTAACCTCAGGCACCACAGGCTGCAGTTCTGAAGAGACCTGGCTGATGAGCATGTTCATATCCGCATTGGAAGAAGTGTATGCGTAAAATCCGTTGCTGCCGGTCCCGAGCATATCCAGGTCGATCATCGCGTCGATTCTGCCGGCATCGGAAAATGAACGGTTCAGGAAATACCATGCTCCGGCAAACGACTGAGAGGAAGCGCCGAACGCTATGAAGATCACCGACCTTCTGAACATAAGGGCATTGGTATTCACCATCCTGGCGAGTTCCAGCATCATGGCAAGACCGGAAGCATTGCCGTTCGCCCCGTTGTAAACCTGCTCCACCGGCTTGCCGTCCACCTCGACCATATTGCTACCGACATTGTCCAGACGTGCCCCTATGACGATGTAGCGGTCAAACATCTTCTTGTCATAGCCCTGGACGAAGCCGAGCACGTTCCGGGAAGTCAGGGTGTCACCATTCTGACTGATTCCGAACAAGTCTCCGTTTTCGCCGCTGAGAAGGTCAATGTCATATTTCTTGAAGACGTCACGCACATAGTCGGCCGCGTCTTTTTCACCCTGCGTGCCCGCTCCACGCCCTTCCAGCGCATCTGATGCCAGATAGGAAACGTGTGATTTCAATGATCTGGTGACATCGCTGTCATTCAATTCCGAATAACCGCCGATATATTGCGCATGACATGGAGAACAAAACATTCCGGCAATAAGGGCCGGAACCAATGCGCAAAGGACAAAACGACTGACTTTTTTCATTTTCAATTCTGATTTACGAGAATCCAAGCGTCAGCAGGAGCGAATCTCTCCTCTTTCACTTTTCTGAGCCAGTCATAAGCAACAACTATGCTATCGGACGGACACAGCCCCACTGCCGTATATCCGTTCCTGAAATTTATCAATGCCGCTTCATATCCGGCCTTCTGCGCATCGTCTTTCAGAGCAGCCGCATTTCCCTTGTCCACGAATGCGCCCACGATGATGTAGTACCTGTGCGCCAGCTCTTCGGAATACAGTCCGCCAAGGGATTTTGGACTGCGCATGATCTCATTGTGGTTTTTCAATGAATCCAGAACCGCAAGAGAATCAGCCATCTGCTTCTCGACTTTTTTCAATGAATCCATACGTGCCTGATGCTGAGCTTCTTCCACAGCTTCTATAGCGGCACGTTTAGCCTCGATCTCCGCTGAGACCGGTCTTCCGGCAAGTCTGCGGAACGCATCACAGCCCGTAAACAGAGCCGTAAACGTGCACAGACACAAAAGACATATAAGGACTGACCTTTTCATAATTCATCAAAATTGATACAAATTTAGTAAATATAATTATTTTTGCATTCAGGACGCACGTTTAATTTCAGGATGCACGTTTAATACACGAAATTTCAGATATGCAGTTAATTGACAGCCTCAAACACTTCTTCAGAGAAGTAACCGACATCAGGCCTAGCATTGACACGGTAAAAGCAGCGGAAAACATCCGCAGCAACATTTATTTCAAAGGACCTAACGTATGGATTCTCGTATGCGCCATAGTCTTGGCGTCAGTGGGCCTGAACGTGAACTCCACCGCCGTGATCATCGGTGCGATGCTTGTGTCTCCGCTTATGGGCCCGATTTTCGGAATCGGTCTCGGACTCGGAACGGATGACACGATGCTGATCAAGTCCGCATTCAAGAACCTGATAGTGATGGTGCTGGTCAGTCTCGCGGCAGCCACCATGTACTTCGTTCTGACACCTTTGAAACTGGCCAATCCTACCGAGCTTCTCGCAAGGACGAATCCGACGATCTACGACGTGGTTATCGCTCTGTTCGGCGGTCTTGCCGGCATATTCGAGATGAGCCGCAAGGAGAAAGGCACGGTGATTTCCGGCGTTGCCATCGCCACGGCATTGATGCCTCCTCTCTGTACCGCAGGCTACGGAATCAGCACGGGGTCATTGACATACTTCATCGGCGCGCTTTACCTCTTCTCCATAAACTGCATCTTCATCATTCTCGCCACTTACCTGATGGTCAAGTACTTGCACTTCTCCGAAGTTCAGTTCCAGGACAACAGGAACCAGGACAACAGGAAGGAGAGCCGCACCAAGACCATCATGTCTATCGTGATCGTTCTTATGATAGTGCCGAGCATCTGGTCCGCCGTAAAGATGGTGAAGGACAACCATTTCAGCACCAATGCGGAAGCCTTCATCTCCGAGAACAAGAACTTGGAAAACGGATACATCTACGACTACAGGATCAAGCACAGGAAGGGAGGCAGCATAGAGATTTTCATTGCAGGAGAGCCTCTTACGGCCACCGAGAAGAAACGCCTTGTAGAATCAGCCGAAAGGCATAAAATCAGCGAAGAGCAGCTCAAATTCTCCGAAAGGGCAATCTTCGAGACCAAGGACAACACGTCCGAGAAGATAATGAAGGGCATCTACGAAAGGACTGATTCTGAAATCGCACGCAAGGAGGCACGTATCCACGAGCTGGAGAAGGAAATCGCCAAATACAAGCGCGACAATATCCCTTACGAGCAGATTGCAAAGGAAATCCACAGCCAGTATCCTGAAATAGGACGTCTGTTCATCGGACGCGGTTCTGAAGTGAGCTGCGACAGCATTACCGCCGGCACTCCAGGTCTCGTGCTTATCACGAATTCCGGGAAACAGCTGCCGGAGAACGACGTGCAGAAGCTTGAGAGATGGCTTAAAATCAGGCTTGGAGATTCCACAGCCGTAGTAATCAGCAGAAAATGAGACTGTCGGCAGCATTGAAAGCAGCATTATCGCTACTGTTTGCAATGTCTGCTGTTCTGTCAGCCGGGCCTGAGTTCAAACGCTATGAACAGATAGCCCCGGCTGTTCCTCTGTATGGTCCGCCAGATACGGTATCAATGTTCGTCATCGGGGACGTGATGCTCCATTCAAAGCAGATGGAATACCCTTATACACAATTCCTTGCAGGCATAAAAGGACTGATGCAGTCCGCAGATGTGACCGTGGCCAATATGGAGTTCACATTGGCCGGAGAGCCTTACACCGGCTACCCTGAATTTTCCGCGCCAGACGAGTACGCGGACTATGCGGCCGACTGCGGTGTCAATGTGTTTCTTACCGCCAACAACCATATCATGGACAAGGGTCGGGCTGGTCTGGAGCGCACTCTCGAGGCGTATCGCAATATGGAAGACTCTAAACGAATCCGTTTCGTGGGGACCAGCACTGACGAGATGGACGAACTGTCGAGGAATCCGTTGATTATCAATGTAAGAGGCATCCGGATTGCCTTCCTGAATTTCACTTACGGGACCAATGCTCCGATGCGAGGACAGGCCTGGCCGAAAGTGAACAGAATCGACACCACGGATATTCACAAGGCATTGACACGGGCAAAGGAGAGGAAGGCGGACTTCATACTGGCATTCCCGCACTGGGGCGAGGAATATGCGCTGGAGCACTCTGAGGCACAGGAAAAATTGGCACATTGGCTAGTGAAGAACGGGGTCAATGCCATTGTCGGCGCCCACCCGCATGTCATCCAGGACTCGACCGTAATCGGCGGCGTCCCTGTATTCTATTCAGTGGGCAATGCTGTCTCCAATATGAGCGCGGCCAATACGCAGCTGGAGCTCGGGGTAGGTCTGAAGTTCGTGCGCGATGAGAACGGGGACAGGTCAATGCTTTCTCCGTCAGTCACTTACCTATGGTGCTCAAGGCCAGGAAAATTCATTGACAATTACGCTACTATCGTCGTAAAGGAGCATATCGGAACCCGCGAAAAATGGATGTCTCCACCGCATTACGACAAGATGATGGCCACTTACAGCCGAGTGAAATCCGCAACCGGCGTACAGGACTGAGAGGTCGTCTTGAAAAACAGCATATAAAAACGGAGGCTGACCGCCCGGAATCTCTCCGGCAATCAGTCTCCGCTTCAATTATTCATAAGAATCTCTTAGATCAGCACATATCTCAAGATGAAGAGCACCGCGAGAATCCACATCATCACGGATACCTTCTTGAGTTTTCCTGCCAATGCGTTCAATAACGTGTAGGTAATCATACCGAGCATGATACCGTCGGAAATACTGTATGCGAGAGGCATGAGCAGCATTGTCACGAAAGCAGGGATGGCTTCTGAATAGTCGCTCCAGTCAATGTCCCTGACAGGGCTTGCCATCATCACACCTACGATGAAGAGAACCGGACCTGTAGCGGCTCCCGGGATGGCCAGGAAGAGAGGCGAGAACATGAGCGCAATCGCGAAGCATACAGCGATGGTGAATGAGGTAAGACCTGTACGGCCGCCTTCAGAGACACCTGAAGCGCTCTCGATATATGTAGTCGTGGTACTTGTTCCGAAAACGGCGCCTGCTACAGTAGCCACTGCATCGGCCATAAGCACCTTGTTGATGCCGTCCACATTGCCGTTCTTATCTACCATACCGGACTTCACGGAAACGCCGACTACGGTTCCGATGGTGTCGAACATGTCGATAAAGAGGAAGGTAAACACGATGGCCACCATATCCCAGGACAGGATCTGGCTCCACTCGAACTGGCAGAAAATCGGTGCAATGGAAGGAGGTGTGGACATCACGCCATTGAAATTGGTGACACCCATAGGGATTCCTATAAGGGTAGTGGCGATGATGCCGAGCAGCATGCCGCCCTTGACATTGAGAATCACCAGGACAGATGTGATCAGAAAACCGATAATCGACAGGATGACAGCAGGTTCAGAGAATGAGCCGAGGGCCACGGAAGTAGCTTCGCTATTGACAATGATGCCTGCAGATTTGAGACCGATGAATGCGATATAGAGGCCGATACCTGCACCGATGGCTCTTTTCATAGTCACAGGAATGGCATCCACGATGAGCTTGCGGACATTGGTCACTGTAAGCAGGATGAAAAGGATACCTTCCAGGAAAATGGCTGTCAATGCCATCTGCCAAGGGTGTCCCATTGCCAGACACACGGTATAGACGAAGAATGCGTTGAGTCCCATGCCCGGAGCGAGTCCGAAAGGTTTCTTCGCATAGATGGACATTACCAGACAGCCGACGATCGCCGCGAGGGCTGTGGCTGTAAATACGGCGTTGGTAGGCATTCCCTGTGATTCCAATGCCGAGAAGATGCTCGGATTGACTGCAAGGATGTATGCCATGGTGAGGAATGTGGTGATTCCGGCAATGATTTCAGTGCGGACTGAGTGCTTTGCAGGGTTCAGTCCGAATGTCTTCTGAAGAAATGTGTTCATTTTCGTATGGAATTACCTGTTAGAACACCCATTTTACACCGAGGCAAGGACGGCACCAGAAGCCGCTGCCTGAACCGAAGTCATAAGAAAGTTCGATCTCGGTACCTACATTGAGGTTATCCACGCCGAAATGCTGGCCTACTGCATACCAGAGCTGAGGCTCGGCGATGAACACTACATCGGAAGTCTTCCAGGTATCCAACTTGAGGTTACCGTCGCCGTCGATCTTGGCCACGCTGTGGTTCTGCCACCAGAAATCTGCGAAGCCGCTGAATCTGAGACCTTTGACATTGAAGAGATCCTGCATTCCCCAAACTGCGGTGAACTGCATAGGAACCTTGCTGTGAGGTCTGCTGCCGTCAGCCCTCTTGTCATACGCGATATATTTGCCGAGAACCTTGAGGTTCAATGTGTTCTTGAAATCCTTGCTGTGGAAGAACCAGTCAACACCGCCGAGGAATGCATGATTGATGTTGTACGCATTGTACACACCGCCATTGTACTCGACATGGAGGCTGAGAGGAGCGAGTTTGCTGTTCTGCCAGAAATTCAGGCAACGCGCGATCTCGAAATAGGTACCGCTTGGAGCTTTGTTGCCATCCTCTTTTCTTGCCTTGTAGTCGTAGTCAATGAAGAAGAATGTGTTACCCCACTTGTCCCCATAGAAACCCTCAAGGGTGGTGGTCACTTGCTTACGATCACGACCAAAGTCGTAAAAGATCTGGAGGTTAGTCTGCGCTTTCGCCATCTGCGAGAACGCCATCAATGCTACAACGGCAGCAAAAAAGGTTTTTTTAGACATAAGTTTGTTTTTATGAAATGAGTTGATAAAAATATCCGCAGAATGTGTAAAATGAAACGGGGCGGCCTGAGGTCGGTCGTCCCGTGATTCATCTACAGTTTCAGCAGGGCAGTAGTCTCGATGTCAGACGGCATTTCAGCCATTCCGTCGCACTCTGCCAACTCTATTATAAAGTTCGCGTAAATCGCCTTCGGCGAAAACTTGCGTATAAGGTTCAATGCAGCCACGGCCGTTCCGCCGGTCGCGAGCAAGTCATCGTGAAGCAGCACCACATCGTCTGATGTCAATGCATCTGTATGTATTTCGAGCGTATCCTTGCCGTATTCTTTCAGGTATTCTTCAGAATAGGTTTCGCAAGGCAGCTTTCCCGGCTTGCGGATCGTCACGAAACCGGCACCGAGCCTGTAGGCCAATGCCGCACCAGCTATAAATCCGCGGGACTCCAGTCCGCAGACTTTGGTGATTCCCTTGTCCTTGTAAAGTTCGTACATGGCATCCACCACCTCACGGAAAGCCTCAGCATTGCCGAAAAGCGTGGTCACATCCCTGAACAGGATTCCTTCCTTCGGAAAGTCCGGAATGGAACGGATGCTGGAAACAATAAGGTCTTTGTCCATATCAGAATGTAAATTTCACCATTCCCAAAAGCCTGTGGTTCACTATCCAGTGGAGACCGCTGTCAACAAGTCCGTTATGGGAATTCACTACAGGCACGACCTTCTCACCGACCTTCATTACAGGATATTTTCCATATTGAGCCGCGGTAATGTCATATTCAAGACCGAAAGACAACTTGCCGAGATTATAGACCACTGTCGGAGTCACACGGATAATGCTGTTCAAGTTGGAGAATCCGTTTCCGCTCAGATACAGGTACTTGGAGCTTGTGTACTTGGTATTGTCAGGATCACCTACCATCAATGCGCTCGGAATAGTCGTATCGCTGTAGAGGTCCTTGCTTGTTCCGAGATTCTTCATATATCCGATCATACCCTGGACCTGAAGCTTGCGGCCATACTTTACGGAAACGTATGAGGCCGTGCTGTGAAGCGGCGCATATTCCCATGAACCGTCAGAATTGATGTCAGTCACACCATAACCTGAAAGCATGTTGAAATGCTCACCTGCAGAAGCATACACCACTTTGGCATTGACAGAGAAGTCGCCGGCAGCATACTGGGCATACACATAAGGGTTCACTGTCGTGAGGCGGTCATCCACCCTGCTTCCGTTGGCATCTCTCCAGCGCGGCTTGATGCTGAGCACATCCATTCCGACACGCCCAAGGAAACCGTTATTGCTTTTGAACGTGACACCGGCATAGAACTCAGGGGTGCAACCATATTTGATATAGCTGTCTGAAGCACCGTTAGGGCCGGAAGAAAGATACTGCATCTGCCAGATGAAGCCTCCGGTCAATGTGAAATGCTTGGAGAAGTTATAGTCGAGCATGACCTGAGGAGTACGGCTGAACGGATTGAACGGTGTACCTGTCTCAAGGTCAATGACATAAGGCTGGTCTGCAGCGATAGGATGCCATGCCTGGCCCACCTTGAGCGAGGCACTCTGCTTCTGTCCTTTTCCCAGGCCGTCCCATCCCAATGTGGCATAAGCCTGACGCAGACGAAGTACGGCTACATTGCCGTTCATGCAATAGAAGTCGGTCTCAATCTTAGCGCCTACCTTGGTCTTGCCGAACTGATAGTCCTTTACATCCAGACCGACACGTGAGGTGATGGCGAGGAAACGGAATGTCGGATTCGCATTCATGTCCTCCCCTTTCGCGTTAAGGGCCTCATCTTTAGGGATATAGTAGAACAAATCCTTGGTGCCGGACTTGCTTTCGCGTGAGTCGAATGCGAAATAGTTGCGGATGAATCCATACAACTTGAAATGTGAAGGCTTCTCTATTTTAGCTGACTCTGCAGCAGGCTCGGAAGCAAAAGCCTTGGCAGCCGGAGCAATGAGAGCAACGACTGCCAGTGCCAAAAATCTGTTTTTCATTAGAATCCGATGAAAATCAATAATGCGTAACCGAGTACAAGGCCTACAACGCCGATGATGGCTCCGATCTTGGTCATATCCTTAACCTGGATAAGTCCGGTAGAATGGGCAATGGCGTTTGGAGGTGTACTGATCGGGAAGAGCATTGCCACGGAAGTAGAGAGAGCAACACCTACGAGGAGGGCTTTCACACCGCCGATAGGATCAAGCATATCGCCCATACCTACACCTACTGCACTCAAAATCGGAACGAGAAGGCTCGCAGCGGCAGAGTGTGAGATGAAGTTGGACATCGCATATCCGAGGAGACCTGAAAGCAGGAGGATCACGAGCGGCTTGAATGAAGCGAACGGAATCGAGTTCACAAGGTTCTCGGCGAGACCGGTCTTGTTCAGGGCAATACCGAGTGCAAAACCGCCGGCTACCATCCACAACACACTCCATTCTATATCCTTCAAGTCACTGGCCTTGATGACACCTGTGGCACAGAACACGCCCACCGGAATCATAGCCACCACATTGGCATTGACACCCGTAAACCTGTCCAACACCCACATCAGGATGGTCACAGCGAATGTTACCCATACGATATATGTCTTGGCATCAGCCTTTCTTGTGGATTCTATCTTCAATTCGATCTTGTCGGACTTGAACGGGAAGAGCTTGAGCAGGAGCACCCATGCGAACAGAAGCATCACGATCACATAAGGGACCATTATTATCATCCACTCGCCGAAACCGATGGACTGGTGCATTGTCTCATTCAAATAACCGAGCGCAATGGCATTCGGAGGAGTTCCGATAGGGGTTCCGATACCGCCGAGGTTCGCAGCGATAGGAATCGCCAATGCAAGTCCGGCAGTTCCTCTTTCGTCTGCAGGCAAGGTTTTGAGGACAGGTGCCAGGAACGTGAGCATCATGGCCGCAGTGGCTGTATTGCTCATGAACATTGAGAACAGGCCGATCACCAGGAGAAAGCCCAGGAGGACGTATTTTGGTTTGTTTCCGAAAGGAATGAGGAGCACTCGAGCGAGCTGGACGTCAAGACCAACCTTAGTGGCTGCTATTGCAAGTATGAATCCGCCCAAGAAAAGCATGATGGTCGGGTCTGCAAATGCAGCGAGTATCGCCTTGTAGCTCACGAACGTGCCCAATGCGGCAGGCTCGACCTGGCTTCCGCGCAGGAAAAGCGGACAACTGTCCGATATCGTGAAAAGCAGCAGGACAATGATGGTCACGGAAGTCGCCCATGTAGGCAGGACTTCAAACATCCACATCAATGCGGCCAGTGCAAAAATAGCTACTGTTCTCTGCTGGATTACTGTCAGGATAGGGGTTCCGTCCGCTGCAATTCCGAAGAATGATCTCGGCACGAACCAGAAAAATAGGAATACGGCTACGGCAAGAAGAAGCAGGATGAGCTTCTTTACCGGAAATGCCGACGTCGGTTTAACTGTTTCAGTTGACATTTTATGTTTTGAATAATATTATTGTCTGGTTTTTCAATAACAAAGTGCGAATATAGGCAATTTCGATTTCATAAACAATAATGACGGGCACATAAAAATGCACCCGCCATATATACATCCAAGGTGCGGTCCCGAAGAACCGCCCTGTAGAATTGACTTAGATTATGCCTTGGGCAAGCATCGCCTCGGCGACTTTCATGAAGCCTGCGATGTTGGCGCCCTTTACATAGTTGATGTATCCGTCCTCCTGTGTGCCGTACTTGACGCATGAAGCATGGATGGCGTCCATGATGCCGTGGAGTTTCTCGTCCACCTCTTTCGCGGTCCAGCTGAGATGCATGGCGTTCTGTGTCATTTCCAGACCTGAAGTAGCTACGCCACCTGCATTGACAGCCTTTCCTGGAGCGAACAGGATCTTGGCCTTCTGGAATGCCTCGATAGCGCCCGGCTGGCAACCCATGTTGGAAACCTCCACACAGCACCAAGTACCGTTTGCAATAAGTTCCTCGGCATCCTCTTTGGACATTTCGTTCTGGAAGGCGCAAGTCATTGCTATATCGCACTTTATGCTCCATGACTTCTTGCCAGGGATGAATGTCGCATCAGGGAATTTCTCGGCGAACGGTGCAACCACGTCGTTGCAGGTAGCGCGGAGTTCGAGCATATAGTCGAGTTTCTCCTTGGTCATTCCGTTAGGGTTATAGATGACGCCGTCAGGTCCTGAGATGGCTACAACCTTGGCACCGAGCTCAGTAGCCTTCACGCAAGCGCCCCATGATACGTTACCGAAACCGGAAACGGCCACGGTCTTGCCCTTGATGTCGAGGTCTGCCTGATGGTTATGGAGCATGTGCTGCAGGAAATAGACTGCACCGAAGCCGGTAGCCTCAGGACGGATGAGCGAACCGCCGAAAGAAAGGCCCTTGCCGGTAAGCACACCGTTGTGCTCGCGTGTAAGTTTCTTGTACATTCCCTCGAGGAAACCGATTTCACGGCCGCCGACGCCGATATCACCGGCAGGAACGTCCATGTCAGGACCGATGTTTCTCCACAGTTCGAGCATGAATGCCTGGCAGAATCTCATGATCTCGCCCTCAGACTTGCCCTTAGGGTTGAAATCCGAACCGCCTTTGCCGCCACCCATAGGAAGTGTGGTGAGCGCGTTCTTGAATGTCTGCTCGAATCCGAGGAACTTCAGGATGGAAGGGTTTACTGAAGGATGGAAGCGGAGACCGCCCTTATATGGTCCGATAGCGTTGTTGAACTGTACACGATATCCGGTATTTGTCTGAACATCACCATTGTCATCAACCCAAGTAACACGGAATGTAAACATTCTGTCCGGCTCCACGAGGCGCTCGATAATTCTTGCGTTCTCGAATTCAGGATGTTTGTTATACACATCCTCGATGCATTCAAGCACTTCACGTACAGCCTGGAGGTACTCTTTCTCCGTAGGATACTTGGCCTGGAGTCTGGCCATTATTTCTTCTGTTCTCATCGCATTATTAATTATTGGTTATACAATCAGTTTCGTTAATTCTCATCAAACTTCCCATGTGGAGCCGCTGTGAAGCAGTTCATCCACGGAATGGATCTTGGCATTGGCCTTTACACTCTCCATCTGCTTGTTCACTTCCTCATCGTAGGTGATGTCGTCCACGTCCCTGATGACGCCCAATGCCACAGGGAAATCAGGTCCTTTCATCTCGGCCAGCATTGTCTGAAGTCCGAGATTGTCAGCTGTCGGGTCATGCACGAGGATATCGTCGAGTGTCACGCCGTCTTCTCCGATACGGACCACTTTCAGCTTCATGTCGCACAGCATCAGGCCCATCTCCTTGTCCTTGCCGAAAAGCATTTTCTCGCCTTTCTTGAGAAGGATGGTCCTCTCCGCCTTGTGTTCCCTGTCTGAAAGGTCGGCGTGCGAGCCGTTGTTGAAGATCACGCAGTTCGTCAGGAATTCCATAACTGCTGTTCCGGCATGTCTGGATGCCGCAAGCATAATCTCCTGATTCAATGAGAGTTCCGTATCCATGCTTCTGGCGAAGAACGTACCTTTCGCTCCCAATACAAGACTTCCAGGGCTGAACGGATGTTCCACAGTACCGTAAGGCGAGGTCTTGGTTATCGCGCCAAGCTTGGATGTAGGAGAATACTGCCCTTTGGTCATACCGTAGATCTGGTTGTTGAAGAGCATTATATTGATATCCACATTTCTTCTGATGGCGTGGATGAAGTGGTTTCCGCCTATGGCCAATGCGTCACCGTCACCGCTCGCCTGCCATACGCTGAGCTCAGGATTCGCCACCTTGATACCGGTAGCGATAGCTGTAGCACGGCCGTGAATACTGTGGAAACCATATGTATTCATATAATAAGGAAGTCGTGAGGAGCATCCGATACCGGAAATGACCACCACTTTTTCCTTGTCAATGCCTTTTTCTTCGCACACTATAGGAAGAACCTTCTGCAAAGATGCCAACACGGAATAATCACCGCATCCAGGACACCATCTTACTTCCTGGTCGCTTCTGAAATCCTTGAAAGTATATTTTGCCATAGTAATTACGCTTTTTCATTTACACTTTCAACAATGTCACGGACAAGGAATGTCTGTCCCTGGACCTTGTTGCACTGCAGATATTCTCTTCCCGGTACCATTGTCCTCAGGTATGAGGCAAACTGACCTGTATTGAGTTCACACACGATGATTTTCTCAAATCTCGAGAAAACCTCAGCAGTATTTGACGGCAGAGGATCAATGAAATCGAAATGAGCGAAGCTGACTTCCCTGCCCTCGGCCCTGAGTTCTTCTACAGCTGACTCGATATGGCCGTATGTTCCGCCCCACCCGACAAGAAGCACTTTTCCGCTCTCCGGGCCATTGACCTGGAGCAACGGGAGATCGGCAGCGACTCTCGCTACTTTCTCAGCTCTTTCACGTACCATAAGTTCGTGATTTTCAGGAGCATTGGAAAGGACGCCGTCATGGTTTTTCTCCAATCCGCCGACACGGTGCTCGCAGCCCTTCATACCAGGCACAGCCCATTCGCGGGCAAGCGTCTGAGGGTCACGCTGGAAAGGCTTGAATTTGCCTTCCCCTTCGTGTGCATAACGCGGATGAATCTCAGGCATCTGCGACATTGACGGAACTCTCCACGGCTCAGAACCGTTTCCGAGATATCCCTCTGACAGCAGCATAACCGGAACCATATGCTCCAATGCTACTTTTGCCGCCATGAACGCCATTTCGAAGCAATGCGCAGGCGAATGGGCAGCCATGACCACCATCGGGCTTTCTCCGTTTCTGCCGTAGAGAGCCTGGTTCAGGTCAGCCTGTTCTGTCTTGGTAGGCATACCGGTACAAGGACCGCTTCGCTGTACGTCAATGACCACAAGCGGAAGTTCAGTCATGACCGCGAGGCCCAATGCTTCTGATTTCAGTGAGAGACCTGGGCCTGACGTCGTGGTGACAGCCAAGTTTCCTGCGAATGCCGCACCGATGGCGGAGCAGATTCCGGCGATTTCGTCTTCAGTCTGCATTGTCTTGACATTCAGGTTCTTATGGATGGCAAGTTCTTCGAGGATGGCGGTAGCCGGAGTGATAGGGTATGAGCCGCAGAACAGAGGAAGGTGAGCTTTCTCGGCAGCTGCGATAAGTCCCCATGCGGCAGCCTGATTACCGGTGATGTTTCTGTATGTTCCTTTCTCAAGAGGAGCAGGCGCCACGCGATATGTGTCGGCAACCGCCTGGATATTGGATGCATAGTTATATCCGTCGAAGACCACCTTCTTGTTCGGGGCAATCATCTCAGGATGCTTCTTCTTGAACTTCTTCTCTATATAGTCGTAGATGAATTCCAAAGGACGCTCATAAATGAAGCAGGCCATTCCGAGCGTGAACATATTCTTGCACTTGTGGACTGACACGACATCCAGGCCGCTGTCTTTCAGACTGTCTTCCGTAAGCTTGGTGATCGGAGAGCAGATGATGGTGCGGTCCTCGATATGCAGTTCCTCGAACGGGTTTCCTGTAAATCCGGCCTTCTTCATGCCGAGGTCATCGAACGCGTTCTCATTCACGAGAACGAGGGCATTGCGCTTCAGCCATTTGGCATTGGCCTTGAGAGCCGCAGGATTCATAGCGACAAGCATGTCGCAGAAATCGCCCGGTGTATTTACTTTATGATTACCTATATGTACCTGAAAACCTGAGACTCCGGCAACTGTTCCTTTCGGAGCGCGGATTTCAGCCGGATAGTCAGGGAAAGTGGACAAGCCGTTGCCATAGATGGCGGACATGTTGGCGAACAAAGTACCTGTAAGCTGCATTCCGTCACCGGAGTCACCGGCAAATCTTATCACAACGTCGTTGGCATCAATGACTTTATGTTGCATTCCTTTAAAAATTTTAAAGAATTATACGTAGTTCTATGCAAATCTAATAACAAAAAACGTTAAAACAATAATAAATTGTAAGAATTTTGCTATGAAATGCAAAAGGCGGCATCCTCAGATACCGCCCTGTAAATCATATGCCTAAAACTACTGCTGCTTTGCCTGAAGTTCCTGCTGGAGAGACTCCAATGTTCTGCCCTCCGGAATGTTCAAAGCCTTTCTTGCTGCAGGAGTAAGGTCAACGCTCTGAGCCTCATCCACAAACAGCAATGAGCCCTCTTCGAAGACGTAGATGAAACCGCCTTCCTTGGCAAGTTTGTGAACCACCTCGACAGCTTTCTGCTGTATAGGTGCCATCAGCTGGCTCTGCTGCTGCTGAAGTTCCTGCTGGATGGACTGGTTGAACTCTTCGATTCTGTTCTGGATATCCTGAAGTTCTTTTTCCTTGCTCTCACGGATAGCCGGAGTCCAAGTATTCACTTTCTGCTGATACTGGGTGTACTTAGCCTGGAACTCATCCTGCATGCTCTTGAAAGTATCCTGAGCATCCTGCTGAGAAGCAGCAAGCTGTGCCCTGGCAGAATCTGCCGCAGGCTGAAGCATTACGAGCTCATTGAAATTCACATGAGCAAACTTTAAATTCTGAGCTGACGCTGACAATGTCATAAGCGCTGCAGCTGCAATCAAAATTACCTTTTTCATATTAGTTACTGTTTTTGTTTCAAACAATGTGATATCTTTTAGAACTGTTGTCCGATAAGGAAGTGGAACTGGCTCTTTCCATTGGTCTTGTCATCAAATCCGTAACCCCAGTCGATTCCGAGAAGTCCGATGACAGGGAGATATACCCTGACGCCGACTCCGGCAGAACGCTTGATCTGGAACGGATTGAAATCGCGGATATCAGCCCAGCAGTTACCTCCTTCGAGGAACACCAATGCAAAGATCGTGGACTGAGGCTGCATCACAATCGGATAGCGCAACTCTACTGTGAACTTGTCATAGACATTGCCCGCATATGAATAACCGTTCGAGCTGTATGCAGTAGCCCTGTAAGGAGTGAGCGAGTAGTTCTCGTAACCTCTCAAGGCAATGACTTCAGATCCATAGGAGTTATATCCTGACATACCGTCACCTCCGACGAGGAAGCCCTCGAATGGAGAATATCCCCATTTTCTGTTGTAGTAGCCGAGATAACCGAACTGAGCCCTGGTCATCAGGACGAGGTCACCCACGAGTTTCGTGTAGAGAGAGCCCTTGAACGACCATTTGTGATACTCAATCCACCTGTATCTGTCAGGCGCGGTCCATTTGTCGTAATTGATGTCGCGCGGATTGCTTACATAAGCCGGTTTTCCTGATGCGTCGAGATTTGCCTTGTCCTTGTGACGGAACAATGAGTACGGAGGCGTCAGCTGCACCGTGAATGAGAGGTCCGAACCCTGACGCGGATAGATCTGCTGGTCAGTGGATGTTCTGGACAATCCCAATGTGTAACTGAAGTTGTGCGAAGTACCGTCATCGAAGATGAAGTAGTTCGAGAACCAGTTGGTAAGCTTGTATGTCTGCCAGCTGAGCTGGTTGTAAAGGACGAAATAGTTGTCCGGCCATTTCAGTCTGTTTCCGAGTCCTGCGGAGAATCCATATACTTCGAACTGCTTGTCGTTGTTCAGGATGTTCCACATCAGATAGGAGTTGGTCTGGCGGCTGTAATATGCTGAGAGACTGAGTGATGTAGGCTTCTTGCCGAAGAGCCACGGCTCCACGAAACTTGCTGACAATGAAGAATAGTATGTACCGCTGGTCTGGAATCTGAAAGAGAGGTTCTGCGCATCTCCGAGAGGCACCGGTCTCCACGCCGTCTTGTCGAACATTCTTCTCGTGGAGAAGTTGTTGAAGCTGACACCGACTGTGGCGACGAATGTACGTCCGCCCCAACCTCCTGAAAGTTCCAGCTGGCTGGACGGCTTTTCCGTCACGTTATAGACGATATCCACCGTGCTGTTCATCTGGTCAGGGATGATGGAATATCCTTTCGCAGGGTCCGTAATAGCCTCAGGGTCAAACTGTCCCAGAGATGCAATCTCACGGATGGAACGCTCGAAGTCGCTCTGGCTGAAAAGGTATCCTGGCCTTGTGAACACCTGACGGCGCACCACCCTTTCATTGGTAAGGTCGTTACCGTTGATGATGATATTGTTCAATGTCGCCTGCTTGCCTTCCGCCATACGGATTTCCACATCGACGGAGTCCCCGGCCACGTTCAGTTCGACCGGCTGGACATTGAAGAAGAGATAACCGTTGTCCCTATAGAGCTTGGAGACATCCATATCGCCCTGTTTTCCGCCGCCCTGGAGTCTCTTCTCCATGGTCACGACGTCATACGGATCGCCTTTGTGAATCTGGAGAATCGAGTTCAACGCGTCAGTGGCATATACCGAGTTTCCTGTCCAGGTTATGTTTCTGAAATAGTATTTCTTTCCTTCATCGATGGTGAAATCGATTCCGAGCCTGCCCGGCTTCACCATATATATACTGTCTTTCAACAGTCTCGCATCCCTGTAGCCCGCTTCATTGAAGGCACTGATGAGGGACTTCTTGTCATTCAGATATTCTTTTTCATTGAACTTCTTGCTGCTGAAGAAGTTATATATCTTGGCAGACTTGGTTTTCTTCATCGACTTGGCAAGTTTGAAATCACTGACATGGTCATTGCCGATGAAGTTGATGGTCTTGATACGGATTCTCGGTCCTCTCTCGACCGCATAGTTCACGCGGATCGCGTTCTTGATGATGGTGTCTTTCTGGACCTGAGGCTCGACCTTCACATCGAGGAATCCTTTTCCCTGATAATATCTCTTGATGATGTCCACGGATGTCCTGGCCACGTAGTCGGAGTATTCGCCGCCTCGCTTGAAGTTCAGGCGCTCCTGCAAATCCTTCTTCTCACCGCTCTTGACTCCGGAGAAAGTCCATCTGGACACTCTCGGACGCTCCTGAATGGCCAATTTGAGAAATACCGTATCCTTCGATGCGTTCAATGAATCCACATAGACTGCAACGTCCTGGAAATATCTCTGCATCCACAGTCTCTTCACGATAGAGGAAATGTCATCACCAGGGATGGTAACTTCCATTCCTGCCCTCAAACCCGACTGCTGAAGGATCTGCTTGTCTCCGAAAGCGCGGTTTCCCTCCACCTTGATTCCGCCGACAATGTATGTCCGCGGATTATTGTAGTCAATCTCGACTGCGCCTCCCTTGTGCTGGCCAAACGCCGGAACTGCCGACAATGCGAGCACGGAAAGACAAAATATCTTGGTCACTGAATTCATCCTACTCAATAATAATCTGACAAATATACGGTATTTATTTCACTTTTCCATATCTGCGATTTCTGGAAGAGAATTCTTCTATCGCATCAAAGAAATCCTGTTTGTCGAAATCAGGCCACATTTTTTTCACGAAAAGCAGTTCTGAATAGGCTCCCTGCCACAAAAGATAGTTGCTTATCCGCTGTTCTCCGGATGTTCTGATGATCAGGTCCGGATCCGGAAAACCGTCTGTGACAAGATATTTCGACAGTTCGTTCATATCATCTATCGAGGCGATGTCCTTGCCGGAGTTCGCCTCCGCGAATTTTTTCGCAGCCTGGAACAGGTCCCATTTTCCGCTGTAGCTCACGAACAGTATCAGGTCCAGCACATTGTTCGACTCTGTCTTCTTCTCAAGCATGGCAATCGCCTCCCTGAGTCCTTCCGGGAGTCTTTCAAGATTACCGAGAACGTGGAATCTCACGCCGTTTTTCACCAGGGCCTCAACCTCAGCGGCTATCGAATCCATCATCAGATGCATCAGGAAGTCCACTTCCTCCTTCGGCCTCCCCCAGTTTTCTTCCGAGAAGGCATAGAGAGACAGATATTTAACTCCGGCTTCAGCCGCAGCTTCAGTTACTTTCCTGACGGTTTCCACACCTTTCTTGTGACCACAAACACGTTCAAGACCCCTTTCCTGAGCCCAACGTCCGTTTCCGTCCATGATGATGGACACGTGGACAGGTATTCTGCTGTTGTTTTCCATTAAACTGATGGTTGTCAATCTGCGTTATTTCTGATGTCCTCTCCCCAGAAGAGCTTGCTTGTAAGCGCTTTCACGAAACTGGATTTCGGAAGACGTACACGTTTTAGCGAAAACTGTGCCACAGACACATCGATCGAAGTGGAATCATCCACGGTCAATGTCCTGTTGTCCATCGTGAGAATCACGTTGCCGTCACGGGAGACTGTGGAGATGTTTATCCTGGTGTTTTCGGGCACCACAAGCGGGCGCACATTGAGGTTGTGCGGCGCTATCGGTGCTATGATGAGCACTTTGGCATCCGGGGTACAGATCGGACCGCCCGCGCTGAGCGAGTAGGCTGTGGAACCGGAACTTGTAGCGACAAGAAGCCCGTCCGCCCAATAAGTCGGCAGGCTGTCCCCATTGACGGAAACATTGATTCCCAGCATGGCGGCTCCGCTGCGGTGGACAGTGATTTCATTCAGGGCATAAGGCCAGAACGAGAGCGAGTCCGGGACTTCGGCGGTTTGCGGCAGCGAGGCCTTCAGCATTGTCCTGTTCTCCAGTTCATAATCTGCATCTTTCAATGCTGCGGGGATATCTTCGGGCCTGTTTTCCGACAGGAATCCGAGGCGGCCGAGGTTCACGCCGAGAATAGGTATTCCGCTGTCAGCCACTCGTTTGGATGCCGACAGGAATGTGCCGTCTCCGCCTACGCTGAGCACCATGTCGGTCCCTTTCCTGACATCTTCTCTGCTGCAGATGCTGTACAACTCGTTTCCGTCGGCCACGAGCGCCTTCTCCATTTCGGCGAGACGGGGGTTGCCGACCAGTTCCCTATTCTTTATATATATACCCAAAAGCATAGAATCAGATGTTGTAAATTTCGGTCCAATGAATGTGAGAGTGCCAAAATTAGCATTTTCTTTACAATTTTTGCATATTATTGTCTATTTTTGTCAAGAATGTAATTATACGATTATGACAAAACTGAGTGTCAACATCAACAAGATTGCCACTATCCGCAATGCGCGTGGCGGCAATATGCCGGACGTGGAGAAGGCGGCAGTGGATTGCGTGAGATTCGGCGCAGAAGGTATCACAGTACATCCGAGGCCTGATGAGAGGCATATAAGATATGCAGATGCGAGAGCCATCAAGAAGCTTATTGACGTGGAAATGAACATTGAAGGGAATCCGATTCCGAAGTTCATCGACCTTGTCAATGAGGTGGTCCCGACGCAGGTCACATTGGTTCCGGACGCGGAGAATGTCATCACGTCCAATGCCGGCTGGGATACATTGAAAAACAGGGATTTCCTGACTGAGGTCTGCAAGGAATTCAAGTCTCGCGGCATCAGAACGTCGATTTTCATTGCCCCGGACCCTAAGATGGCGGAGGGGGCTGCTGCCTGCGGTGCCGACAGGGTGGAGCTTTATACGGAGGCTTATGCGTCGGGTTACGAGGGCGGCCGCGAGAATGCGGTGAGGCCTTATGTGGTGGCGGCTGAACGTGCTCGGGAATGCGGTCTGGATGTCAATGCGGGGCACGACCTGAGCCTCGTGAATCTCGAATATTTCATAAGGTCCATCCCGTGGACGGCCGAGGTCTCGATAGGTCATGCCATCATCTGCGATGCATTGTATATGGGTCTGGAGAAAACTATCCATGAATATCTTTCCAAGATTAAAATCTTTTAGTAATTTTGCGATTGCGTAAAAACGATAAACTATAAACGATAATTATTAAAATCAAACAATAATGAAAAACACACCATTAATTCTCAGCGTCATAGCCCTTGTTGCTGTGGCAGCACTCGCGGCAGTAACATTGTTCTCAGGCAAGAAATCAGGCGCTCAGGGTGCAGAAAATTCTGAATCCGCTGTTGTTGCCAACGGTGCCATCGTATATTTCAACCTCGACAAGGTGATTACTGACTATGATATGGCAAACGACCTCAGATCCGTTGTAGAATCCAAGGTACAGGGCATCCAGGAAGAGGTGAACAGAAGAGGCAACAAACTCCAGAGTGATGTGAATTCTTTCCAGGAGAAGATGAACAAGGGTCTCATGCTCCGTTCCGCAGCTGAAGTTCAGGCTCAGAAACTCGACCAGCAGAGGAATGATTTCAATGCTTATGCAAATCAGAAGCAGCAGGAAATCGCTGAGGAGCAGCAGGTTATGATGAACAATATCGGCGATGCCATCAAGCAGTTCCTCGACAGATATGCTGTAGAGAACGGTTATGCTATGGTCATCTCTACGTCCGGTGACATTCTCCCGTCTCCTGTTGCAGCTGCTGACAGCTCTCTCGACGTTACTGAGGACATCATCACAAAGCTCAATGAAGAGTATGTGAAGAGCAAGTCCAAGAGCACCGGAGCTCAGACCAAGAAAGAAGATAAGAAGAACTAAATAGTGAAAATCGCAGTACTTTCCTGCTTCTATCCTTTCAGAGGAGGAATTGCCCAGTTCAACGCAGCCTTATACGCCGAACTGGGCAAAACTGATATCGTCAAGGCGTTCAATTTCACCAGGCAGTACCCGGACTTCCTGTTTCCGGGCAAGACTCAGTATGTCACGCCGGATGATGAAGCGGCGCCGGTGGAAAGCACTGCAATACTGGATACGGCCAATCCGTTTTCCTGGATAAGCGCGGCGAAGAAAATCAGGGAATGGGGGCCTGATGTCCTCATCATGAGGTACTGGATGTCCTATTTCGCGCCTTCGCTCGGCTTCGTGGCAAGACATGCCGGAAAGCACTGCAAGGTAATCGGTATTCTGGACAATGTGGTTCCGCACGAGCAGCGTTTCTTCGACACTCCTTTCACGAAATACTTCTTGAAAGGGTGCGACGGTTTCGTCACGATGTGCGATGCCGTGACTGAGGATCTGCTGCGGCTGAAGCCTGATGCCAGATACATTATGCGCCAGCATCCGCTGTACTCCCATTTCGGTGAAAAGCTCAAGAGGGAGGATGCCGAGGACAAGCTGGGCCTGGAACACGGAAAGAAAAACATATTGTTCTTCGGTCTGATACGGCATTATAAGGGCCTGGATATTCTGCTGAGGGCATTTGAAGGCCTCGATGACAGTTATCAGCTGATAATCGCCGGGGAGCCTTACGGCTCGTTCAAGGAATATCAGGACATCATTGACAGTATTCCAGGCAAAGACAGGATTCATCTCTATCCCAAATATATAAAGGACTCGGAGGTGAAGGATTATTTCTCGGCGGCCGATGTGACTGTTCTGCCTTACCGGAGCGCTACGCAGAGCGGCATCAGTTCGGTATCGTACCACTTTGAGGTTCCGATGATCGTGACTGATGTGGGCGGACTGAAAAGCACTATCGGCGATACTGGCACGGGTATTGTCGCTGAGGAGGCGGAACCGGAGTGCATCCGGAAGGAGATCGTGTCGTTCTTCAGCCATCCTGAAGAAAGGGAAGGTTTCATTGACAGAATCCGTTCTGAGAAAAGAAGACTGTCCTGGTCGGCTTTCTGCGACACTCTCAGAACATTTGCAGAATCATTATAGAGCAGTCAATATGAGAATGAATTTACTTAAGGCAGGCATAAGTGCAGTGATCGTGATGGCCTGTATGCAGGCTACAGCGTCTGCCCAGACATATACTCAGGCTCCTGTCACCGTCTCGAAAGAAAAGGTCAGAGGCAGTGACGGAAAGGTTTATTATTCTCATGTCGTACTGGAGAAGCAGACGCTGTTCTCCATCGCCAAGGCTTATGGCGTGAGCGTGGATGACATCTGCAATGCAAATCCGGAGCTCGACCTTAAGACTGTCGGACTGAAGAAGAATTCGATCATTCTCATCCCTACTGCAGGCTCTCAGTCAAAACCTGCGGAACAGACAGCTCCAGAGCCGGAAAAACAGGAAAAATCACTTTCCGAATCCCGCAAAAAGGATGACAACAAGAAAGCTGACAACAAAAAGGACGATTATACCATTCATGTCACGAAATGGTATGAGGACATCGAAGACATTGCCTACAAATACTCGATTTCCAAGGAACTGCTGATGTCCTACAATGGCCTCAAGACTTCCAAACTCAAGAACAGACAGAAACTGAGGATCCCGACTGCCGCCAAGGTAAGGGAACTCGAAGCTGAGAAGAAGAGTACGGCAAAGGTGGTTACTCCCGCCGCTGAAGTAAAAGAGACTCCAGCGGAAAGTACAGTTCATCAGAAACCAGAGGAGGACTATTCTCTATCCAGACAGTCCAAGGTAAATGCCTTGCTGATAATGCCTTTCAAGGCATCGACCACATCACCGAGCGAGACGTCTATGGATTTTTACAGCGGTGTGCTCATGGCCGTGAGGGAACTCGGGAAAGAGGGCATTGACGTGGATCTGAGCGTCTATGATGCACCGGGCAGCACTGCTCCCGTGACTGCGCAGAGGATGAACGAAAGTGACATCTGCATAGGACCGCTCAAGACTGAAACGCTTGAAAGGGTGCTTTCCATCAGCAGCGAGGATACATATATCATTTCTCCGCTCGACCACAGGACCGCCAGCCTGATACCTTCGCACCGCAACCTTATCCAAGCTCCGGCTTCTTCTGCCATTCAGTTCAATGACCTGACCAAATGGGTGAAAAGCGAAAACCGTTCAGGAGACAAGATACTGGTAATCAGCGAAAAGAATGCTTCAGCAAACAGTGCGGTCCAGCAGATGAACGAGGCTGTGGAAAATGCCGGACTGAATGTCATCAGATATTCATACAACATCCTTGAGGGCAGGAATGCGGCCAATGTCATGGGCGAACTTATGACCAAGACCGGCACCAACAGAGTGATCATCAATTCAGAGAGCGAGGCTTTCGTGAATGATGTCGTGAGAAATCTGGACATGCTGGTTTACAGAAAGTTCAATGTGGTTCTCTACAGCCCGTCCAAGATAAAGTCTTTCGAGACCATCGATGTGGAGAATCTCCATAATCTCAAGACGAGAATCTCGACTGCCTACTATATCGATTATGACAATGAGAAGGTACGCCAGTTCATTCTCGAATACAGGGCTCTGTACAATGCTGAGCCTACGCAGTTCTCTTTCCAGGGCTACGACCTTGCATACTTCTTCATCAAGATGAAAGCCACCTACGGCAGGAATTGGATGAAATTCGTAGGCAGACTCGACAATACGCCTATGATGCAGACCGACCTGCTTTTCAGACAGAGCGAGGACGGAGGTTATGTCAATGAGGGTGTACGCCGCATCGTTTACGGCCCGGATTACTCTATAAAAATAGTCAGAAGATAACTTTTACAGGAAGCGCACTAATTTCCGAGTAGAGACTTTGCATTTGCAATGGCCTCAGGGGTGACTTTGGAGCCGCTGAGAATGCGCGCTACTTCCATGAGGCGCTCTTCGCCTGAGATTCTGCGGATGGAAGTGACGGCCCGGTCGTCAGATTCAAATGTCTTGGTGACAATGTAATGTGCATTGCCTTTGGCCGCAACCTGCGGGAGATGCGTTATAGCGAATACCTGCATATACTCGCCCATGCTGCATATCATTTCGCCCATCTTGTCTGCCACGCTGCCGGAAACGCCCGTGTCGATCTCATCGAAAATCATCGACGGCATATTCGTGTAGCGGGCCATCATTGCCTTGAGACAGAGCATGATACGGGACATTTCACCTCCGGATGCACATTTTGCTACATCTACAGGGTTCTTTCCTGTGGATGAGAATCGGAAAAGTATGGAATCCGAGCCTGCAGGTCCCTGCTGAGCCGGTTCGAGAATGACATCGAATACTGCCCTGTCCAGTTCCAGAGAACGGATCGAGCGGCAGATGGAATCGGCGAACTGAGGAGCGGCTTTAGCCCTGGCTTCATGAAGACTCTTACATGCTTCATCCAATTTGGCTTCCGCATCCGCTATCAGTTTCTTGAGTTCCGCTTTCCTTACCTCGAGCACAGAGGTGTCGGCCAATGCCTCAGAGAGTCTGTCTCTCAATGCTATAAGTTCCTCAACGTTAGAGCACGAATGCTTCTTCATAAGGTCATAAAGCATTGACAATCTGTCATCTACTTCCTGAAGTCTTTCATTGGAAACATCTGTCCTGGCCTCCAGGTCAGAGACTTCAGAAAGGATGTCGTCGAGTTCCAGGCGTGAAGATTCGATGCGTGAGGACAATGCAGACGCGGCCGGGACATAGTCGGAAATCTTGTCCAACAGTTTGGACGATTCTTTCAGGATGAAGTCAAGCGACGGACGCTCATCCTGTGCGTCATCGGCTGACGGATTGAAATAATTCTCTATCTGATAGAGACTTGACTTTATCTCCTCGGCATTTGCAAGCTGTTTCTGCTCCACTTCCAGGTCTTCCAGTTCGCCCTCCTTGAGTTTGGCGGCTTCGAGCTGTGAATACTGGGCCTGATTGTAGTCCTGTTCCGCATTCATCTTGGTCAATGTCTCCGTAACTGATGCGTATTCGGATTTCAGGACGGCCAGTTCTGTCCAGGCCTCACGGCATGAGGTAAGAAGAGCCGTGTCATCCGCAAAGTGATCCAGCATTGACATCTGGAAAGTCTTGTCCCTGAGCAACATGGTCTCGTGCTGGGAGTGGATGTCGATCAGGCGGAAGGACAATGCGGAAAGGACTTTTACTGAAGCTGGGCAGTCATTGACAAAAGAACGGGACCTGCCGGAGGAGTTGAGCACCCTTCTTATCACGAGATTTCTTCCGTCGAAATCGATGTCGTTTTCGTCGAGGAAATTCTTCAGGGAACCGTCTTCGTCATTGACCTCAAACTCCGCCTCGACCACGCAGTTGTCGCCTGCTGTTCCGATAGCGGAAGTGTCTGATTTACCGCCCAGTACCAGTGACAATGCTCCGAGTATGATGGATTTGCCGGCACCGGTCTGACCGGTAATAATGACGAGACCCGCAGGAAAATCGATATCCAGCGAGTCTATAAGTACGTAGTTCTTTATGTGAAGGGAGCTCAGCATAGCAAGGAAATACTATTCCTCAGTCACTTTACGTGCAGGAGCAGGTGTTTCTGCTGATTCTGCATTGTCGTGATTTGCCATTCTGTATGAAAGTTCTCCGTTTTCAAATTCAGAAATCGCCACGAGAACAGGTTTAGGCTGTCTTTCGTAATATTTTGATATCTCGATCTGCTCACGGTTTTCGAACACTTCGTCCATCGAATCGCGGTCATTCTTGAAGTCCTCGAGTTTCTTGTTAAGTTCTTTCTTCTCTGCAAGAGCAATCTGGTTGGCTCTCTTGTACAGAATCACCACTGACTCATAAAGGTTTCCTGTAGGAGCTGCAATGTCTTTCACATCTCTTGTAATGGTGTTCTGCGGTACGATTTTCTTATCCATTTTCGTCTTTTAAATTAAATTTCATTTACTCTGAGGCCTTCCATGTGCCTCTATAAGTATATACTTCAGCGGTTTCAAGAAAGTTTCAAAAGTTTTGGAACTGATTCTATTTCTTCTGCTGCTTGTCCGCCTTCTCGGCAGTCTTGCGCTCTTTGGCAAATGACTTGTCCGTGCCGGCTATTTCTTCATCGCTGGTGTTGCGTCCAAGTGCCTTCTGGGCCCTTGCATACAGTGTCTTCAATTCTCTTGAATACTTGGACTGAGGTATCTCGCCCACGAAATTCAGGTAGTCGTCAATGAAGGTGAGGTAGCGCTCTTTCTGCTTGGAGTGGACGCTCAGCTGAGCGTATTTGTAGGAAGACTTGGCAATGTAGTACAGGATGTCTTCACGATAGATGTTGTCCGCATTGTCCTTGAGCGTATTCCTGAATGCGACTCTGGCGGCTTTGTAGTCTTCCATATTGAAATAGAGCCGGGCTGATTCGTAGGCTTTTCTGTCAAGTCTCTCGTTCAGGTCGTCGAGCATTGCCGCGCATTCGGTAGCGTGAGACTGAGTGCCGTAGTCCTTCTGATATTCTGCAATCGCAGCTATCGCCACCTTAGTAGGGGTCTGGTCCAGTTCATATCTGTATGTGGACCTGTATAGGCAGTCGATTCTGAGGAATCTGGCGTTTTCAGCAAACGGACTGCGCGGGAAATTGGTGACGAACCTTGTGAAGTTGGCCTCCGCGGTCACATAATCCTTGAAGCGGTAATTGCTCAAGCCCCAGTAATACTGGACGGTGTCATCTCTCTCAGTACCGTCCGTGAGCACTGACATTGATTCGAACAGCGAAGCGGCCTTCTGGTACTTTCCTTTATTGAACAATTCGAAGGCAGCCTTGTACTTGGCATCTACATCATTGCTCGAAAGCAGCGCATCGAACTGCGATTTGCAGGAGACAGCCGCGGAAATGACCAGAACTCCAAGAATTACTTTTCCGGTAAATTTCATTTCAATATATATTATTCGTTCTTATTCGTCTTTGTCTTATGAGACTTTTTCGTCACTTACTTCAGCGAATTCAGGTATTTCTCCACGTCCAATGCCGCTCTGCAGCCTGATGCAGCCGCTGTCACTGCCTGTCTGTAATGCGGGTCCTGCACGTCACCTGCGGCAAAAACGCCGGGAACTCCTGTTTCTGAAGTTTTTCCCTCGGTGATGATATATCCGTTTTCGTCTGTTTTCAGCCATTTCGCGAAAAGTTCGGAATTAGGATGATGGCCAATGCCGAGGAAAAAGCCGTCAATGCCGATATCAAAAACCTTACCATCTTTTCTGACCAGTCTTGCGCCTGTCACTCCGGAGTCGTCTCCGAGGACTTCCTGGGTGTTGCAGTTCCACAACACTTCGATATTCGGAGTTGCTGCCACGCGCTCCTGCATGGCTTTTGATGCGCGGAATACGTCCCTGCGCACAATCATATAGACTTTCTTGCAAAGGCCTGCCAAGTAAGTGGCCTCTTCGCATGCGGAATCCCCTCCTCCGACTACTGCCACGTCTTTCTTTCTATAGAAGAAGCCGTCACAGGTGGCGCAGGCTGAAACGCCCAAACCCTTGAATTTCTGTTCGGAAGGGAGGCCGAGATATTTCGCTGTCGCGCCGGTGGCTATTATCAATGCTTCTGCCACGATTTCTTTTCCGGTATCATCCTTCAGTCTGTAAGGTCTTTCGGAAAGATCCGCTTCCACAATCCTGCCAGGACGGATTTCCGCTCCGAACCGTGCAGCCTGAGCTTTCATCGATGCCATCAGGGAGTTTGCATCCACGCCGTTCTCAAATCCCGGATAATTCTCCACTATAGTGGTGGTGGTCAATTGTCCGCCCGGTTCCATTCCCTCATACAGAACGGTCTGTATATCTGCTCTCCCGGCATAAATCGCAGCCGTATAGCCCGCAGGGCCTGAACCGATTATAACGCATTTATTCAGTTCCATCTCTTTCTTCATTTTAACTTGCAAATATAGTGAAAGCTGAGAGAAAAGGAAAATTCGTTTTCCTTTTCCGATTTCTGGCGACTGGCGCGTGAGCGCCGGCAGCGGCAAGGGCCCGCTCTGCTCAGGGTGCTGCGCAATTCGCCGCGGGCCATACCGCTGCCCGGCTTGTTACACGGATGTCTAGTCCTGATAATCGTTGTCTCACAGAATGTGATTTTATCCGTGAAAACCCGCCTTCTTCCGGACAAGTTGTTGATTTCGAACAACTTATCCGTAAAACCCCACCTGTTTACGGACAAACTTAGCATTCTGAGTCAACAATACTCAGTATCAGTAATAAGGGCATATATGATATATGATAAAAACGGTCAGAGGTCCACAAAGGTTCTCTAACCGTTTTTTATTGCGTTCATGCAGGCGGTTGGTTCATCAAGCCTGCTCTTCTATAACATCAGGCCTGCTCTTCTATAAGAATCAATTTCCTCTTGAGCTTCAGGACTGTGTTTCCTTCCTTTGAGAGAATCAAGACATTGTCTTCATCAGTAACCTGAACTTTTGCGGCAGCATCAAGTCCCTCAAGCACAGCCGCTTCCACTTCAGGGGTTGGGCCCATCATCTTGGTCACGCCGAGCTCACCGAATTTGATCGCATCACCTTTGACAGTGTAGTCTCCGAAGAAATTGTTGATGCTGGTGTTTCCATGAACTTCTTTTTCATCGAAAGAAATGGTAGCCTTTTCGAAGCCGCCTTCTGTCGCGAGACCGCCAGCCTCCACGATTTCCCAGTCTCCGATCAATGTCTTGGCCACATCGGATTTCTTTCCCGCTCCACAGCCGCAAACCACAGCCAGAGCCACGAACATAAGAATTACCTTTTTCATAATCTATTAATTTAAAATATTTTACAATTAGCGACAATCGCCATTAAAACCATAGAAGCGCCTAATTGCCAAAATTACGTGTATTTTACATAAAACACAAATAGGGCAGAGATGATAAAAATTTACTTCATATAGCGTTCGGTGAGCCAAGTTGCAAAAAACATGTCATAGACTTGATATACGCCACGTGAACAATTCAGCAAACCTTTTTCGAGCAGTCCTTTGACTGCCGAATTTACGGAACTAGCAGACGACAAGCCATATTTCTTGACAAATACTCTGGAAGTAATCTTCTTGGCCTTGCCCTCAAGTGCTATTGCCTGGATTATCTGTTTTTGCTTTTCCGGGAGCTGATATAGAAGATCCTCATAAGTGTCGGCACTGAAATCTATAATATAGTCTATAGCATCAGCAATACGTTCTTTCACGCAAGTCTCGCCCTCATTGGTCCGCATAAACAAGATGTTCATTACCTTCTGGAGATAGAATGTCGTCCCGTCAAACCTCTTGTAAAGTTCCGGGACCACTTCATCATCAAGACATTTACCGGCAGCGGCGAAATGCTTTTTGCAGAATTCGGCATACAGTTCTTCCCTAATCGGAGGAAGATTGATGATAGTGGCACTCTGATAAAAAGGCCTGGCTGAAGAAGTGAACATCGAGCCCATCATCTCGCGGTGCGAACCGGAAAAGACGAACTTTGCATTCGGGCAATATTGGATGTATGTCCTCAATGTAGCCTCGACATTCTTGTCCGCATAATTCGTAATTTGCTGGAATTCATCAATTGCAACCAGACACGGCTTTTCAGCATTACTCAAATAAGCAAAAATCTCATCAAGGGTAGTCTTCGGATTGCCCAAATCACCAATCTGCAATGTCCACGAGGGCACCCCGGCGGCATCGTAGCTGATACCTCCCTTGAGCGATGAAAGCGCGTTCACGAATTTAGACCAAGCCTGCGTTCCCTTCGGCTTGAGCGTATCAAGGATAGACTTTCCCATCCTCTCGGTCATTTCTGCTAGCGACTTGGTGGAATAGATATCAATGATAAAGGTACAATACTTCTCACTGATTTCCTTCTGTCCGAAACAATGCCGTATAAGATCAGTTTTCCCATATCTCCTTGGGGACATCAATGCAACATTGTTCCCATTCATCAATAGGTCAGTGAGCGCCTTGGTCTCCTCAATTCTATCACAAAAGTATTCTGGTCCAGCGTATCCAGTTGTAATAAACGGATTCATAATAATCTGATTTTCAGCAAATATAGTAATTTTTACAATATTTTATCATAAGATGATAATCATTTTACGATAAAAACTGTAATAAGAAGGTAAAAAAACAGAGTCGGTGATGAGCCGGCTCTGATTTTTTTAGGGGATCGATATGGTCGATTTATTTGAGTTCTACGCTGCCTGGCCAGGTGCCGTTGGTAGTGCGGGCAGTGCCGAGCTGGTCTTTATTGAAGCCGCCGAGGCTTTCTACCCACTCCACGAACTTAGGGGCGAAGGCGCCTTTCAGGCGGGTGTTGCCGTTATTGCTGTCAAGCGCGTTCAGGCGGATGATGATGTCTGCCTCTTTTGCCTTCACGAACGACGCAGACGGGCCGTTCCACTTCCAGTAACCTTTCGAATTGTCGAAAGAGGCGCCGCTGCAGAATGACAATTCGCCGTCAACTACGACATTGGTCTTTTCTAGCCAAGAGCCATCAGTATCGGTGGCTTTCGGGCCGATTATGTTATGATTCAGTTTTACTGACGAGTTCTTTTCCTTAAAGAACACGATGCCATTGTCAAGTTTATTTGCGAGAAGACAGTTATCATACAAACTGAACAAGCCGTTACTATTGTTTGAGCGGCACAGTGACTTGGCATTTACTCCTACTACTGTCGTATTTACTACGACCGTGAATCCGTCATTGTTCAGACAAACGGAATTGCCTCCTGCCTGCTCGCTGACATTGTTGTGAATCGAGCAGTTGTTCATACAGACCACGGAAGGATTACCGCCGTGAATGACTGTGCCCCACTGGTTTGTTCTGAGAGTATTGTCGAAAATCTGACAGTTATTCATGAACAAGACTGCTTTACCATTAGTCTGGATAAGACCGCGGGATGCACCCTTATTGTTCTTGAACACGCAATCAGTTACACGAACAAGTCCGTCACCTTTCTGGAGCAACATAGCACTGCCTGCGGACCCCATATTGCCGTCAAAAGTACAGCCGATAATATCAAGATACGCATCCTGGACACAAATAGCTCCTCCGCATGCCTTGTTATCAACCTTCGTATAAGAATTGTTGCGGTTAGCTTCACAAGCGCTGAACGCACAATTTTTCAGTGTCTGAACTGCTGATGCGCCATTGACATGAACTGCGCCACCAGTGCCAATCATATTATAACAACGTGTAAATGTGCAATCCTCAATGGTCTGAGTCCCGTTGCTGTTATTGATCGAGCCGCCAGTGTTGTACGTGTAATCTTCAGTAAAAGTACAACCTTTCACCGTAAGTTCGGCTTCGGCATTATTGGAATATAATGAGCCGCCGTTTCTTCCGTAGTTTTTAGAGAATGAGCAGTTTTCCACTGCCAATTTAGCCTCACCAACATGGATGGCACCACCACTTAAACCACTTGTGCCATCAGTTCCGTCAGTTACTTTATTGCCAATAAAGGTACAGTCGAGTATTTTTCCAGTCACGCCAGTCCCGTTGAAGACCAACGCTCCACCATTGCTCGAGCCACTGAAACCATTCTGAAAAGTGAGTCCGTCAAACAGGACATTTCCCTTCTGGGTGAGCCAAATCTGGGATTTACCGCCACCGTCGAAGATGGTCGCATTGGCCTTGGCTTCTCTTGCTTTAAGGCTTGCGCCTTTCGCACCCTCAGGATAGCCGCCATAAACGCTGAAATCAGCACCATCTGCCTCAGAGACCAGCGCATCCGTTACTGAATACGTTCCAGCTGACATATAGACGTTCATTACAGCACCCTTGGCAAGAAGAGCTTTCAGTTCCTCAAGTCCTGCGGCATTGTCCCAGTTGCTTCCGTCCTTGCGGCCTTTTGCCGCTGCAGAAACATAGAATCTGTCATCGAAGCCGGCAATCTTTCCGAGAGGAAAGACATGACCCTTTTCGACGACAAGAGGCTTCGTAGTGACCTTCTTGGCAAGTTCCTCACCATCCGCATCTGTCAGCACTACTGAGAAGCCTTCGAGAGTGGATGGCGCAACGGCTGCGTAATATGTACCTGCGCCGGGAACATTGAGCGTAACAACGTCAGCATCAGCGCTCTTCAATGTTATTTTGGAAACGGCAGCATCTATTGCTTCGATACGCAGCAGACCGCATTGGTTCTCGAATGTGAGAGAATTGCTGCCGGTCCATTCTGCTACGGAAAGGCTCGCGTGAGCGAAGGTTCCGTCCTGGACCTTAGGTGCAGAAACATTGATCTTGCCGTCCTCATAAGCGACTGCCGCGTCGAACGGATATACTGCAGAAAGACTGCGGGTTCCTTCGAACTGTGCCAATGTAAAGGCAGTAGGGACCTTCACGGTAATGGAAGCGGAGCCGTCTGCCTTGATGTTTTCGGCAGTAAGAGCCTCGGATTCAGAACTTCCGGTCTTGCCGTTCACTTCATAGAATACAGAGACCTTGTCGCCGACAGACCATAGCACGGTGCCGTCTTCCTTGATTTCTGTTTTTGTTGATGGGTTCTGGACGCCTGCGGCCTGAGTTGGTTTCGCAGAAACTTCAAATGTCATATCCACGAGCTGAGCCGGGTCGATTTTCTGACCCGGTTCCTCGTTCTCTTTATTACAGGCAGCAATGCTACGGCTGCTATTGACAAAATTGTAAAAAATCTTTTCATCGGGTTTCTTAGTTTTACCAATTGAATTCATCATCAATATAATATCCCTGATGAAAGGCATCTGCCTTCACTTTGTCTTTGGACATTGCAAAATCACCCTCCACCGAAATAGTGCTGATTTCAATCATTGGAGGTGTATATCTCTTACCCCCCCATCATTTTTTCAAAGTGTTTCATAATTATGTGTTTTGTTGTTAACTATCTCAATCCTTTGCGGTCAAGATAGTTGATGACGAGTTCGGCGACATCGGTCTGGACGAAATCAGAGCCTGAGGCAATGAACTTGTCAAGCGGAGTGTAGTCCCCGTTGCGCAGAGCATTATCCCACTGATCAAGGAGATTGGAATATGAAAGAAATCCTTTCACATGCATCTTTGTTCCGAACTCAGGAATGGTGTTGTTCAGATATACGGTGTTTCCATACTGGAAAAGCTTCGCGCCGATCATACCGGAGTATGAAGACGTAGCCTCCACGCTCTTGATGTACGGATGAACCGCTACCAGAGGATTAAGCTTCTGATATTCAGCAATGTCTCCTCCACCGAACAGCATGACCTGGTCCTCCACGCCAGCCTCATAAATGGCTTCAAGCACCTTTGACGGAACATTGTTCTTTCCGGAAAGGTCGAGATTGACATAAATCTTGTCCTTGGTGACCTTGAGCGCCTCCAGCAGGGTAGGAACCTTCGCGACATTGTTCTGCTCGTCCTTATAGACCTTGCCGTTACGGACCATGTCGAAGGACTTGATCTGCTCCAGCGTCAGCGAAGAAACGGCACCGCTTCCGGTAGTCGTCTCATTGACAGTCTCATTGTGCATAAGAACAAGCTGGCCGTCCTTGGTAGTGCGGACATCAATTTCCACCATATCCGCTCCTGCCTCGATCGCATGAAGGATGTTAGGAATGGAATTGTCCGGAATTCCCTGTTTGAAGGACTCCACGGTGTTGCCGCGATGTGCTACGACATATATGCGGCTCACCGTGAGGTCTTCCTCCCACTTCTCCTGGACAGCATCACAGAGTTCAAGCAGAGATGTGGTCTTGGGATTGATCTGTCCTTTATCCTCATCTTTTACTATGTACTCGGTGCTGCTGCAAGAGACAAGTGCGAGCGCTGCTACAAGAAATGAAGCAAAAAAGTTTCTCATCGCAGTAAAATTAGATTTGACGGTTCGTATGACGTCTGTCGTGACCGAACATCGGCCATTCTGATGCAGCAGGTCCTTTGCAGAACTTGGTGTCAGTCTTGTCATAAGGGCGGAACGCAACTACGCCCGCGAATTTTCTTGAGTCATTGTCAGTGAATGATATGTAAACGATACCGTCGTCACCGATAACTATTGAAGACCAGATCTTCGCCACGCGGAGGCCCTCGAAAGTCTTGGCATCCTTCGCCATCACAGCATCTGCAATGTCCGCTTTCAGCAACAGGTTGCAGTTCTTGTCAACGACATAATACTGACCGGACTCTGTTCCGAAGTGAATGTTTCCGGCAGCGTCCACAGCAGGTGAACCTGCTACTTTCTCCTGAACCTTGAAACGTCCTACGACATTGCATTTTCCTTCTGCGTCAGCAGTTTTAGGGTCAATGATGACTATACCTCCGTCATCCTGGCCTGTAGTGTAAGCAAGAGCAGCCACAACATACCCTTCTGAAGTCACGGCAACTCCACCCTGATCCTGGGAAGCATGGTTGTCCTCCACATAATGATTTGCAATCACAGTTCCGCTGGCAGCCTCTACCACATAGACTCTCGTTCCTTTCTGGTCGGTGCAGACACCTGCAATGCATGGTTTTCCGTTAAGTGTGAGAGCAGCAATTCCTCCCATCGGCGCAGATTTGACAAAGGTAGGGTCATTCTTGTCGGACCAATGTCCCCAAGCAGCATTTACCTTATTGCTTCCGCCATTGTCGAGAGTTGTCTGGGCAACACCCCAGAGTCCGTAAACGCCACCATACCAGCTCACATATCCGTCTTTAGTAAGGAGCAGTCCGGTACGGCAACCTCCTGCAGGCTGGGCAAAGCCATTGCGCTTTCCGGTAGCCTTGTCTGCAGAAACGGCGATTCCGCTTTGACCTACACAGCCGAAGTAAACGTTCTTCTCACCGATACCTCCGATACTTGCCTGATATGCCGGTTCCGGTGTAGTACCATCTGCTCTGAACCACTCACTGAATGACCATTTTACAGTACCGTCAGCATTGTAGGCGATAAAATGACCATCCTTGTCCTTTGAACCGCAACCGATGAAGACAGTGCCGTCAGTATCGATTGAAGGAGTACCGTAGGTCTCGCCCTTATTGACAGCCTTGAACATCTGCTTCTCAAACACTTTGCCGCCGTTCTTGTCGAACTTGTAGAGTTTGTTTGCCCTGGTTGCACACCATACGCTTCCGTCATCAGCGACAGCAGGAGTCGTGATGGAGTTATAGCCTTCCATATATCCGGCCCAGAGGACTTCGAGGCCACCGGTCTTTGCAATAGGAGCCGGATCCACCACGACGAGTTTCCTCTTGCTTGCCTTGTTGCCGAGGTCATCTGTCAATGAAAGAGTCACGGTGTATGTTCCGTTGGTCTTGAATGTGTATTTCACATCCTCATCATGCTTTTCAAGCATTTCACCATCTACAGTCCAGTCGTAAGTATATGGTTTCTTTCCACCTGTACTGTTGCTGATAAAATGGATTTCATCTCCTGCATAACAAGGGTTTGCAGAAATTTCGAAACTTGCAGTAAGACTGCTTACTTCCACCTTCTGTTTCTCGCAGGCAAGAACTGATACGAGTGCGCCTGCTACCAGACAAAGAGTTTTAATCTTATTCATAATGTTTTAATTATATAGGTTTTACAATTATTATTCTGCTCCTGAATAGCCGGGATTCTGTGTATATGCTCCGCCGGCTTTGTCTCTTTCATCCTGAGGAATAGGCCAATACATGAGGAAATCACGTCCGTTCCACTCGGAATACTGAGTGTCAATCCATTTCGCGAAATCAGCAGAATGATGTCTCAGACCGATTCTCTTGATATCGAACCAGCGATGTCCCTCTGAATAGAACTCCCTGCGGTTCTCATCGAGGATAAGCGCCTCGAGTTCATCTTTACCGAGAGAGGCAGGCAAGTTCACTGATGCATATCTCTTTTCGAGAAGCGTCAGGATGGTTTCACGGGCACCCGGATAATCACCGCTCGCCCACTGTGCCTCGGCTTTTATGAGATATACGTCTGCCAATCTCATACACATAAGAGGAGACTGTGAAGGATCCGGATTCTTTACGAACTGACCGCCCTGTCCGTTAGGGAATTTGATGATCGGCTTGGGATCTTCTGCAGAGAATGTAGCAGCCTTGCGGATATCTCCTGTTCTTGTGGCATCGTCACTGTACAGACTGGCCCAGCACTCGTCTGTCGGAGAGTAGTTGTATGAGCCGTCAGTATCATTGACTCTCTCATACAGACGGATATAATCTGTTGAGCGGATATTGATCGGGGCGAATATGATTTCCTTGTTTGAAGTGCCGTTGATGAACATTGACGCAAAATCCGTACTGTTTGAGTTCAATGAGAAGCGGCCGGACTTGATCACATCGTCGGCAAGGGCAATGGCTTCGGCGTCCTGTGCCATCCAGAGCATGATTTTCGCACGGAAAGCCTTGCAGAATTCCTTGGAAGGATAGGCGAAGCTGTTGAATTCACCGAGGAGACCTTCAGCGGCCTTCAAATCCTCGACTATCATTGTCCAGACATCTTCCTCGCTGGAGCGCGGAACGATCTCTGTGCTGCCAGAAACCTTGATGATAGGCACTCCGCCATAACGCTGCACAAGGCCGGTGTAGATCATTGCCCTGAAGAGGTATCCTGTTCCGAGTGCAGTCTTTACATCTTCATTATCCTGATTGGACGCAGCGAGAGCTGATTTTATGAGCAGGTTGGCATAGTTGAGCTTCTGGTAGCAATACTGCCATCTGGTCAACGGAATCTGTGCAGAAGCCGACTGCGTCTCGCCATGGACATCAGCATAGGAAAATCCGGGACCTCCTTTGAAGTTTTCGGCCAAATAATCCCCTTCGAACCACAAATTGCTCAGGAACGCTTCATATTGATGGAGAGTACCGTTCGTCAACAGCGCGAGGTCATTGTCGGTAAGCTTGTTGGCAGGAATCTGTCCTTTCGGACTCGGATTGTCCAGCCAAGAGCATGATGCCGCAAGAACCGACACGCACAAAATCATTGAAATAAATATCTTGTTTTTCATATCTGTCAGTAATTTGGATTGATACATCTTTTAGAACTGGATCTGAATACCGAAGAGGTAGGACCTGAGTGACGGCTGGTAGCCAAAATCAACTCCGTAACCGGCTGACGCAGGGCCGCTCGACATGGAAACTTCAGGATCATATCCGTCATACTTCGTGAGTGTCAATGCATTGTCCACAGAGAAGAAGACTTTGGCAGAATTCGATCTGATGGCTTTCAGCACCTTGCCCGGAAGATGGTAGGAAAGGGTAATCGTCTTGAACTTGAAATAGGACGCATCCTCGAGATAACGAGTAGATGTGAGGATATTGTAGTCCACATCCCAGCCCGTGTGGACTCCTGAAAGAACCGGACGCGGCATGTCATTGATTCCTGAGCCTTCGCGCCAATAATGATTAGCAGCATATTTGCTCACATTGAAATAGCTGGTCACTGACTTTCCGGCATCATCCGTCACGGTTCCAGAACTGAGTCCGAGATGCTCGGTACCTTCTTGGCCGCATCCCTTCCATGCAGCGAACACCTTACCTCCGATGCTGTACTGGCAGAACACTGAAAGTTCGAGTCCTTTCCAGCCGAAGTTCAGGTTCGCGCCACCGAAGAAATCAGGAGTCGCCTTTCCGACACGCATCCTGTCGTCGTTATAGTCAATGTCGCCGTCACCGTTCACGTCAGTATAGATGCAGTCACCGGCTCTTACTCCTTTTGCATAGAGTTTTGCAGGAACATCCTCGTCATTCTGGTAGATGCCCTCAAAATTAAGCATATACCAGGAGGAAACCGGCTGACCTGTGATGAGCGCATGCTTGGTACCACCATAAAGATTTGCCTGCTTTATAGGGATAATATCCTTTCTGTCAAGAAGTTTCGTAAGCTTGTTCTTGTTGTAGGATATGTTGGCGTCCATATAGAGGTGGAAGTCTCCGATTTTCAGCGGTGTACCGCCGATGGTGAGTTCGAATCCGTCATTGGATATGCTTCCGATGTTGGACGTAAGTGTCGTGTAACCTGAAGTTACGATTACCGGCTTCTGATAGAGCAGGTCGTCGGTAGTAGCGTGGAAATAATCGAAATCGACATGCATCCTGCCCTTGAACAGCTCAGCATTAACTCCGACATTGTATTTCGTGGAAACCTCCCATTTAAGGCCCTGTGCAGGTGTGGAGAACGCAAGTCCTGACACTCCGTTATATGAGGAGCCAGCGCTGACGAGGTCCATTGCGGCCCAGTTGCTGATACCGTCCATGGAACCGGTCTGGCCCGCTGATACGCGGAAACGCAACTCGTCCAGCACATCTGTCTTAGGAAAGAACTTCTCATTGGAAATGATCCAGGCGAGGGATGCTGCCGGGAAGAATCCGAATCTGGACTCCTGCGGGAAACGTGACGAGCCGTCAGTTCTGAATGAAGCATTGAGAACATATCTGTCCTTCCAGTTGAACGCTGCTCTGGCGAACCAGGATTCGAGGGCGTATGCATTGTAACCGATGCTTCCGCTGTAAATCTGAGTTCCGCTCGTTATGAGATTGAAACTTGATGAAGGGAATGCATTGTTCGCATAATTGTCTGAAGCGGCGCCGAAATTGGATGCGCTGTAATTCTCGTATGAGAAGCCGGCCATAAGGTTATAGGTGAGGCCTTTCCATTTGTTCTCGTATGACGCCACAGCATCGAACACATATCTTAGACTGGTGTTCTTCTGCTCTGAAAGCGCATGCCAGCCATCCTTGTAGCCACGCTCGGTATTGAGTTCAGTGAGCTTCTTGGTGGTATGGTCATAGATGGAATAAGCACTGATGGAAGGGGTGAACTTGAAGCCCTTGAACGGTGTCAGGTCCATGGAGAAAGTGCCCTGAAGCTGGAACCTGTTGGTCCAGTAGTCTTCTTCATTGATGGCCATCACAGGGTTATGACGGACAAGGCCGTCGGTACTCATTGTCCTGTAGTCTCCGCTGTCGGCATTGACCCTGGTCTGGAATCCTTTGGAATCGGTGGTTCTCGTGCAATACGGTGTGTACCACGGCTGTTCCTCGCGGGCTGCTCTCAGGACCTTGAGTGAGCCGTCCTGCTCCTCGATCATGTCGTAGCGGGAGAATGCTCCTGACAGGTTGAGATTTACCTTGAGCCAGTCAGTAAGTTTCTGATTCACCTTGGAACGGAGGGTGTATTTTCCGAAATTGGTCTTGTTGAGATATCCCTGCTGTCCCTCGGCACCGAATGAGAGGAATGCCTGTGTCCAGTCGTTGCCGGCCTGAACGCTGGCTGATGCAGTGTAACGCTGCGAGATTTTTCTGGAGATGGAACCTACCCAGTCGAAATCGGCGAGGTTTTCAGGAATGGCGAATGTCTTGAGTTCCTTCTTCTGGAGGTTGTAGTTGTCGAAAGCCTCCTGCATGACCTTGATGTATTCCGCGGTGTTCGCCATCTCGATGTCCTTGGCAATGTTGGAAAGTCCGTATGTGCCGTTCACGCTGATTATCGGCTTGCCGGATTTTCCGCTCTTGGTAGTTATGACGATTACGCCAGAGTTCGCTCTGGAACCATAAATGGCTGTCGCAGAGGCATCTTTCAGCACCTCCATGCTTTCAATATCAGAGGCGTTGATGTTAGGATATGTCTCTGCAGGAATGCCGTCCACCACATAAAGCGGGCTTGAGCTTCCGGCTATCGAATTGACTCCTCGGATTATGACATTGGGACTTGAGCCCGGGATTCCTGACGCACTGTTGATACTCACGCCAGGTGCTCTTCCCTGGAGCGCCTTGATCGGGTCCATCTCGGCACCACGGTCCACCTGGTCCATTTTCACAGATGTGATGGATGAGCTGACCAGCCTCTTGGACTGGCTGCCGTAACCGACCACGACGGTCTCCTCGATGGCAAGCATGTCTTCTTCAAGCACGACTCTGACAGGGGTGGCATCCTGAGGCGTCGCTATCTTCTTCTCGGCATACCCGAGACAGGAAAATGTCAGTTCACGGACATCGCCATCAACAGTCATGGAGAAGTTTCCGTCAATGTCGGTGAGGCATCCCTGATTCGCTTTGCCGCTGATCACTGCCACACCTACGATTCCGAGTCCTGTCGCATCCACCACTTTTCCCGTTACAGTATGTTTCCCGACTTTCGGGCTTGCTTTCACGGGTGAGACGAGGGCAATCTGACGTCCTTTGATCGTGTAAGTGATTCCTGTCCCGTCCAAGATAGTCTTTACCGTCTGCTCTATGTCCGCATTCTTCACATTGACAGTAACTTTCGCATTCGTGTCAATGTTCTGGGCGTCATAGAAGAACGAGTAATTACTGTTCTTTTCCACCGCCGCAAGTGCCTCGCGGAGCGTGACACTTTTCAGATTCAGCGTTATCTTCTCCTGAGCCAATGCGGTTCCGCACATGAGCAGGAAAAAGGATATTGCTGCGCATATCAACTTTTTAGCTTGCATAAGATTATGTGATTTATTCAATAGATTATTCTAATAGACAATCGCAGATTTAGGGCTCTCGAAACGGTAATTCACCCTTGTCGTAGCGCTGATGATGGAAAGCACTGACTCGAGAGACTCATCGGTTATGGTGAAGTTTATGCAGCCCTTTCCGACCAGATTGTCGGCCAGGACGACATTGACCCCATACCATTTCGACAGGTCATGGCAAACCTTGTCGAGCGTGGCATCCTGGAATGACAGGCGCTCAGAGCACCACAATATGGATCCGCGGACGTCGCCCTTGTCGATACGCACTTCGCCGCTTTTCTTGTCATAGACAGCCACCTCGCCGGGTTTCATTATGCTTTCTTCCTCTTTTCCGATTCTCGTCAATGACACTGAACCCTCGACCAGGCTGACAACCACTTCATCCGGTCGTGAGTCCACATCGAACTTGGTTCCCAATACCTTGATTTTCAAGCCTCCCGTCTCTATGATGAACGGCTTTTTCTTGTTTTTGAAAACATCGAAGAACACGCGGCCGTCCGCCGTGATGTTTCTGGTCTTCTTGCCGAATGATTCTTCGTATGAGACGGACGCTCCTGTGTCGAGTGTGACGTCGCTACCGTCAGGAAGGCTGACACGGCTCTTTCCCGAAACGCTTGCAAACTCCACAGCCTTACTGCCGGAGGACTCATATATATTATAACTGAATATGGACACGAAGGCTACGGCGGCAGCTGCTGCAATGCCGGCTGAAACCCGTACGATACGGGAAGAGAAGAAGTTTCTTCTGCGTTCTTCAGCCAATCGTCTGTTGAGTTCCGACCATGCGCGCTCAGTATCAAAACTGTCTGCAGAGGCTTCCGCAATCTCTTTCCATATTTTCAGATACTTGTTGTATTCCGCGTCGTTTCCGGGCACTGCCAACCACTCCGCGAACTTCTTTTCCTGTTCCGGAGAATTGGTTTCTCTCAAATGTCCTGCTATCAGCTGTATGATTTCTGAAGGTAGGTTTGTCCTCATAATTATGTGTCTTTACTTAGTAGACACATCGAACCTATAGGACACCCTCAAATAAAAATCAAAAAAAGATGAATTTTTTTTATCGCGATACGCATATATTTCAATGCCCTGGTCATATAGCCCTCTACGGTCTTGACATCAAGACCGGTCCTGGAGGCAATCTGTGCATATGTGAGGCCGTCTTTCCGGCTCATGTTGAATATCTCCCGACATCTTTTCGGAGCAGAGGAAGCCGCCTCCCAGGCGATATCTATCAATGTGTCCGTATCGAATTCGTATGTCTCCTCAAATGACACGGACGAAGCCTTGTCCAGTTCCTCGTGATGTTTGCGTGAGCGGATCTTGTTCAGACTACGGTTATGGACAGCGGTCTTGGCGTACGCCTCGAATGATTTCTCTATCACGATGGAGGCGCGGTTATGCCATATGTACATAAAGAAATCCAGCACGACTTCTTCCGCATCCATGCTGTCGCCGGTAAAGAAGCAGGAATAGCGGCAGAGCGGTTCATACCAGGTATCGAACAACGACTTGAAGCTTTCGTTGTTTCCATTGGCACAGGATTTCCACAATATGTCCGCTGTATTCTCCATCTGTCACATAATCTCAAATAACGGCAACCTTCCCTACAAACATTATTCCCGTGGCGAAAGTAGATAAATTCCCGTGTAACTCCAAGGAGCATTTTGAAAATAAAGAAATTTTCATAATTTTGTAATCCGGATGCCGATAGAATGTCAGTACTTCCCCCTGATTCCAGTTATACCTAAACATCTTGAGATATGATTTCAAAGGCTCACAAAGCGCTAAGCATTGACGAGTTCAAGAAAATACTGAAGAAATACGACCTGAAGGCCACTCAGCAGAGACTGGCCGTGCATAAGGCCATGCTCAATCTGGGGCATGCTTCAGCAGATATGGTGGCAGCCGAGATTGCCAAAGACGGCAGCACCAAGGTGACGGTCGCTTCCGTTTACAACATATTGACACAGCTGGCCTTGTTGGGGATATACCATCACCGCATGAGTTCCAACAGCAAGATGTATTTCGACGTGAACACCTTCAGGCACCTGCATCTGTATGACTACGTGAACAATACGTTCAAGGATGTGATAGATGACGAACTGATGCAATATCTGGATTCCACATTGGGAAAGAAAAGATTCAGAGGGCTCAAGGTGGAATGTGTTGACGTACAGCTTGTTTGCCGGCCAAGCCGAAAATACACGGTAACGAAAAAATGAAACACCTCAGACTGACCTTAACCATCACCATCATTCTCGCTGCATTGGCATTCAACTCATGCAGCAAGGGTATTCCTGTGATTTTCAACGACTTGACTATGGGATTTGTCAGCGGGGACAATGAAATCACCACTGACGCCGGTCTTACATACTTCCTAACCTCAGCCCCGGCCGATTTCAATGCAGAATTCGGGAGCAGAATCTACGCCTCCTTCGAAGTGGAAGACTGCATTGACGAAAACAGCGGGAAATTCTATGCGCGACTTACAAGTTTCCAGATTCCTCTCACCATCGTGCCGACAGACATTTCCAAAGGAAGCACGCCCGAGTTCGACATGGATTCCTGGAAGGACGCGGTCAATGTGAATTCCGCCTGGATTTCAGGGGGTTATCTCAATATCCTGGCCACATGGCTCGCCCATAAGAATTCAGGAATCGAGCACAAGACCGCACTCACATATTGCGGCACACAGAAGGATACAGTCTATTTTTCGCTTGTCCACAACAGCCAGGGCGACGGCTACTACAGCAGCAAGGACAGCGGCATAAACAATATCGTCACTATCAATAAAATGACCACATTTCCTGTTCAGGATTATCTCCCTGAAGGAAATGCAGTCATAAAATTGTCTTGGACCTGGCACAAGAACGACGGGCAGTTCATTCTCCCGCAGACGGAAAACTATTCCGTCACCTGTTCATTGGCAGGAGCAGCATCGGCCGCGCCTTCGACGAAAGCTACGATTTCGCCTTTCACGACCTTGTTTCCCTGAGCTGAGGTAACGGCCACTACACGGCCATCGACAGCAGGCACGATTTCTTCCATTCCATAATAGGTCTGGACATAGCCCATTGCCTTACCGGCCTTGACTTCTGTTCCTGCTATCGGAGCCGAAGAGTCATCATCCACGTCAAGCTGCCACATCAGCTGGCCCTTTGCCGGAACCTGAACAGGAACAGCATGCGGATACTTCTGCGCGTATTCCTCCACATTGAACTTCGGCATTTCCACTACAGGACGGACAATGTTTATCGGCGCTCCTGCTTTGGCTTTCAGGTCATTGAGCTCAGCATTGAACCTTTCCTTCGCAACTCCGCTCTTGTAGTCGCGGTACTGTCTCTCGTGCATCGCGAATTCGAAGAGTTCCTCCTGGTCCTGTCCTTCGTCCCAGCCCTCTTCCTTCATCATCTGACGGAATTTAGGCAACTCGTCAGGATACATGTCCTGAGGGTTTCCAGTGTAGAATTCCAGGCCTTTTTCCTTGGCGAGGTCAATGATTTCCGGCGCCAATTCCCCAGGGAGCTGTCCCATCCTGCCGAGAATCATGTTCCATGTATCCTTGTCAATGGTGGTCCATCTCGGCTTGCCGTTCAGGACATTGAGCAGATTCATCAATGAGGTGTTCTTCACATACTGGCTGAACGGGGTGACAAGAGGTGGATATCCGAGTCTCGGCCATACGTACTGTACTTCTTCGAACAGCTTGACCATCAATGTGTCAAGACTGATTTCCGGTCTGCCGTGAGCACGCTCAGAAGCATTGATGGCAGCCTGGAAGCCCTTGAGGTCGGCCATCATTGATCCCATCATTCCTCCCGGAAGGCCGCAGCCTACGAGCAGGGACGACATGAGATGGTTGGCCGGATTTATCCAGTAGCCCAGGAAATCGTCAATGAATTTCTGTGTCAGCCTGCGCACTTCCATATAGGCATCCATGTTCAGGTCCTTGACCAGGAAGCCGTCGGCGCGCATCATTTCGCGGATGGTTATCACGTCCGGATGAATCTTTCCCCATGAAAGCGGTTCCACTGCAACGTCCAGATAGTCAGCTCCTGCACGTGCCACTTCCAGCATTGATGCAGGTGAGAAGCCAGGACCGGTGTGTCCGTGATACTGGACAATGAGTTTCGGATATTTCTTCTTGATGCAGCTTGTGAGTTCCGCGAGGAATGTCGGTCTTCCGACGCCGGCCATATCCTTAAGGCAGATTTCGTCACATCCATATTCCACTACCTTGTCCACTACACCCATATAATATTCAACGGTATGGACAGGCGAATGAGTGATGGAGAGCGCAACCTGGGAAATCATCCTGGCTTTTTTCGCGTATTCTACTGAAAGTTTCAGATTCCTGTGGTCATTGAGGCCGCAGAATGAGCGGGCGATGTCGGTTCCCTGAGCTTTCTTCACCTTGAACATAAGTTCGCGGACGTCTGCCGGAACCGGGTTCATTCTCAATGCGTTGAGTCCTCTTTCGAGCATGTGTGTCTGAATGCCGGCCTTGTGGAACGGCGCTGTCCAGCGGCGGACTGCCACGTTAGGGTTTTCGCCGAAGAGCAGATTCACCTGTTCGAAGGCTCCGCCATTGGTTTCGACTCTGTCGAAGCATCCCATGTCAATGATTGCAGGCGCTACTTCTTCGAGCTGGTCAACTCTCGGCACATATTTGCCGGAAGACTGCCACATATCCCTGTAAACCAGAGAAAATTTTATTTCTCTTGCCATTATACTATAATATTTTACGTTATAACTTTCGTTTTTCCAGATGGCAAATATAAGAAATGGAAATATCTTTTTCCCATACGATACAGAAAATTTGGAAAAATTTTGTTTCCGAGCTTGGAAATTCAAAAAATATCCTTACCTTTGCAATCCTAAATATGGTGAGCGTAGTTCAGTTGGTAGAGCGCCAGATTGTGGTTCTGGTTGTCGTGGGTTCGAGCCCCACCGTTCACCCCATAAAGAGGCAACTTAACGCAGTTAGTTTGCCTCTTTTTTCGTTTATACGATAGTTTACCTGAAATTTGAACAGACACATATAATGGACACGAATTACAACAAAGAACTCACACCGGAGCTTAAGGAAAAGCTGGCCAGAATCAAGCATATCGCACTCGATATGGACGGAACCATCTACATGGGAAGCAAACTGTTCCCGTTCACACCTGGATTCCTGGAAGATATGACCAAGGCCGGCATCAGCTATTCATTCCTGACCAACAACCCGACCAAATCAGTGGCAGACTATCTTCTGAAACTCGACAAATTGGGAATCAAAGCCGATGAGAGCAACATGTACACCACATCTCTTGCCGCCATCGACTATATAAAGGAAAAATATCCTGAAGCCAAGAGGCTGTTCATGCTCGGCACCCCGTCGATGGTTAGCCAGTTCAAGAAAGCCGGCTTCGAGGAATGCAGCGACGACCCTAATGACGTACCGGATGTTCTTGTCGTGGCATTCGACACCACTCTCACCTATCCGAGACTTTGCCGCGCCGCATGGTGGGCAAGCCAGGGAATTCCTTACATCGCCACAAATCCGGACAGAGTCTGCCCTACGGACCAGCCTACCGTCCTCGTCGATTGCGGTTCACTTCAGAAATGCATCGAGCACGCTACAGGCAGGAAACCGGATATCGTATTGGGAAAACCCGACCCGACAATGCTTGAAGGCATCATGCACAAGCACGGAATCAGACCTGAGGAAATCATCATGACCGGCGACAGGATCTACACTGATACGGCAATGGCGCACAATGCCGGTGCCGTAGGCGTTCTCGTACTTTCAGGCGAGACCACCATAGAGACTGCCCTCAAGGTAGCCGAAGATGCCCGCACGAACCCGGCTCCGGAATTTTTCCCGCCGGATGTGATCGTGAGAGACATCCGCGAACTCGGAGACTTGATTCTTGAGGCGAAGAAAGCATAGCAAAGTATTACGTAGGTAATACGAAAACAGCTCGCAAATATTTAAGAATCATAAAAATTTCGCGTCAGAAATTTAAAAAACGTAAAAAAGCAGCATCGTGAAGGAGTACGGTGCTGTTTTTTTCATTCATAAGTATCTAACTTCGGCTCGGCACAAAAATAGGACCGATATGAAGTTGAAGGAAATCAATGCGGAAGAACGGCCGAGAGAGCGGCTGCTTTCGAAGGGGGCCCAGGCTTTGGGCAACACGGAATTGCTTGCTATCCTGCTGAGGACAGGCAACAGGGGAAAGAATGTCCTGGAGACAAGCACCGACCTGCTGTGCGCTGCGGGAAGACTTACGGAACTCGCATCAATGTCACCTGACAAGCTGATGAGTTTCACCGGGATAGGAAAATAGGAAAAGACAAGGCGGCCACCATCTGCGCCGCATTTGAACTTGGCAGGCGATTCAGCGCGGAAAGTTCCGGAGCGGCACGCACGGCCATAACCCATTCGCGGCAGATATACGAAATGATGATTCCGCTGCTGAAGGGACTGGACCACGAGGAATGCTGGATAATCTTCCTGAACAGGTCAAATTACGTCCTGTCCAAGGAAAAACTGTCTTTCGGGGGCCTTACATCCACTACGTTGGACCCGAACAGCATTCTGAGAAAGGCGATCGAGAAGAAGGCGGACGGACTGATTCTCATCCACAACCATCCGTCAGGCAATCCGCAGCCGAGCGCTGCAGACATCAAGGAAACGACGCGGTTGAAAAGCGCGTCAACTGCATTCGGAATCTCGATGCTGGACCACATCGTGATATCCGATGACAGCTATTACAGTTTCTCTGACGAGATGATTGTCGAAGTTTAAACTACTTGACGATGTCGCAGATCAATGTGGCTGATGTGCAGGAGCGAACTTCCACCTCCACGTAGTCACCGATTTTCAGGACATTGACGCCGTCCGCAGGAACACTGTCGGAAGCCAGCTTTGCAGGGAACACGCACATCTTGTTCATGGATGTCCTTCCGCAAAGTTCCTCCTGACTGCGGCGGGAAGTGCCTTCGACCAGGACTTTGAACCTCTTGCCGACATCACGTCTGTTGCTTTCGAGGCTGAGTCCGTTCTGCAGTTCGATGATTTCATTCAGGCGCCTGGTCTTTTCCTGCAGAGGAATATCGTCCGGATAGTTCCTTGCCGCCAATGTACCTGGCCTTTCAGAATACTGGAACATATATGCGTAGTCATATCCGACCTCACGCATGATGTCAAGGGTATCCTGGTGGTCCTGCAGAGTTTCACCACAGAAGCCCGCTATGATGTCAGTGGTTATGGCGCAGTCCGGCATTGACTTGCGGATCCTGCCGACACGCTCGAGATACCACTCGCGGGTATAGCGGCGACGCATCTTCTCGAGCATCGCATTGCTTCCCGACTGAACTGGCAGATGGATATGGCGGCAGATGTTCTCATACCTTGCCATCGTGTCTATCACCTTGTCACTGATATCCTTAGGATGCGATGTAGAGAACCTCACGCGCAAAATCGGACTGATTTCCGCCACCATCGAAAGCAGGTCCGCGAAATCCACCTTCTCTTCCGGAGCGTCAGGATTTTTCCACAGATAGGAATCCACATTCTGACCGAGAAGAGTGACCTCCTTGTATCCCTTGGAGAACACATCGCAGGCCTCCCTCACGATAGTATGAGGGTCACGGCTGCGCTCGGCTCCACGGGTATAAGGCACCACGCAATATGAGCACACATTGTTGCATCCGCGCATTATCGAAATGAACGCGGACACGCCGTTCTTGTCAATGCGGACAGGTTCGATATCCCCGTAAGTCTCTTCACGGGAGAGTTCCACATTGATCTGAGGCCTTCCCGGAGCTATTCTGGAAAGCAACATCGGAAGCGACCTGTAAGAGTCCGGGCCTGCCACGAAATCCACCCTGCCGCTTTCCAACAGCTTGTCTTTCAGGCGTTCAGCCATACATCCCACTATACCTGACAGCACCCCCTCACGCTGACGCTTCTGGCCGTAGAACTGGTCGATCCTGCCCCAGATGCGCTGCTCCGCATTGTCCCTGACGGAACATGTGTTGGCCATGATTACGTCAGCCTCATCCATATTCTCGGTACGGTCATAGCCGGCCTTCTTGAGAATGGAGAAAATAACCTCGGTGTCATTGACATTCATCTGACAGCCGTAAGTCTCGATATATACTTTCTTGTTAGCCATATACGTGATAAAAAACAGATTCGGAACCAACTTCTGATTCCGGAACTGCAAAGATATGACATTTTTCATTATTTTTGTAAATTGACTTGAAGTAGTACAGATATGAAAAACAGATTAGCGATAATTTTTACGGCACTCTTGACTCTGTGCCTGACAAGTTGCGGCAAGATCAACGAGATAGGCATCACGTCCACGAGCATTGTCTCGCTCTCCCCTGTCGGACTGCGCGGAATGAACGGAGTATTTGCCGTCGGCATCCACAACCCGACATTCTCCTTCACGATACGCAACGTCCAGGGAGTGGTTTACCACAAGGGCCAGGCGATGATAGATTTTTCGGCAGACGACTTCACCGTGAACAAGAAATCCGACGACGTATATCAGATAAAGGGCAACGCCACTCTGTGTCAGGGAGTTTCACTGATTTCCGCACTTGGACTGCTGAAGGACCTCAACGCAGAGTCGTACAGCGTGGACATCAGTGGTACGGTATATGCAAAGGGGCTGCACAAGACCATCAAGAGAAAAGGACTTCCGCTTTCTTCGCTTATGGACTGACAATCTAATTGGAAAGGTCAATGAAAAAGACAATAATAGCAATCATCGTCGCGCTCTTCCCGTTGCTGGCTAATGCCCAGGAACAATATGCCGACTCCATAGTATATCGTCCGGCAGCAGTCGTGGACTCCACATTGCTCGGAAAATCCATTTTCAACATTCTTTCCGCGCATTCTTACGGTGAAGGAGATATCCGCATCCACCAGTCGCAGGCCATCACCAATGCGATGAAGCAGTATATTTCCGGCAATTCATCCAGGAAAATATCAGGCTACAGGGTAAGGATTTTCTTCGACAACAGCCAGTCGGCAAGAAATGTTTCCGAAAGCGTAATGAGGACATTCAGGACCGCACATCCTGGAACTCCTGCGTACAGAAGTTATCAGAACCCGTTTTTCAGGGTAGTGGCAGGAGACTTCAGGACGAAGTCGGAAGCCATGGAATTCCTCCAGAGAGTGAAATCCACATATCCGGCAGCCATTGTAGTCAAAGAAGACATAAACTACCCGGCCATAGATAAACAACACAATTACGTAACAGACACGGTCAGCGTCAGAAGACCGTCCGCATATTTGTAAAGTTATGCTGAAACAGGAATTAACTCAGAAACTCACGCAAAAACTCTCCCCGCTGCAGATCCAGACCATCAAGCTGATTGAGCTTCCGGTCCAGGAACTGGAGCAGAGAATCCGTAAGGAACTGGAAGAAAATCCTGTGCTTGACGACGATGCCCCGGACTCCAAGGACGAGGACGGAGAGGAGCAGCCGCGCGAGGTGTCATTGTCCGACATCAAAGACGACGACTCCATTCCGGAATACAAACTGCACGTAAACAATTACGGAAAAGACGAGAAACCTCAGTACAACACCTTTTCGGTAAAGGAGAGTTTCACGCAGAGCCTTATGGACCAGCTCGGATTCAGGAACCTGAGCGAGCACCAGCACGACGTGGCGGCATTCATAATAGGCAGCCTGGATGATGACGGCTACCTGCGCAGGGACATTGACAGCATCGTGGACGACCTTGCGTTCCGAATGAACATCACCACCACTGATGAAGAAGTGCTGGACATGCTCCACATCATACAGCAGTTCGACCCGCCTGGAATCGGCGCCCGGGACCTGCGGGAATGTCTCCTCATCCAGTTGAAAGGCATGAAGCAGACCCCTGACACTGTCAATGCCATCCGTATTCTCACCGATTATTTCCAGGAATTCTCCAACAAACATTTCCAGAAAATAATGGGCAAGCTGGACTTGTCGCAGGACGAGATGAAGGCGGCAATGAACAAAATCGTCAAGCTGAACCCGTCACCTGGAGGACAGATCGACGATTCGTACAATGACCAGGCCCAGCAGATCGTGCCGGACTTCGTGCTCACGCTCGAAAACGGTGAACTTGTTCTGACAATGCCGAGATTTTCACTGCCCGAAATACGTATAAACAAGAAATACGCAGACCTGCTCATGGATGCGGCCAATTCTTCCGAACGCCAGAAGAAAGAGGCTGCCACTTTCGTGAAGCAGAAGATGGACTCCGCCAAATGGTTTGTAGAAGCACTGAAACAGCGTCACAACACATTGTTCAGCACGATGCAGGCCATCGTGGACTACCAGCACGACTATTTCATGGACGGGGATGAATCGAACCTGAAGCCGATGGTGCTCAAGGACATTGCCGCCAAGACAGGATTCGACATTTCGACCATATCCAGAGTGGTGAACAGCAAATACATCGAGACGCATTTCGGCATTTTCCCGCTCAAGTATTTCTTCTCCGAAGGACTTGAAAACCAGCAGGGTGAAGAGGTATCCACAAGGGAATTGAAGAAAGTCCTGCAGGAATGCGTGGAGAAGGAGGACAAGCACAAGCCTCTCACCGACGATGAACTTGTATCCATCATGAACGAGAAGGGATACAAGGTGGCGCGACGCACCATAGCCAAATACCGGGAACAACTCGGAATTCCGAAAGCCCGCCTGCGAAAAGAGTTGTAGTTCCTGTCCGACAGGAAGGTACGCGGTTGAGGAAAACGTGATTCGGGTGATGATACCGTAAAAAGAGCCCACAACCTCAGAAGAAAACAAGACAACAATAACACAAAACAGATGGACAATCAATATATTCTGGCCCTGGACCAGGGCACAAGCTCATCCAGAGCAATCGTTTTCGACCACGATGGCCGTATCTGCGCCACTTCACAGAAAGAATTTCCCCAGCATTTTCCGAAACCGGGCTGGGTGGAGCATAATCCTAAAGACATCTGGTCATCTGAGGCCTCAGTGATTGCGGAAGCCATCACAAGTGCCGGAATCAACGGCCTGAACATCGCCGGAATCGGCATTACGAACCAGAGGGAAACCACCATCGTGTGGGATGCTGAGACAGGCGAGCCGGTGCACAACGCGATCGTATGGCAGGACAGAAGGACCTCAGAATATTGTGACGGTCTTAAGGCACAGAACCTGGTGCAGTACATCAGGGAGAAGACCGGCCTTATCATTGACGCTTACTTCAGCGCCACGAAAATCCGCTGGATACTGGAAAACGTGCCTGGCGCAAGAGCGAAAGCCGAAGCGGGCAAGCTCAGATTCGGAACAGTGGACACGTGGCTCATCTGGAACCTCACCAGAGGCGAAGTGCATGTGACAGATGTCAGCAATGCCTCCAGGACAATGCTTTTCAACATCCACACTCTGCAATGGGACGAAGACCTTCTCAAGCTTTTCGGAATCCCGGTATCAATGATGCCTGAGGTACGTTCATCTTCAGAAATCTACGGCCACACCAAGACCACGATTTTCGCACACAAAGTGCCTATCGCAGGTATCGCAGGAGACCAGCAGGCGGCATTGTTCGGACAGATGTGCACCACCCCGGGTTCAGTGAAGAACACATACGGAACAGGATGTTTCCTGCTTATGAACAGCGGAGAGAAGCCGATTATGTCATCACACAATCTCCTGACCACCATCGCATGGAAAATCGGCGACAAGGTAAACTACGCCCTCGAAGGCAGCATCTTCGTCGGAGGCTCTGCTGTCCAATGGCTTAGAGACGGGCTCGGCATCATAAAGTCCTCTTCGGAAATCGAGAGTCTGGCAATGACCGTTCCGGACAATGGAGGAGTATATTTCGTACCGGCATTGACCGGACTCGGCGCCCCATACTGGGACCAGTACGCGAAAGGCACCATCTGCGGACTGACGCGAGGCACTACCGCCGCTCACATCGCACGCGCAGCATTGGAGGGAATCGCCTTCGAGACCATGGATATCGTCAATGCAATGCAGAAAGATTCCGGCATCAGGCTGAAAGAGCTGAAAGTCGATGGCGGAGCATCCCGCAACAACCTCATGATGCAGTTCCAGGCTGACATCCTCGGATGCAAGGTCATCAGGCCGAGAGTTACGGAGACTACAGCCATGGGAGCCTGCTACCTTGCCGGCCTTGCAACAGGATACTGGGATTCGCTCGACGACATCAGGAAGCAGTGGAAAGCAGACAAGGAATTCGAGCCGCTTGCACCTGCGGAAAAGGTGCTCCTCGCAAAAGAAGGCTGGGCAGACGCCATCAGGAGAACACTTTCAGGTAAAGGACAATAAAAATTCACATCACAATGGAACTGACGCTATTCACTAAATGTTTATTCGAATTTATCGGAACACTTGTACTTGTACTCCTCGGAGACGGTGTCTGCGCAGGATGCACCTTGGAAAAATCCAAATCGAAGGGAGCTGGATGGGTAGTGATAACATTGGCCTGGGGCTTCGCAGTAATGTGCGGCGTATTCATCGCAGGCCCGTATTCAGGCGCACACCTCAACCCGGCAGTCACACTCGGACTCGCCATTGCCGGCAATTTCGCATGGAATGCAGTCCTTCCTTACATAGCAGCCCAGATGCTCGGCGGATTTGTCGGCGCAATGCTGGTTTACGTATTCTATTGTGACCATTACAAGGCATCGTGGCAAAATCCTGACGGTATTTTAGGGACATTCTGCACAATGCCTGCAATAGAGCACAAGAGCATCAATTTCCTCAGCGAGACTATCGCCACCTGCCTGCTCGTGTTCCTCATTCTTGCACTCGGGACCAGCGGAAACACGGCTGCATACAACGGAGCTGCAATCACTGTGGGCGGCATCGGGGCCTTCCCTGTGACCTGCGTGATCATGGCTTTGGGCATGTCCCTTGGAGGTACTACAGGATATGCGATGAACCCTGCCAGGGATCTCGGTCCACGTATCGCCCACGCCATTCTCCCGATCAAGGGCAAGCGTGACAGCGGATGGGGCTACAGCTGGGTACCGGTGGTTGGTCCTATGGCCGGCTGCGTTGTGGCAGCATTATTGTACATTCTCGTCTATTAACATTGACAATGTCACTCATGTCCATCGTTTTCTCCGTCTTGCTGGCCCTGCTGATAACGGGTACCATCATCGTCATCATATTCGATAACGGTGACTCAGCCAAAAAAATCGCCTGGCTTCTGATTATCACCATTTTGCCGATAGTCGGACTGCTTCTCTATTTTATGGTCGGCATCAATTTCCGCCACTCGTGGTATTTCAAGAGGAAGCACAAGAAATTCATTGAGGTATTCGGGACAAAGGCCAATGACAAGGTCTTCAGACTGCTTTTCGGACATGAGAAGGACAATCTCGTAAAACGTGACTACAAGACGCTCACCAAGCTTCTGTCGTGCGACGGCTCCACTTGCGTGACTGACGGCAACGGCCTGGAAATCATCACTTCCGGCCACAGGAAATTCGAACTCCTGATGGAGGACCTGAAGAATGCCAAGGAATCCATACACATGGAGTATTTCTATTTCCGCCAGGACCAGGGCAGCAAGCAGATCAAGGAAATGCTGATGCAGAAGGCACGTGAAGGCGTGAAAGTCAGATTCATACACGAGAATATCGCCAATATCGTCATCCGTCCGAAGTACTACAACGAAATGAAAGAGGCCGGCGTGGAGTTGGAGAAGTTCACCAAACCGAGATGGCCGCTGGTGAACCTCGTGACCCAGCTGAACTATCGTGACCACAGGAAAATCGTGGTAATCGACGGCAAGATCGGCTACACCGGAGGCATGAACATAAGTGACGACTACTTCGTAAGGTGGCGTGACACCCATATGCGTATTACCGGCAATGCTGTGGCCGGTCTGCAATACAGTTTCCTCAACTCTTGGATAACTGCCGACGGTGAAGTGGACAATGATTTTTCAAAGTACTTCCCGATGTGCAAAGATTCTGAAGAGACCGATGCGGCTCTGGCGGACAAAAAAAGCATTGACACAGAGTACATTGACACTGAGAGCGATACCGAAGGCAACGGGATTGCGGAAGCATTGGCAAAGGCTCCGATACAGAGTCTTGACATGAATTTCAAAATGAAAGGAATGGACAAGCTCATCCAGATTGTTCCGGACGAGCCGGAGTCCAGATGGCCTAATATCCACATGGGTGCAGTATGGGCGGTCCAGCATGCCAAGAAATACATCTATATCCAGACCCCGTATTTCGTTCCGCCTGAGCCGATGCTGCAGGCACTTCAGTCAGCGGCATTGAGCGGTGTGGACGTGAGGGTCATGGTGCCCAAGAAGGCCGACCTGTTCTTTATGGGGCCTGCCAACAGGTCATATTTCACAGAATGCCTGGAGGCCGGAATAAAGATATATGAGCGTTCCGGCAGGTTCATCCATTCAAAGACCTTCGTGAGTGACGACTACCTTTCCGAAATAGGCTCCGCAAATATGGATTTCAGAAGCTTCAACCTGGATTATGAACTGAATGCCTACATCTATGACGTAACTGCCGCCAAGGTGAACAAAGCGATTTTCCTGAAAGATATGGAGGCCTCGAAAGAGGTGAAACTGGAGGAATGGGAGCAGCGTCCGTGGTACCAGAAGTTCGGACAGAAGGTGATACGACTTTTCGCCGCACTGCTGTAGGACTGAGTGCTCTACGCGAGGTCGAGTTCTACCGGACAGTGGTCAGAGCCGAGGATTTCATTGTGGATTTCAGCTCCCGTGACGGAGTCCTTGAGCGAATCGGAAACGAGGAAATAGTCGATACGCCATCCCGCATTGCGCTGACGCGCCTGAAAGCGGTATGACCACCAGGAATATTTCACGGTGTCGGGATTCAGCATGCGCCACGAGTCGATAAAGCCTGCCGAGAGCAGTTCATTGAACTTGCCGCGCTCTTCATCGGTAAATCCGGCATTGCGCCTGTTGGAAGAAGGATTCTTCAGGTCAATCTCCTCGTGGGCGACATTGAGGTCACCGCAGATCACGACGCTTTTCTTCTCGGCCAAAGCAGTCACATAAGCGCGGAAATCATCCTCCCACTGCATCCTGTAGTCCAGGCGCTTGAGCTCATCCTGGGAATTGGGCACATAGACGCACACGAGATAGAATTTCTCGTATTCCGCCGCTATCACACGTCCTTCGTGGTCGTGCAGGTCGATACCCATATCCATCGTCACTGACAGTGGCTTCACGCGTGTATAGATGGCCGTACCCGAGTAGCCTTTCTTGTCGGCGTAGTTCCAATACGATTCATAACCCGGGAACTGGAGATCCAGCTGGCCCTCCTGCATCTTGGTTTCCTGCAGACAGAACACATCAGCGTCAAGCGACTTGAAAGAGTCTTCAAAACCCTTTCCTACACAGGCCCGCAGCCCGTTCACGTTCCACGAAACAAGTTTCATAGGCTTACTCCAATGTCCACTCTACACCGTCCTTGGTGTCTTTTACCACGATGCCGAGAGCCTTGAGATGGTCGCGGATGCTGTCGCTCGTCGCCCAATCCTTGGCAGCCTTGGCCTTGGCACGCTCCTCGATGACCATATCCATAAGGCCGGCTATGGTCTTGCCTGCCTTTCCGGAATCGCCGGACTCATCGACAAGTCCGAGCACACCGTAAACTATATCGTCGAAAAGGCGGAGCAATGTCTCGATATCGCCTTTTGTCAATGTCCCCTTCTTCTCTTTCTCAGTATTGACAAGTCTCACTGCATCAAATATATGGGAAAGGGCAACTGAGGTATTCAAGTCATCGCAAAGCGCGTCATACACGCCATTGAACACAGCCTTTACCGCCTCGCTGTCGGCAGGGCAGGTATCAGGAGCGACGTCAGTGAGGAACTCGCCGTATTTCAGAACATTGGCAGCGTCACCTTCCGTGCCTACGACATTGACCTGAACTCCTGCGGCAGAGGCGATCGAGCGGAGGTCCTGTGCGGCCTGCATCACTCGGCGATAGCCTTTTTCGGCAGCCTGGAGGGCCTCGTTAGAGAAGTCGAGGGTACTGCGGTAATGAGCCTGAAGTATGAAGAAACGCACCGTCATCGGCGAATATGCCTGCTCGAGTTTCTCATGTGCACCGGCGAAAAGTTGAGGAAGCGTGATGAAATTGCCCAATGACTTGCCCATCTTCTGGCCGTTGATGGTGATCATATTGTTGTGCACCCAGTAGTGTACGCCCTGAGTTCCGCGTGAGGCCTCATTCTGGGCGATTTCGCATTCGTGGTGCGGGAACATCAGATCCATTCCGCCTCCATGGATGTCAAACTCCCTGCCGAGATATTTCTCACCCATCACGGAGCACTCCAGATGCCATCCCGGGAAGCCGTCTCCCCAAGGTGAAGGCCATCTCATAATATGCTGAGGTTCAGCCTTTTTCCACAATGCGAAGTCATACGGAGCGTGCTTGTCGCTCTGTCCGTCGAGGTTTCGCGTTCCCTCCAATGTGTCCTCAAGAGTTCTTCCGGACAGGATGCCGTAATGGAACTTCTTGTTGTATTTTTCCACGTCGAAATACACTGACCCGTTGCTTATGTAGGCATATCCCGCATCGAGTATCTTCTTCACGGTCTCTATCTGCTCGATGATGTGGCCTGAAGCGCGCGGCTCGATGGAAGGCGGCGCAACATTGAGCTGACGCATCGCCTCATGATATCTGAGAGTATAGCTCTGGACCACTTCCATAGGTTCGAGCTGCTCCAGGCGTGCTTTCTTTGCAATCTTGTCCTCTCCCTCGTCGGCATCGTGCTCGAGATGGCCCACGTCCGTGATATTGCGGACATAGCGCACCTTGTAGCCGAGATGCTTGAGGAATTTGAAGAGCACGTCGTATGTGACTCCCGGTCTTGCATGACCGAGGTGAGCGTCTCCGTAAACCGTAGGTCCGCAGACATACATACCCACATGACCCGGATGAATAGGCACGAAAAGTTCCTTCTTATGAGAAAGCGTATTTGTCAGATATAATTCACGCATAACTGTTTCATTTTTTTTCCAATCTGCTAATTTAGCAATCATTTGGCAACCGTCAAAAAATAACCCGCATCATTCTATCCGCGAAACCCGATGACCACCGCATAATGACTTGAGGGAGTAATCCGGGTCAATGTCTTGTTTTCCTCTCCTGCATATTTCCGGTACAGTTCGCCATCGGCCGGCGAGTACTCCACCGTCATGACATAATCTCCTGACACATAATCGCTTCTGTCGAAAACCCTGCGGGCCAGAAGTCCCATCGTCATCCTCACGTTCATCTCCACACATGGCGCCAGACGGAAGCCGCCGTCCGATTCATAGACGAACATGTCCACCCCGACGTAGCCGCAGTATCTGCCGGAGAATCTCCCGGCCAGGAACATTGTCAATGCCGCCCTTACTTTCCGGATCAATGCCTCGTCCACATAACTGCTCCACTTCTTCAGGATATAATCATCCGAAGCCAGGACATTGCCCTTGTATATTCCGTTGTCATTGAAGAACATGGAAAGCCCCTCGAACAGCACTGTCCCGTCCGCATTGACACGGAACAGCATCGCGAAGTCCTGGACCACCTTGTGGCGGCACTCCACTGTCACGCTCCCCTGCTTGGAGATGACGTTCCGGCACCAGCCCAGATCGCTGGCCGTCAATTCATCCGCCCGTGCCCAGCGCAGTCCCTTTCCGCTGCCCGACAGCGGAGCCTTCAGCACCGCATCGCCAAATCTGCCGACAGTATTTATAACTTCATCAACATCAGACAGTTCCAGCACTTCGCCCTCCGGCCTGACAAATTCAAGTTCCGCTTCTGTCAATGTTTTCCTGACATAAGATTCCGCCTCCGATGCCACGCCTCTTCTCGACAACTCCCTTATCGTCTCCAGTTCCGCATCGGACGGCAGCAGTTTCTCGTCAATGCCCTGCTTCAGCAGCCTGCATTTCAGATGACTGTCCCAGCCCCATGGAATCACTTCATCATCTTTTGCCTCGTCTATCCATCTGGTAAGCCCCGCACAGTCTTCCGCAAATTCCAACGCAGAAAATGGCGGCACGAAATTCGGGTCGCCATTTGCAAGACACAGGTCATGTTCGGGATTGAAAATGTTCATTCCTTGAAGTTTATAAGTGCCTCAACCTCAGCTTTTGTACGGAGCGATTTCTTGTCAGGAGAAAGGTAATCATCCGCGAAGTCCTTGTCATGGTCCGAGACTTTTTTCATATAATCATATGCAAGAGCATGGTCTTCAGGCACCACTTCTCCCCAGAAATAGCATTTGCCGAGTTCAAACAGACACCTGGAATCAGGCACACCTTCGTTCCATATCTGCATCGCCTTGGCCGGGTCTTTCTCATATCCCGCACTGCCGAAACGATATGCCAGGCCCATCCAGTAGAAACTGCCCTTTTCCTTCTGTTCGTATGCCTGACGGAAATACTCATAGGCTTTCCTTTCATTTTTCAGCACGCCCTTGCCCCGGGCATAGCACTCTCCCAGCAGCCTCATACATACAGCATCGCCCTTTTCCGCTCCAGTCTTGAACCACTTCACCGCCTTTCTGTAATTCGGGACAATGCCGAGTCCGTAGAAATGCGCCTTGCCCAAAATGCGTATTGCCTTTACATATCCGAGCAATGCAGTTCTCTCGCACCAGAGATATGCCTCGTTATACTTTTCCTTGTTCTTGCAGTCAACATAAATGTTCCATGCCGCTTCCGCTTTCTTCTCCGCAGTCGTCTCCTGTGCATAAGCAAGCTTGAACAGATGTGTCGCCAAGTCAGTCTGACCTTTGGCCGTAGCGTCCCAGGCCATCGCCAGATAAGATTTCTTAGTCGGTATCCGTACCAACATTTTTTTCAGAATAGACATAGTCGGCTATAGTTTTAATGGTTTTCTGCGGTAATGATTACATCTGACAGGTTGCAGATTGCCAAGTTTACCTGAAATCTACAACCTGACAATCAGAGCCGATGTAGCCCCGAGTGTGAGCACATCCCCTTTGCCAGAGCACTTGTATGTAGCTTTTCCTAGCGATTTTGCCGGAGTCACAAGTCCTTTAGCACCTTTCGTCACGCATTTGTAATCACTGATTTCACCACTGAGTGTCAGTGTCTTACGCTCGCCTGTAGGGTTCAATGCTATAAGGTAGGTGTCTTTTCCATTGCTTCTGAGGAAGACCATCGGATATGGCTGCGCCTCATTGAAAATAGGGATAAACTTGCTGTCTGCCCAGAATGCCTCAGTCGTCGCCCTGAACTTGATCAGAGAGCGGACCCAATTCAGCATTGACTCCGGATCATTGTCCTGTGCCTCTACGGTCGGGGCACCGGCAGCGAGAGTCTTGGACTTTCCGGCTTCGAAATCCTTTTTCCATTCGAGATAATGCGGATATGAGGTGGCCGGGGTCCAGTCCGGGCACACCGGCAGATAAAGCTTGTCCGGAGAACAGGTGCTGAATCCTGCCGTTTCACCCTGGCTCCACTGCATCGGGCTACGTGCGCCGGCACGTTCCTTGCCATTGTGGTTCGCGCCTTCTACGTTAGGCATATCCACGAGTGAACGCATTCCGATTTCGTCACCGTAATAGAGGATTGGAAGCGGCATTGACAGCACCCAAGTCAGCATGACTTTCAGCTGGTCAGGGGTGTTGCGCGCGCCCATGTTCAGGCGGAGATGATCGTGATTGCCGGAGATCGTGGCGAAATATCCCATTGTGGACGTGCTGTTCAGGCAATCCGTGAAATAGTCGTAATACTCCTTGAGCATCTGGGCCGGAGTGGTGTTCCGGTCTATCCGGTCGGCTTTCCAGTCATTGCCATAGAGGTCTTTTACTGAAGGCTGGCCGCCGTTCAATGAGAAATATGAGCCGCCGTCAGCCTGGTGTTTTCTGTCGAAGTACATTCTGCGGTTATGTGCATTGGTGTTGTTCAGGTCCATATCCACATTGAATCCTGATGCAAGGCAATATTTCGGGGAGCCCCATTCCGCCATCAGCACGTGATCCGGATAGTTCTTGTCGGACCATTCACGTACTTCTCTCCAGAGGGCCAGAATTGCGGACTTGTCCTTATCGTTCTTCACCAGACTGTTTGCCATATCCACGCGGAACCCGTCCACACCTTTACCATACCAGAACGCGATGATGTTCTTGAGCTCCTGACGTACAGCCTTCGGGCCAGGCTCGTTCACACCCTGCTCCCACGGATGGTCAGGATCCGGATTTGCATATCCGTAGTTGAGCGACGGCTGGCAGGCATAGAAGTTCTTGCAGTAGTACTTGTTTCTCGGATATTTGCTGAGCATCCATTTTCCGATGGTATTCTGCATGTAGTTAGGGTCCTGCAGCATCTTTTCCAGGTCGGCTTCCGCTTTCTTGTCCGGAAGCCTGTCTGACCAGATGTAGTAATCCGAGTACTGCAGATTCGTGTCTTCGGAACTCTGGACAAACCACGGATGCTTGTCGGAGGTATGGCCCGCCACCAAGTCCAGCATCACCTTGATGCCCTTCGCATGAGCTTTTTCCACCAATTCGACCAGATCGTTGTTCGTACCGAAGCGCGGATCCACTTTATAAAAGTCAATGATGTCGTAACCTCCGTCTATCCAGCCTGATTCGAACAGCGGGTTGAACCAGATGGCTCTCACTCCGAGGCTTTCTATGTAGTCAAGTTTGGAGATGACTCCCCGTATGTCACCGATTCCGTTTCCGTCTGAATCTTTATAGGAAGACGGATAAACCTGATATATCACTCCGTTTTTCAGCCAGTCAGGGCCCGGTTTCCAACTCTGTTCGAAACTGCCGGGAGCCGGCTGGGCTGACATGAGCGCACTTGCCAGAAGCGCCGCCAATACTGTAATCTTCTTCATATCAAATCATTATTAGTTATAGTCTTACATTGCCCGTTCCTAGGCATTCATCTTCTTGAGGAAAAGTTCAATGGTATTTTCCATCAGGCAGGTTATGGTCATAGGGCCGACTCCGCCAGGTACCGGGGTAATGACGGATGCTATCGGTTCCACAGCCTCGTAATCCACGTCTCCGCAAAGTTTTCCTGTTTCCGGGATCCTGTTCACTCCCACGTCGATTACCACTGCACCCGGTGACACCATGTCTGCGGTCACGAATTTGGCCCTGCCGATGGCCACAACCAGGATTTCAGCCTCGCGTGTAACTGATGGCAGATCAGCGGTTCTGCTATGGCAAATGGTCACTGTCGCATTTCTGTCCAGGAGGAGTTTCGCTACCGGAAGTCCCACGATCTGGCTTCTGCCTATCACTACGGCACGTTTTCCCTCGATTTCCACACCTGCTTCCTCAAGCATTCTGATGATGCCTTTCGGGGTGCACGGAACTGTACAAGGCTGTTTCTGCCAGAGCGCCGCCACATTCAGGGGATGGAATCCGTCCACGTCCTTGTCTTTGGAAATGGCCGCTATCACCTTATCTTCGTCGATATGCTTCGGCAGAGGCAACTGGACCAGGATACCGTCCACGGAGTCATCTGCATTGAGCTGGGCAATAAGTCCCAAAAGCTCTTCCTCTGTGATGTCCGCCGGTTTCAGGATAGTGGTGTTCCTGATGCCCACTACTTCTGATGCCTTGGCCTTGCCCTTCACGTAAGACTGGCTGGCCGGGTCTTCTCCCACGAGAATGACCACGAGATGCGGCACACGTCCATATTTCTCCGGGAATGTGGCAACCCGTGCCGCCATTTCTGTTTTCAGTTTTGCGGACAGTTCCTTTCCGCTGATTACTTTCGCCATAGTTATGTATGTTTCAATTCTAGCTTCTGCCCCGCCGTGCGCGTCAATCGCCTGCTACAGACCGAGTTCCAGCTGCAGCCTTACCCCCAGACTGTCATAATCGTGCGAAACCGGCTCAACCATCTTGTTGAACGAGAGGTCCAGCTGCACTTTCAGACTATGTCCTATAATATACCTGGTCACACCTAATGTGCTCTGGTTCCACACTTTGTATCCTGCAAAAGACCTCACCTCCCCTTCAGGAATCATTGACGAATTCCTCAACGCGACCTCCCATTTCCTGTCGAAGAGATAGCTTGCCTGAACATTGACACCGGTCCCGTTATAGACGAAAGGCTTGCCTCCCGTGAAAACCGGCGAGGAGGTGTGACGTCCCATGAGGTCAGCATTGAGCGCGAACCCTCTGTATTTCAAGCTCATATCTGCATAGTACAGATTTATGTTCCTCGTGTCCGGGAGGATGCTGCCGCTCATGCCTCGGGACATCATCGCGTGATGGTTGTACGAATAGCCGCCGCCCAACATCAGTTTCGGCGTTTCCTCAAAATATGTGTCACCCTCGATATATTCGCCTTTTGCATGGAACCTGCCGAGCGGGAACACCTCCAAACGCGCTGAGTACGCCAGCCCTTTGCTGTCGGTCGAGCCCCAGTTCCGGCCTTCGCCCATCGTTATCGAGGCCAATGCGGACAATGCGAATTTGTCAATGCCGCCGTAGTGGTATTCTCCGAAGAATCCGAAGTCCCTGTCTGTTCCGAATTCGCTGCTCACGATGCTCCTGTCGCAGAACTGCAACGAGCCGGAGGAGTTGATTCTGGCACGGTTTGTCTTCACTTTTGCCTGGCCGAATCCGAAGTTCCATGATGAGTTCGGCTTGAAGTAGGCTATGGCGTCAAGTATAAGGTTCGTCTTGCCGTTTGGTGTCGGCTTGGCATCACTGCCGGTAAAACCCAACTGTATGGAGTAGATGAATTTCGGAGAGAAAATGTAGCCGTCGAAACGCAGACGGAGCCGTTTCACCTGGCCGTCCGTATCATTAACCTTCATCTTGTCGTCGAAGGTGGCTCCGGCCAGATTCTGCATCCTGAAGCGGAGCGTGGTCTTGAATGAATTGTCCTTCGGGCTGAACGAAACGCCTTTTCCGACTTCGATGTTCGGCATATTGGCCAGATACTCATCCATTTCAGATCCCACGAGATTGTCAATCCATCTCTTTATGGCTGTGGAGTCCTTGTCATTCTGTACTATATCTGCTGATGCCGCCGACATCGCCGGGGTCAATGCCAATGCAGATATTATTGTCAATATTATTGTCCTCATTTTACAAATATACTACAATCTTCGAATTTATGGGTATTGATTTTGCGCAGAATGCATTCTGACAGTCTGATTACCGCGTGGCCTGTCAGGAGACATACGACAACTACCGCCACATAAAGCAGCACTCCGTACAGGACATTGACTTCAAAGACAGAAGCCACCCATTCGTAAAACGGAATGAACAGGCCGTCGGTTATCAGATAGATGAACAGCACCGGCTTAAGCAGTTTGTTCACCTTCAGCGAATAGCGCGGCTTGAGGCCTTTGACGAAGTAGAACAGGGTCACCGACATTGACATAAGCAGAGGCGTGTTATAGTTCAGCAGTATGAACACCCACTTCCTGAAACAATGTGCCGAGAGAAACAGCAGCCCTATCAGCCCTGCCCAACATGACAGGAATATCGTCAATGCCTTTTTACGTTCAATTTCGATTTTGTGGATTCTGAAATACCTGCCCATCAGGAATATCGTCAACAGCCCCAGGAAATTGCAGCCGCCGCTCGGTTCGATTCTGATGATCGATATGGTCTGATATAGTACCAACAGGCTGATTATCAGTAGAAAGCCATTCTTGCCCAGACTTTCGCATCCCTTGTTCAGTATCGGTGAGAGCAGGAATATGATCATGTAATAAGTCATGAACCACCATCTCATCGAGCTGATCGGGAAGCAGGCTTTAAAGAATCCTCCTGACGAGAAAGGCCAGAAGAAGAAAGTGCAGATGAAAAATGTCAGAAGGGATGTTATTAGCAGCCACAGTTCTATCGTGAGCCCTTTCTTCACGGAAAACTTCATGCCGTAATATCCGGATATGAACATGAAACAATACGTGGCCGGGGCAAACAAAGAAGCGAGTATGATACCCGCTCCATTGCCTGTCAATGCCATTCCGTTCTGCGCCACATCCTTGAATCCATAGCCGTGCACCAATATGTGCCAGGCAAATATGGCCAGCATCAGGACCAGTCGCAGCACTTCCACATTCGAATTTCTCTTTTGTTCCATTATTTCTGTCAATCCAGGCCGTTCGCGAACGCCCTCACGAAATTACAGAACAAATATACTGCTTTTTTATTGAAAGCGGGAACGTCTTACATATCAGAGACGACCAGTATCGTGGCTTGCTGGGCTGATTCCGTCTTGTCATTTCTGGAATCTCCGAGCGCCTGACGATATGCGCGGCTGCAGTCGATACCCTTCTTGCTCAGATAGCTGATTACACTGTCTATACGTAGTTCACTGAGTCTCTGGTTATACCTGCTGTCGCCTATTGCAGAAGCCTCGCCGATGACCACCAGGTCATAGTCCTCCATTGACTTGAGCCTATTTGCGAAATCATTGAGCTCAGTCTTGGCCTTCGGGCGCAACTTGCAGCTGTAGAAGTCGAACAGGATGCAGCCGGTGTCGAGCGTGTCACGCTTTGGCTTATCCTCCGCTTGCGACTTGAGTGCCTCTTTCTCCTTTTCGAGGTCTTCCAACTGGGACTTCAGCCTGGCCACTTCATTCTCCGAGTCTGCAAGATCATCTTTCAGTGAATGTACTGAATCCTCACAATCCTCCTTTATTGCCGCATTCATGTCCCTCATGGCTGCCAAAGCATCCTCTGATTCACGCAATCTGCGGGCCTTGCTCTTGTATCCGGACTTTCCGCCTAGAAGATTCAGCCTCACGACCATGGACACGGTGCCGATTCCCTTCGGGGCATTGTCGCACTTGAGGAGCCGTTTGTAATTGCCTTGTAATCCCAATGTTACGATAGGGCTTACGTCGAATTCCGCGGAAACCAGCATTGGAACATATCCTGTATTATAGTTGTGGCGGGTGTTTTCGGCCTTGAGCCAGATGTCGGTAGTCTCCTTGTACTTTTCTTTCCAGCGCTCATTGCCCATGGCGATGTTATAGGTGTTGCCTTTGGCGAAGAGCCAGCCGAAACCCGCTCCCGCGTAGAGGTTGAAACGCTTGTCCGTCCGGTTTTTCCAGATTTCCATCACGTTGAACTCCAGCGTAAGGTCGGTGGCATGGTAATGTGTCCACATCTTGGTATATGCGAGTCCGCCGGTTTTCTCAAGAAGATGCCTGTCCCCTGCCGGCGTACCGTCTATGTCCGGAAAAATTTCTCCGGAGAAATCCCCCGAGAGGTCCCCTGTGTGGGTGCCGTCAGTGTCAATGGTGCCATCCCCGGCAGGAGTGTCCAATGGCTGCAACTTATTGAACCTCAATTCTCTGGCATATTTGGAAAAGTCATAGTTCAGGCCGAGCCGGATCCATGGGCGTATGTTGAAGGACACGCCCGCCCCGATTTCCGGGGAGACGCTTGTCCATGGTGCTGCATTCACATTCGAAATGCCGATACCATGCGACGTCGTGGCGCCGGTTTCTCCATACAGACTCCAGGTGCAAGTGCGATAAGTCCCGCTGCCGCGCTCCTGAGCCCCGATATCAATGAGGGGCACGAACAGGATCGCTATCAATGTCAATATTAATAATCTTTTCATAATCAAGTGTTTAGCGGTTACTCATCTTTCACGAATATAAAGTCTACACTTTTAACTTTATCTCCGGGAAGTTGGCCATTTGCCAGGCCTCTGTAGCCCCAGACGCCGGTCCTTCCTTTCTCGGCTTCGAAACGATGCTCGTATATGATTACGTTGGAATAATCATTAAACATGTCGCCGCTCGGTATTGATGACCCCGGCTTGACTTTGATTCCGGCTGTCTTGTCTCTCTTATCTACGACGAAATAGGCATATCCACTTTTATATACTTTTTTTATCAGGTAGCAGTTGTACTCGCCGACGGACCTGTAGCGTGGAGCGTCGCTGTTCAATTCGAGGTCAATCGCAAGGAACAAATCGCTTGCACCTCTTATGGCATTCAAGCATCCGCCTTCCGTAATGGCCGGTCCATAGAAACTCGTAGACTCACTTCCGCTAAATGGATATTTGCCTGACGCTTGATGGTACCAGAACTTATATCGTGCTGGCAATGATATCGGTATCAAGTCCATGAGGGCCCTTACGACCTCATAATTTTCGAAATTCTTGTTCCAGAAGGTTGCGAGAACCAGCAGATAGTCATCACCGACCTCCAACAGTTCATCTTTGGTGAATTTATACGAAGATATACTGTTCAATGCCGTAAGTATGAGGTCTTGTTTGGCATTGATGTCCACAACTCCCTTGTTGATCGCTTTGTTGATGGCGTCAAGCTTGGTTTTCATGGAATCGTTTCCTGTTTCGAGCGCCTCCTTGATGGCGTCGAGTTTCTCTTCGGTGCTTTCTTTGATTTTCCCAAGTCGGTCAAGCAGCCTTTCGAACAATTCCTCGTATTTGATAACCCCGTTTTCATAGGCTTTCTTCAGGATGTCCGCCTGCTGGGTGATGGTCAATGTCTGATTATCGAGTGCATCATTGATGATCTTCAACTTTTCGGCAAGGGTCAATGTCTGATCCTCAATCGCCTGAACGACTTCTGAATAATCATTGGTAACGGTGGTGGTGAAATTGATGTTAGGTGCGTCATATTCGCACGAAACGGCCGATGCAAGTACCGAGATGACTGCAAGGGCGATAAAGAATTTTTTCATACCTAAAGGTTTTTATTAGAGAATAACAGTTAGTCTACTCGTAATAATCGCAAAGATAATTATTTAATTTTTTTCGTGCAAGACACTATGTGGCGCGAGGAATTGTACTCCATTCTTGATTGTTTGGTGCAAAATGCAAATATTTGGCAGCCTGAGCGTCAGGAGGAATGGCGTTTTCGAACAACCTGCATGTCGGTTTCCCAGGCATAATGCTGAATATCAGGAACATACGCTAACAGCCGAAAGCCAGGTTACCCACTTTTTCGGGTAACCTGACTTTCGCTATATTCACTAACTTATTAGTAATCAGCGTTTTTACTTTACAACCCGAAGTCAGGTTGTTCGGATTAGAGGAGACGCTTACGTTAAACTTTTTTCATGGCTAGACAAGCGGTCTATGCAGCTGCCAAACATCCCCAACGTCCTGCGTGCAGGTGCAACACCACAAGAGGTCGTCTAAGAATATCATCCATCTGACAGATGCAGGAAACAAACAACAAAAACGGAAATAGAAACAAATTTTGCTATTTTTGCGGGCTTATCAATCACGTAACGTGAAAAACGCAGAGGAAAAATAGAAAGGAGATACAGAAATGTGGGTTGCATATGCATTGGTCTCAGCAGCATTGCTCGGGCTATATGATGTTTTCAAGAAGAAATCCCTGCAGGGAAATGCCGTGATACCGGTGCTGCTTATCAACACCGTAATCTGCACATTGTTTTTCCTGCCGTCCATTATCGGCTCAATGACCGGAACAATCCCGCCGGAGAGCAGCCTGCATATTCCAAACGGAGGATGGCACGAACATAAACTGGTCATCATCAAGGCATTCGTCGTATTGTCATCCTGGATTTGCGGCTATTTCGCCATAAAGAAACTGCCTCTTACCATAGTCGGGCCTGTCAACGCCACCAGACCGGTAATGACACTTGTCGGTGCAATGCTGATATTCGGGGAAAGGCTCAACCTGCTGCAGTGGGCAGGTGTATGTACGGCGATTTTCTCCTTCTGGCTTCTCAGCAGAAGCGGAAAGAAAGAAGGCATTGACTTCAAATCAAATGTATGGGTCATCCTGCTCATCGCATCTGCCGTGCTCGGAGCATGCAGCGGACTTTATGACAAATACCTTATGGCATCTTCGGGCGCTGGCCTCGACCGGCTTTTCGTGCAGGGATGGTACAACTTGTATCAGGCCATCATAATGGGCATCATAATGATTTTCGTATGGTTACCGGAACGCAAACATGCATTGAGAGAAGCCACTGACGGCAAAAAGCCTGATTACGTCCCGTTCGAGTGGAGCTGGACTATACCGTTCATTTCCATTGCATTGACCGCTGCTGATCTCGCATACCTGTATGCATTGACACTGCCAGGAGCGATGATTTCAGTCGTGTCAATGATAAGGCGCAGCAGCGTACTCGTTTCCTTCGTTTTCGGCGCCGTCGTCTTTCACGAGAAAAATCTCCGTTCCAAGGCGCTCGACCTGCTGTTTGTGCTCTTGAGCCTTATCCTGCTCCTCCTCGGCACCAAATAGGTCGTCTAACAAGGCATCTTCAGATGCCGGGCAGGTCCGGGTATTTGCGACAACAAATACGTGGAGGACGCAAAGGCCGCGCGGAGCGTCAGGGTTTGGGACAGAGTCCCAATGAAAAACATGGGCCGTGATCGCCCCCTTGAAAAGGGGGTCGGGGGGATTGAAAGCGAGCGACTTTACGATATCGTCGGGCCGGTTTGCGAATCCAGCGACGTATGGGGCGAAGGCCGCGAACTGCCCTACAGCAAGCGGGGCGACATCCTCGCCATCCGCAGCACCGGCGCCTACGGAAGCGTGATGAGCAGCCGCTACAACCTTCGGGACCTTGCCCCGGCAGTGTTCTCGGATGACTTGAAATTGAAATAAAAAATAGAATAACATATGTTCGAAAACCTATCAGAAAGACTCGAGAGGTCATTCAAGATTCTCAAAGGAGAAGGAAAAATAACAGAAATCAATGTCGCTGAGACCGTCAAGGATATCCGCAAGGCACTCCTCGACGCCGACGTCAGCTACAAAGTCGCCAAAGAATTCTGCGACCGCGTGAAAGACAAGGCGATGGGACAGAACGTCCTCACAGCCGTCAAGCCTCAGCAGATGATGGTCAAGATCGTACATGACGAACTGGCCGAGTTCATCGGCAGCGGTGCCCAGGACATTGACGTGAAAGGCAATCCGGGCATTGTCCTGATTTCCGGTCTTCAGGGTTCTGGTAAGACCACATTCACAGCGAAACTTGCGAACCTCTGCAAATCCAAGCGCGGAATGAAAGTGCTCCTCGCAGCCTGCGACGTATATCGTCCTGCAGCAATCGACCAGTTGAAGGTCATGGGCGAGCAGGCCGGCGTTCCGGTTTACACCGAAGAAGGCGTGAAGGATCCGGTTCAGATAGCACGCAATGCTGTCGCCAAAGCCAAGGCTGAAGGTATTTCAGTGGTGATTGTCGATACCGCGGGACGTCTGGCGGTCGATCAGGAGATGATGGACGAGATCGCTGCCATCAAGAAGGCGGTGAACCCGACGGAAACCCTGTTCGTGGTCGATGCGATGACAGGTCAGGATGCTGTGGAGACCGCCAAGGCCTTCAACGACGTCCTCGATTTCGACGGAGTAGTCCTTACCAAGATGGACGGTGACACCCGTGGCGGTGCGGCATTGTCCATCAAGGCCGTAGTGGGCAAGCCGATCAAGTTCATTTCATCCGGCGAGAAAATCGACGCCCTGGACGTATTCCATCCGGCACGTATTGCAGACCGTATCCTTGGTATGGGTGACGTCGTTACCCTCGTTGAGAAGGCCCAGGAGCAGTATGACGAGAAACAGGCACGTGAACTCAAGAAGAAACTTGCCAAGAACCAGTTCAGCCTTATGGACTTCTACAACCAGATCCAGCAGGTGAAGAAGATGGGTAATATCAAGGACCTGGCTTCCATGATTCCGGGCGTAGGCAAGGCATTGAAAGACGTGGACATTGACAACAGCGCTTTCAAGAGCGTCGAGGCGATAATCATGTCAATGACCCCTTACGAGCGTGAGCACGCCGAACTTATCAATGGCAGCAGGCGCAAGCGAATCGCAGACGGCAGCGGCACGTCCATCCAGGAGGTGAACCGTCTTCTGAAGCAGTTCGAAGGCACACGCAAGCTGATGAAGGGCGCCATGGACGGCTCTCTCGCAGCACGCATGAAGAGAAGATAACAGGTCACCACCTATGTTGAAATCGATATTGCTAGTCGGTGCAGGCAGTTTTGTCGGCGGCGCACTGCGTTACGTCATATCTCTGCTGGTCAGGCCGTCCGGCGGATTCCCGCTGTCCACGTTTATTGTCAATATAGCAGGCTGTCTTCTGATCGGTCTGCTGTACGGACTGTTCTCCAGATTCTCCTCCACCTCCGGCAGCCTCTGCCTTCTTTTGACCACAGGCTTCTGCGGCGGATTCACCACCTTCTCGACTTTCGCCAATGAAAGTCTGTCAATGCTCCAGTCAGGAAACTTCCTGATGTTCGGGCTCTATGTCGCCCTCAGCATTGTCCTTGGCCTTCTATCCGCTTTCTTCGGCTACTGGCTCATTGACTTGAATTTGCAATGATTATTATTGCCCAAGGGAATTATTTAATTGATTTTGCGTCAAAGTTTATATTTTATGAGAAAATTTCTCATAAAACTTGAGTTTATGTGATTTTTTCACTTACTTTGCAGAAAACGACTGATATGCTACTGAGTTTTACATTATCTAATTTCCGGTCTTTCAAGGTAAAAAAGACATTGGATTTAACAGCTGCGACAATTAAAGAATATGAGGAGTCTCTGTTCTCGACGGTTGGACTGTCCGTCCTACCTTCTGCGGTGCTGTACGGAGCCAATTCAAGCGGGAAAAGCAATTTGATAGAGGCTATACGTACATTCCTCACGACTGTATATGATTCTGCGAGTTACAATTCGTCTGAAGAACTGCCGATGGCGCCTTTTATGTTTGACGAGGATAGCCGCACAAAGCCTTCCTGCTTCGAGATAGAACTTCTTATAGATGATGATTGGTATCGCTATGGCTTTTCAGCAAAGAAGGATAGGATATGCGAAGAGTATCTGTACTTCAAAACCGGCAATAAGGGTCGTGAAAAATGTCTGTTTGTCCGTTCGGAAGACGGCATTGGAGTCACATCTCACTACAAATCTGCGGAAGATATGGTGGAAAGGACCAAAGACAATGCTCTATTCCTTTCTGTGGCAGACGCGTTCAATGACAGAATTGCCGGCCTCATTATGCGCGAACTTAAAGGTTTTGCCGTTTTCGATGGAGATAAATCGGAAACTCTCTCCGAAAAGGCGATCTCGATTTCAGACGACGAACTGAACTCTTTCCTTTCAAGGTTCAAACTCGGATTTGAGACTATCAGAAGGGTGGACAACCCTTCCATCAGGGCAGTGACGACTCATAAAGTATATGATGCAAGCGGGAAAGTGACTGGTGAGATATCAATGTCCCTTTCCGACACCGAGTCCAATGGGACGAACAAACTTTTCGACATGGCACCGATTTTCGTGAAGGCCCTGTCCAGCCGCCGCGTGCTTGTAATCGATGAGTTCGGCAGCAGTATGCACCCCATGATTACCAGAATGCTCATATCCCTTTTCAATAGCAAAGAAACCAATCCGATGGGTTCGCAACTGATATTCACGACTCATGACACCAATCTTCTTGACAACAAGTTCCTTCGTCGTGATCAGATATGGTTTACCGAGAAGGATGAGACGGCATCCACAGACCTATACTCGCTTGTCGAATTCAAGGATGCTTCCGGTGTAAAGGTCCGCAACGACCGCAGTTATGAAAAGGACTATATCAATGGGCGGTATGGAGCGATTCCATATTTGTAGGAGAACTGGGCTATGGCAAAACATCTGACAAAGAAACAGCGTGAAGAACTATCTTCAAGACACGCAGGAACAAAGTCACGGCGTAATGAGGGTACCCGAGAACTTTTTTATAGCTTTCTGATAGTAAGCGAGGGAACTAAGACTGAACCTGAATATTTTCGACATTTTACGAGCAGACGCTCGCGGGTGCAGGTCGTCGGCGCTGACCGCAGCACAAAAAAGTTGCTTGAGGAAGCGCTTAGGATTCGAGATTTGAGCACCTTCGACTATAAATGGCTGGTATTCGACAAGGATGACAATGAGGATTTCAATGAAGCGATACAGCTTGCCGAGAAAGCCGGTTTTCAATGTGCCTGGTCTAATGAATCCTTCGAGCTTTGGTTCTGCTTGCATTTCATTGACCTGAGAACGTCGGTGAGTCGTCGCCAGTACATTGACATCCTTGAAAGAGAGATAAGGCGGCATGTACCGGAGTTCACATATAAGAAGGGAGGAGATGTGATGTATGACATCCTCCGGAAATACGGAAGCCAAGAAAATGCAGTATTGAGGGCCCAAAATCTTAGATTGGCTTATTCCGGAACTGATTATGCTTCGCACAATCCATGTACTACCGTGGATATTCTGGTGGACAAGCTAAAGAAATAGAGACACTTCCATAACATACGATTAGTATGATTTCATGTCTCTATAAAATTGAGGCGTTTTTACCTATGGCATTTCCCGGCATTTTGTGCCGGATAGTGGTAATTTATGGAATATGATAGGCTTTGGATGTCCTACCGCATTTATTTTGAATGATTTTAAAATACCAGAAAGGTGAAGGTCAATGTGATGGAAGATTGCAACTCGCAATCATTAATTTTATCACATCTTTCTTGTTTTTCAAAGAAAAGTCTTATTTTTGTCAAAATTTAACATAAATCACAGTTAAGTGTATGCTTTTGGAATTTTGTGTCAAGAATTTTCTTTCATTGAAAGATGAGGTCAAGCTCTCATTTATTGCTTCTACGCTCAAGGAATCATTGCAGGAAGAGAATGATCTTATAAATGAACTTGCGATTGGGCTGTCGGTTCTGCGAAGTGCTGTCATTTATGGAGCCAACGCTTCAGGAAAGTCAAACGTGTTGAAAGCCTTGTCGTTTTATAAAAGGTTTATTACGGACTCGTTCATCAATAGCCAGGCGGGAAAGTTGATCGATGTGGAGGGATTCAGGCTTAATACGCAAACTGAGAATGAGCCTACGACAATGGAAGCTACATTTATCGTTGGCGACTTTATCTATAGGTTCGGATTTGAAGTAGACAGAAAGTCCGTCAGGGAAGAATGGTTATATCAACGTGCCAACAGAAAACGCGCTAAAGAGGTGGAATTGTTCTATCGGGAAAATGGCGTGGTGTCTGTCCATTCTAAATGTCCACTCATACAAGAAATCGTAGACAGGAAGATGATCAGGGACAATGCGCTTGTCCTGTCAACTGCTGCCCAGTTCAATGACCAGAAATCCGTAGATATACTTAATTGGCTATCAGACACTCAAGTGCTTTTCTGTAGTGAGGATGAACACTTGTGGGAACAGGCGATAAGACATCTGGATGACGATGGTGTGCGTGAAAGGATTACGGAGTTTGCGCGTTATGCGGACCTTGGCATTGACAGCATCTTGAAGATTGACAATAAAATTATAAGCAGTCATCGCCAATTTGATGAGGAAGGTCGCGAATCTGGAAATGTCTCGTTTCCTTTCAACAAGAATGAGTCTGAAGGCACTATCAAGTATTTCTCGTTGGCCTATCCGATTATTGATGCATTGGACAACGGCAAGAGGGTAATCATTGATGAACTTGATTCAAAACTCCATCCCCTGCTTGTTCGTAAAATCATCATGTTGTTCAACTCTTCCAAGACGAATCCTAAAGGCGCGCAACTGTTGTTCACCACGCACGACACCTATCTTCTTGGTGCGGGCCTGCTGAGGCGGGACCAGGTTTGGTTCACCCAAAAGGATGGTCTTGGCGCCACCTCCCTATATTCTCTTGCAGAATACAAGGTACGGAGCAATGCCGCTTTTGACAGGGACTATATTAATGGCCGCTATGGTGCTACACCTATAATTGGGGAAATGGAAAGAGTTTTTGAGAGGAACAGATGATTATGAGACCAATAGAATGATAGTCCGTGATATTTAGTTATTATAAACTTTCATTGATTATCAACGGGTTATCTTCACTTGATATATTATACTACACCATTGAATATCCATGACTCAAACAGTTTGTTTACGCATTGTTTACGCAGAAATTAGGAATTGACAGGATAAACTCTTTGTCAGTTCACTTTTATTTTTCTTGATAAGCATTGATAGCTTCTATATATTTTGGCATAAAATCGCGCATGGTAGGGAAGCTGACCGTGTTTGCCTCGCGCTCTTCTAATGCTTTCATTATGTCACGGATCATAAAGAACTTTTTGTATACTTCACGGATGTTAATCTGTGTCTCGTAATAGCCGGCCACGATTTCCTCGTCGGATGCATTTTGCATTTGATAAATCTTTCTGATTTTCTGAATGCTCTCCTGTGTGAACTGTACAGGGTGTGTGGCAAGGTATCTCATCACGCAGGCCTCAACGAACATCTCGTTTGCCACCGTGAGTGGGTCGCCATAGGCTTGCCGAGCATAAAAGGAGGCGTTCTGATTGTAGAATGCAATCATCTTGTCCTTGATGTCATCCCAAAATTCCTCGTTTAGAGGATTGCAAAAAGAATGGTTGAACTCGTGAATAATGACAGGCAGTGTATACGCCTCACCATAGTAAATATCTCCAGTAGCATTGCGGTCGGCGCAACCCATGAATGCGTTCTTTATTTCCGAGCCATCTTTGGTTTTCTGCGGAATGGCATAGTTGCCCGGACCGTTTAGCAGACCGAGATAGATATGGAAAGAGACATTGTCGATAGGGCCAAAGAACGACTTGTACCAATCCAAGTCAATCTTGTCTACCAACTGCTGTTGCATGGCTTGTTTACAGGCATTGTAGAGGGGCTTATTCTTCTTGAAGAAAGAATGGAAATGAGCTTTCTTATAGAAATCCTCAAGTAGAGCGATAAGCTTTTTTTCGTGTTGTGGAGTAATGCCCCGATAGTAATGGTTGAAGTCAGGCTCCAAGTCCGTATTATAATGTAGCTTGCCATTCTTCAGCTTCAGGCGTAGCGCCATGGCAACCGGAACATGATAGCCAAAGCCCTGCTTCACCAGACTGTCTGCCACAAAAGCCATGATGGGATGATTGGAATAGGGTGCGAAGGTGCTGTCTACTTGGTGAAAATAATCAATGACTCCAGCCTGCTCTTCTGGCCATATATATCCAGGCACTTTGGCAAGGTGGGCTATAACGCTGACCAATTCGCTCTCTTCCGTATAGTCGACGCTGATGTTGTTTTTGGCTTTAGCACCTGTCAGGCTTGCTATAAACAGCACAATCACTGCAAAATATCTCATATTCATATGCTATTCTAAAATTAGTTGGATGATTTCTTCTTCAGAAATGGGCTCAAACAGTTTGTTTACGCAGAAATCGGAGGAATTCTCTTACCCCACACAAACACTTTATTCAGAGGCTATATGTCCAAACTGTTTTCTTTGAGCAAGAAATCGAAAAGCCCAATTGTAAGAATACCTTCTTCATTTCGACGGGGCATGATGTGGTCTTTAACAATGATAATCTTCTTGAAAGAGTCATCTATGCTCATCAGTGATCGGGATTCTTGTATCTCTTTCTCCCTATCCGGAATTGACAAGGCTGATTGTACATAGTACTTTTTACTGCCGAGACTGGCGATAAAATCCACCTCCAGTTGGATGCGGCCCCACTTGCCGTCCTTGTCTTGCTTCTTTATTTCCACCATTCCGACATCCACACTATAGCCACGTGTGATAAGCTCATTGTAAATGATGTTTTCCATGATATGCGTCTCCTCTTGTTGACGCATATCCAGAATGGCATTTCTCAAACCTATATCTGAGAAATAGTATTTGGAGAGTGTATTGATATATTTCTTACCTTTTATATCGTAGCGGATTGCCTTGTTTAGAAGGAACGATTCAGATAAGTAATTGAGATAATTTGAAATGGTCTTGTTTGAGATATTGACATTCTTTACACTTTTGAAGGTGTTTGACAGTTTTGTCGGATTGCATGGCGAGCCAATGGAAGAAGCCATAATGAGCACCAACTCGCGCATTTTGTCTTCGTTCTGTACCTTATGCCTCTCTATAATATCAGCCAAATATACTGTTTCAAACAAGTTTTTAAGATATCCTATTTTCTTCTGTTCTGTGTCAAATGATTGGATAAGGGGCAAACCACCATAGGTGTAATATTCACGCCATGCATCTTGTTTATCACCTCCAATGGCAGAATAGAATTCGGAAAAAGACAGTGGATTCACATGTATCGTTTCGCCTCGGCCTCGGAACTCTGTGGGTATATCTGAAGATAGGAAGTGAGAGTTACTGCCTGTTACATATGTGTCAGCATTATCAATATGACGGAAACTGTTCAATACATCCACGAACTCATCCATCAGTTGCACTTCATCTATAATGATGTAGTACGGCTGACTATCCTTAATCCTATCATGAACATAATGGAGCATTGTATCAGGATTTCGTAGCTCTTTGTTCAAACGGTCTTCAAGATCAATGCGGATGATATGGTCTTTAGCCACTCCATTATCCAACAAATAGTGATAGAATAAAACATTCAGCAGATATGACTTACCACATCTGCGGATTCCGGTAATCACTTTGATAAAGCCGTTTTGCTGGCTATCTATCAACTGCTTAAGATATCTGTCTCTTTTTATCTCTTCCATGTCATTCCTTATTTTTGCCAATATTGGCACTTTTTGGTAATGCAAAGGTAGCAGATTTAATTCATGTCGCCAAGCCATCACGACTAAAAAATGCCAATTCTGACATTTTTTAGTCGTGCAAGATAGCATGTACTGAATTTTTGGCAATATTGCTACTTTTTCCTTGTATTAGATAGTGTACGACTCGTTTTCATGTTTAATTTATGCTTCTACAGCAAGTATGATAGTTAAACAACCTCAAAGAAACTCCATTTATTTGGCAATATATTAAAAAGCCATTACCTTTGCTATTGCTATGCATTTAGGGCAAGCCATGAATACAGTCAGCCTTGTCAATAAGGCAATCAGTATTCGGAAGGCGGACAAACAAAAAAGAAGAGTATATGATCAATGCTGGGTCGTATTTGACAAGGATGATTTTCCTGCAAATGATTTCAATATGGCTATAGATCTGGCAAAGAGAAACGGCTTCAATGTGGCATATAGCAACCAGGCGTTTGAATACTGGTTTCTTCTGCATTTTAATCCTTATCGTGGCCGAATTCACAGAAAACTATATTCGGAGATGCTCGGTAAACTTCTTGGTATGGAATATCGCAAGAAAGAGGGGTTTGCATCGGATTTATACAATTATCTGCTGGCTCGTCAGCCGCAGGCAATAAGAAATGCGGATGTGATTCTTGCCGAGATCTCCACAGGTAATCCAGCAGCAGAAGAGTCTTCAACTACGGTTCATCTTTTAGTCTCCGAATTGAACAAATACTTGTAACTTGTCGCCAAGTTAAGTTTAACTGTGCGCCTTGAGGAACAGCAGGATAAATGTAAACAGAAGATAGTCTTTCATATAGATGCTCAGGAGTTTGGTGACGTTACGTATGCTGTGGTCGACTACTGACTCTGTGATATTTAATTTGGCGGCGATCTCCTTGTGCTTCATGTTGTCGAGACGGCTCATGAGGAAAGCGCGGCGTTGATTTTCCGGAACACGTGCCAGACAATCCTTCAGACGATTGGTTATGTCTTCAACGTACAAGCCGGCAAGGTCTGTCTTTTCGAGTGCTGCCTGGTAATATGTGGCCGCGAAGACCTCATTGTCAGAGCTTGATTCGTTGACCTCTTTTTTGGTGGAAGATTTCTTCAACAGATTCAGGCAGGCATTGCGGATGGAAGTGTACATCCATCCGATGGCCTTTTCCCGTGACACTCTGGCCCGCTCATTCCATAAACGGATAAAGCAGTCTGCCACGACATCCTCGGCCTGTTCCGTATTTCCAAGTATGAAGAAGGCAAAATCCTCAAAGACCTTTAGATTGTTTTTGTAAAGGTCCTCGAAAATGTCCTTTTTTATCTCACCCAGCATGTCAGACATCATTAAAATCTCCTCTCTATGCAAATTTATCATTTTTTTTGGCGAATCCGACAGATTAAGTTGTTATATATAATAGGTAACATGAAATGAATATGACAAACATTGACCAGAACTTGCTTTATAGGTATTTCGCAAAAGAAACTTCACACGAAGAAAACGCAGCCGTAGGAGAATGGTTGCGGAGCGACGAGATGCATCAGAAAGAATTTGATAAGGAACTGAAGATGTTTCTGTTACTGCATTTCGCCGCAAACGGAAAGACCATCCGCGAGATTGAAACCGCGGAAGCAGGGCTGGCTAGGAAAAAATCAGGGATCAAGATATTCAGGAGAATCCTTTACAGTGCCGCAGCTGCTGTCATTGCGATGATAGTATTCCTTACAGGCAGTTATGTCGCCACGAAACGCACGGATTCGATGTTTGCACACACTATGACCAGCATTGAGGTTCCCGCAGGAAGCAGAATGGACATTACACTTCCTGACGGCACTCAAGTGAAGCTCAATTCAGGAACGACACTGACGTATCCGATGAAATTCTCGGATCGCAAACGCAACGTCGAACTTCGCGGAGAAGCTCTTTTCAATGTTACCCACAATCCTGACCAGCCGTTCGTGGTGAGCACCTATGCCAGTGATATAGAAGTGCTGGGCACGAAATTCAATGTCAATGCATATCCCGAGAAGAACTCGTTCCATGTCGCTCTTATAGAAGGAAAGGTCAAAGTCAACAGCAAATCCGGACAGGTGGCATATCTGTACCCGGGAGAAACCGTTACTCTTTCCGATAACGTACTTGCAAAAAATGCGGTGAGCCAGGAAGGCGAGTTGCTTTGGACCAATGGCAAACTCAACATTGCGGGACTTGGTTTCAGTGACATCATAAGTGAAATAGAGCGCTCGTTCGGAGTGCGGATTATTGTGGAATGTCCTGAGCCTGAGATTAATATCTCTAGAGGCGAACTATTGGTCAGCGACGGCATTGACATGGCATTGAAGAGCCTCCAGTACTTTGCCGACTTCAGTTACACGCGCGACTACAAGACAGGAACAATCCATATCCGCTAGAACAATCACAGAAGTTTAACATATAAAACTTGCGCCATGACATGATATAAAACGTTACAACAACCCCGGCCGTAACCGGAACAAATAAAGACCTGCGGACGCTGGAACATCCACAGGTCTGGAGATAAGCCGGTCGAATAACACTAAAGCAAGGTATATCCAAACACCTATCACCATAATTCCAAAGTTATGAACAAAAACAGTATTCTGCAAAGAAGTTGCTGTCTCATCTGTTCCATGATAATACTGACTCTTTCATCAGTCCAATCTTTCGCAAAACCACAGAAAGAAGACATCCGGCTGAATCTTGAGTTGAAGAACGTCACCTTGGACAGCGCGCTGGACAGCATCAAAGCACAGTCTCCGTTCACATTCATTGTCGGTCAAGTGGATCTTGCCAGGAAGGTAAGCATATCAATGAAAAACGAGACCATCGGAAACGTGTGCGCCAAACTTTTCACCCCGCTTGACATTGACTATAAAATCAACGGGCATTACATTTATCTTTCCAATAGACCGAAGGTGGAGCCGCGTACAGTCAGCGGAACCGTCATTGACCATAATGGTCAGCCGATTCCTGGAGCATCCGTATTCGTGCAAGGAACTACAACCGGAACGACGACGGACATTGATGGCCGCTTTACGCTTCTCGTGCCCGGCAATCTTCTGGGAGGGAGCCTGGAGTTCAATTCTCTTGGCTATGAAATTGTCAGGAGGGTTATAGGCAGCAACAAGAACTTTACCGTGACTCTCAACGAGGAGGCAGTCTCTCTTGAAGGCACAGTGGTCACCGCCCTCGGCATACGCCGCGACCAGAAGGCCTTGAGTTACAATGTGCAGGAGGTCAATGCCGAGCTGCTGACATCAGTAAAGGATGCCAATTTCATCAACTCCCTTGCCGGAAAGGTGGCGGGTGTTGCCATAAATACTTCCTCATCGGGAGTCGGCGGAGCGTCTAAGGTGGTCCTTCGCGGAAACAAGTCTATCAGCCAGTCCTCTAATGCGTTATACGTCATTGACGGTATCCCGATGTACAACTTTGGCGGAGGCGGAGGAACCGAATTCGATTCCAAAGGTGCGTCCGAGTCCATCGCGGACCTTAACCCTGAGGACATCCAGTCCATCTCCGTTCTCACCGGAGCCGCTGCAGCAGCATTGTACGGCTCGCAGGCAGCGAACGGTGCTGTGATGATTACTACCAAGAAAGGCCAATCAGGAAAATTGAAGGTCAGTTTCTCCAGTAATACGGAGTTCCTCTCACCCTTCCGTATTCCAGAGTTTCAGAACCGTTATGGAACAGGGCTGAACGGCCGTGACAGCGGCAGCGGAGTGTACAGCTGGGGAGCATACATCCCCGAAGGGGCACGTTACAACTACAGCCCGAACGACTATTTCGAGACAGGACATACCTACACGAACGCATTCTCAATCAGCGGAGGAACGGACAAGAACCAGACATATTTCTCAGCCGCCGCGGTGAACTCCGACGGCATCATACCCAACAATATCTATGACCGCTACAACTTCACCTTCCGCAATACATCCTATTTCCTGAAGGACAAACTGAAACTTGACGCAAGTGCAAGCTATATAATGCAGAAGGACCAGAACATGACCAACCAAGGAGTCTATGCGAACCCTCTGACATCGGCATATCTCTTCCCCCGCGGCGAGAATTTCGACCTGTACCGCAACTTCGAAAGGTACAATTCCGGCACCAAGCTGATGGAGCAGTTCTGGGGCGACGACCTCGCCGGCGACCTGCGCATGCAGAACCCGTACTGGATAAACTACCGCAACCTGCGCAACAATAACAAGAGAAGGTATATGCTTTCCCTGAATGTGAGCTATGACATTTTGGACTGGCTCAACATTGCAGGCCGCGTGCGCATCGATAATGCCAACAACCTCTACACGCAGAAATACTACGCCACTACTGAGGCAACGATTTCCGAAGGCGGAAAGAACGGTCACTATACCGAGGCTCGCACCTATGACACGCAGACCTATGCCGACATCATGGTAAATGTAAACAAGAGCTGGCAGGACTGGAGCCTTGTCGCGAATCTCGGTGCCTCTCTGAACGACATCAAGACCGACGAACTCCGCTACGGAGGTCCAATCCAGGAAAACGGTCTTGCAAATGTCTTCAATGTCTTCGACCTCGACGACACCAAGAAACGTGCGAGCAAGTCAGGCTGGCACGACCAGACACGCTCCATATTCGGAAGCCTTGAACTCGGCTGGAAGAAGATGCTGTACCTTACCCTTACCGGCCGCAACGACTGGGCGTCCCAGCTTGCAGGCTCATCCTCCAAATCCTTCTTCTATCCGTCCGCAGGTCTCTCTTGGATACCTACCGGACTGTGGGATATGGGTGCGCTCAGCTATCTGAAAGTCAGGGGCTCAGTCGCTTCAGTCGGAATGCCGTTCCCACGGTTCCTGACCATCCCGACCTACGAATACGACGCGACTTCAAAGATATGGAAGGACAAGACTCACTATCCGATAGGTGACCTGAAGCCGGAACGCACGCTCACATACGAGGTGGGGCTTGAGGCGCGTCTGTGGCAGGACCTCAGCATCAACCTCTCGTGGTATCTCGCCGACACCTACAACCAGACTTTCGACCCGCAGCTCCCGCCGTCGTCGTCATACAGCACCATCTATCTTCAGACAGGAAGCGTGCGCAACACGGGAGTCGAGGCAAGCGTCGGCTACAACCACACTTGGCACGGCTTCACCTGGGACAGCAACTTCGCCTTCAGCTGGAACAGGAATGAAATTCTCGAACTTGCCGGTGATGCAAAAAATCCGATTACAGGCGAAGCACTCAACCTGCCCAAACTTGATATTAAGGCTCTCGGAAAAGCGAAATATGTCCTCAAACAGGGCGGCTCTCTTGGAGATCTATATACGACATCTGCAATAATGGGCAGCGACAAAGGATATATCGAGGTTGACGAGAACGGAAACATCACCATAGATGATATCGGGACGGATATCTTCCTCGGCAGTGTATTCCCGAAATACAACCTTGCATGGCGCAACGATTTGAGTTACAAGGGCATCCATCTCGGTTTCCTGTTCAGCGGCCGCATAGGAGGTGTATGCTATTCCGCAACCCAGGCCAACCTTGACCTGTACGGAGTGTCCGAGGCTTCGGCCGACGCAAGGGATGCAGGCGGGGTCCTCGTGAACGGACGCGAATGGATGGACGCCCAGAAATGGTACCAGGCGATAGGCTCCCAGAGCGGTCTGCCGTTGTATTACACCTACTCCGCGACCAATTTCCGTCTTCAGGAACTCTCCATAGGCTACACCCTTCCGCGCAAGTTGTTCAGGGATAAATGCTCCCTCACCATATCCGCAGTCGGCCACAACCTCTGGATGATATACTGCAAGGCGCCGTTCGACCCCGAGGCCATCGCCTCCACCGGCAACAACTACCAAGGAATCGACTACTTCATGATGCCGTCCTTGCGTAGCATGGGATTCAACATCAAACTGGACTTCTAAACAGCAGTGATTATGAAACATAATATTACATTTATAATCATGACAGTAATGCTGTCAATGACATCCTGTACCACCGGGTTCTATGAGATGAACACCAACCCTAACCAGGTGACCGGAGAGCAGATGGAAGTGAACAACTACCGCACGGGGTCCAAGATAAGGAACCTCCAGAATCTTGTCATCCCTGTCCAGGAGCACATGTACCAGTTCAACGAGAGCCTTTCCGGCGGCCCGTTCGCAGGATACATCGCCTCCACAGTGGACACATGGCTTGCACGCTTCGAGACCTTCAACCCATCCGACGACTGGCGCAAATGGCCTTTCGCCAATGTCATGTCCGAGACCTACGCCCCGTACAGGGGAATAGTCAACCAGTCGGACGACGAGGTCGCAAACGCCTTCGCCACCCTTTTCAGGGTTGCTATAATGCACAGGATGACAGACTCCTACGGCCCGATTCCCTACAGCAACCCGATTACAAACGAATCCGTATTTGTAACTTACGACTCTCAGGAGACCGTCTACTGCACAATGTTCGATGAGCTTGACTCCGCCATAGAGGGCTTCACGAAGAACATCGGCATTGCGACATCGTCATGGAACAGATACGACTATGTCTACTACGGCAATATCTCCCAGTGGCTCAAATACGCCAACTCCCTGAAACTCAGAATGGCTATGAGGCTCAGCTATGTGAAGCCTGAACTTGCGAGGGAAAAGGCTGCTGAAGCGATAGCGGCAGGCGTAATCACCTCAAACTCCGACAACGCGCTGATGCACGCACCGGAAAACCGCACCGCGCTCATCTACAATGACTGGTCGGATTCCCGTGTTGCAGCCGACATAATCAACTACATGAACGGCTATGAGGATCCGCGCCGCGAAAAGATGTTCACCTCAGTACCTGTGGAGCAGGGAGATGAGACCGTAGAAATGTATTACGGAATCCGTGTGGGCAGCGACGTGTCAGGCAAGACAGCCTTCACAACCAACTACTCCAACATGAAAGTAACCCCGTCCGACCCTTATCTATGGATGAATGCAGCCGAAGTCAGCTTCCTCATGGCTGAATATGAACTGCGCTGGGGCGACCCGACAAGAGCCAAAGACCTGTACGAAAACGGCATACGTCTTTCATTCGAGGAACGCGGGGCAGCGGGTTCGGAAGACTATATCCTTGACCGTGAAAAGAAACCTGCAACATACGTTGACCCTCTCGGAACCTACAGCATAGCAGGCAGGCAGAGCGACATCACCATAGCTTGGGAGGAGAGCGGCAATCTCGCCGACAGCACAATGCCGGCAGAGGACGCCTCCGAGCGCAACCTCGAAAGGATAATCACCCAGAAATGGATAGCGTCCTTCCCTCTAGGCGTGGAAGGCTGGAGCGAATACCGCAGGACCGGCTATCCGCGACTTCTTCCTGCACCTCAGGACAAGAGCGGCGGTGCAGTGGACCTGAACCGGCACGCGCGCAGGCTGACTTACCCGGTGGAGGAATACGGAATGAACGGAGCAAACCTTCAGCAGGCCATCAGCATACTGAACTCGGAGTCGAGCGGCACGAGGAAAGGCGACACTATGGGAACGCAGGTATGGTGGGATGTCAAACAGTACTAAAAACAAACACTATAATGAAACTGAAAACAATAATAAACACGGCCATATGCAGTCTTCTGCTGGTCTCCTGCTCCGACTGGACGGAAATGGAGTCGGTCAGGATTGACGTGCAGCACCCGTGGGATCAGGACCCGGAACTGTGGGAAGACTACAAGGCCTCTCTCAGGGCATACAAGCAGACTGACCACTTCCTTGTCTATGCCCGTCTGGAGAACTCCCCGGAGCGCCCGTCAAACGAGAAGAGCTTCATGCGCAGTCTTCCGGACTCGCTTGACATTGTCTCCCTGACCAATGCGGACAACTTCTCGAAGCACGATGCGGAGGATATGGAATGGATGCGGAGTGTGGGCACGAAAGTGCTGTATCAGATAGACTTCGCGTCACGGAGAGAGGAACTTGCCGATGCAGCGAAACTTGGCGCATACCTCGACAGGGCAATAGCCTCGGTCAGAGACAACGGGCTGGACGGCTGGTCCTTCACCGGAACATTCAGGCTTGAAGACGCCCTCAATGCCGAACTCTCCTCGCTGATTGTCTCAAAACTATCCGCCGCAAGACAGGACGGTCAGCTGCTGGCCTTTGAAGGAGACCCTGCATTCGTCAGTTCCGCAGACAGGCAGAAGATAGACCTTTTCGTGCTCGGCACTGAGGGGATGGACTATGTACATGATGTGCACATGGCAGTTCTTGCCGCGACATCCACCCTTAGCATACCGGAAGAGAAGATTCTGCTTGCAGCCTCGCTGGAGCGCAGCATCTCCGACGAGAAATTAGTGGAGAACGGTGCAGTCGAGGAAATTACTGAAAGGGTGATGGCATTCGGTCCTCTTCGCGGACTTGCCGTGTATGACTTAGGTACGGACTACTACAGCTATGACGGCAACTACATTCGCACCCGCCGGGCGATACAGACACTCAACCATTCAAGATAGATATTATGAAAAGAATATTGACATACATCATATTGCTTGCATCCGTCTCAGTGTCCTGCAACAGATACGAAGCGGACGGCTACAAGTTCGGCAACTCCATCTATATGGATGTGAGTTCAAGAAAACCGGTGCAGTCTGCCACTTTCGGCAACAAGCTCACGGAGTTCTCCAAAGAGCTGTCAGTGAACATGGCATATCCGGCGGAGAATGATGTCACTGCGACCATAGCAGTGGACGAGTCCCTCGTTGCCGACTACAACAGTAAATACGGCACATCCTACGAGATGCTTCCGCAGAAGTACTCCGGTTTCAAGGAAGAGACGGTCACCATTCCGGCAGGCAAGACCATGTCCGGCAAAGTGGTCATCCCGTTCAAGGGCTTGGCAGGTGAAGGAGAAGAGCAGGTCGGAGCCATGGAGATAGACAAGACCTACCTTTTCCCGGTCAGACTGACTTCCACGGATATGGATGTGATGGGCGATGCCGGGATTGCATACTATTTGGTGCGCCGTTCATCAGCCATCACTGTGGCCGCACAGCTCACCGACAACTGGATAAACTTCCCTCTCATGGACGAGCCGGGCACTGTTGCGGACGCTTACAACGGGCTGAGGGCCGTCACATACGAGGCACTCATCTGGATTGACAAGTTTGACAAGGAAAACGATTTCGGAGACTGTAATATATCAACTGTCATGGGAGTTGAGCAGTATCTCCTGCTGAGAATCGGCGATACCAATTTCGAGCGTCAGCAGCTTCAGTTCGACGGCAGCGGAGGCGGCACATCATTCGGCAAATTCCCTCAAAGCGACCCGTCCAAGAAACTCTATGAAGGACGCTGGTATCACGTTGCATGCACCTACGACTACGACACGAGAATTACACGGGTCTATGTAGACGGGAAGATACAGAGCGAAGCCAAGGAGATGGGAACAGCGACAGGAGGAATCAATCTGGCCATGAGAGCCAATGAGATTGTAGAGGACGGCAAGGAAAAGACATCCTACCAGTTCTTTATCGGCAAGTCCTACAACGACTACCGTCCGCTTCAGGGCAAGATTGCCGAAGCAAGGGTCTGGTCAGTGGCCAGGACTCCTGAGCAGATATGGGAGAATATGTACAGGATAGAAAATCCAGAGGGAGACGCCACGCTCATCGGCTACTGGAAGTTCGACGAGGGTAAGGGCAACACCGTCAAGGACTACTCTATGTATCACAACGACGGAATTGCGGCCTTCGACCTCAGCTGGGCTGAAGGAATCGAAATCCCGGAAATCAACAAAGAGGAGGAATAGCGCATGAGAAAGAATATGATATCAATGCTTGCTTTGGCAACATTATTAATCGGTGGCGTTTCGTGCGAAATGGAGCCAGCAGGTTATCCTTCAGGAAAACAGATTGATGAAGAAACTCTTAAGAGTTCCTCCGTATCACTGACAAGCATCAGAACCTCCCGGAATACCGTGTACTGCGTCATGACTGAGGGAAACGGTGTCATCACCGAAGGTCTCCGTGCGACAATAAACACTCCTTCATCTTTCGACCAGACAGTCGTCCTGAAAGCTGACCCGTCGCTTGTCGAAAGCTATGCCGCAGAAACAGGAAGGGAATACCTCCCGCTTCCGGAGACATTCTACAGTTTCGAGAACGGAGGTGCGCTTGTACTGTCCGCAGGCAAGACCTCGTCTGACCTTGTAAGGCTGACCTGCCGGGCGACCAACTCCTTGGGCAACAGGATAAAGGCTGGTCATTATCTTCTCCCGGTGGTCGCGGCTGCTTCCGCCGGAGAGATGTCAAGGGATGTCGTCTATTATGACATCACAGTCAGGGAGAAGTTCGAGGAAGGGCTGCCGCTCTTTGACGACCTTCTGATGGTGTTCTATCTAAACACATCACAGTATGACCCACGGCTAATAACGGACTATAATGTCCTAAGAATGGACTATAGCGATTACAGCGAAACTTTGATGACAATCGGTAATCTCATCAATCTGCGCAAGACGACCGTCACCTATGAGCCGGCGACAGGGAGGGCATTGCTGAACCTTAGTTCCGATATGAAATATGTGCTGGACAACTACACGACACATATCCTCCCTGTACAGGAGACAGAACGCAGGGTCTGTCTGTCCATTGAGGGCGGAAATACCGGTCTTGGCTTCTGCAATATGACTGACGCACAGATAGAGGACTTTGCCGTACAGGTAAAGCAATTGTTCGACACCTACAGTCTTGACGGAGTGAACCTTTGGGACCGTAACTCCGGGTACGGTAAGGAGGGAATGCCTCCAATGAACACAACTTCCTATCCTAAATTGGTCAAGGCCCTGAGGGAAGTGCTTGGCCCGGACAAGTTGCTGACCTTGACTGACTATGAAGAGCCGACGGAGTATTTCTGGGACACGGAAGCCACTGGAGGAATAAAGGTCGGGGAATATCTTGACTACGCCTGGACAGGCTACTGCGATGAGGACTATCCTTTTGAAATCGTTGACCCTTACCATCCTGACGATCCGAATGTCAGCAAAGAGCACATCAGGAAGCCTATCGCCGGTCTGGATGCCATCAAATACGGCTGCATAAATGCTCCTTGGCAAAAAGGGACCTCGGACATAAAACTTTGGGATTCAAATGCCATGAAATTCATGGAATGGAACAAATCAGGTTATGAAAAGTCCAACGTATTGCTACATGCTGATATGAGGACCAATCTTCAAGATGCGTATGAAATGTCTTGGGATCCGGCATATGCCATGAGATGTATGATGGATAATTCCATAGATTATGGTGGAACTATCAATTTTACGCGCGACATAATGGATCTGCAGACGTTGGAAGACGGAAGGAACGGCTATGGTAAATGGTCAAAGTGTTGGTAAATAAGCACTTAATTATAAACATTAAATCTTTTCAATTATGAAAACCAAATTTTTCTTCGCATCTCTGGCAGCAGCTGCCGGAATGCTGATTTCTTGCAACAAGGAAATGACTCCTTCTGTTCAGGACACAGATGAGACAACCCCGATGACCAAGGCTTACGGTGACAAGACACCTGTCGTCACTGCCTACATTGAGACCAATGACACCAACCCTCTCAATGCCGGAGATTACTTTGATGAGAATGGTGAGCCTTTCTTCGATATCGTGGAATTGTTCGCATCCAACATCCACAAGGAGACGGTGAACGGTCAGGTTCGTCCTACCCTTTACCTCAATGACAAACTTACTCCGGTTCTTGAGGGAACGGGCGTAACCACTTATGTGCGTCCTCTTCGGGAGGTTGGAATCAAGGTCCTCCTTACCGTCCTCGGGGACTGGCAGGGAGTCGGTGTAGCCAACATGACCGACACTCAGGCTGAACAGTTCGCAGAGATACTTGCATACGCGGTTGAGAAATATGGTCTTGATGGTATCGGTTTCGACGACGAGTATGCCAACTATTCTGGTTCTCTTGTCAGCGGTTCATTCGGCAACATAATCACAAAACTCCATGCGAAGCTCCCTGCAGACAAACTGATTACGGTATTCGCCTATGGCTATACAAACCAGATCAACTCGGCAGCCGGCGCACTGATTGACTATGCCTACACTAACTTCACTTATTGGAACGGAACTCCAGGCATTTCAGGTGTAACAAAAGACAGATGGGCCCCGATAGCCCTGAATCTCGGCAATACTTATAGCAGTTCGACTTTGAATACTATAAGAAGCAATTCAAAGAAGGCGAAGGATGAAGGCTATGGTGCAATCATGACCTTCAATCTCCGTAGGTCATCAGAAGTGGATCCTATGCCAGTTCTTCAGGCAATCTCTGACGGAATTGGTTGCGGTGAATTGTCGTGTGACAACGGTAACAGGGCTCGCACAGCTGGCTCCGTATCTACCGGATATACCTTAACTTATTCAGAAGCTACCGGTAATTAACATTTAATCGGTGTCGTGCCGATATGAATGTAATATCGGCATGACACCTTATATAAGATAAAATGAAACTCGTAACAAAAATAATTCTATCGTGTATGCTCATCCCGCTACTGTTTTCAGCAGTGAGCTGCACCTACGATGATACCGAGCTCAAAAACAAAGTGGACAACCTCGACAAACGCCTCACTGAACTCGAACGGGCGGTCAAGAGCATCAATGACAATGTTGGCTCACTCATGACCATAGTGAACGCCCTTGAAAAAGAGGTGAAAATCGACAAAGTCGTTGATTTGGAAGACGGCAGCGGCCATGTCATCATGTTCACTGACGGAAGCAGCATAACCGTCACAAACGGCAAAGACGGAGCTGATGGAGATGACGGAGAAACTCCTGTTATCAGTATCGGCAAGGATGTGGACGGGATTTACTATTGGAAGGTCAACGGTGAATGGCTGCTCGACGCCGGCAACAAGATTCCAGCGACTTCCAAGACTGAGATTCCTCAGATCAGGGTCAATGAGACCACAGGCAACTTCGAACTTTCCTTTGACGGGGAGAACTGGCAGGACATAGGTTCAGCCGGTGGAGCCGGCATATTCAAGGATGTGATTGATGGAGAAGACGAAGTGATATTCATCCTTTCCGGTGACAAGGAGCCTATAGTGATACCTAAGGCACAGAAATTCGCCCTTAGTGTGGAAAGCACATCAATCCCTGTGGATGTTCCTGGCTCTACCATTTTTGTAAGTTTTACCGTCGTATATCCGGACAGCGGTACCACTGTGGACGCCATTGCTACTGGAGGCGTCAAAATAGAGCAGTTTATGTCCCAGACCATTGGCGATGAAATAAAGGGTCAGGTAAGCATCACCCTCCCGGAAACTCTTACAGATGACACCAAGTTGTTCCTGTTCGCAGTGAACAGCAAGGGGACCCCTTCCATGCGAATCCTCTCATTTGAACAGGGAGAAATCTCTGTAACTGTAAATGGAGAATTGAATTTACCGGCCACAGGTGGCGAAATTACTCTGTTTGTTCAGACCAATTATAACTACAGCATTGAGACCCCAGACTGGATAACCTCCTCTATAAAAGTCCTGACAAAGGCTGTACGAGACGAATCAATAACATTGGCAATCGCTGAGAACAAGGATGCGACAGAGCGCAGAGCGACAATCAGTTTTGTTGACGGAATAACAGTCCGTTATTCTCTTACAGTGACCCAGAAGGGTGCAGAGGTAGATATTCCTGGCTATAAAGGTCCTATAGAAGACTGGAAAGATGACGGCAGCATTGATTTTTAAAAGATATTCCATCTTATTTGGATATATATGCTTCATTAAAACTAATTTATTATGAAGACAAAATTTTTCTTCGCATCTCTGGCAGCAGCTGCCGGAATGCTGATTTCTTGCAACAAGGAAATGACTCCTTCTGTTCAGGACACAGATGAGACAACCCCGATGACCAAGGCTTACGGTGACAAGACACCTGTCGTCACTGCCTACATTGAGACCAATGACACCAACCCTCTCAATGCCGGAGATTACTTTGATGAGAATGGTGAGCCTTTCTTCGATATCGTGGAATTGTTCGCATCCAACATCCACAAGGAGACGGTGAACGGTCAGGTTCGTCCTACCCTTTACCTCAATGACAAACTTACTCCGGTTCTTGAGGGAACGGGCGTAACCACTTATGTGCGTCCTCTTCGGGAGGTTGGAATCAAGGTCCTCCTTACCGTCCTCGGGGACTGGCAGGGAGTCGGTGTAGCCAACATGACCGACACTCAGGCTGAACAGTTCGCAGAGATACTTGCATACGCGGTTGAGAAATATGGTCTTGATGGTATCGGTTTCGACGACGAGTATGCCAACTATTCTGGTTCTCTTGTCAGCGGTTCATTCGGCAACATAATCACAAAACTCCATGCGAAGCTCCCTGCAGACAAACTGATTACGGTATTCGCCTATGGCTATACAAACCAGATCAACTCGGCAGCCGGCGCACTGATTGACTATGCCTACACTAACTTCACTTATTGGAACGGAACTCCAGGCATTTCAGGTGTAACAAAAGACAGATGGGCCCCGATAGCCCTGAATCTCGGCAATACTTATAGCAGTTCGACTTTGAATACTATAAGAAGCAATTCAAAGAAGGCGAAGGATGAAGGCTATGGTGCAATCATGACCTTCAATCTCCGTAGGTCATCAGAAGTGGATCCTATGCCAGTTCTTCAGGCAATCTCTGACGGAATTGGTTGCGGTGAATTGTCGTGTGACAACGGTAACAGGGCTCGCACAGCTGGCTCCGTATCTACCGGATATACCTTAACTTATTCAGAAGCTACCGGTAATTAACATTTAATCGGTGTCGTGCCGGTATGAATGCAATATCGGCATGACACTTTTTCAAAAAACAGAAAATGAGAAATAAGTTAATACATATTTTCCTGATAGCATTTGTTCTCGGTTCTTGTGAACAGATTGAGAATCCGGGAATAAAGGATAAAGTGGAGCCAAATGCTTTTTGCGTATATCTTTCGGATGTCACTACAAAAACCGCAAATGACGGCATATCAACAAAATGGGTTGAAGGAGACGCCATAAACCTATTCCATGCAATCACCAGTACTAATAATTATATCAATGACAATTCCTTCATTTGCGACAATGTCCCTGCAAACAAGTTTTCAGGGACTTTGGCTGAAGAGTTGAACGCTGATTCGAATTATGACTGGTATGCTTTTTATCCGAGCATAAATACAACCAATGGCGACACTCCCGTCAAATTTTCAAAATATATAGGCAGGACTGAAATGTCGTCATTTGCCGGGAAAGTGACTCAGGCTGGTAATAACAGTATGGCTCATCTCGCTGTAGGTAAGGATGGATTTCCGGTAGTCGGCTTTGTAAACAATGTCCCTGCTTCCGAATTTCCTACCATTCCGATGAAGAATGTTGCATCCGTAATATGTGTGAATGTTACAAATACTTTGTCAGAACCGATAGTCATAAATAGTGTGGACTTGGTGGCCCCAAAGCCTATTGTCGGTAATTTTAGTATTGAATTGACCGGGAATGACATTGTTGCCAGTGGCGCAGGACAGGAGCTCATTCGTCTTGAAGTGGCGGAAGGTTCTCAGATTGCAGGTGGCGAAAGCGCTAAATTCTATATAGGGGTTGCGCCTTTCACAGTGACTTCAGGTGAGGAAATGCTGCTCTATGTAAATGCTGCTATTGGAGAAAAGACCGTCTCTCAAAGAATTGCTAAGGTATTCGATGGAGAGACTCCTTTCAAGTCGGGATTCATCAAGACTTTCAATGTCAGCTATGCTCAGACAGATGTCGTGCCTGTCAAAGTCAATAAATCAGATTTCCAGACTCTCAACCTTGGTCAGACATCTACCGCTTTCAAGGCCGGCCGTGAACATTACTCTTTTGACGGCTGGAAGCTTTTGACCGGAGCTGTTGTAGGTCCGACTACATTCACAGACGGTTCACTTAAAGATCTGGCAGCTGTCATCTGTGGTGGAACCGCCCAGACAGGTGTCCTTACCTCTCCTTTTATTGCAGATGGATGCGGAACACTGAAGTTTAAATATGGTGTGTACAACAACAATGAAAAAATAAGATTCCGGATTGATATCAAGAATGCAGCCGGAGAAGTTGTACAGACTGAAACGGTTGAGAATCTTGAACCAACAATGTCAACGGCAGCTGAGTATTCAAAAGAGTTCAATGTTCCTGGAGTTTTCCAACTTGAATTCACCAACCTGTGCCCTTCAGGGGTCAAAAATAGAAAAGACCGTGTGGCAATCTTCGACATAGAGTGGACCAACTGTCCCGGTTAATTCGAATTTGAATCGGGTGGAAGTAAAGCGAATTGCTTTCTTCTACTCGATTCTTGTTTCGAACTATCACATCTTATTTGTGAGTTTCTGAGAGGCACGTGGTATTGTTCCGTCCCGATTGGTCACAATCAGTCTCGAGGTCAAACGCCATAATAAATATGCAGATATCTCAACTACGGAAGCCTATAATAGATTATTGAAAAATCTCGATAATCCCTCTTCCGGTATCTTTAATTTGATTCTGGCATTGGAAAAAAACTGCGATAATGGTATCAAATCAGGCAGATTTTTTTGTCTTCGTTTTCCAAATCGGTAATTTGAGGGCAAAACGATGTCTCTGGCAGGAATATAATGGCCTATAATGGCATCTTCAATTTTTCTTAAAAAGTGCGTCTTTAGAAAAATTATAATTATTGAAAAAATCTGCCTAGCATATCAAATGCCACCAAAAGTATTGGTTTTTCCATAGGTTTTTGTATTTTTGCGACAAAGAAGCGAAGACATTTACAGCGGATTTTAGGAAGAAACCACGACTGGTATCTGACGGCATATAAGAACATTGAAATCTGCCTTAAAATCTTTTGGAATCCTCAAAAACGGCCTCTGAATGGACTGTAGAGGGTTTTGTCCTTTACTTTAACGAGGAGGAGTATTAGTAGTTAAGTAGCTAAGCAGTAATAATTTGGGTGGCTCATCTAAGGTAAGTCTTTAGATGAGCCGCTTTGCGTTGAATCGCACTAGACCGCATTCAATCGCATCCTATGCAAATCAAAGTTACCTTACCAGTTACCTTAAGAGTTACCTTAAGAAAAAAAGGATGGTTTTTGAGAATATTCCTTGCAACACAGAGTGATATTTAGTTGTTATTTATGAAATATGATTAATTTTGTAATAGACTAAAATTGGTTAGGATATGACGAAAGATGAATTGCTAAGTCGGCTTCAAGATATTGAATGGGAAGACTTTGAGGTAAAGAGTGCGAGTAGAGAACTTCCTAAAAATATTTGGGAGAGTGTAAGTGCGTTTTCGAATGGATCTGGAGGGTGGATTGTATTCGGTGTTGTTCAGAATGGGAAGTAATTCGAGGTGGAAGGCGTAAATAACGGAGAAAAAATTGAATCCGACTTTCTTAATACTCTTAGGTCTGGAAATAAAATGAATCATCCGATTCTTCCTATATCCAAGAAATATTCTATTGAAGGCAAGACTGTTTTAGCTTTTTATATTCCATCTTCACCTTTCAAACCTGTCTGGTATACGAGTATAACAAATACCTTCATTCGCTCCGGTTCAGGAGACAGACGCGCAACAGAAATGGAGGTCAATGCAATGTTGCGTGATCAGGCCTTTGGTATTAGGTCAGATGAATCAGCTGCCGATACGTCTTTCGAAGATATTGATCCGGGTTCTTTCGATACGTTCAGACGCCATATCAAACTTTTCAATGAAAGTTATCCTTATGCAGATGCCGATGACAATACTTTTTGTAGCAAAACAGGGATTTATGCCAGAGGAGGATCGGAATTGAGTGTCGGTGGTCTGCTGATGCTCGGAAAGCTAGACAGTATCCATCGAGTACTCCCTAGTTTCTGGGTTGATTATATAGAGGTTCCTGGGACTTCTTACAACGATGCGTCACAGCGTTATACTTTTAGGATGCAAGAGCAAGAGAATCTGTGGGAGTATTATAAAGTTATCATTCAGAGATTTAGGCTTTACACAGATAATCCTTTTACTACGACACCCGATGGTGTGTCCCCTGAAGATGAGTCACAACTATATGCTTTGAAGGAGGGCCTAGTAAACTTCTTGGCACACTCGGATTATTTCAGTCCAATGCATCCGACAATAAGGGTCTATACAGACAGAATTGAATTGCAAAATCCGGGCAGTTTCCATATCCCTATTGACCGATTGCTCTCTGAAACTATTTCTCAGCCGCGCAATCCTGCAATCATCAAATTGTTTAGAGCAGCAAAGCTTGGTGAAAACGCTGGCTATGGAATCGATAAAATTCGCAAATGGAAAAGTTTGACTGGTATGGATGTGACATTCAGTAGCGAAATTGCCTACTCTACTGTCACTTACTACCGGATTAATCCTGCGACTACCGGAAAAACTACCGATAAAACATATTCGGGCGTTAAAGAGGTGATTCTTCGTGCAATGCAGTCCTCACCATCAATAACCATAGAAGAATTGTCCGTAATTTGCCATTTGTCGCAGGATGGTGTGAGGTATCATATAAAATATTTGAAATCAGAAGGGATAATTCGTCGAGTCGGGAAAAAGGGTGGATATTGGGAGATTTTAAAATAGCGAATGATTCATTCGTCATCAATCAAATATCCCAGCATCTCAGAAGCCACTTCTGGCATAAAGGCGCGCATGACGCTGTCCTCTTTCTGGTGTAGATTGCCGGCAAGTTCTATGCTACCGAACCATAGAATCGATCTGTCTATAATTGCGGCGCGGATGTGTCTGATGGAGCGCAGTACTACTTTTATCCCTGACTGTATAAATTCATTGTCCCGTGCGGAATTTTTATGAATGGTGATTATGCAGTCAATGCCACGAGAGCCAAGACTTTGCAGAGCCTTAGCCAATGGCGCTTTCATATACTGCAGGGTGTTGCATGAAAGCACTACAGAGGATTTCGCATTCTCTATATCCGACACTAAGTCCTGTAGGAAATCAGATGGGCCGAATATGATATCCTGCGGATTGGATGTTAGAGCATCATCAACTTGCTGAGCATACCCTATCGGAGCATAACACTTCAATCGCCTGCCGTACATATTCGCTAAGGTGGGCACGTGAATGTCTATATAATCATACACGCGCACTTCCGTCTTGCCCTGATAATCACGATGCAATCTACCGGTATATTGCTGAACAATATTTGGGTATGACACTGGCAGGGCGATAAACAATGTATCCAATCGAGGACAGTTGAAACCTTCACCTACGAATTTTCCTGTCGCTACTATAACCATAGGTTCATCTGGATGAATGCTTTCCAATCGTTCCATTGCCAGGCGTCTCTCTTTGACAGATACTGTTCCCATCAATATGATGATATTCTTACAGTGAGGTTTTAGCATATCAGCCAGCAAACAAATATGCTCCTTCAGCTTCGTAAGAATTATAGGTGTGCGGCCTTGCTTCAACTCATTGACAATATCATTGACAATCATTTCATTACGCGCCCGATCTTTAGCCAAATCGCCAAGGTGCTGTAATACGGGCTTTTCCTCCAGTGCCCGATAAGCAGTGAATCTTGGAATCAGCACTCGCGTGAAAGATTGTCTGGCCATCTGAGTTTTAGCATTGAACTGGTATCTTATTGGGCCACATTGCATAAACACAATCGGAGTCATTCCGTCCTGTCGTGTTGGAGAGGCTGAGAGACCATACACATACTTCGCATTGACAAACTTCAGTACGCGCTCATAGCCCAGTGCCGCCGTATGGTGACACTCATCAGCAATGACCATTCCGTAATCTCTTACAAACGGCTTTACGCCAGTATCTGTCAGAGCAGAATTGAAGACAGCAATGTCAATGATTCCGTGCAGATTATTCTGACTTCCATCCAAAATACCAATAGGGGAATTAGACTTATTTCGTCTATGTGTTTTCCTCATTTCAGGCTCAGGTTCATTTATGGCAAGAAAATGCTCGCATGCATTCTTCCATTGCTCCAGCAACGCCCTGGAATGAACCAATATCAATGTATTCACTTTCCTTCGAGCAATCATGCCGATGGCGGCTACGGTTTTGCCGAACGCAGTAGTCGCAGCAAGGACGCCGTTATTTTCAGCTAGCATCTTTTGAACGGCGTCTTCCTGCTCTGGTCTCAATTGACCAACGAACTCCACGTCTATTTTGCGACCTGGATTTGTCTTATCCTCTTCATCCCATGCAGAAAAATTGCCTTGAATCAAATCAATCACGGAATCCTCACAGCCGCGAGGCAAGCATAAATAATCGCCGATCATCTCATAACAAGAGATTAACGAAGGTGTTTTATATAATGGCTTTCTTGCCTTCATCAAATCGTAGTATTTACGATTTTTGAAAGAGGCCAACCCTTTGAGATAGCGTATGACTTTAGCTGACACCGACTTCAAAGGCACATATATTCCATTAGCCCGGACCAGCTTGATTGGGCCATTGAAATCTTCGAACGATATTTTATCAGGTTGCGGTGTCTCCCATGGCTTGGTGTCCGACGAGGACGAAAGCTCCAATCGGCTATTGTGCTGAGCGAGTAATGCCGACACCTCATGTCCGGATAACTTTCTGACAGAAGACAGGAAAGCCCATTGACTCTTGTAAACTTCAAAATTCTCGTCCGTAAATAAACTGTTGCCTTTATGCTTGGCGTCGCCTTGAAGCGGTAGTGCTACAAGATTGCCAAAACCGCCATTTGGAACAAAGTCCTGGTTCGGAAAGAAACGGTCATAGGACTTCATGTCCAGATGGATGTTTCTCTCCATCGCTGATCCAAGAATTGCGAATCCAAGTTTACGTGCCAATGCTGCAGAAACAGGCTCGCTGAAGAATATCCATAAGTGAGCACCATTTCCGGAACGCGAACGTTCTATATAAACCGGAATCTTCCAGTCGTTACATACGCCGACATAAGACAACACATCATCTTTATATCCATGCTGGCAGTTCTTGTCATCGAAATCTGCGCAAAGAAAGAAGCAGGTGTTGTCCTCCATTATCGGGAATAGACCTATAATGTCAGTTTCTTTTGCTCCTTTATGCAGATGGCGTCTGATGATAGCATCATCCAATGGCACCAAATCTCTGTGGGCACATCCTTCACATTTGTATTTATGTGCTTTGCACTCAATCGACCAGCGGTTGCGACAAACTGGCTGATAACCTCTTTTTCCGTCTTTTGTCACAAATCTTTGGGCATATACATCTTCTCGCCCTCGGAACAATGACCGAAAAAGATTTACCCTCCGACGCAGTTCAATTTCTTTCTCTTCTTCCGTCAATGACTTATGACTTTCAAGCGTCGGAGACTTCGATTCGGGCAGCAATGGCTCACCCAGCCCTTTAAGTCTGGCATTCTCTAGTTCCAATTCTATGATTCGTTTCCTCAAGCGCTGATTGTCCGCCAATAATTCCGCGTAGGTCATTATTCTAATGCTTTATTTGAAATGAATCTTAACAGAGCAATTAATCATCGCCCAGAATCTCCACCATTTCTGCAGGAGAAACAATAAAAGACCTGACAGGAAAATGTTTGATATTGCCGGTAACAAGATAGGCGTTTTCTTTAGAAATAGCTATTTCATAGAACACAATGTCTTTCGGGTCTGGAAAGTCAATGCCTGTTGCGGGTACCCTATCTAAATTTAAACCATCAACAATAATTGCCTTCAAGACAGTTTCTATAAGATCTGGTGAAAGATGAAATTTTGGTCGCGAAAGAACACATCTATATTCCGCCAGAATCTCATCATTATACAATGGGACTATACGCTCCTGTACGATAGCGCGAAAGACTTTGCCCGGATTGGAGTCAATGTTTTTGGAAATTAGCGCCGATACTATAACATTCGTATCAATGACAGCAAAAAACTTATCTTTCATTTCTGGCGTCTCTAATCTCGTCATTGATTTCTTCTAATGAGAGTCCTTGGGCCCCAGCGGCGGCAACCTGATTTCTCATTTCAAGAAATGCATTCCATGCATCCTTATTGATTTGCTCCTTGCTGGACGCTTTAATTTCAAAAGGGATGCGTCTTTCACGGACCACCGTTTTCATGAATACGGTGATAGCCGCCGTACTCGTGAAGCCGAAATCATCGCATATCATATCAAAATTTTTCTTGAGATTATCATCTACTCTCATTGACAATGTTGACTGTGCCATATTAGATACTTTTAATATTATCAACACAAATATAATACATTGTGTTGATAATAACAATACATCTACCGCACAAAAATCAAATAAGAGGGACAACTCAACAATTCCGACCTGTCCTAAGTTTCACGCATTCCCCAAGCACAAACATGTTCTGGTAGTTGATGACCGCACAATTAAGTGTAAGAAAATGTAATACATTCATACTTGAAGAAATGAAGAGTCACGACGAAGAGAATATCTTCTATCACAAGACGGATGACGGAACAAGACTTGAAATTGACTTTCTGATTCAGAGGAACGGAAAATTACTGCCAATTGAGGTGAAAGTTGAATGTAATGTACGAGCGAATTCCTTGAGCAATCTTTTGAAACAAAACCCGGAACTTCATGCAATAAGATACTCAATGAAACCCTACATTGAGCAGCCCCAGATGACTTGCTACCCTCTTTATGCTATTCAATAAACGTGTTATAGGTAGTCCGCTCCTTTATTCTTTCCAACCGTGATACTATGCACTGCTTATACGTTTCCTTGCTCTCGTCATCCAGAAACGACATGTCAATCATGTCTTGGAATTTCGGTAGGAGTTTTCTGTACTTTTCTAGCATATTGTCAAATACCTTGGGCGCAATACATGAAAGTGTCATGGCGCTGACGAAATCGTTTTTCGTTATATGCTTCTTCCGTCCATTGAGTGTGAGCGCCATTTCTTCGGTGTCTTTAGGATTTGCCATTGAGACATTTAGAAGATCGTATGCCGGGGTAAGTAACCACTTGCCTTTTGGTGCATACAGAGAGAAGTTCTTCAGATGCATATCATTGTTTCCTACCAGCCAACTGAAGAATACTTGCTCATAGAAATCGGTCAGATCCAAAAGCGGTACATATGAGTATTTGGCGATTACCTTGGCAATCTGTTCATACGAACTCTTGTACTTGTATTCCGTCTGTCGCTCTGTAAGCTGGCACATGTCCTCCATCGGAATCTTACTTCCGTCTGATGTGCGGTCTATCCTTTTGGTCAGGTATCCCAATGTACCATCTTGAAGTCGTATTAGAGTGTGAGGAACGACCTTAATCTTTGCGATTTCGGCCAAATGCATTGTCAAGTCTTCATTTTCGGGAAGATTCTTGTATGTCTGGGTCTGTGGCTTGAAGATATAATCGCCCCAAAGTCCCACAATGGTGAGTCTTCTTGACCCTTCATGCCTGTCGAGATGGAGAGACAGTTTCGCCTGAACTCCGGTCAATGTTGTCTGAGACTTTATCACCTGGGCAGCCAGGGTATCCAAATCATTGAGTGAATATGGCAATTCCGGTGCATTCTGCATCCCGAAGAATTTCTTGGCGCAGCCTTTATGGAAATCAACTTCTCCATCCACAAGTTCCTTATAGCAATATAGACATTTACTCATCGCTTTTCTCATTTACAGGTACGACACTTACCGCTTCGATGCAGTCTTTGCAACAGAGTAGGAGCAGGGACATCCTGTCCAATGAACTGATGTCAGTGTTCCTTAAGGCCACATCAAGCAGCCATCCTTCAGGAATGAGACCATCAAAGAACGGAAACAGAATTTTGGATTGATAAGGCTTCTCAGAAAGTGGCAGTGTAAGACTCACTGGGTCTGAGCTCTTATTGTCTAAATATTCCTTATTGTAGCGGAATTCATAACCGGATTCTGTTTCAGTAAGAATACCGGCAAGGTGGTCCTTAAAGTAAATATCAGCTTTTCTCATTCAATTCATCTGTTCTTACCGGTGCGAGCTCGTAGCCGAACATTGCAAGCACCTGATTAACCTTATCCATCCTGAGCGTCGGTTTTCCTTGCTCAAGTTGACGCACGAAATTAAGTCCGACACCGCATTTCAGGGCGAGGTCTTCCTGTGTCAATCCATACTCCTTGCGGAGGAATTTGAGTGTAGCAGACAATAGTGTCTTCATAATATGATTACATTCTATCGGATGCAAATATAGTATACTTTATGAAATTATATCATATCGAATGTAAAATTTTTCTCTGTTCGAAAATTACATCGTTTCGGATATAGAAATATGACATTATAGGATTAAGGTCCTTTTACTGAACAGACCGGCTAGAAATCGCCGGAAACAAGACGTGGTTAGGTCAGTTTAAGTGTCAGTGGTATGTAAATCGGCAACCGCAGTTGCCGATTTATCCTCAATAATCAAGAGTGTATTATAGAATCTTCTCTATATGACATTGCGGCACGTGCTCCTTCCAAAAAGTCACATATACATGATTCCACAGCATCATCATGTTCCTCTGGATTCTCGATTATACCCTGCGCATATTCTCTTGCCTGCTCAAGAAGTTCCGGATACATTTGACAGAACTCCTCAAAGTTTAATTTCTGATTATTCATATCTCAATACGTTATTTGGTTAAAAACTCTTCATAAAGAATATCGACAATTACATCTATGTTCATCCTAATTTGCTCATACGCATCGATTTTTACCATATCTTTAATGATAATATTGCATAATTGTATATCATCCTTCTCATTGTTTGCGTCTGGATTCACTTTAACATAATGCCTGATATCATCATTGATCTTGCGGGTGCAAAATGGCCATTGCGCCATTAGAAATTCATACTCGCATCTTGACCAGAACTGATATTTTGCGAATGCATCTACCCATTCCCTTAGCTGGGGCTTTGTCGTGACGGATATTTTCTTATACTTCTCATCTCTTTCAAATGGTCTAATCTTCCATTCTCGCCTAAAATAGGGCAAGATGTCGTATTCCTCATACATATTCTTATTAATGTCCATCAGCAAGACCTTGAATTCTTTATTCTTCATAAATCAATTGGTTTATTGCGCAGCCATATACATGGCCTTGATTAATGATATGATTTTCTTGTTTAGATTACTGTTGAACACTCTCTGCTCCGACTTGTCTACGGATTCATGAGCATCTCTATGTTCCTTAAGGAAATCCTCCATCACATCATCGTACATAGCCTTGACAAGCATACCGAAATCTCGGGGAATCTTCACCTCGCCAATGTGACTGACGACGTTAACAAGACGATTTTCATTCACATAAGGTTCAATCAAAAATAGAAGTTCCTTAAGTTCTTTACTGTATTCTATACTTTGCTCCAATTGTTTATTGCGTCTTTTCACACTCTTCTTCTCCGCAAATTTCTCATTCTTACTCTTGATCAATGCTCTGCTGCCAGTCCGTAGGTATTGTGGAACAACAGGCCTTATAACAATACCTTCACAGATATTATCCGCTATTGCAGGCAATCCCAGCCACTCGGGAATCTTGGATTGGAACTGATTTGAATGCTTAAGGCACTCATCCAAAGTCCCGGAAAACAAACTTTTTGCATAGAAGAAGCCCTCGGACTTAAATAAAGCATTAGTTTCATCTACTGAGAGATAGCTGCCGCCATTCTCAGTAAAGACATAGATATCGAATCCATAGAATTCATGTTTCGGAGTATAGAATACTCCCTTCTGGATTACTGTAAGTCGACCAACACGTTGAACATCCGGATGTGGATATGCGCCACCGAACAGTTCCCCGAAAATTGAGATCGACTTTACACCCTCATGTGTCCGGCACAATCTTCTGAAGAGCGAGAGAACCTTATCGTGATACTGCTCAAGAATCTCATGATAATCATAAAAGTTCTCATCTTCAGCCAGAATTGAGGTCCTTTTTGCGAACTTGACATCATGTCCACGCAAAGGAAACTTGTATTAGTACCATGTACTTTCTCCTGAACTACCCACTTGATATCAGATGAAACTTGCTCTCTCACGTCATTAACATAGTCTTTATAAAACGAGTTCTCAATGGAACTATATTTCTTAAACTCAATCATAATGCGAATAGAATTTCTTTTAAACAATCGGCCCTTGCAAGCCTTCAATATTTTCCCTTGGATAAGCTTAACCGCGGCAAAGATATAGAACAAATATCAATTGTAAAATATTGATTTTCAATTACTTTTTCGCTATTTACATAGTATGTTAACTAATTACGTTACAATATTATGTATTATAATATTTACATAGTATGTTTACTAATTACGTTACAGTATTATGTATTATATAATATATATTAATATATTACGTCGCATTACAATGAGATGAGAAAACAGGATTTCGCTGTTCTCTTCTGCGCATTCTATTGCCTTGTCCAGCGATTCAATAGCCACTCAGCGGGACGCAGCCACGCCTTATTTTTGGAGGCATTGATTATCAATGTGATATAAAATGCAGCGTGGAAACGCGACCAAAAAAAGCCTGCGTTTCCACGCTATATCTAAAATGGTGTCTGATTATCAGTGTGTTACAAAACGCTCCGTGGCCGCGTCCCGACACCGCATTTCATGGTGAGGTCTTCTTGTGCCATTCCATGTTAAAATCTGATGTAATGGACGAATTCCTTCTTTGACGGAACGAGCGGCTCGGATTTCAGGCCTATCTTCTTGAAGTCAATCTCTTTAAGGTCAATGCATCTGATGCCTCCATCATACATGGAGCGATAATAGAACCTCAAACCTGACATGTCGGCGACACAAGTGCATTGGGTTGCAGACGGGATGTCAGCCGGCGTTTCGTCAACCGGGAACTGCGCCCCGATCGGAATCTCCATTGAGCCGAGAATATGAAATGCCGTGAACACGGAGCCCTCTGCATCAGGTTTCTGCGGCGCGGTGCTCTGGAAGAAAGCCGCGCGTACAAACCTTGAAGGCGGGGTAAAATCCCCCGGCAGACCAATCATCGCGCTTCCTCCTCCGAAAGATGACAAGGACATATTTCCAAGCGTATGTGGTTCGGTGCGGCCAGGCAGGAGGTTTACATAGTTGTTGAGATTGGTGAGCTGCCAGTCGAAAGATGGAGAGTTGGTCAGCACGCCCAGATTGTTTTCATAGAAAACGCACTTCCCGTCGATGATCTCCAGCACAATCTGGCGGCCTGACGGCTCGGCGAACCTCCAATGCACGGTCGAGGAGCGCGGATCGAATCCATGAATATGCACCCTTGCGATCTCGGCCTTGACCTCATCGACGGTGGCGCAGCGCCCGAGAATGTAGGAGACCAGCTGGAAATCAGATATGTTGGTCTCATAGTTCGTTTCTGAATACTCTTCGTACTTTCCGTAGTCAGGAAAATAGAAGAGACCGGCGGAGAGGCCTTTCTCATTCATGCCCTCCATCATCAGCTCGTCTTGGAGCACCGAGACGCCTACGTAGCCATATACATTGGTAAAACTTCTGCCAGTCCCTCCTCCGGGGATGAAGGATTTCCAACTGTGGCCGCGAGGTACGACAACCCAACGGCAGTCATTGTCGGAGGCGGCCCACTCGATCGTGCGCGCCACTACGGTGCTTCCGTCCTTGGCTTTGAGGGTGATGCCTGTGCAGGCATAGCAGTTCTGGAATGATGCCATCAAGGCCACTGCGGCCAGAATGATGGCGGTAAGAATCGATAAACGTTTCATAAATCATGTGGTTAAAATATGTATATGCCAGAGTGCTAACCTGGTATATACCAGTAGGTTCATGAGAAGAACGACCCGCAAATTGCGAGCCATTCTTCCCATATTCATTGAAAAAAGTCTTTCTAACAAACAAGTTATTCAATTGCGACTGTCGCCATCGTATAGACCCTTCCGTTGCAGTGTATTTTCCTGATTTTAGTCGACTCTATTATAGCCGAAAATGACAAAACATCCGGTGGATTGGCGTTTGGCCGGACAAAATGAGATAAAATAAGATTTATTTCGAGCGAAAGATTCATTAGTCATCAATCAAATATCCCAGCATCTCAGAAGCCACTTCTGGCATAAAGGCGCGCATGACGCTGTCCTCTTTCTGGTGTAGATTGCCGGCAAGTTCTATGCTGCACAATAAAGTGCAAGAAAATGTAGCACAATAGTTGTTTCATGTGCTAAAAAGTGTAATTTTGTCTATAAGACACATGCTAGAAAATGTAGTTGCATATATGGAAAGAATTGTATTTCAGAAACTTGTCGAGTGGAAAAATAGCGCAATCAGAAAGCCACTGATTCTCAATGGTGCCAGACAAGTCGGCTGCCATTACAAACGAGGCGCTGGCGCAGAAGCTGAACGGCATCGGCTACACACCCTTCTTCTATTGCACGGCCATGGTTCGTGATTTGATGAAAGTGAATATGTTGTCCATCGATAGCGTCGTACCGAGCAAAGAGTCTCTGAAAAATAATACCTACCCTTTTGTATCAAGCATCTATGCTGCAATCCGCGAGACGGAAAGCCAAGAGAGTATGGCACACAAACTTTTCCAGTTCATCTTTACGAAAAGTGGTGCGGATATGATTGACGAGAGCGGCTATATCGCAATCAAGGACTGAATGGACGTATATTAACTTTCTAATATAATTTGTAATGGAGCTACGTAAGACACTTGCTGTTTGGCTTACAGTGATGACGGCAGCCTGTTCCTGCAACAGAGAAGCATTCAAGCCTGTAGATAATGTCGTTTTCATACAAGACGCAAGACTTGAGGAGGCTGGGCAGACACTTTCGCCTGGCGATGCCTTTCATCTTCATGGCATAGGCTGCCAACAGACGGACAATGTCATGCTTACATTTACTTGGGAGACCGGTGACGCAACTATTCCTGTAGGTAAGGTGTCCGGTATCTATGCAAAGAAACAAGAGGTGACGCCAGTCGGCATAACCGCCGTCCTTCCATATAGGTATCCGGCAGCGGATGTGGAAGTCAGCGTAATGCGTGAGGGAAAGCTGCAGAGAATCGGATTATTGAGAATCACGGACGGACAGTCACCGAAGGAATTGAGACTCTATGGAGTCAGCCGTGTGTCCTGCAAAATTGATGGATTCATGCTTGACATGAACAATTCCTGCCAGAAATCCCTTGAGGTTGCACTGCCTGAGAATCTCCATTCAGTCATCAATGTTCCGCGATCATATGGGATTTGTGGCATCTCTGGGAAGGACGGGCACCGGACAGCCGTATGTGTCGATTTCTTTACCCGCGAGGTCAAGACTCGCGCTATTGATGTCATGGCATTATTCCTGACTCCGTCAAATGCAGCCGTGGCTGTTGTATGTCATGATGGAATCTGCGCATTGCAGACATTGCCGATTGAAATCGGAGCCGACTATATGACAAAGTCGGACGCACTTGGACCTGTGCAGCCGACTTTTGCCATGCCAGATGGCCTGAAGCCTGAATATTTCGGAAACTATCCAGGAGTGTCCATCGGAACTAAAGAATCCACTTCATATCTTCTTTCTGCAAACAAGGGTGATGGCAACTGGACTGCGGTCATGCTGGACAAAGAGGGCTTCCACATAATGGAGGATATCGCAGCCGAATCATTGATTCCGTTCAGGGCGGGCAGTGACGCCGTCTATATTGCCACATACGGAGGGTTGAGTCTGTTCCGCCTGGTCAATCCTGAAAACGGAACTATCGGCCAAGCCATTTACACCTGCAAAATCGGCCAGATAATATCCGCCACATCGAATTCTGAAAAGCCTGGCCACATTCTTCTGAACGTTTCGGAGACATCCAATGGATTGCAAATCTATGATCTTGCTTGGAACGATACGAAATCTCTATCCCATATCACTTTGCCGAATTCAGCAAACGACTATGCAGAAGTTCTGATGGCGAACTGACTCTAAAACAGACTGTGCTCTTGATTACTCAGGATCCTCAAGTGGATCAGACGATATTTTAATACAGCGTGGAATTGCGGACAGAATAATCCAAAATTCCACGCTGTATTATATAAATTCGTTATGAAGTCAGGCGAGAATTCGTCCCTCCACCTCATCAGAACTTGAATGACAATCCTGCCGACACGTAGCCTGCGTCATGGCCGCCCTCCACCCAGAGTCCGGCCTTGTTGCAGAAGTACCAGCGGAGTCCGGCAGTGGCCAGTATGCCCATCTTCGTGTCCATCTTGTTGAATGTGGAACTGGCCTTCTCTCCGCTTTCGTGGTCAGTGGTGTGTTCTCCGATCAGTCCGGCATCAATCATCGCCCTCGCGTAGAGTTCGAGACGGCTGCATAGCGTTATGTGGTAACTGAGACCTGCTGCAAGGTCAACTCTGTTGCAGTACGTGTCCTGTTGTTTGTCGCCATAGCCGTTGTCCAGCATCCAGTTGTAGCTGTAGCGGGAGTATTCACCTCCTATTGACCAGCCCAGGCTTCCGAAACGTCCGAAATCAAGGAAGCAGATGTCCGAATATATCATTATCGGAGGGACAGCCATCTTGAATGAGGATTTGGAGCCGTCAGTGGCATGCTTCATCACCTTTGTCCACTCCGCGATCACAGGGGAGGCGCCGACCTGGATTGTCCTCGTGTATTTCGGGAACACTATCTCAGATTTGGTACGCTTCCAGTCCACGTTCTTATTGGCGTCGGAAGAGGCGATTCCTCCCTGGACACCGACCTGCCCGTCCTTGAGCTTCCCATCCACGCGGAGAGCAGTGCCTCCGTAAGATGATTCCCACGCATGGATGACATCCATGAACGTGCTGAATTCGCCCTCCCGTATCCTTGCGGCAAATTCCGGATAGTCATATATCTTTCCGAAATACTTGTTCAGCATTGACCCGTACATCGGCGGATCAGCCTTGTCAAAGATACTGTTGCGGGTATCAGACCCGACCATTATGGCCATGTCCCCGGCAATGCTAAGGTACCACGAACGGACCGGTCTCACGACCGTGATGTTCCTTCCCGTCCTTTCAGCTTCGACAGTGAAAAGAGAGTACAGGTCAATGCCTTTGCCCCGGTATTCCTCACGCACCCATTCGACCGTTGCCGGGCCGCCCAATGCTCCGTACATCTTGACCAGCCTCTTCACATATTTGTCCGAACCGTCAAGAAGCAGGGAATCGACATCTTCATTGATATATCTCATCCTCTTGCCGTCGGCGGTGAGGCTTATTTCAATGTTGTCGGGGCGGTTGACGAGAGCCGAACGGAGATAACCGTCAATGACTTTATCCTCTCCCTTATTGAGCCATACTCTGACTTTGACATTCTCTTCCTTCTCACGCTTTGTCTTCTTGTCGGAAACGGTGTGTGCGTGCGACGTAATACCTGCCGACAGGGCCAATGCCGTCAAGACGCAGGTGATGATTCCCGTTTTCATGTCCTATTCGGAGTCAACGGAGAAACTTAAGGCGAAACTGCCGCCGTCATAGCTGCCGGTGAAGATGTAATTCTTCTTGTTCGCAGTCTTACGGTAGATTTCAGAACCTTCGCTCTTGGTGAAGCCTGCAGGTATGAACTTGGCGTAATAGGTAGTCGATACGGACTTGTCGCACTTGTAGTCGAAGAAGGTCAATGTCTTCATGCTGCCGAGTTCTTTATACTGCCAATTCTCGACTTCCCCGTCAAATACAGGAAAGCCGTCCAGGAATGGATACTCCTTGACAACAGTGGCCCAAGTCACCTTGTCTTCATGGTTAATTGAAGGTTTGTTCCCTGACTCTTCCTTGCCGCAGCTGAAAATCATCATTGCGGCACAAATGAATAATAATAACTTTTTCATGTCGTTAGTGGTTTATATGACGCAAATATACTACCCCCCCCCTAAATTACAAGAAAAAAATTTACTTTTTTTATAATCTGTTCAGTTCCTCTAGATTTCTGTCAATTTTCTCGAATCTTTGCTTTCCGAAACCATATGTCAATCGCAGCAGAATCTTGCGGCTCTCCCCATGCCCCCATGACGACAGTATCAGGTTATCTTTTGTTCCATAACTGTCCCAACGCTCAGTGTGGAAGACATCCGTCATCAGCAGGGCTATGCGCAGGCAGCCGTCAAGCCAACTCTTATTGAGGCCCAGGTCAACGCTGCCTGTCTGCCTGCAGACCTCATAGCTTCCGCCCTGCCGTTTGGAGTAGAATCGCCCTGAGATTTCGAGGTTGATGCCGAGCGGCAAGAGAAAGCTGTTGCTTGAAGACAAGAAACAGGACGGACGTCTGTACTCATATCTGTACGTTTCGTAATCCAGTTTGTTCATGAAGTAGTACAGTCCGACGTTAGTGCTGAAGTCCCACCAAGGTGTGAGGCGTTTGGAGAATACGGCGTCGAACCCGACCTGTTGCTGGGTTCCGATATTCTTCGTCGTCATGATTGTCTTGTCGCTTCCATATACATCCGTAAGTGATGTGAAATAGTCATCGAGATTGTTGTAATAGAGGTTCAATGACAGACTGCTCCAGGTGTATGACAGCATAATCTTGTTGCACACTTGAGGCTTGAGAAACGGATTGCCTTTCCAATAGGACAATTCGTCGAGCAGGTATTCAAACGGGTTCAGGTTCTCGTACCTGGGCTTGTCCTGTCTTCTGCTGTAGAGCAATGCGATTTTGTTCTTTCCGTTGATGTTGTATGTTGCACTGAAATTCGGGAACAACCGAAGATGGTTCCCGGTGTTCGTCTCAGCATCCTGACTCGTCATGGAAAGTAGCCTGCTGAATGTGTGCATATACTCTATCCGCAGTCCGCCACTTAATTCAATCTTATTCCATGTGCGGGTATATTGCGCATAGGCCTCAAGGTTCTTTTCCTTGTACAGGAAGTCGTTCGAACGTTCAGTATCCATGACTCCGTTCTTCTTGAAGATAAATGAATTGTCGCTCCCGATAAACGTTGTCTTGACACCTGCAAGTATTTCGTTCTGCGCATTTGGTCTGTATTTGTAGTCTGCCAGAAGCGCATAGATGTCAATATCCTTGTCAGGTTCCGAGTAAAAGAAATCGGAACGGATGGGCGTGTCGTCTGCCGTGAAATACTCATTGGGTTGTTCGCAGCGTGCTTTGCCGTCGAAATGGGTCCAGTCCGCGGAGAATGATATTTGTGTATTTGATGATGGCCGGTACTGATAACTCAGACTGTTGTTGTACTGGAGATTTTTCTGTTCAATATAGTTGTTGCGGGCTTTTAGTATATTGACCAGCCGGTCCGTTCCCTGATAGATTTCTGTCGTTGTCCGTGTCTCTCCCGGACCTGCGAGAACGTTTACGGTGCTGCTTATGAAAAGTCTGTTCTTTTGATTAGGCTGCCAGGAAAAGTCAATGCCAGCCAAGTAGGTGTTGCGCTTGTCCGTGTCAGCCGTCTCGGATATGTTCTTGTCCCCATTCTGGACCTTTTCGTAACCATAATCCATTGCGTAGTGCCCTATACTGTGGTTGTAGTTCAGCCCCAATTGCCATTTGTCCGTATTGTACGACATGGCGAGGTCTGAATTCTGCTTCAGGTTTTCCCAGTAACCGACGCCATGTGATGTGGTTATGAAAAAGCCTGATCGCCCTGATGCTTTGAGGATAATGTTTATGATACCACCGGAGCCATCTGCCCCGAAGCTTGCATCAGGGTTATGAGAAATCTCTATTTGAGAGATCTTCTCGGAAGAGAGGGTGCGGAGATAAGTTGACAACTCGTCTCCCTGCAGCATGAGCTTTCTTCCGTTGACATATATGGCTGTTCCTCCCAGAGACGCCAGAGAAATGTCGCCTTTATTGTTTACGGAAATGCCGGGGGAATGCTTCAACACGTCCAAGGCGTTCCCTACATCGGTAAGGTAGGATTGCGCGACATGAATCTGAATCTTTCTATTCTCGGAAGTCGTCATCGGACGTGATTTCCGCGCGGTGACGACGGCATCTTTCAATGAAATCTCCTCCGGTTCCAAATGGATGTCCGGAAGCGTCTGAGATTCTGCAAGGGTGATGTCCTTCTGGAACTCCTTATATCCAAGTGTCTTTATGCATAGGAGAAACTTGCCGTTGTGGACTGGAAAAAGATACTGCCCATTGCTGTCGGTTATAGTGGTTTCCATCAATACATTATCCGGTAATGATGCCAGCATGACGACAGCAGCGTCAAGTCCTTTTCCCTGTTCGTCCAAGACTCTTCCTCTTATACCGTCTTGAGCATATGCGGATAAGGCTTGGCTCATTCCAATGCAAGACAATAGAATCCTTATGATAAAAGCACTCGTGTCAATCGATTTCAAACGGGGCATAGTTGTTATGTTGGTGGTTCTGTCACGGTGACCGGTAGCGTTACTCAATTGCGACTGTCGCCTTCGTATAGACCCTTCCGCTCCGGATGCTGAGTGACCACGTGCCGGTCTCGTATGACATCGGGGCGCTTGTCAATGTTAATGTCAATGTCTTACCTTTGGTGGAGCAGGCCAGAGGTGTCTTGTCATTGATAATAACCTCAATGTCCTCCGAAGGCAACTTTACGCTGATTGAATTGGACTTATGGCTGACCAGATCGAAGGCGAGTGTTCCGAGGTCGCTGTCCATTTCCGGCATCTGCCCGCGTTCCAGAGGGCTGCCGAGCAGGAAATAGACATTGGCCCCGACATTCTTCCCGTCTGTCTGAATCCATGAATCGACATATACCCTGTACATGAGTGCATCCTCACGGATTGCCTTTTTTCTGGACGGGAATTCCTTGACGTTGTCAGAATCGCAGATGACGTAGCCGTGTCCGGGTATCACAGCGACTTCCGGCGCCATGTTAGTGAAATCCGGCAGACCGATGTCCCCTATTCCGCTCTTCTTCCCGCAGTCGAGAATCGGCAGATTATTGCTCTTGAAGTTTCCGGAAGATGTCATATAGACATTGGAATTGCCCAATGTGGTGCCACCGTTGTCCTCATCCATCATCTTTATCATTGACGTTCCCTCAGGAAACCGTTCAATCTTATCTGATTTTCCGCATGACGACATTGTCATCGCGATGACGGAGCCGACGATCGCTCCGAATAATTTATGGTTCTTCATCATGTCATTTTGTTAATGAGTGGCAAATGTATGATTTTTTCATTTATTGAGAATAACTTTTTTTTCGTAATATGTTAAATTTGCCCCGAATTTGCTTTCTGACATGATGCATGAAAATATGATACACGTAAAAAAGTTCTTGTTGGTTCCGATGATTTCGGGACTCCTGGTCTCATTGATGTCATTTGCCCCGGCACGACATCATCATTGTTCATCTGAAGTCCAGGACTCTTCTGACGTGACTGTCCAGGATGACAGCATTCTTCCGGTTATAGCTTGGTTCAGCAAGCGGGACACCATGACCTACTGGATACATGACAACCAATGGGAGGTCAACGGGAAAGACACGGTGATGACACTCGGCGCCGCCGCAAAAGTGATGCTTACGGTTACGGATTCCACCAGGAAAGGGTATGACATGGAATATACTTTCCTTGAATTCGTTTCCGACGATCAAATCAAATCGGAGGCCCAAAATCTTATCGGACAGGTAATGGATATTCTCAATGATGCCACAGTGGGCACGACTATAAGATTCCGTACCGACCAGTACGGCAAGATTGTCAAATACTACAATCTGAAGGATATCAGGAAACAGGCGGAAGAAGTCCTGGCGAAGGCGATCAGTAAAATGCCATATGCGGATTCCCTGCGCGCTGTCGGGCTTGATTCGGATAAATTGATGTCAATGATTGATTCCGACGATCTGGTCGACGGATATACGGAAGAGATAGAACTTCTGTTCAATTATCATGGAGACCAATATAAGATAGGCGAAACGGAAAGCCATGAAGATGCGACGAAAAACGAATACGCCTCTGATACCAAAACGGACATCTGGCTTGATCCTGACACGTATGAATACGGCATATCCGCAGATGTCTATTCGTATATTCCCAGAGAGGACATAAAGGTGCTGCTCGGAAATCTCATAGACTATTTCACTGATAAGGAGTCCGCAAAGGATTTTCGGAAAGGTCTCGATACCGAATTTGACAGTCAGGTGACTACGGATGGGGTGTACAACTCATATGTCCGCATAAGTTATTTCAACGACGGATGGCCGCAGGAGGTGGTCAGTCAGGACAACATAAGCCTGGGCGACCGCCAGAAGCTGAAACAGAAATACATCACGTGGGATTACCGCAGCGTGGGACATTCGGAGTGAGATGACTGAAAGTCATTCTGATACGAGAATGATGATTACGGCTCTCTATTGATAACCTGGATTTTGTTTTAACCCTTTGTTTAAATCCAGGCATCTTTGTGGTATCGGGAAAACAGTTGTGAACCCGGTGAACTCGTTTTCCAGAGGAGTCCTCTGGTCGTATGCTTTGGTATATTCGCCAAAGCGGATGAGATCTTGACGTCTCCAACCTTCCCATACCAATTCCAACAGCCGCTCTTTAAGTATGTTGCTCAAATTGGCCTTTACATGCGGCATCCCTGCTCTGTCCCTAATTGCATTCAATTCTTTTGAGCCATCTTCTCCATTACGGACTTTAGCCTCGGCCTTCATCAATATGGCATCGGCGTATCTGAATAGAACTATATCGTTGTCAACTTGTCTGCCGTCCGAATATGCGGTCCTGTCAACTTCATATTTGCCGGCACGGGCACCTGCTGTCTGCTTATACGGACTGTCACTAAGATTCAGCTTCAATTCCATTGGCATATACACCAATGGCTTTCCGTTGTCCAGATATATCTTCTTGCCGTCAACAAAAACGGTGTCTGCATAGAAGTTTGTCTTGAATCTATTGTCGACATGGTCTGTTCCGTAACCGAAAGCCTTGACGGTTGAGATAGTCGCACATGTTCCATTCTCGGATGAACCACCATAGGCCCCGCCATGTTTGTAGTGGCGTGAGCGGAAAAGATAGTGGTATTCGTTCAAATATAAGTTCTTGTCCAGTGGTATGGTGAAAATGTTCTCCATGGAGTATTCGTTGTGAACAGCGAAGTTCGAGGCGTAATCGCTTTCCAGCTGATACCCTTCTTTGTCAAGTTGCCCGCAATACCAAATGCAGGTACTCCAAGCGTTCATCTTCTCTCCATTCACATTAAAGAAGATGTCATTGCCATCAAAGCGCTTTCCGTCTGTCCAGTTGTCATCGGTGTATATTTCAGCATTAAGCGCCAGTTTTGCAAGCAAAAAGTTGACTACAGGCCGTGTCACTCGTCCGTAGTAGTCACCCTCCTTGTTGGAATGTTCGTCAGCAAGCAACGGCGCGACATCCCGCAGTTCATTGAAAATAAACTCGAAGACCTCGCGTCTCTCGCTTTGAGTTACCTGCTCCAATTTCACGTCGTATGATGTCACGATAGGAACACGTCCGAACATATCCATCGCATAGTAGTAGAACAATGCCCGCACAGCTCTTACCTCTGCCGTGAAATCACGGGCCTGCTCAGTCGAAAGCAGACTCTTGTGGTCATCAATGACGGAAAGTGACTGGTTGGATACAACTATTACCTTGAAGAGGTATTTCCATACATTATATAAACTGATATCATTGGCGTTCCAGTTGTGCTGATACATGTTTTCCCACAGGCCGCCATCGTACCAGTCTCCTCCACGAATCGGAATCATTGCCTCATCTGTTGTCAACGTATTATAGTCGTAGATGCCCCTACAGGTTCCTTGAAGTCCTTCGGACTCCTGATTGCTCCCAATGTAGTTGTACAGGGAAGCTACTGCATTTTTGTATATATTATCTGCGTTGTTGTATATTTCCTCTTGGTCCAGCTGGTCTTTTGGATGTTCATCCAGACAGCTGCAGAAGCAAAGCATCAACGGTACTGCCAATATGTATTCAATAATCTTCTTCATGCCTTTTCCGTATTAAAACTGTATGCTCAACCCCAGCGAATATGTGCGGAACAGAGGATAGTTACGTTTGTCATCAATACCCATAGTACTGTTCACCACGTAGCTGTTTATCATTGGCGTCAAACCTCTGTAGCCCGTAATTGTTCCAAGGTTGCTTATGTTGCCAGATATGCGCAATGAACGTAACGTCTTGCTTTTCAAGGGCACATTATATCCTAATGTCAAATGCTCAAAGTTCAGATAGTCACCTTTTTCAAGCCAATAGTCGGAGACTCTCTGATCTACGATGTTCTTCTGAGGGGCATCCTTAAGCACATTGTAGTCCGGGAAGCAAGCCATACTTGTAAATGATAATCCCGTTCCATTGAAGATCTTGTGCCCGAATGCTCCATTCATCTGTATGGAGACATAGAAATTCTTGTATCTGAAACTGATGTTTGAACCGAGGATTACCTTTGGTGTGGCTTGTCCTGCGATGTACCGGTCGCCGCCGTCGCTCATATCGACCTTGCCGTTATGATCCAGATCCTCTATGTCGTAGAAATAACTGCCGTTCTCATTTTTTACGAGTCCCTTGCAATGTGGCAGATAGAAAACGCCAAGTGGCTGTCCGACTATCTGATAAACCACATTGTTGTCGCCGCCGTTCTGTCCCGCTCCGTCCAAGGCCCCGATGGCGGTGACATTCGCCGCGGACATGCTCATTCCTTTGTACTTTCCACTCAGCGAGATTAGTCTGTTGCTTTGAAACGACAGGTTCATATTAACGTTAAGTTCTATGTCTTTCTTTCTTATCGGCTGCCCGGACAGGCCGAATTCCAATCCGCTGTTTGACATGGAACCGATGTTTGCGAGCAATGTGTTGTATGCAAATGGCGGAACCGGGACTTCGTAGGCATAGAGCATGTCGGTAGTCTTGGAAAAGTAATACTCCGCCGTAAGTATAAGCCCGTTGGCAAAGAGCCCCATGTCCGCACCGATGTTGAATGTCGTCTTCGTTTCCCACTTTAAATCGGGATTGTTGTTTCTCACCATGCCTAGTGTTACTGTCGGCGAACTATTGATAGGGACAATGCCGGTCTGCCTTACGGTGTTCATGGTGGTATATGCAGAGATGCCTCCAAGGTTGCCTGCCTGTCCTGCGCCAGCACGGAGTTTGAGCATGGACAGCGGCTTTACATTGATGAGAAACCTTTCCTTTTTCAAATCCCATGTAAATGATATGGAAGGGAAGAATCCCCATGTGTTGCTGGCGCCTACCATAGACGATCCGTCACCACGCGCATTCAACGCCAAAGTGTATCTGTCAAGCAGACTATATGTGATGCTCCCCATTAACGAAGCCAGAGATTGGTCTTCATAAGTGCTTTCCGTTCCACCATATGGTCTGACAGCAGCCGCGCCCAGATTGTCGTAATGAAAGTTATTTGTGGGTATGCCCTTGGCATATACCCAGAAAGCCGTCTTTCGCAGCTTGCGGTATTCGCCGCTTACTCCGGCAGAGACCTTATGTGAGCCGAACTGCTTAATGAAATCCAGAGATACATTGCCGAGCCACTCCTCTTTCTTGAACTCGCCACGGTACACGTTGCCTTGTGCCCATACCCATGTCGGGCAGAATTGCCCGTTCTCTGTAGAACCGTAGAGGTAGGAACCGAAGGCGGAGACCCGCCAGTCAGTATTGATATCATAGCTCAGCTTAATGTGGGCATCAAAGTTCAAATCCTTGGAGTCGTTTTTCTCTTCAAGCACTATTCCTGGCGGGTTGATGTGCGTTGCAGATTCGTTTTTTAGCCAGTTCCCATGTTCGTCAGTTCCGGCAGGGAAAGTTGGATTTTGGCAGGCTGCGGAATAGAACAGCATCTGCGTGTCAAAGATATCATGGTTCTTGAACGATGATCCGAATACTCCGAACTCACCAGTAAGTCTATCGTTGAAGGCTTTCTGGGTCACGTCAACTTTTGCGACAAAAACGCCATAGTCCATCTTCTTGATGATTGTGTTGTGGTCCATCAAGCCGAATGAGGCACGATAGTTTGACTGAGGTGTGCCCCCGCTGAATGCGAGATAGTGATTATTCACAAGTCCTGTGCGTGTAATGACCTTATAAGTGTCCGTGTTGAACCCTCCGTTATTGCAATAGACGCCCAAAGCCTTTGCGGTGGCAACATATTCTGTGGAATTGAGCATTTCCAGATGTTTGTACATCCGCTCGAAACCTACATTTCCTTCATAGGATATCTGAAAACCTCGTCCTGTTCCTTTTTTCGTTTTGACTTCAATCACACCTGACCCTCCACGTGAACCGTACATTGCTGTCTCCGTGGCATTCTTCAATATCCGGAAACTCTCGATGTCTGCAGGGTAGATGGTTGAAAGGGTGAGCACGTCGGAAGTGACTCCGTCAATCAGCACCAAAGGATCATTGCCACCGATAATGGATGTCGTACCACGCACCCGCACGCTATTGAGCATAGCCATCCGGTCCAGACCGTTGGATGTCACGTTGACACCGGCTGCCTGACCGCTCAATATGTCAAGGGCGTTATTGACCGCTCCTTTGCTGGAGTGATTTCCAACTATCTTTATGATGTCGCTTCCGCTCTCAGTGGAATCTCTCAGTTCTGCAGAAACTTGCTTTTGTGCGTGAGCCATTGAACAGCAGAGAGTCGCAAGGAGAAGTAGTATAAAGTCTATTTTGCTCTTTGCCATGATCTTTTTCTGTTGTTTTGGTTGTGGATGCTTTCCAATAAGCAAAGATATGTTTTTATTGCTGAACAACAATAGGTCCGGTAATAGTTCCGGGCAGCATTAGGAGCCTGTCGGCTTGTCCCTATTTTCTCTTATCTCGTTACGACTTCTTTGTCAATAAAGGAATCCGAACATCCATAGTGGTACTTGATTGTCAAACACATACTCTATTGTATCCTTGACCACATATGCGTCTTCCAAATTGGATATTTGTTTCTTTCCTTTGTTGCGCCCGCCCACTTCGAAAGTCTTTCCGTCAATCTCAAAATCTGAAACACGAGATTCTACAGTATCGTACTTCTGCTTGGTCCAGCAATAAAAGATAGTCTCTCGGGCATTCCCCGTGTCCGGATTTTCGCCCGAAAGGACATAGGAGATATTGGAATTCTGGAGATAAAGCTTGTCCATTTTGCGGAGAATTGCGTCCCCGTTGGCCTTCATACGCAGGACGGAAACAAGTTCGGCTTTTTCCAGATATTCCAGATATTTGGGAAGTTCGTCGCGACTTAATTCCAAGTCTCTTGCCATATCCGAGAAATTAATCTTGACGGGAACGCTCTTGGAAATGTAGTACATGAATTTCTTGAGCTTCTGCGTGGCGGCGATGGTCATCCTGGCGTATTTGGGAATATCGACTTCAACGGTAGTGTTGATGACTTGTCTCATACGAGTTTCGAATTCCGGTTCCTGAAAAAAAGGATAGCAGCCCTTTTTCATATATTCTTCGAAGTATTTCAACGGTCGTTCAGATCCGTACGGAAAATCAACTTTCCCTTGCAATACATCTTCCAAACTGGCTGGTTTTAATGACCAGCCGTTGCGCAAGTTCAAGTATTCGCGGAATGACCAGACAGGAAGATGGTACTCGATGACGCGACGACTAAGGTCTGCACCCCCTTCTTTAAGATCCAATATTGAACTGCCGGAATACACGACATGGAGCAGCGGCAGGCTATCGTAGATGTTCTTGACCTCCTGACTCCAGCCCGGATATTTATGAATTTCGTCTATATACAGATATTTCCCGCCACGGGCGAAGAAGCTCTTGGCAGTATCAAGAAGAGTGTGTGCACTGAAGTAGATATCATCTGCAATCACGTAAAGGGACTCATTCTTGTTCCCAGTTCTCTTGATGTGTTGTAGGATGAGAGTGGATTTACCGACACCTTTCTGGCCTAGGATACCCAAGATGCGGACATCCCAGTTTATGGTATCGTGCTGCTCCCGGAAAAAGTTCATGGGAGTCAGTTCCAGAAGTTGATGGAATTGTTCGTAAAGTGTCTGCATAATATATTGCGGCATTTGTTCCGCACAAATGTAAGAAAATTGCGGGAAAGTTCACGCAATATTTATGAAAAGTTGCGTGGTTTAATTCGCAGTGGACTTTCTGGGAAGGTCACGGATGAAGAAGATTTGGTGGAATACTGTCGCCGGACACGATAGTTTTTTTGCAAAGGCTTTTATAAATGAGATTAAGTCCTTAAATTTGTAGAAAATTTACAAAATTGGGGTAATTATGCTGCTTAAAATTGAATTAGAGAACTTTTTCTCCATAAAGAACAGGATATTTCTTGACTTTATAGCGGCTAAGAGCAACTGCAGACAGGCAAGAGATTTATCCTACAATGTTATTGACTGGAATGGGACGAAAGTATTGAAGACCATCGGGCTCTTTGGACCTAATGCGTCCGGAAAATCAAACATCCTCAAGGCAATCAATTTTTGCTGCAGGATGGTTCTTGAGTCTCACCTGAACAATGAAGGTACGGTGTTCAATTTTATGCCGTTCAAATTCGATGGATATGACGCAAAGCCAAGTGAGTTCCTTATCGATTTCGTTTGCTCCGGGGTTGAGTATGAGTATTCTTTTGCATTGACCAGAACCGAAGTGCTTCGGGAGAGCCTGTACTACTATCCCAATGGAAAGCGGGCAAAAGTATTCACTCGCGACGAGAATGCGGAAGAAGTGTACTCGTTCTCTCCAGGTATAATTGTGAAACCTAAGGATGTTGCAATCAATACCGGCAAAAAGAATCTATTCCTCAGCAGGGCCAGTTCAATGAACCGTGAATTGCCTCAGGAATTATACAGATACTTTCTGAATACTTTTCTTCTGGGACTTGTTGATTTGAACAGTGTCTCTGTAGAAGAAAATTTCAATGCCTATAAGAAAGTCATATTAAAAGCACTATCCATCTGTGATACTGACATTTGCGACATAAAGGTCAGGCACGAACAAGTTCCGGCGCCAATCATGTCATCCCCGGCCTCTCCGGAATTGAATTTTAGAATGATCGACATCCTCAGGTTTCAGACGATACACAAAAGGGCTCCGAATGTCGTTTTTGACCTTGATGTCGAGGAGTCCAATGGCACGAGAAAGTTGTTCCAGATTCTTTTGAGACTTCTTGACGTTGTCAGGAATGGTAAATCTTTGATGATGGATGAGTTTGACATGGGGCTTCATACACGTCTGGCTGATTTTATCATTGACCTTATTCATGCATCTGAAAATTCCCAACTGTTGTTCACGTCGCATAATACGAATCTGATTGACATGAAACGTCTGAGGAAAGATCAGGTCGTATTCGTCAATAAATTGGATGACGGATCGACTGAGGTCTATTCTCTGTATGATTATAAGGATTTCAGAGACAATATGGATGCTGAGAAAGGATACATCCAGGGGCGTTTTGATGCGGTTCCGTTTGTGGATTCAACTGTCATGAACTTGAAGCAACTTCTGGAGGACTGATTATGGCAAAGCAACGTACGGCATCTCCGTCACGAACGATGAAGCCTGTGTTCCTGATATTCTGCGAGGGAGAAACGGAGGAGGCTTATCTGGATTATCTTAAACAGGCATATCGTTCTCCGATCAGGATTGTCCCCAAGATAGAGGGAGATAGTATTTCGCAGAGATTGATTGATGTCAGGAAGAAGGAACTGAAAATATCGAAGACCGACAAGATTCTCGTTTTTCTCATGTATGATATGGATGTACCTGCCGTCAATGAAAGAATTAAAGACTGTAGGGCGTACAAATTGCTCAGCAATCCGGCCATTGAGTTTTGGTTTCTTCTCCATGGAAAGGATTGGAGGACAAAAATTTCAACTGCGGAAGCCTATAGCGAATTGTTGAAAATAGACGATTGCTGGGCGGGTTATGAAAAGGCGGCATTGACGGACACTCAAAAGGCTTTCTTGTGGAAGAATCGAATTGAAGCGACAGAACGTGCGCGGAGGTTGAAAAATCTTGACAATCCCTCATCCGGTATTTTCAATTTGATTCTGGCATTGGAAAAAAGCTTGAGATAACGATGTCCATCAGGCAGATTCTTTGTCTTCGTTTTTCAAATCGAAAATTTGAGTGCGAAACGATGTCTCTGGCTGAAATATGATGGCATCTTCAATATTTCTAAAAAAGCGCGTTTTTAGAAAAATTATAATTACCAAAATAATCTGCCTAGCGTATCAAATGCCACCAAAAGTAATATTAACCTCAAAAAAAAATGAAAACTCCAAAATTCATTCTTAATAGAACAGAGGATTATCTTTATCATTCAAAATTATGGATAATCGGATATGCTTCATTGTTTTATCTTTGTAGTATAATTATTTTTAGTATGCTACTAACTTTCTGCGTGTTCATATACAATTGCATAGGATTAGATCCTGAGACAATGACAAATTTTGGGGGAGATCCTACATACCTAAAAAAGAGTAATGACAACTTGCATTTTCTGCTATCAGTTCTTGTCACGGCTCCCCTATGTGAAGAATTGATATTTCGATTAGGGCTTTCTTCCAAACGGAAAATTTTCTTCCTATGGGTAGGTCTCCTACCCGCCATCATAGTTTGGTATTTTATACAGAAAGATTTTCTTCTTATATTTCTATGGAATGTATTTATAACCATAGAACAACCAAAACTAATCAGAAATATCCGAGTGTAAA
>ENA-OPRX01000008-OPRX01000008.1-human-gut-metagenome-genome-assembly--contig:-NODE-8-length-160830-cov-8.636753_pt1 | contig 160830 bp, 120 predicted proteins | sample MGYA00241450_ERZ501892 | MGnify/ENA primary metagenome ERZ501892 (study PRJEB25962, sample SAMEA2042223) | human gut metagenome | biome: human gut; feature: human-associated habitat; material: faeces...
TGCATGTGTTAAGCACGCCGCCAGCGTTCATCCTGAGCCAGGATCAAACTCTCATTAAAAAGTTTGTAAATCCTATGTCAGAAATCATACTAGCTTGTATTTTTCCTAACCATCTTTACTGTTATTGGTTTGTTGGATCTTTGATATCATCTCTGATCCGACGTTCTTGAAATTCTTGTTTGGAATTTCAGGGTTGTCATGTTGTTAATTTTTCAAGGTTCTTTATGTTTTCGCCTCTCAGCGACAACTTCTAAATACTATCACATTCATTTATCAATGTCAACAACTTTTTTCATCTTTTTTCAAGCTGTTTCTTCAGTTCTTATGTACTGATTTCGTGTCATAATCGGGTGATTATATAACGAATAAATCTCAAAATCTGATGCTTTATAGATGTTTCTGACACCGTCTCACGCGACAGCTTTTATAAGATACCACCATCATTTGGCAAAGTCAAGCACTTTTATTGAATTTTACACGAAATAATTTTGGCCACAATACCAAATGATACTGTGGCCATGCTCACCGCTATTATCGTGCTTTATATGATTGAATATTTTCTTCTATATATACTCCAGTGCCTGCTGTATATTTGCGACACCTACCACCTTCATGTCTCCAAGGTCTTTCATCTTCTTCACATTGTCCAGATTGGATCTCGGTATGATACAGGTCTTAAATCCCATCTTTGCGGCCTCGCGTACTCTCTGCTCAGCACCTGACACTCCACGCACTTCGCCTGAAAGTCCCATCTCTCCAAACATGACCATATCAGAAGGTATGGCACGGTTCTTGAAGCTTGATACAAGAGCAAATACTATTCCCAGATCTGCCGACGGATCATCAAGGCGCATACCTCCGGCTATATTCACATATGCATCACAGCCCGCCATAACTATGCCGCCTCTCTTCTCAAGAACAGCAAGCAAGAGATTTACCCTGTTGTAGTCGAGTCCCACACTTGTTCTTCTTGGCAGATTGAAGCTTGACTGGCACACCAGAGCCTGGATCTCAAGCAATATCGGTCTTGTTCCTTCCATTGTACATACTACTACAGACCCGGATGTGTCATCAGGTCTTCCATCCAGCATAAGCTGTGACGGATTCTTCACCTCTGCAAGTCCGGTTCCCTTCATCTCAAATACACCGATCTCATTTGTCGAGCCAAATCTGTTCTTTACTGCACGAAGGACTCTAAACCCGGCATTACGCTCGCCCTCGAAATAGAGAACTGTATCTACCATATGTTCAAGGGTTCTTGGGCCTGCCACGGTTCCCTCTTTGGTAACATGTCCTACTATGAATATGGCGATCCCTGTCTGCTTCGCCATCCTCATGAGTCTGGCTGTAACTTCCTTTACCTGGGATACACTTCCCGGTGCAGACTCCACGTCATCCGTAACTATGGTCTGTATGGAATCTATAACAATGACCTTTGGAGTGTCCTTCTTGACATACTCCTCCACATCCTCGAGATTGTTGACACAGAGAAGCAGCATATCCTTTGTAAAATTTCCGATACGCTCTGCCCTCATCTTTATCTGTGAAAGGGACTCCTCACCTGACACATAAAGTATCTTCTGTCCCATCTCTGACATATTCCTGCACATCTGCAGCAATATGGTGGATTTACCTATACCCGGATCTCCTCCAACCAGCACAAGGGATCCGCTCACTATCCCGCCGCCTAATACTCTGTTTAATTCGCCTATTCCTGTGGTAAAACGCGTCTCGTCGGTGGTCTCCACCTCCAAAATGCTTGTAGGCGCCACGACAGCCCTTCTACCGGACTGGCTCTTGGCGCCTACTGTCACTTTCTCCTCGCAAAATGAATTCCACGCTTTACAGCCGGGGCACTGCCCCATCCATTTTGTCGATTCGAATCCACATTCCTGGCAAAAAAACACCTGTTTTCCTTTTGCCATAAATATCTCCTGTGTATGCTATATTAGTCAAATGCTCTCTTAACATCAACCTTGACTGGTCTGCCCTCTTCAAGATCTACGCTTATGCTCATCTTGCCACCGAGGTTGGTCTTGTTCTTGCCGACATATACATCGTCTACGTGAACCTTGTACTCTGTCTCAGGCTCAAGCTCAAGTGTGATGGACGCATTCTCTGGTCCCTCAACTACAAATGTAACATCGTTCTCATCAGCCTTGAAACCATGTACTGCTGTTCCCGGTACTGACTCATATACGAACATTCCGTTCTTCTCAAGCTTTGTGATCTCGTTGAAAGTCTTTATCTTGTAGATATCTCCCTGGAACTCAAAACCGTCCTTCTTGGTCTTTGCTCCAAGCTCATAATTACCGAATTCCAATGACTCCCCCTGTGCATTTATCAATTCATTTACTACTGACATTGATCTTATCCTCCTGTTGTTGTTGTATGATCTGAACTCTATCGCAATAATATCCTGATATATATCAATAATCTCTGTATACTATCCGTTAGTGATTTTCATTATACAGTAATGCATCCTTTTTTTCTACAAAATTATGCATTTTCACCAATATTTCATATTAATTTCTACTGCTTAATTTTCCGCACTTTGCACTACTGTATATCATGCTCACATCACAAATATCTAATCCGACATCAATCCTCTGTCTTTTGTTTCGCTGTAAGTGATATTTTCTCAGTGGTTTTCCCGTCGGCTTCCTTCTTTTTCTTCGTTGACACTGTGACTGTATCACCTTTTTTGACATCACCTCTAAGCATCGCCTCCGCAAGCACATCCTCCACATATGTCTGGATAGCCCTTTTGAGTGGTCTTGCTCCGTACTTCTTGTCATAGCCTTTTCCAAAGATATATTTCTTTGCATGGTCGGTGAACTTAAGCTCAATATCCATCTGTGTCTGGACACGGTTCTTAAGTTCCTTTAACATAAGTCCGGTTATATCCTTTACATTTGCCTCGCTCAGGGCATGGAACACGATTATGTCGTCTATTCTGTTCAGGAACTCCGGCTTGAAGGTTCTCTTGAGCTCATCCATTACATTGCTCTTCATCTTCTCATGTTCCTTTGTCTCATCGCTTACCGTGACAAATCCAAGCTGCTTAGGGTCAACTATACCCTGTGCCCCTGTATTGGAGGTCATGATTATGATGGTGTTCTTGAAATCCACCTTTCTTCCCTGGGAATCCGTTATGTGTCCGTCATCAAGTACCTGAAGGAGAATGTTGAACACATCGCTGTGAGCCTTCTCTATCTCGTCAAACAGCACAACAGAATACGGATTGGTCCTGACCTTCTCACTGAGCTGTCCGCCCTCCTCAAAGCCTACATAACCCGGAGGTGAACCTATCATCTTGGACACGCTGTGCTTCTCCATGTACTCCGACATGTCAACTCTTATCAGGGCATCCTCACTTCCAAATACTATATCTGCAAGAGCCTTGGAAAGCTCTGTCTTACCGACACCTGTAGGTCCGAGGAACAGAAATGATCCCATCGGCCTCTTCGGATCCTTAAGTCCGACTCTGCTTCTCTTGATAGCACGTGATACGGCTGTAACAGCCTCCTCCTGGCCAACTACCCTCTTGTGAAGTTCACTCTCAAGGCGTTCAAGCTTCTTTGACTCCTTCTCCGTGAGCTTGCTCACAGGGATCTTGGTCCACACGGACACAACATCCGCAATATCGTTCTCCTGAACTGTGATATTTCTCTGGCTGGAAGACTGCTTTCTTGCATTCTTCTTTGCAAGCTCCTTCTGTCTCGCGCTCACCTCTGCCGCCGCCTCTATATTGCCAGCCATGAGTGCCTTCTCCAGATCGTCGTTGAGCGTTGTAAGCTCAGCCTCCACAGCCTTTTTCTTCTCATAATTATGTCTGTCCGATGAGAATCCGAGCCTCTTTCTGGAGCATGCCTCATCCATAAGATCTATGGCTTTGTCCGGCAGGAATCTGTCTGTTATATATCTGATGGACAGATCCACCGCAGCTTCAACCGCATCATCGCTTATATCGACATTGTGATGCTGCTCATAGCATGGTCTGAGTCCCTTGAGTATCTCCACTGCCTCATCCCTTGTAGGCTCATCCACGTACACCGGCTGGAATCTTCTCTCAAGGGCCGCATCCTTCTCTATATACTTCCGATATTCGTTCAGAGTCGTAGCACCTATCATCTGGATCTCGCCGCGTGACAGGGACGGCTTCAGTATATTGGACGCATCTATTGCACCCTCGGCACCGCCTGCCCCTATGAGTGTGTGAAGTTCATCCACAAACAATATGATATTGCCATCCGATATGACCTCTCCGATGACCTTCTTTATCCTGTCCTCAAACTCTCCTCTGTACTTGGAACCGGCAACCATGCTTGAAAGGTCAAGCGAAAGAAGCCTTTTACCCTTTACAGTATCCGGCACTTCATCGTGGGCTATGAGATATGCTATGCCCTCCACAACAGCAGTCTTTCCAACACCCGGCTCTCCGACCATACATGGATTGTTCTTCATTCGTCTGCTGAGTATCTGCATGACTCTCTCTATCTCTTTTGTACGTCCGATGACCGGATCCATATTGCCCATCCGTGCTTCCTGTGTCAGATCTCTGGAATACTGATCCAGTGTAGGTGTGGATGTCTTGCTCTTATTTCTCGACTTTTTCAGTGCTGCATATTCTCTCTTTGCCGTATTCGCATCGCTTCCACAGGCCAGAAGTATGTCTGTGTACACCTTCTGGATATTTACATTCTCTGATGCCATAAGCTTTACAGCTACACAGTCTGTCTCCTTTATAAGTGCCAGAAGGATATGCTCTGTTCCCACCTCCTGGGAATTGAGTCTTCTCGCCTCATACTGTGAGTCATCGAGAATCCTTCTTGCGCTCATCGTATATTTGTCTCTCTCCCCTGTGACTACTCCACCGGGTTCCAATGTATACTTCAACGCATCTATGATCTTAACTATATCCAGACCATTCTCGTTCAGAATACTGTACGCTGTTGTATCTGCTACAGATGCCAGTGCAACGATAAAATGCTCGCTTCCGACAAAATTCTGTCCAAGCTTCCTCGCCACCCTGTTTGCCTCTTTTATAACTATGTCAGATTCTTTGCTGTACGGTAATTTCATTCAGTCCACCTCAAATCTAAATAATCTAGGATTTTATGCGCTTCATTATAGCATATGTCGTCGTGCGTAAGCGCGATGACCTACGCACGCATCAGCGTGCTTCATTATAACATATATATTACAGGAATACAAAAGAGGTTTTGAGACAAATTCTCTCAAAACCTCTTCCGTAAATATATATCTATAGATTACTGCTCGTCTATAGCCTTACCTATATCATGTCTCATGTACTTGTTGTCAAATGTGATCCACTCTGTCGCAGCATATGCATTCGCACGAGCCTCGAAAAGATCCTTGCCCTTTGCTGTAACACCGAGTACACGGCCGCCATTTGTCACGATCTGATCACCGTCAAACTTTGTGCCGGCATGGAATACAAAGTAGTCATCCTTGCCATCAAACTTCTCAAGTCCATGTATAGGATAGCCCTTCTCATATGATACAGGGTATCCGTCTGATGCAAGAACTACGCACACTGCCGCATTGTCCTCAAACTGAAGATCGACCTTGTCAAGTGTTCCGTCGATACATGCCTCCATGACATCGATAATATCATTCTTCATACGAGGAAGAACTACCTGAGCCTCAGGATCGCCAAATCTTGCATTGTACTCGAGAACCTTAACACCATTTGGTGTCATCATGAGTCCGCAGAACAGAACGCCCTTGAACTCTCTGCCCTCTGCCTTCATGGCAGCCATGGTTGGCTTGTAGATGTTCTCCATGCAATACTCGTCTATCTCTTTTGTATAGAAAGGACTTGGGGAGAATGTTCCCATTCCGCCTGTGTTGAGTCCCTGATCTCCATCCTTTGCTCTCTTGTGATCCTGTGCTGAAGTCATAGGCTTGATCGTTGTTCCATCACAGAAACAAAGGACTGATACCTCACGCCCTGTCATGAACTCCTCTATTACCATGGTATTTCCGGCTGAACCAAAGTGCTTGTCAAGCATGATCTCCTTGACGCCTGCCTTTGCCTCCTCAAGGTCATTACATATGAGAACACCCTTGCCGAGTGCAAGCCCGTCAGCCTTTAAAACTATAGGGAATGTGGCTGTCTCAAGGTACTTGAGCGCTGAATCGGCATCTGTAAAGTTCTCATAAGCCGCTGTAGGTATGCCATACTTCTTCATGAGATCCTTGGAGAACGCCTTTGAGCCCTCTATGATCGCTGCATTTGCACGAGGTCCGAATGCTCTGATACCGGCTGCCTCAAATGCATCGACCGCACCTGCAACAAGCGGATCATCCGGTGCAACAACAACCAGATCGACTGCCTTATCCTTTGCAAATGCAACCAGCTTGTCAAAATCCATTACACCTATATCAACGCACTCTGCAAGTGCTGCGATACCTGCGTTGCCAGGTGCACAATATATCTTGGATACTTTATCACTCTTTGAAATACTTGTAACTATAGCATGCTCTCTTCCGCCGCTTCCTACTACCAATACTTTCATGGATATTCCTCCTAATCTTCTACAACTGCAATTCCATCTTCAACATGTACTTTGCCATGGGCGATCTTGTCTATAACCGCAGGCAGAAGCTTCCACTCAGCCTGTTCCATCACACGCTGCTGCAGAGCTTTCGGTGTATCACCATTCTGTACTGCAACTGCCTTCTGCATGATGATCGGACCTGTGTCAGTGCCTTTATCTACAAAATGGACCGTAGCTCCCACTACCTTGACACCTCTTGCAAGGGCTGCCTCATGAACTTTAAGTCCATAGTAGCCTGTTCCGCAGAATGCCGGTATGAGTGATGGGTGTATGTTGACTATCTTATTCGGATATGCATCTATCACTATCTCAGGTATGACCACAAGATATCCTGCGAGAACTATAAGATCCGCTCCGGTCTCCTGAAGCTTTGCGAGAAGTGCTTCGTTGAATCGAGCTCTGTCCGCGTAATCCTTAGGGCTTACGACCTCCGCTGCTATTCCCACCTTCTTCGCCCTCTCAAGAGCAAATGCATTCTTATTGTTGCTTATGACCGCAACTATCTCCGTATCTGTTATGACTTTATTATCTATGGCATCTATGATGGCCTGAAGATTGGTTCCGCCGCCTGATACCAGAACTGCAACCTTTAGCATAAGTCTACTCCCTTTTCACCAGCTACAACTGTACCGAGAACAAATGCCTTGTCGCCGGCAGCTTCTATAGCTGCAATAGTCTTATCTGCGTCTGCAGGGTCTATAGCAAGACACATACCAACTCCCATGTTGTATGTGTTGTACATCATATGCTCATCTATATCGCCTTTCTTTGCGAGAAGCTTGAATATAGCCGGTACCTCATATGAATCCTTCTTAACCTGAGCACGAACTCCGTCTGGAAGCATTCTTGGGATATTCTCATAGAATCCACCACCTGTGATGTGACTGCATCCCTTGATCGTAATGCCTGCATCCTTCACTGACTTGAGAGCCTTTACATAGATTCTTGTAGGCTCAATAAGTGCCTCACCGAGTGTCTTGCCAAGCTCGTCGTAATATGTATCAAGAGATTCCTTTGTCATCTCGAAAACCTTTCTTACAAGTGAGAAACCGTTGCTGTGCACTCCACTTGAAGCGATACCTATAAGTGTATCTCCAGGCTTAATGCTCTCTCCTGTAATAAGATCCTTCTTCTCAACAACACCTACTGCAAATCCTGCAAGGTCGTACTCATCCTCAGGCATAAGTCCCGGATGTTCTGCTGTCTCACCACCTACGAGGACAGCTCCTGACTGGTTGCATCCCTCTGCAACGCCGCTTACTATAGTTGCAATCTTCTCAGGATAGTTCTTGCCACATGCTATATAGTCAAGGAAGAAAAGTGGCTCTCCACCAGAGCATGCGATATCATTCACACACATTGCCACTGCGTCGATTCCGATGGTGTCATGCTTATCCATAATATAAGCGAGCTGAACCTTTGTTCCGCATCCATCTGTTCCTGACAGAAGTATAGGCTCTTCCATATCCTTGATCTTAGCGAGACTGAAAGCTCCTGCGAATCCACCAATTCCGCCAAGTACCTCGGGTCTCATGGTTGTCTTGATATGCTTCTTCATAAGCTCCACAGACTTGTATCCAGCTTCAATATCTACTCCGGCATTCTTGTAATCCAATTTCTTATCCTCCTGTTATCTGTTTTGTACAAGGCGCACCGGCACCTTTTCAAATATTCCAATAAATTATAGATTATATCGAATACTTTGTAAAGATTGAGATGATTACAAATTGATAATGTGGTGAACGTGTGATATAATCACAATATATTGTGATTATAGCTATCCGCAATATATAACAGTCGATTATACTACAGCAAAAGCAGTTACTAAAGGAGCACCCGCATGACCAACAACAGATTGAACATCGGTATTTTTACATGTCATATTGATAACGATTACGCAACAGAGGTTTGCAAAGGAGCTGAATACGCAGCAAAGGAACTTGACTGCAATCTCATCGTATTTCCGGGCATGTTTCTGAATGCCTCCTTTTATGATCCTGCCAATCAACTGTATGATTACCAGTATAATTCGATTTTCTACTATGCACATCCTGAGTGTCTGGACGCACTTATCATCTCCGTCGGAGCTATATCATCTCTGTTATCGGAGAAGGACATGAATTCTTTCCTTTCCCATTTTGATGGAATACCTATCCTCACACTGGAGGAGAAGCTTCCGGGATATCCATGCATCAGAACAGACAATTCAAGAGGAATGAGGGATGCCATAGAACATCTCATAAAAGAACACAAGAGAAAGCATATATGCTTTGTTGCCGGCAAGGATGACAACACCGACAGCAATCTCAGACTCAAGATATACAGAGAGGTTCTCTCTGAGAACGGACTCAGCGTTGAGGACCGCATGATAATACACGGCGACTTCGCAGAATACTGTCAGGAGGAGACTGCACAGCTTCTGGATGTCAACCCGGATGCCGATGCCATCGTATTTGCAAATGATCGCATGGCAATAGGCGGTTATGCAGAACTCAAGTCCAGAGGAATACGCATAGGGGAAACCATGTCAGTCATCGGTTTTGACGATTCACCATCTTCCGTCAACATGGATCCCCCCCTCACCACAGTCAATATCAATTCCTGTGAACTCGGTTTCCGTGCAGTGTATGCGGCGGTGAGACTTGCCCAGACCGGCAACATGAAATCCGAGACTCTGGATTCCAGACTTATAAACAGACTGTCCTGTTGCTGTCACCTGTGCACAGAGAGTGACCTGATAGATGCCGGCAGACATTTACTGGATCTTGACATACCGGACATCATCGATATTCTCGACGGACGACTCTTCGGAGAGATCGCAGATTCTTTCTTTGCCTCCAAGGTCATGTCCGCATACAACAGGATACTCATTGATATAGTATCCGTGATCAAGAGCGACATTGATACGGAGTATCCACAGAACAAGATCATCGATGAACTCAAATGTATTCTCGAATCTGACCTGACCGATTTTTATTCTGTCCAGAAAACAGCATACATGTTCCGTGAACTGGCTTCCATCTTCTCAAGCTGTAAATTGTCTGCAGCCAAGAGTCTCCAGTTCAACAGACTTAACACGACCATAACCAACACCATATCACTCTTCATCTCGAATCAGCTTTACAACACGATATACGAGAACAAGATGATGGGCTGGTCATCAATATACATAACCCGTGACACCCTGACATACGGCGAGGATCTTGGCAAGACATACACATCCATCCTCCACAAGCTTCAGGGGCTGAATTACGAAGGAGCTTACATCTACACCTACGACGATCCTGTGCGCATCACAGACACGGGAAGCTGGATCGTTCCAAAGTCAGTCTTCCTTCAGGCTTTCTTCAACCCGAACAATTGTCAGGTGCTTTTCGGAGAGTCCAGAAGGGTTCCTTCTGTAGAAATTTTTGACAACGAATATACATACTATGACAAGCGTTTTACATCCGTCATAGTTCCTATATTTACAAATGAGGATCACCACGGAGTGTTCATATGCAACACAGATGTGGCTCACTTCAGTTCCATATATTCCACCAGCCTGCAGCTCGGTGCAGCACTGAAATATATGTCGCTGCTCCGTGAGCAGAACATCACGCAGGAACAGCTCAGGATGTCTCTGAACGAGATCCACGAGAAGAACGAGCTTCTGAACCACCTGTCGACATCAGATGAGCTGACGGGTATATATAACAGACGTGGATTTATGGAGCGGGTTGAATACTATATCAACATTCCGTCAAACTGTGGAATGAAGGCCATACTTCTCTTCGCTGATATGGATTCACTGAAAGTTGTAAATGACAAATTTGGACACAAGGACGGTGACTTCGCCCTCAAGAACATCGCGAACATCCTGTCCCAGAGCTTTGGTCCACATGATGTCATCGGTAGAATAGGCGGCGATGAGTTCGTATGCTTTGCATTTATAGACGACTCCGATTACGTCACCGAAGTGCAGCGCAAGATCAAGGATTTCTCAGCCGAACTGAACGCAACCTGTGGCAAGCCATACTTCATAGAGATGAGCGTTGGTGTTACTGAATTTGTCTGCGATGGAGAACAGACCATCGAGGATCTACTCTCACAGGCAGACACGGCACTTTACTCAAACAAGAGATACAAGAGAATGTCCATACTGAAGTAATCTTCAGTATCAGAACAAAGATATATACATAAAGAGAGACAGATATTTATTTCGACTGAAATAGATATCTGTCTCTTTTTGTCCTATAGGTCTACTTTGCCTGATCCAGCGCTTCATTGAGCTTCTCTGTTCCCGGCAGGACAAATCTGCCCTTCTCGATGATCGGAACTTCAGTTCCATCCGGATGAACGGAATATATTCCTCCTATCTCATCGTAAGGTATTGTTATGTCTGTATGGCAGTTGAAATACGCCTTTGACACATCTGTTTTTCTCAGAATAGAACACTCATTGTCCTTTGCCACGATCTCCTTGCCATCAGGATTGTGGAGCACATTTTCCTCACTCCAGCTATAGCATGTATCTCCCACAGCAAAATGCGGTCCCATCTTCTCAACTATGAGGATAGGCAGTTTATACACTATGTCATATTTGTTTGCCATGACGTATGCTGTCGTATTTGTTCCTATTGCAAACTCTCCTATAGGAAGTGTATCCCTTCCGCCCAGAAGATTCTCCTTTATATACGCCTTATTCTTCTCCGTATCCGGATAGTTGTCACATGTATAGTCCGCTATTTTTCCATCCTCAAATGTAAGCTTGAGATTCACATATTTCAGGCCATCCAGGAATACTTCACTTACGTTTAATATTCCGTGGGTTCCGGTGAGCTTCGGTGAAGTGAACACCTCTCCAACAGGTATATTCACATCGGCTACGCAGTTCTCAAAGTTGGTCTCCTTCGATGGATCTGTCATCTCGTGCATCATAACGGTCATATCAGTCACATTTGCTCCCTGACCGACAACCCTCACGTGTTCAGCCTTATCAAGCTCATCTATCATACTCTGATGGATCGCCCTGAATAGATCATTGTCCAGTGTGTTGATCCTGACAGTATCCCTGAATATATCTCTGTATCTATCTCCGATCTCCGGCACAGGGTATGCTATTATAGTGAAGCTGCACTGATCCTGGGCTATATATTCATTTACGATCTGTGAACTCATTGTGCGGTATGAGATCACAGCCTCCTGCTGTTTCTTGTCGAGCACAGGATTCAGTTCACTGTTCTCCGGCTCAAATGGGTTCTCGCCGAACACCTCGACCACCGCAGGGCCCGCATATACTGAAGCCTCATAGGCCATATTCTTGTATGCCTGTCTGAGCACCTCCAGCTTTCTCTCCATGAGCTTCTTGTCCATGAAGAGTGCCTCATCCATCCTGTGATCGTACTCGAGCTGTCTGTTAGGAACGCTTGACGAATAACCTATCCTGTGTATAAGTCTCCTGTTGATCCTGTTTGCCGCATATCGGTAGCATATCGGCCTCAGACCCATCTGCTCAAACTGCAGTATCGCGGCTCTTATCATCCTCTCCTGTCCAAGGAAATATCGGATATTTACAGTTTTCTTCTTCGAGAGATCTATTCCGGCAGCCTCGAATCCCAGTCTGTAGCCCTCGGTGAATGTTCTTGCCATGGCCTCTATCTCTGAATCCGGCAGGGTACTCATGAAAATCGCCGTGTCGATCTCATTTTTTCCAACATACTCTCCATATCTGTACAGATACGTGACATCGCCCAAATCGCTGTTCATAATGATATCCGTCGCAAATGTGAGATCAGGGTCAAGCTGCTCTCTTATCCTGTACGTGATCCAGAACTCGGCATAATCGTTCTCAAAATAATACACAGCGGATTCCAGATCCTTCACGGAAAAATCATCCTGAAACATGAAATATATCTGGACAAACAGCTCCGCAAACAAAGTTATGTCAACCACTCTGCCCTCAAATGCGTACACTGTCATTCCTCTTATCTCGTTGTACACAAATCCCAGAAGCTGGGCGATGCGCTTTATCTCCTCTTTGTCACGGGTGTAATCCTTTGAAAACTCACCCATGATATATCTGTAATTTGCATAGCTTCTATTGTAGTTGTCTCCCAGTATGTCATTGTACAGCCCATGGTTCATCGCCTGAAGCTGATCAAGGCTCCTGTCTGGCAGTGCGTCATTTTTTACCAGTTCCAGAACATCTCCTATTCTAGCTATAAATCCGGCAACATGACTGAAATAATCTCTGTACGGCTCCTTTACCAGTGATTCATGGATTATCTGTCTCACACGTTCCATGATAAGCTCATAGCGCTCTTCTATATCATCATATTCTTCTGTAAGATTCTTATAATAATTCATCGCATGCCCTTTCTATAATCCCATCAATAAAAATATAACAGACGCTCCAAGAACTATAACATTAAGTATGATCGCCATCTTCTTGTTTGTTATACCTCCGTTGTCCGCCCTGTAGCCTATGGCCGAGAATACCAGGCCTGTAAATGCCATCAGCATCGCGCTGACCATGAGGACTCCGTACACCCTCTGGACCTTTCCCTGGGTAAGTATGGATTTTATGATGGATATGACCACAAACACTCCGCCAAATCCGCCCAGAAAGTATCCAATTATGGTGTCCGTCGGCAGACCCGGTGTCGAAACTTTGAATTCCTTACTTCTTTGCATGATATCTCCTGATAAGTTTTGCTGTAACGTAATATATACAATATCCTATGACTCCACCAAGCGTATTCATGATGATGTCATCGATATCGAACACACCCAGTTTGGTTATGTACTGCACCGTCTCTATGACAAGTGTAAATCCCAGAGAGTACAGCAGAGCCTGTACAAATGTCGTGTTCTTATTTCTCGCCCATCTGAGCAGCATACCAAACGGTATAAATGCGATTATATTGCCATAGAGATTCAGAAATACACTCATTGGCGACATCTGATCCCCGTATGTGATAAACCGCTGTATTTCCTGCAGAGGGTGAAGATTGTATCTGCGTTCATCATATCCCCCTCTGCCAAACATATCGCTGAAAATAAGAAAGTAAACGATACAGATTATATAAAGCACAAACAACACAGAGCACACAGCCCTGAGTTTTTTTCTATCTATCTGCTTCAAAATATTACTCCTGTCAGGACAGGTCTGCAACTTTACGCATCTCCATTATTCTGTCAAGAAGCATGTCTGCACACTCTTCCTTTGACATCATCGGAAGTTCACTGATACTGTCCCTTGTAATGAGAGTGAGAACATTGGTATCAACACCAAATCCCGCCCCTGCGACCTTTAAATTATTTGCCGCAATAAGATCTATATGCTTTGAATCTATCTTCTTCCTTGAATTCTCTATGAGATCCCTCGTCTCCATGGAGAATCCGCAGATGATCTGATCCTGTATCCCCTTTTCAATTCTCTGATTTCCAAGTGCAAGCAGAATATCCTTCGTTCTCGAAAGCTTGATGCTCATGTCTCCATCAGCCTTCTTGATCTTGTGTTCTGCCACCTCTGCAGGCCTGTAATCAGCCACCGCAGCAGCCTTGATGATCACGTCCTGCTCTGTACTTCTGTCCATGACAGCCTCGTACATATCCTGAGCCGATGTTATGTCAACCACATTGACAAATCTCGGCGGTTCTATCTCCACCTTGCCTGTGACCAGGGTGACGTCCGCCCCTCTGAGCATGGCCTGTCTGGCAATGGCATATCCCATCTTGCCTGTGGAGTGATTCGTTATATATCTGACCGGGTCTATGGCCTCACGGGTAGGGCCTGCCGTAACCAGAAGTCTCACCCCGGCCATATCCTTTTCTTTCGCTATGGCCTTAAGGATATAATCCTGAAGAACCTCCGCATCAGGGAGCTTGCCCTTGCCTGTGTCTCCACATGCAAGGTATCCAGTTGCGGATTCCACTATCTCATATCCATATGACTCAAGCTTCTTTATATTGTCCTGTACTATAGGATTCTCTATCATTCCAGTATTCATGGCCGGTGCTATGATCTTAGGACATTTTGCCGGCATGATCGTTGTGCTGAGCATATCGTCTGCTATTCCCCCCGCTATCTTGCCGATTATATTGGCCGACGCAGGTGCCACCATGAACACATCCGCCCTCTTTGCCAGTGCTACGTGCTCCACGTTGAACTGGAAATTCCTGTCAAATGTATCGACCAGGCATTTGTTGCCTGTGAGCGTCTCAAATGTGATCGGATTGATAAAGTTTGTTGCGTTCTCCGTCATGATGACATGCACATCCGCATGCTTTTTCACCAGCATACTTGCCAGATTGGCTATCTTATATGCCGCAATGCTTCCTGTGACTCCGAGAACTACTGTCTTTCCTTTTAACATACTGTGTATTTTATCCTTTCTTCAAAGGCTGTATTCTATAACTCAGCTATAAAGTTGTCAATCAGTCTCGCCTTGCCGAACTTGACTGCCATTGCACAGAGTACATGTCCTTCTGCCTTCTCTATGGACTGCATGGTATCCATGTTGACCATCTCTACATAGTCGATAGTTGCAAGCGGTTCAGCAGAGATGAGCTTCTTCATCTCACCAACGATCTTCGCTGCGTCTCTCTCTCCGTCAGCTATCATGTCCTGACCAAGCTTTACGGCCTTGCTGAGAACTACTGCAGCCTTTCTCTCCTCTGGTGTGAGGTAGATGTTTCTTGAGCTCTTTGCCAGTCCGTCCGCCTCTCTTATGATCGGACAGCCGACTATCTCTATATCAAAGTTCAGATCCTTGACCATTCTCATGATGATGGCAAGCTGCTGGGCATCCTTCTGTCCAAAGTATGCTCTGTCAGGTGTAACTATATTGAAGAGCTTTCCTACAACTGTACATACACCCTTGAAATGTATTGGACGTGTAAGTCCGCAGAGTGCATTTGGAAGTCCTGTCATGTTGATGAATGACACGAAGCCGTCTGCGTACATCTCCTCAGGCTCCGGATTGAATATGATGTCTGCACCTGTGCTCTCACAGAGCTTTGCATCAGCCTCAAGATCTCTTGGATAGCTCTCAAGATCCTCGTTTGGTCCAAACTGTATAGGATTTACAAATACGCTTACAACTGTTCTGTCGTTCTGCTCCACTGACTTCTTGATAAGACTCTGATGTCCCTCGTGAAGATAACCCATTGTAGGAACAAGACCAACTGTAAGTCCCTGCTTCTTCCACTCTTTAACCTGCGCTCTTACCTCATCTATCTTCTTTAAAATTACCATGATCGTTTTCTCCTTTAGTATAACTTCTCTATTACTTCATCGTCTATCTTGTATGTGTGCTCAGGGCCCGGGAATGTTCCGGCATTTATCTCATCGATATAAGCCTTAACCGCACCTCTCATAACATCGCCCACATTTGCAAACTGCTTTACGAACTTTGGAACAAAGTCTGAATACATGCCAAACATATCCTGATTTACAAGCACCTGTCCATCGCAGTAACGGCCTGCGCCTATTCCTATGGTAGGGATGCTTACTGTCTCTGTGACTATCTTCGCAAGCTTCTCCGGTACGCACTCCATTACGAGCATGAATGCGCCTGCCTCCTCAACAGCCTTTGCATCCTCTATGAGCTTCTTGGCTGCAGCCTCTGTCTTGCCCTGCACCTTGAATCCGCCAAATGCGTTGATTGACTGTGGTGTGAGTCCAAGATGTGCACATACAGGTATGCTCGCCTTGACTATGGCGCTTATCTGCGGACACATGTCCTGACCGCCCTCAAGCTTCACCGCTCCGGCACGTCCTTCCTTCATTATCCTTCCGGCATTGACAACCGCGTCATACACGCTTGTCTGATAGGACATAAATGGCATATCTGTGATAACAAGAGCATTCTTTGCGCCCCTTGCCACCGCTGCACTGTGATGTATCATATCATCAACAGTTACAGAGATCGTGTCCTCATATCCGAGGATAGTGTTGCCCAGGGAATCTCCAACAAGAATAGTGTTGACTCCTGACTCATCCACGATCTTCGCCATGGTGTAATCATACGCTGTGATCATGGATATCTTCTTGTCTGTTCCCTTCATCTGCCTGAGTGTTGCCGTCGTGTTCTTCATAATTAAATTCTCCTATTCCGTTCAGTAGATGTATCAAACCGCTATAATCTCTGTCCGGGTGCTTTCTCTCTGCCACCGGCACAAGGCATCTGGACACCGCAGCATATGCGCTCCGTTCATCTCCGCTCAATGCATTCAGATGCTTTCTCACAGTTTCTGTATCGCATCTCTCAACAGGCCCTGTCAGGCTGTCAACCGTTCCCCTGTCAGCCGCAGCTTTCGCATTGCCGAGGAACAAAGGCACTATAGCCCTCTGTGCCTCCTCCGCCGAGAAGCCGCACTGTGTCAGAAGCTCCTGTGAAACCGCCAGCAGCCCTGTTACCAGATTGCTTGCAAACACCGCAGCGCCGTGATACTTCACCTTGTCGGTACCATCAATGCGCACACAGCTATTGCCGAGGGCTCTTATGACAGAACATACCTTATCGACATGTCTGTCATCTCCCTCAACTGTAAAAAATGAATTGTCCAGTTCTTTATAGGATTCGTACTTTGAACTTATTGCATACATAGGATGAATCGAATAACCAAAGGCTCCCGCCTCTGTTATACCTGAGAAAATATCTGATGTCATCGCCCCACTGGCGTGACAAATGATCCTGCCACGAATGTCAAGATCCTTTATACTCTTCCACACCTCTCCTATCTGTCCGTCAGGAACGGTGAGAAAAATAATTTCACTATACTCACACAGCTGCTCCAGGCTGTCGTACACACAGGTCTCGGTAAACTCTGCTGCAAGCTCCGCACTCTGTCTGCTGGCGCTAAAATATCCACCAACCTCCAGGCACAATGCTCCATCCGTTTTCTCTCTGACAAGCTCTCTCTTCTCTGCGATATACCTGCCAAATGTGAATCCGACTTTTCCAGCTCCAATAAATCCAATCCTCATACAATCACCTGCTTAAATCTGTTGTCAGTATCCGTGTATGCGCTTCCTGTGGAAGCATGATTCAGGTACAGCTTCTTTCGAATACCATCCATCCAACATACTAACATTCCACTTTTTAATTGTAAAGTTAGTACTTAAACTTTTCTATTACTTCTTCGTTAGCTTTCATGGCAGCCTTTTCCATGTCTCTACGCTCATCCTGAAGCTTTAATCTGACTGCCTCGTTGTTGACACCGATTATCTGAAGGGCAAGATATGCAGCATTCTTGCTTCCGTTTATCGCAACTGTTGCAACAGGGATTCCTGAAGGCATCTGAACGATAGAAAGAAGTGCATCCATTCCATCAAGAGTTGCGCCTGAGAGAGGTACTCCAATAACAGGGAGAACTGTCTGTGATGCCACAACTCCAGGGAGTGCTGCCGCCATTCCTGCAGCTGCGATTATGACCTCTGTTCCGTTATTGTTAGCTTCCTCGATGAATTCTGAAAGTCCTGCGTGTGCTCTGTGTGCTGAAAGGCATCTCACATCGACCTCCACACCGTAATTCTTAAGAATTGATACTGCCGGCTCAACCTTTGGCAGATCACTTGTTGATCCCATGATAATTGCTACTCTCATTTTTCATTTCCTCTTTTCTTGTTTATTTATATTGCAGCGCAGGCTTATTTTGCCTGCGCACTTTATATAATGTTAGATACTGTTGAGATACTGGTCTATCATCTCGCTGGAGGTCTGGTAATCTCCGGTTCCCACATACTCCTTAAGTGCAGTGAAGAACTCTGTGTCTATATCTCCGTAGGAGTACCTGTCAATATCACGTATAAGGTCCTCCACAGGTTCGCGGTCCCCCGCTCTCAAGAATGCCCTGAGCTCCTTGAGCTTGCTCTTGTTTATTTCATCCCGGACTTCCTTCTCAGCAGGCTCCTCCACATGATTTATCTTTGACATGTACTTGTCTATCTGCTTGAAGAAGTCGTTCATCATAGCTATAAAATCGCGGGTATTATCGCGGGCATACTGCTGGTTTCCGATATTTATCGCAGACTCCAGGTTGGCCGCCTTGCGCTCGATTCCGTAAGCCCCGATATTTGCACTGCTGCTCTTGATGTCATGGATTATATTTTTGTACTTTCTCACATCGTCGTCTATATATTTTCTGAGCTGCTGTACCTCTTCCCGGTACTCATCCCTGTAATTTCTGACAAATGTGTTAAAGGTTCTGAAGCTTCCACCCATGGCTTTGACGGAATCTTCCACGGACACAAATCTTCCAAGCAGGACTGCATCCTCCATATAGTTGATGTCATCATCGGACTGGGAAAGCTCTGTGTCTCTCTCCTTTATCTTGTCCTCCGATATATAAGTCCTCAGCATGGATTCTGCCTGATCGAGCTCTATCGGCTTAACTATGACATCGTTGAAGCCCGATGTGAGTATCTCCTCTCTGGATGTCTCGACCGTGTTGGCGGACAGCGCAATGATAGGCATCTTCTTGTACTCCTCACCGTCAAGATTTCTCATCTCCCTGACGGTATCCAGTCCATCCATGACAGGCATAACGGTGTCGATAAATACCATATCGTAATTCTCCACCATGACCTTATCAAGTGCATCAAATCCCGATGTGGCTGTGTCGCACGCCAGACCATATGTATCAAATATGGTCTTCTCCACCTGTAATGCAAGCTCTGAGTCGTCCACTATAAGTATGCGGGCATCCGGCAGCCACAGATGTGAATTGGCATTTCTTCTCGCCATCTCCTTGCGCTTTCTCTCATTGTAGTTGACATAACTATAATCAAACACTGACTGCTTGATGCTGAAGCGTATGGTCGTTCCTGCGCCATATATGCTCTCTGCGCTGATGCTTCCATCCAGCATACGCACAAGCTCCTTGGCTATGGCAAGGCCAAGACTGACTCTGAACATTCCTATATCTGATCTCTCATAGGAGTCATCCAGCTCAAACAATGTTCCAAGTCTCTCTTCCTTAACTCCAAGTCCTGTATCCGATATCTTGAAGTCCAGATATATCTCATCGTGATCCCTGTCAAATATTCGGGATATCTCAGTCTCCGGTTCCTCTATGAGCTCCGAGAATTCACTGACTGTGTAATCCTCGGCCTCCGCCTCATCTACATCCTCGTCAGCTCTTCTGGCTATACGCCAGTCAATGTCTATGCTTATATAGCCCTCTTTTGTAGTATTTGCGGACCATGCAAATATGTTCTCAAGAATCTCTCTCACCGCCGTCATATCTCCTATGAGTCCGTTCGGTATCTTGTCCTCAATGCTGACCTTGAGATCGATGAGATCACTGTTCACCATGGACTTGAATTCGTCGGAGAGCTCATCTATGAGATCCGAGGCAAAATACTGCTTGTACTCCGGCTCTATGATGTCGTCCTTGAGGTTTGAAAGCTTCGATATTCCATCGGACATATCGAGTATCTCTCTTCCCGCAGCATACATGGCACCGTACTGTGCATACTCATCACTCTGGGTATCCTGACAGTTTCTCATGGCAAGCTCTGAGATGGCGATTATGTTATTGAGTGGAGTCCTTATCTCATGATTAAGATAGTTTACATAATCATTCTTTGCCTGATTTGACTTCTCCGCCTCCTCACTCTTCTTGCTGAGCTCTTCCACCTGCTCGTTCTGTCTTCTGAGAAGCTTGAAGATACTTCTCGCAACAGCTATTCCCACTAAGATAAGAAGAACTATAAATATCACAAGGAGCATCTTTGCCAGATTCGTCTCGAAAAAACCAAGTTCCTTGTCTATGACAAATGTAAGCGGCTGTTCACACTCCACGCCGTCCGCATTTTTTGCAGTTAACATAAAACGGTAAGTACCTCCCTCAAGATTGGTGTACTCGACCTCCATCTTGTCAGTTCCCGTGAGCGTTCTCTTCTCGCTCTCAAAGCCCTCAAGGTAATACTCCACTGATATGTCAGCACGGTTTACATAACTAAGGACTGAGAACTTGATAGTTATTCTGTTGGTGTTCTTCGGCACATCTATCTGTCCGTCAAGATCTGAGAACTGATGCTCAGTTCCATCCACCTCTATGGAGGCAATACGAACCCTAGGAGCTACCTCGTTCACATACTCTGAATTGAGATTTATCCTGCACAGCCCTTCATCGCAGCACACATACACAACGCCTGTCTTTGACACATAGTTGGTTGATTTCTCTGTTATGTTGGATATTATTCCGTCGTTCTTCGTAAAGCTTATATATTCAGGTGAGGCATTGCTCAGTATATCCTTCTCATAATATCTGTATAAACCTCTGGAACCAAACATCCACAGGTATCCCTGATCGTCCATTATGAGATCGTATATACCGTTGGTGTTATCCACGGTGGTGACCTGTCTGACGGTTCCCTCCTGATAATACAGACCATTGTCCGTTCCTATCCACAAACCGCTGCTTCCGCGGACCATACTTGACACAACGCTCATCTTCTGGGTATCATCCAGCTTCATCTTGCCGACAGTATAATCCGTGTCAACTATAAACACGCCAGCGCCGTTGGAACCGGCATACAGCTCGCCGGTCTCGTCTGCGTACAGGCTGATTATGTCAGGGTTATCAAGTCCATCCAGTCTCGATATGCTCTTTACGACATCATCGCCCTCTATCACAGATATACCGTTCTCTGTTCCAACCGCCACCGTTCCCGGCTTTATCTCAGTTATACAGTTCACGGCATTGCTTATGAGTGATGACTCTCCACGGCTGTAGCTCTTGTACTGCCAGTTTCGGCTCACCTTTATTACACCATATATCTTATATGTAGCTATCCACAGATGATCGTCCGAATCCACATACAGATCTCGTATACTTATACCGCTTAGCTTTGATACGAGCTCATTTTCCGTACTCATCACAAGCTTGCCATTTGAATCTACGATATACAGACCTTCATCAGTTCCTATAAACGTGTTGCCATTGTAGCTCGTCACACAGTTCACGATGGAGCTGTCTATGCCGTACTTCATTGTGACATTCTGGAACTTGCTCCTCTCCAACTGAAGAATACCTTTTCTGTATGACGTAAACCAGTAATTGCCCTCAAAGTCTATGATCATATCGCTCATCGACTCGTTAAAGCTCAGTCCCCCGATGGCTGTCACATTACCCTTTGATGAGATATATCCAACACCGTCATCGGCAAGCGCCCAGATGTTGTCGCCATCCGAATATATCTTGTTGATTCCGTGAAGGCTGCCCGTGTTGATGATCTCATTCTTGCCGTCTGTTCCTATCTTTAGGATGCTGTATCCGGCGGATCCATAATATCTGTTGCCATTCTCGTCAACATACAGTGAGTTTATATCGTCGACCCTGTACTCTGACTTGTTGGTTATGGTGACATGTCTTTCAGGATCAACGGTTATCAAAATATCATTATTGGCTATTGCATACACATAGTCCCCATGTCCTGATATATTTCCCACGCTGAGTCCTGACACGACATCATCAGCCAGAGCTTCCGCACCGTCAGATGACAGACGAAATATTCCCGACGAGGCCGCTATCCACAGATTCTTGTTATCGTCCTCGTACATGGCGTTGATGGTTGACACACCCAGATTGTACATCTCGGAAACTCTCTGAAAGGTTCCGTTATCATACATGTAGAGTCCATAGTTGTCCGTTCCAACATACAGCTTCTCATCACTTGTGAGATAAATGCAGTTGATCGAATATTTCGTGGCATCCTCGTCACCGTCCAGTGAGAACAGTGTAAATTCACTTCCGTCATACCTGTAAAGTCCGTTGTCCGTACCTATCCATATGTATCCACTCACAGACTGGCACACACAATTTGCCTCCCCACTGTCAAACCCATCGGTATCGGAGAATGTCCTCTGGTTATAATTTGATGTAAAATCCTCATCTGCAAACACACTAAGCCGTGGCCACATCACTGTCGCCACGGCAAGTATTATCACGTATATGATAAGTTTCTTTTGATGATCTCTCATTTTTTCCTCCGAAGATATGTCCGCTCCTACGCCTCTTTGAGGAATGCAACATATCCTTTCTTGGTCTCATATATATCTGCCTTGGATGTCACTTCCCATGGTGCATGCATGTTGAGTACAGCCACGCCACAGTCTATTACCTCCATACCATACAGTGAAAGTATATATGCGATGGTTCCGCCGCCACCGACATCTACCTTGCCGAGCTCGGCTGTCTGGTATGTGATCTCCGCATCATCCATGATCTTTCTTATAGCCGCCATGTATTCTGCATTTGCGTCATTTGATCCTGACTTTCCTCTTGATCCTGTGAACTTGTTAAATACCATTCCCTCACCGAAGATAGCCGCATTCTTCTTGTCAAATGCTGACTCAAATGTAGGATCAAAGCCCGCAGATACATCCGATGACAGCATCCTTGACGATGCAAGACATCTTCTGAGTGAGATCTCTGAGAAGCCACCCATGGCGTTCATGATCTCAGCTACAGTATTCTCAAAGAAGTGTGACTGCATTCCTGTTGCTCCAACACTTCCTATCTCCTCCTTGTCAGTGAGCAGACAGCAGGTCGTCTTCTCCGGATCGTCAGCCTCAAGCATGGCGACAAGGGATGTGTATGCACACACTCTGTCGTCCTGGCCATATGCCATGATCATACTCTCGTCTATACCGCAGTTCCTTGCCTTTCCTGCAGGGACGATCTCGAGCTCTGCTGATAGGAAATCCTCCTCCTTCATATCGTACTTCTTCTCAAGGAGCGCAAGTACAGCTTCCTTTACAGCCTCCTTCTCCTTGCCCTCAAGCGGTCTGCTTGCAAACAGTATGTCAAGCTGCTCTCCCTCTATCACTGAATCCGCTCTCTTCTTGAGCTGCTCCTGAGAGAGATGTATGAGAAGATCTGTAACACAGAATACCGGATCATTCTTGTCCTCTCCTATGTTCACTGTCATAACGTCACCATTTGTCTTTGCAACAACACCGTGTATGGCAAGTGGGAGTGTTACCCACTGATACTTCTTGATTCCGCCGTAATAGTGAGTGTCGAGATATGCAAATCCGCCCTTCTCATAAAGCGGATTCTGCTTCACATCCATTCGAGGGGAATCAATGTGTGCACCGAGTATGTTCATGCCCTTCTCAAGCTTCTTCTTTCCTATATTGAACATGGCGACCGTCTTGTTCATCCACACGGCATACACTTTATCTCCAGCTGCAAGGCTCTCCTTGTTCTTAATGATCTTCTTCAGATCTCTGTAGCCGTGATCCTCTGCCTGTCTGACGATCTCTTTAACGCATTCTCTCTCTGTCTTGCCATTGTCAAGGAATTCCCTGTAGTCCTTACACAGGCTCTCCAGCTCCTTTATCTCATCCTTCTTGTATTTGTTCCACGCATTTTTCTGTGCCATTTTCATTGCCTCCTGTTAATAACTGTACACATCAGTGTCTATATTCCACGCACTCCTGCGCATAGTAATACTGCGCAGGATAACGAGTATAGCTCCCATTATTATAAAGAAAATAATATATACTGCATATGACGGGATCATTGTAAACTTGAAAACAAGATATCCTGCCACACACAAAACAATTGCTATAACAATTGCAATAGCCATATTAAAGAATGCATTCAGATTGCCTCTGAGCGCACCGTATTCATCCTCCCAGTCAAGCTTCGGATGTGTTGAATCGAGAAGCACACCTGTGTATGTGCAAATGCCCGAGCCGAGGATTCCCAGCACAACATAATACACACTGTCTATAACACTACACTCCATATATATGCAGAGGATAACCGTGGTAACCGCGATCGTCACTCCGCTGAACAGCATGCTAACCCAGACCTTTGCGCGGATCTGGAGATCATATGTCATCGGGATGTGCTTTATAAATGATATATGGCTTCCCTCTCTGGTGAACGCCGTGGATGCGATACTGTTCATCGCTGTTGCAAAGAATGCCAGGGCGATGACCGCAACCAGCATGACCATGTCAGCCAGGAAAAGCCCTCTTCCAAATGTGTCTCTGAATGCCCTGATCGAATCCGCAGTTGCAGGTATATTGAACAATGCCACAACGAGTATCGGCCATATCAGGTTGACCACAACGCAATACTTCCTGTATGCCGGAGTCCTCACCAGTGTCTTTATCTCCTTTGCCATATATGATCTGAACGGTGTCTTTATGGCAAAGTCCTGCAGCCCGACAACTTCCTTCTGGCGGCGTCCTGACCTTCCGGTGGATGACACAAGGTATACGCCCCTGAGGTACAGCAGATTTCCAAGGAAAAACAGAAGTGCCACACAGGAAGCGTTCACAAGCACAAAGAGCAACATATACACGATGTTGTTACTGCCCAATGCCTTCAGGAACAGCGGAACCGTGAAAAATATATTGTTCATTACCTTTATGAATATATTGTCACCATTTTTAAGGCTGTCTATGTAATTATTTATATTCACAGAGTCCATCTGTGCAAATGACCATATGAAAAGGCCTGCAAACACTACAACCGCAAGTCCCACCATGAAGTCCACATTTCTGAGCAGTTTGAGTCTGCTGAAAAACGCCATGACTATCAGTGCAAATATACCACAGTACACCAGCGGCAGAACCGGAAGTAAAAATACTCCAAGTAATGAGGTTATCACGGATACCGGCTTTATCTCTGCGGCTACAAAGTAACCGATAAATCCACAGAAGAGAACCATAAACTCCATGACGCTCTCGGCAAAATATGCGTGTGTAAACTTGGCGGCCACAAGCTCTGCCGGTTTCACAGGCAGCGGCAGTAAATGATCAAGATCAGATGAAAAATAAAGCAGATTGAATATGACCATTATACTGAATATAACGCCGAACACCGACATGAGCTGGATAACGAGGTTGAGTCCCTCTGTACAGCCTCCCGCCTCCATGAGTGCGGCAGTCATTATGTAAACTATAAATCCCACAACGATACAGCACGGGATCATGATACAGCACATGGCGATGATTCCCATGACCTTATATGCCTTTGCCTTGTCCCCGTGCTCCGGCATCTCCATATCATTATTCCTGCTTATCATACTGAGCAATATCCTAAAATTCTTCATGCGTCATCTCCACAAATATCTCTTCAAGAGATTTGTTCCTGTGCTGTGTCTCAAGCTCATCCAGAGTTCCCTGGTATATATCCTTTCCCTTTCTTATCATGATTATCTTGTCGCAGAGCTTCTCTGCAACCTCGAGAACATGTGTTGAAAAGAATACACAGTTTCCTGCGTCGGCATGTTCACGCATCATCTTCTTGAGCTCATATGCCGCATTCGGATCAAGTCCCGTCATAGGCTCGTCGAGTATCCATACAGGTGGATTGTGCACAAGCGCAGCTATGACCATCATCTTCTGGCGCATACCGTGGGAATAGCTGACCATCTGTCTGTTCAGGCTGTCCTCCATACCAAAGCGTTCAGCCATCTGCTCTATCCTCTGCTTTCTCTCGGTGGTCGATACTCCATATATATCAGCGATGAAATTGACATACTCAAGTCCCGTAAGTCTGAGAAATATATCAGGATTGTCGGCTATATAACCCATGGACTGCTTGGCCTCCATCGGCTTTTCTCTCATATCGAAACCATTTATCTTTACTCTGCCCTCCGTCGGCATAAGTATACCTGTCAGCATCTTGATGGTAGTTGTCTTACCCGCACCATTCTGTCCAACAAATCCTACTATCTCACCCTTGTGTATATGGAAACTGAGATCATCAACTGATACAATGTCTCCGCCATACACCTTCTTAAGATTCTCCGCTATTATCATGCGCATGTCCTTTCATCACTATATCGTTTTTGCATACCCGGTCTTATTATATCAATTCAGCGTACGGTTTACAAGTTTACCGTTGTATCAAGACAGAATGAATATATGACCTTCTCCTTAACCTTCATGCCGGTGAGCTGTTCAAGCACATCGGCGTATTTGTCGAGCTGGACATGGTATCTCTTAACCAGCTCCGACGCATCCTTCACGCTGTCTGTCTTGTAATCCAGAAGAACTATGCCACCATCCTCCTCGAAGTAGGCATCTATGATTCCCTGTACAACTATCGTCTCGTCTCCGCAGTCCTTAAGTGAGCCCATTATTTCTCCGGGCTTCATCATCATGTAGAACTGTCTCTCACGGTACAGTCTGTCCGACTTGCCCGCAGCCGCCATGCGCTGTCCTATCTCACTGTGTATCATCTTATATATCTTCTTTGGTCTTATCCGCTCTCTATACAGCTCATCAAATAACCCAAGCTCAAACACTCTGTCGACATCCTTCTCTGCATCCGCAACAGTTTTCCCTGAGAAGTCTGCAAGCTCCATGATCTTGTGATAAATGTTTCCTATCTCATTTCCATGGACTATCCTCTCCTCACTCATGAATGCTGGGATTGGGACCTCACTTCTGGCACTGTACTCCCTGCTGGTTAGGATATCCGGTGTAATGGCATCCTCACCGTGCGCCTGAAGTCTTTTTATCTCGGTTATGGACATCTTGCTCTTAAGCCCCGAATGTCTGTAGCCATACCTGAATTCCAGTCCGTTCTTCACATGGTCATAAAGTTCTTTGTCGAGCTTCGCTTCAGAGGCTTCCACTGTCATATTTTCTGCTTCATCCTGATCAGTCTCAGGAGACATAAAGCTGTCGGCCTCCACCTCGATGCTCTTCACATGATCGCACTCTCCCACATATCTGAGCGCGGTATATATCCAGGCGGCATAGCCATTTGCTTTCATGATAGATGCATAATTCATCCTGTCTCCGATTATATACATATCACAGGCTGCCTTGAATTTATCTGCATCCTTCACGCACCCGGTCATGTACAACTTTTCCTTTGCCCTGGTTAACGCCACATACAGGACTCTCATCTCCTCGGCATAGGTCTCCGCAACGATATTCTTACTCATTATCCGCTTGAAAAATGTCATTCTTCTGGCTCTTGTTCTGAGGTCGACCTGGTCGCACGCCAGATAATGATCCTGGTGGACAAGCACATTTGATCTGGTGTCCATCAGATTAAACTCCTTGCCGAGCCCAGACACAAATACAACAGGGAACTCCAGTCCCTTGCTCTTGTGCATGGTCATGACTCGGACGACGTCCTCATTCTCACTGACCACATCAGCCTCTGCAAAATCCAGATCATTTGTCTTGAGCTCATCAACATATCGGATGAAGTTGAACACGCCCTTGCTGTTCTCCTCGAAATCATCCGCCTTCTTGATGAGCATGTCGATATTCGCCTGGCGTCTTCTTCCCATCGGTCTGGCACCGACAAACCAGTAAAATCCGGTGGTGTCCAGCACGTATCTTATTATGTCGCTTATGGACATATAATTTTTATTCTTCTTGAGATAGTCAAGCATGCGGAGGAATTCCCACAGTCTGTCCACAGCGTGTTTTTTCTCGCCCACATGGGTGTCCATATAATCTATGACCTTGTCATAAAGTCTGGCGTTCCAGTCCGTGCCGTTCTTCTCGTATTTGCTGCGGTATTCACCCACTATAACCGCAAGCTCCTCCTCATCAAGGCCCACCAGTGGCGACCTTAAGACAGCAGCCAGGTCGTAATCCACGTAGCTGTTATCAACTATGGAGAGCATGCTGACCAGTGTCCGTATCTCAGCAGCATCAAAGTAGCCACTCTCACTCTCAATATACAGAGGTATGCCCTTCTCCTGAAATACCCTGTCAAATATGGTGGATGCTGTGGACACACTTCTAAGCAGTATAACGATATCCTTATATCTGACAGGTCTCCTGTCAGCACCACTTCCAACATACAGAGGTTCACTTCCGTCAACAATATCACGTATCTTACCGGCGATATAATTCGCCTCAACCTCAGGATTGCCATACTCCTCAGATACATCCGCTTCTCTCATATTGTTGTCTATGAGTATGAACTCTGATACAGGGCCATGATCCACGTCATCCGGCTCCGTCATCCCTTCTCCGTCACTTATGGCAAATCTGGAATTGAGCTTTGCGCCCTCATCGTACTCTATGTCTCCTATCTCTCGCCTCATGAGCTGGGCAAATATTGAGTTCACCGTCTTTAACACATTTATCTCACTTCGGAAGTTTCTGGTCAGCAGTATGCTGTTGCCATCTATGTCCGGGTCCGCTATGTCAGCATCACCCAGCCTGCGGTAGCTGTCATACTTCTCTATGAACAGATCCGGTCTCGCCATTCTGAATCTGTATATGCTCTGCTTAACATCGCCGACCATGAATGTGTTGTGGATATCCTCACCGTGTCCCGACACACTTGCCAGAATATATTCCTGCAGAAAGTTACTGTCCTGATACTCATCTATAAGTATCTCCCTGTACCGCCTTGAGACTTCCTTTCCAATCTCTGAAGGGACAGCCCTGTCATCCTCTATTCCATCGCAAAGTATCCTGAACGCGAACTCCTCTATGTCGTGGAACTCGAACATATTCTTGTCCATCTTGACTTTCATCAGCTCATCCATATAAAGCTCAGTGAGCTTCAAAAGTGATGATATCACTGGCTCAGTCATGGCTGCCTGCCTCAGAATGTCATCCACATCCAGGACGACCGAAACTATGTCGTCTATGATCGACTTATACACATCCCGCCTTGATTTGACAAATTCCTTCTTCTCCGGGTCAGCTCCACCGCCCGGGTTCACAAATCTGTCAAATGCATAGCATATACTCCGGCCCTGGGCATCCTTCTCCATCTTGAGTCCCTCCGGTCTCAATGACGATCTGTATATATCTCTGAGTTCAAACAGGTCAACATGCAGGTCGTCTTCCCCGCCACAGCTTCTGAGCATGTGTGTTATCAGCTCAACATCCTTATCCACACGGAGTCCGTACGCCTCAAGGCCATACGCCTCCGTTGCATATTTCTGACACTCCCTGACCATATCATCCGCAGTTCTGAGCATCATGTACACCCTGTCCGCAAATGTTCTGACCATCGGAAGCCCCATGACTTCTCTTCTCTTCTCCTCCTCAGTGGATGATGTATCCACGGCAAATTTCATGGCATCCGCCGCCTGCGCAAGCCATTTCTTCGGCTCCGGATAGCTGGATATAACCTTTATTATCCTCTCAACTATATCCGGCACGGCACTGTCGCTCTCATTCCTCGCAAATGTCCTTATAAGCCTGTCGAAACCGGGCACGACCGATTCATCCTCATAGCACATCTCCATGACCTGATCCATCACGTCGTGCTTTATGATCTTCATCTCCGTGTCGTCCGCTATGCCAAATGCACAGTCGAGCTCCACCCTCGCAAAGTATTCCTTCACTATCCTAAGGCAAAAACTGTCTATGGTGCAGATGTCAGCATGGTTGATCAATGTCATTTGCTTTATAAGATGCTCGTCATATTCGCCCTTCGCCATCATCTCATCTATCTTTTTCTGCAGTGCCTGTCCTATCTTCTCCTTCATCTGGGCCGCTGCCGCATTTGTAAATGTAACCACAAGAAGCTCATCCACAGATACCGGCTCGCTTCCATCTATTCTGTCACCACGCGAATTTCTTCCGGCCACCATCTCTATGATACGCTCCACGAGCACCGCCGTCTTACCTGACCCCGCCGCTGCAGATACAAGAAGATTGCCATGCCTTGTGTCGATGACATGCGCCTGCTGGTCTGTCCACTTAATTCCATTGTCAGTCTTCATATCTTTTCCCATGCCATCACTCCTCACTTATCTCTATATCAAACTCTGCAGCTCTCTTCGCTATCTGTTCAGCCAGTTCTCGCAGCTCCTCAAGATGCGCCCTCTCCTCCGCCAGCTTCTTTCTGGTGCTCTCGAGAGTCTCCATCATCTTCTGTGTTGCCTTATCGCCGCGGTCATCGACCTTCTTCTGTGCATCATCGTACTTTTTCTTGGCGCTGTCGCATGACTTAACAGCCTTCTCCATATCCCCCCTGACCTTCTTGTAGTCAGTCCTGATATTCTTTATATCCTCAGCTTTGCGGTTGTAATTTTCCGCCTCGCCCCTATAGATCCTGGAGTATGAATTGCCTGAATACTTGCTGTCAAATGCACATATGCCCTTAAAATCACAGTATTTGCACGCATTTACCTTGCCCTCATTGACCGGATTTATCTCGATGCTTCCCTCGGCTATACTGCCGGCAAGCCTCTCTATGTTTCTGCGGTTCGCCTCCATGAGATCTGTTATAAGAGTCTCCTCAAGGCTCTGTCCGTTCTTGAGTGTCGCTGAGCTGTTGTCCATGACCTTCAGCGCCCTGTTATCTCCATTGTACAGACCTGAATATCTGGACTCCTCAAGTATCTTCTTCTCGAAGGTGTCCACAAGCACTCCCCCGAACACCTCGTCATCGGCCGCAAATCCCATGCCATCATCGGTGTATCTGATCTTATCTCCCATTGCCGTCACGTCACATGCCGGATTGTCAAAGGTATAATACAGAAGTCCGCCCACATGTATACCACCAGGTCTTCCAAGCTGTGCCATCCTGCGCTTTTCAAGCTCGCAGGCTATGGCGCCGTATGTCACGAGCTGCATCTGGAGTCCTCCGAGCACCTTGTCTATATCCAGCTTCTTATCAGATGACTTGTAATCTATGATCTTGAAATAAGCATCCCTGTCATCCGTAAATTCATCTATTCTGTCTATAACTCCCTTAAGGCTCATCGTGAGTCCATTTGGAAGATTGAATATATATCTGTCTATGTTGTCTGCATTTTCCGATGTGTTGAACCGCCGCTCAAAATTCTCCGGATCCATCTCCCCACATCTGATAAATGTGCGGAGCGTCCTGGCTGTCCTCGACGCAACATCCGCCAGAAGCTTTTTCATGTATGCCGCTCTTGAAGAATCCTCAAAGTACAGCCCGGCTTCATCCTCCGCAGATTCATTTGCAAATTCCACCGCCTTCTGTTCCAGCTCCGCCTCGTCCAGATGTACCCAGTCGTTGTCCCTGAACATCCTGACAAATGAGAATATCTTCTCCATGGTGCTGTGAAGTATATTACCAACATTTGCAGCGCCTATCCTGTATGTCTCCCTCTCTCTGAGCGAAAGTCCGTATGTCAGGAAATACTTGAACTGGCACTCAGCATACCGCTCAAGCTTGGACACACTCTCCACCAGATTCTCTCCATATATAAGGCGTACAGTATCTGGAGACAGATTTTTTGACGAGTTAACATAATTCTGCCCGAAATTGATCGATCTGAGCTGTCTGTCATATCCCATCTTCGAAAGCAGTTTTCTGACAGCGTCCAGCGTCTCCCCGGCTTCAACGTCATCAGAATGTCTGATGATGTATCTGAGCGCTCCCGCCGCAGTCTCCGGCATCTGACCGTCCACATCATACTCCTCCGTCCGTATATCCGGGAATATATTCTTTATCCTGTCTATCAGGTATGACGGCTTCATGGACTTGAGATCCTCTCCGATCTTTCGGCACAGCACATAGATCATATCCGACGCCTTGGTGAGCGTGGTGTATATATAGAACTGTTCTATATACGCATTTGTCTTATCTGATGGAGCCAGCTCTATACCGTAGTCCTCAAGACTCTGGCGGTCTGCACCGGAGAGTATCCTGCCCTTCTTGGCCGGTTTCGGAATTATGCCTTCGTTCACTCCCGCCATGAACAGCACCTTTATATGGTTGAGCCTTGATCTCGTCATATCGCCGACCACCACGCGGTCTATAGTCGGAGGCACTATACCGATCTCCATATCCGCTATGCCTGCATCCAGGATTCCCGCATATTCTTTTACGGTAAGCTTCTCATCGCCGATTATAGCCTCCATCTTCTCAAACAGGGCAACAACCTTGTCAAATATCCTTCCGTATGCATCTCCCTCATCCCATCTCTCCTGCTCATACAGCACTTTCTTATGAGCCTCAAGCTTACCGCACACATCAAGCTGCGCAAGGAAGCTGTAAAGAGATTCCGTATATGTTCTCACTGTGTTCTTGGAGCCAGGGCTTGCCGGCTTCCACACATCGATACATTTGTCCGGGAAAAGCTCCATGATCTGGGCTCTTATAGACTCCATGTCTGCCGCATAGTCAGGATTCCTGTCATCGGTTATCTCCTTCGTCCAGCTCCTGTAACCCCTGAGATTCCTGAGAAGCACATAGTTCTCCATCCTCTCAATGTCGTCCTGATCCACACCGGTCATTCCTGACTTTAACAGTCTGAACACGCTGTCAAATGAGAAGTTGTCCGTCATCACACCGAGGAAAGCCCTTATGGTGTCTGAGCACGGATCTCCCTTAAGAGATATATTTGCATCTATGAACACAGGGATATCGTATTCCTCCATCGCCTGACGGTAATACCTTGCCACATCCTGCAGATCACCCGCAACCACGGCTATATCCTTATAACGGTATCCCTTGTCCCTGACAAGCTCTCGTATTCTTCCCGCTATATACTCAGCCTCGTCTGCCGCCCTGTCCACAGCGACCACATGTATGTCTCCGTCATCGCCCATGACTCTGCCATGGGGGTATCTGAACAGATTGGCCTCAAGTCCGGCAAGCTCCATGCTTTTCTCGAATCTGTACGGTCTGCGATCCTGACACATAACGACATTATCCAGTATGTCCACATGCTCATCGCCCGCCATTCTCACAAGCGCCTGCACGGTCTCCTTGGTGAGTCTGAACAGCTCGTACTCCTTCGGCTTTGTGAAGCCTATCTGGGACGCATCTATCGTAAATACAAATGTCATGCTCTCAACGCGTGTCATGAGCTTCCTGATAAGATCCATCTGTACCGGTGTAAATCCTGTGAATCCGTCAAGATACAGATGGCTGTGCGCCAGCATATCCGACCTGTCCACGCACTCAGCCAGCAATTCAATGAGCTGCTCCGCAACTATATAGCTGTCATCCCTGTTATACTCCTCAAATCTCTCGTATATAAGCCTGATGTCATGCATTTTTCTGTATACCAGACTGTCCTTATCCAGCTTGTCCATGACTGCGTCGATCGAATCCCTGTCAACCGCATACTGGAACAGCTCAGACATCATGGATTTCATCTCATCTATAAAACCCATCTTGTTGATATAGCTTCCATAAACAAGGAGCTCGTCCTGTGACTCTATAAGTATCTTCTTGATGAGCATGCTCTTTCCAAAGTCCTCCAGAACCCTTCCCGGATTCACTGACAGCTCATCGAATACCCGGTACGCAAGCCTGTTGAAGCCTATGGCATCTATGTTCATTGTTCCATGCCTCGGATGCATGGTCACTATATCTCTCTGCGCCTCCATGGAGAACTGCTCTGGAACCACGTACAAATAATTCAGGTCTCCGTGAGCCATCGACTCCTCTATCAGCTTCTTTATCACATATTCTGTTTTTCCTGAACCGGCGGGTCCCAGTACAAACTGTATTGCCATCTGTATTCTCCTTACACCTCAATATACTGTTATCTATGCTGTTTTTTCATCTGCTAATAATTTTCTCATAAAATCGCTCTCTTGTGAATAAAATATATAAAAAACAGGGAGAGCAAATAATGTCATCAACTAAACTTATCGTATTAAAATCAAAAGAACTCATATACACCGCCATACTGCTGGCACTTGTGATCGTATTTGTCATTATACTTATCACCATGTTCCGCGGCAAAGATTCAGATGACACCAGTGGTTCAGCCAGGAGCATCGCAACCTCAGCCCAGACTGATCCGTCTCCTAAGCTCGACGAGATACATTACACACCGGGGACATACTCATCTTCCCTTGTTCTGGGAGAAAACACTCTGTCCGTCATGGTCACTGTGGATGAGGACTACATCACAGATGTGTCATTCAAACAGGTGGATGAGACTGTGACCACCATGTACCCACTTCTTGAAACGGCACTCGAGGATATCAATACTCAGCTTCACTACATATCTTCCGTGGACGATATAACACCTTCCGGAGACAGCACATACACTACCAGACTTATCATAGATTCCATACGAAATGCCCTGAAGGATGCCGTGATCAACTAGCTGTCACGGTGCTTTCTGCCAAAACAAAAGGACATATGACCGTATATATCTTGTATTATATACGGTCATATGTCCTTTATTTATCCCACCGTTTATACGGTCGTTACTGCTTTGCAACTATGTTATCCTTATCCTTGAAAATACTGCCTCCCGGCACATATCCCCTGACTCTTGATACAGGATAGATGTTGCTGAATCTTCCTATTACGGTTCCAGGATTGAGGACGCTGTTGCAGCCAACCTCAACATTATCTCCGAGCATTGCACCAAACTTCTTAAGTCCTGTTGCAATGTCAAAGCTCTGTCCATCCACATTTCCCTTAACGTGAACCAGAGTCTTGTCAGACTTCACATTGGACGTGATGCTTCCGGCACCCATATGTGACTTGAAGCCGAGGACTGAATCTCCCACATAGTTGTAATGAGGAACCTGAACGTTGTTGAATATGATGACATTCTTGAGCTCTGTTGAATTACCTATCACACAATTCTCTCCGACCAGTACGCTTCCTCTGATGAACGCACCCGGGCGAACCTCTGTGCCTGCACCTATGATTGTCGGTCCAAGGATGGTTGCTGTTCCATACACCTTACAGCTCTTGTGGATCCACACATGCTCATCCACCTCATTGTACTCATCCTTGTCCAGGCTCTTTCCAAGTTCAAGCACGAAATCCTTAATAAGTGGAAGCGCCTCCCATGGATAGGTAAGCTTCTCAAGAAGAGGCTTTGCCATGGTCTGATCCAGGCTGTAGAGCTCCTTTATTGTTACAACTGACTGTATATCTTCCATAATAATAGTCTCCTTTTCTATCACATATAACTGATACATACTATGTTATACACCTTTGAATCAGTATGTGCAATCACTGTGTATCCGCATTCTTCTCCGCCTTTGCGCCTGTTCTGGCTGTGGCTCTTGTCTCATTCTTCTGGGCACCTCCGCCCTTGGCGTAGAACACCTTCGTTTTGTCGAATACCCCTGTTATTCCATTCTGGTTCTGTATCTGCTTCACAAGGTTTGTGTATTTGGTGACAAATGTAGTCATCTTATCCGTATATTCCTGCTTGGATATCTGACCTTCAGCGACACCCTCAAGCCCCTTTTCCCAGCTCGCCGTCAGATCCGCTCTCAGCAGACCGTTGATGGAATAATATACTATATCGTATATTATCTCCCCAAGGAATGTCGGGGTCACTATCTGTGTCTTCTTGTTCAGCGATATATATTTGTTCTTCTCCAGCTTGGTGATGATCCCGTCTCTTGTGGCACTTGTTCCGATTCCGGCACCCTTGATCTGCTCTCTGAGTGCCTCATCCTCTATGAACTGTCCTGCATTCTCCATGGTCAGGATCAGTGATCCTGAGTTGTATCTCTTAGGTGGGGATGTCTCGCCCTCCTTTATGTCGATTCCCTGGACGCTCAGCTTGTCACCTTTCTTTATTTTCGCAAGCCTTGCTATGAATTCAGGGCTGTACTTCACATCGTCCTTCTTCTTGGAAAAGCTGTTGGCCGCCACCTTAAGATAGCCATCGTTTATCAAATATTTGAAGTTGGCAAACAACTTCTCTCCGTTCTTGGAGAGTGTCATTGCAACCTTCTGGTATTCCGCAGCAGGGTAAAATATGCTGAGGAATCTCCTGCATATGATCTCATATACCTTGAGAGCTGTAGGTGCCAGACTTCTAAGTGCTCCAAAGCCCTGTCCGGTAGGTATGATGGCGTAGTGGTCGGTGATCTGCTTATCGTTCACATATTTCGTCTTTGCGATTCCCTTATATGTGCCGCTCTCCATGGCCCCCTGTGCAAATTCTGCCACAGGCTGGAAATTCTTAAGTCCCGATATGTTCCGTCCTATCTCCTTTGCCACGGCCGTTGACAGCACTCTGGCATCTGTTCTCGGATAGGTTACCAGCTTCTTCTCGTAGAGCTCCTGGACTATCTTGAGGGTATCGGACGGACTGATCTTGAAAAGTGATGAACAGTCATTCTGAAGCTCCGCCAGATTATACAGCATCGGAGGCTGTTTCTTCTCTTTCTTGCGCTCCACAGCCTGGGCCACAGCCTCGGGCTCCCCTGCCTTCAGCTCCGCCAGAAGCTGCTCCGCTGCGGGTCTCTCTTTAAATCCATTCTCCTTATACAGAAGAGGCGACTCGAAATACTTTGTGCCCTTCACTGCCTTCCATTCTGCATCAAATGTCTGTCCTTCCTCGCCCACATTTGCAACGAGTCTGTAGAACGGAGTCTTTACAAACTCCCTGATCTCACGCTCTCTCTTCACTATTATACCGAGGACACAGGTCATGACACGGCCCACAGCTATGACACATCTGTCCATGCCGAGATACCTCTGGACTACATTTGAAAACTTCAGCGACAGCGCCCTTGAAAAGTTGATACCCATAAGGTAGTCCTCCTGGGCCCTAAGGTACGCTGCGTCGCTGAGACTGTCGTACTCTGAGAGCGGCTTCGCCTCACGGATTCCCCTGAGGATCTCCTCCTCGGTCTGTGAATCGATCCACACACGGCGTTTCTCCTTGCCGGTTACGTGAGCCATGGAATCCACCAGTCTATATATATATTCTCCCTCCCGTCCTGAATCCGTTGCCACATAGATACAGCCTATGTCATCGCGGGTAAGCAATCCCGCAACGATATTGAACTGTTTCTTTGTGTCAGGAAGAACTTCATATTTGTATTCAGTTGGAATAAATGGAATAGTTGAAAGGCTCCACTTCTTAAGATTCGGATCGTAGACCTCCGGGTAGCTCATGGTGACCAGATGTCCGACACACCATGTGACAACCGCTGTATCCGACTCCAGGTAACCATTTCCCGCATTGCCCTTCACTCCCAGCACGTCGGCAAACTGCCTCGCCACGCTTGGCTTCTCTGCTATATATAAATTCTTCAAATTATGCTCCTATTCTTTCAGCATCCGCCACACACATGATCCTGTTTATGCCGTGGCCGGTGCAAAAATACATCACAACACATCTGTATATAATAGCAGAATTTGTGGAGGGGGGCAAGTGGAGACGGAGGTGCCTGCTCCTCCGCTTCGCACTTGCCCCCCTCCACACGCATTGCGCGTTATTCCAGAATTGCTTCGCACTTCTCTCGCGCTTTGCGCGTTATTCCAGTATTGCTTCGCACTTCTCTCGCGCTTTGCGCGTTATTCCAGTATTGCTCCGCACTTCGTGCTCCCGCAATTCTGCGCGGCATTCACACTCCGGCCTGTCGGCCTTCGTGTTCATGTCGCGTCATCCCGTCAAATGCGCTACATGCCGCGAGCAAGCTCTCGCATGTGCGCGCTTGACGGGATTTTAACGTGCAAAAAGCACCCCGCCTGCGATACCGCAGACAGGATGCCTCTAAGCTATTTTATATAGAATTTAGTAGGATTAGCAAACTCAATCTATGTTTTACTGCTCGAATAACAGCTGCTCGTATGTTGGGAATGGCCAAGCTGTCTTTGGAAGTTCCTTCTCAAGTTCATCAGCAGGCTTTCTCACTGTGTCAAATGCTGCAAATACTGTGTTGTGGAAATACTTAGCCCAGGCCTCTGTATCTCCCTCGTAATCTGATGCCTTTGCAACCAGCTCCTCAAGGGCTACTGTAGCGCTCTTGAGCTCTGTGAGCTTCTCTGAGATGGTGTTCAGAAGTGATACCTGAACTGTAGGATCAATTCCGAGAGCCTTGATCTCAGCTGCACCCTTTGCAAGTTCTGCCTGATATTCCATAACTGCAGGAATGATCTCCTCATTAGACATCTCTATCATAGTGAGTGCCTCGATGTTGATCTTCTTTGCATAGTTCTCAAGCATTACATCAGCTCTCGCCTCAAGCTCTGCCTTATCCATAACTCCAAGGTTCTCGAAAATCTTAACGCTCTTATCTGCTGCAAGATAAGGAACAGCATCAACCATACACTTGATATTTGGAAGACCACGCTTTGCTGCCTCCTCAACCCACTCATCTGAGTAACCGTTGCCATTGAAGATGATTCTCTGATGCGCTGTGAGTTCTCTTCTGATGAGTGCCTTGCAGGCTGTCTCGAAATCGTCAGCGCCCTCAAGTTCATCTGTCATCTTCTTGATCTGATCTGCAACTATTGTATTAAGTACCATCATTGGGAATGCGATGGACTGTGTTGAACCAACCATTCTGAACTCGAACTTGTTACCTGTGAATGCAAATGGTGATGTTCTGTTTCTATCTGTGGCATCCATTGTAAATGTAGGAAGTGTTGATGCACCTGATACATATGTCTTGCCCTTTGGGGACTCTGTAGCCTCACCCTTCTCGATGATCTGCTCAACGATCGACTGGAGCTGCTCTCCAAGGAATGCTGAGATGATTGCTGGAGGTGCCTCGTTAGCTCCAAGTCTGTGATCATTTCCTGCTGATGAAGCAGAAAGTCTCAGAAGCTCAGCATTGTTATCTACTGCTGCCAGAACTGCTGCCAGGAAGAACTGGAACTGGAGATTTGTCTCAGGATGCTTGCCTGGATCGATGAGGTTCTCGCCCTCGTCTGTTGAGATCGACCAGTTGTTGTGCTTACCTGAACCATTTACGCCGGCAAATGGCTTCTCATGGAGTACGCACTCAAGGTCATGCTTTGCAGCGATCTTCTTCATGGTTGCCATAACCAGATGGTTCTGATCTGTGGCGATGTTGGTTGTTGAGAAGATTGGTGCAAGCTCATGCTGTGCAGGTGCAACCTCATTGTGCTGTGTCTTTGCAAGGATGCCGTATTTCCACAGCTCCTCGTTCAGCTCTGTCATGTATGATGCAATCTTATCCTTGATTGCTGCGAAATACTGATCATCAAGCTCCTGTCCCTTTGGAGGCATTGCTCCGAAAAGTGTACGTCCACAGAGCTTAAGATCTGTTCTCTTTGCAAATTTCTTCTTATCTATCAGGAAGTACTCCTGCTCAGGACCAACTGATGAAGTAACCTTCTTGGCTGTTGTGTTGCCGAACATTGTAAGAGCCTTAAGGGCTTCCTTGCTGATGGCATCCATTGAACGGAGAAGAGGTGTCTTGTAGTCAAGTGACTCTCCTGTATATGATGTGAATGCTGCCGGGATACAGAGGATACATGTTCCCTCATCCGTTGTCTTTACAAATGCTGGTGATGTACAATCCCATGCTGTATATCCTCTTGCAGCACATGTCTCACGAAGACCGCCTGAAGGGAATGATGAAGCATCCGGCTCTGACTTGATGAGCTCCTTGCCTGTGAACTGAAGGATAACGCCGCCATCACCGACTGTGCTTACGAATGAGTCGTGCTTCTCTGCTGTTGTCTCTGTAAGTGGCTGGAACCAATGTGTATAATGTGTTGCGCCAAGCTCCATTGCCCATTCCTTCATGGCTGCTGCAACTGAATCTGCGATTGATGTATCGAGAGGCTCGCCCTTGTCAATAGTCGCCTTGAGTGACTTGTAAACTGCCTTTGGAAGTCTCTCTCTCATGACCTGATCTGAGAATACGTGTGAGCCAAATACGGCTGAAATTTTGTTCATCATAATTACTACTCCTTTTCCTGATTAAAATGAATCCTTAACGTATCCTCAAAAAAAGAGAAAGGTGTCCTCCTTCTTGAGAACACCTTTGTCCATTTCGTATCATCTAATTGTTGAATATAAAATACTCCATATTCTTTCAAAAATCAACCCCTAATTTTAAAAAATTTATCAAACATATATTGCACTGTTCTCATCCACACAGTAGCACGCCAGCTTTCCGCCCCTGTTTCTCTCTCCATTTCCGCAGTCGAGATCCATATAGTAAGGTGTCACGTAAACGTTGTAGGAATGATCTTCATTGAGTCTGTTCGTCGTCACATGTCCGCAGAACACGTACCTGTCAAATGCTTTTTTATCTGAAAAAGGAACATTGTGGATATCAGGTGAGATGAGAAATCTGTATTCATCTCTTCTCACGGCATTCGTTATAGATTCAGCGATATTGATCGTTCTATCAGCATTTCTGATGTATGAACCACAATGAATGCCCGGATGGGTGGCAACACAAACTCCGTACTTTGGCGAATGTATCTCTGTGTAATGTGGCAGATGTGCCAGAAACCCATGCAGTTTCATCTGATCATCCACATTGAGCCTCCTGATATCTCTGACTGTTCCACCACCGCCAAATATGATCCACTGTCTCTCTGACATGCTTCCCTCTATGTACATCTGGGCAAACAGTTCATGATTACCCTTTATGAGCTGCATCGAACCATCCACAAGATAGTCCGACATAAACTCAAGAAGAGAAATTCCCTCATCGTTCCAGTCGAATATGTCTCCCATGACTATCATGTGGTCCACGGCTGGATCAAAGCTTATCTTTTTCAACATTTTTCTGAATGACATGACATCTCCGTGGATGTCGGATATGAGATATAACATGTATTCTTCCTTTGACAATCGTTCTATCAGTACAGCCTCTTAACAAGCTCCTCATATATCTCCTCCGCCACAGCCAGCTTGTACGCAAGCCTTGTCGGCTGAGGTGGAAGCTCCACATAATATGCTTCCACATCGCCATCTATGTCTATGGCAAAGTATACCTGCCCCGGAACTGAAGCGTTCGGATTCGCCGGATCAACATTGCCCATTGTTCCAGTCACGCCGATCCCTATATTCGCATTATATGCCTTCCTACACGCCTTCGCCATGGCACCTGCAGTTTCCTTTGAGTATACTGTATACTCATCTATGATCTCCGCCGGAACTCCCTGCATGATCTTTGCCTCATTGCAATAGGTGATAAATGCACCTTTCAGCACTGCAGAGGAACCTTCCGTGTCGGTGATGAGGGATGCAATCTGCCCTGAGGTGGCAGATTCCATGGTGGTGATTGTTAGGTTGCGTGAGATAAGGATTTTAGTCAATTTATGATAGTTGTCTCTTATATTATTCTCGTTATATTGTTCCATATATGCATATATCTCCCATTTTCGATACTTCTTTATTTTTTATTTATCATAAGAGTAATAATTTTTCAATCGTGCGTCAAGCTGAATACTCAATATTGCAAATAAAAATAGTTAACCATACTAAATTATATTTACTTCGGTGAACTATATTTATTATAGCTTATATATTATCGTTGCCAGTTCTAAATACAAACATTCTAAGGCACAATATCATAACTGGAATTACCACATCTGTAAGAAGCAACAACGTCTCTGCCGGCTTGATAATACCAAGTTCCGCCAATACTGTGTATATGAGCATAAATGCACTGATCATATATATTCCTAACACAAATGTACCGCGCCTAGCAGACACCTTAATAAGCTTTGCTGCAGCTCCGATAACTGCAAATGACAAAATTGCAAATAATACAAACCACAATATACACACGGGGATTCCCGCCTGTTTTTCAATTATTGTAATATTGTATCTTGCTTCGAAAAATTTGTCCGGTACACTCCCAGGCTGAGACATATCACTTACAAGTGCCGCACCTGACATCTTATGCTTACTGGTAAATATATCCTCACATCCAGCAAACATCATTATTGCTCCACATAGTAATGATGCAATACACATCGCAATATTCAACCTATACTGCACCGCCATATATATAATAAACATAACAGTTTCAGCACATATAATTGCAAATGTAAGATCATCTTTACCTGTCACAAGCTTTACGCTTGTCACATTTGCCAATTCAATCAGGAACCATATCAGCATTCCAGCCCGGTTGTTCTTTATCAGATCTACGCTCTTTATCATCACTACAAATGCAAGTATCGTTATAACCAGCGCATATATCCTGTCACTTCCAGATCTAAATAATCCCCAGTGACCACCATCATCAAATCCACTGTCCGTACATAGGGAAAACACTGTTCCCGCCCAGCAAACCAACGCATACAAAAACACAAGTAAGAATACAGTCGTTCCATCCTTGTACTTCTTTTTTTCTGTCAAAAGAGAACCGCAGTAACATATCACGCAATATGTCTTGTCGCATATTTTTTCAAGAGGCAATACAAAAAGTATCACACCAACAAGAATACATATTAGAATATGTTTTACTTGATCCACTGTCCCTACTCCACCTATGTATCCGGCAAAGAATGCGTTTTCTGTTCTTGCCATTATGACCCACATTGCCGCATAACAGACGGCTGATATTATGAATGCGGAGATTGCTGGACTGGTAATTTGTTTTTTTGTTTGTCTATCATTCATATTATTTTCCCCTATAAAGCTATTCATACCGCAGGTATCCATAAGATAATACTTGCTTTGAATTCTACCCAATTTATTGATTAAAAAGAACACTTAATATATTCAATGCCAGGAGCCATAACATGTGTATAATTTTGTTTTTTGAATTAATTAAAACTATTTGTAAAACTGTAAGAATACATGTTATTTGTAACAAACTGTCTCCTGAAGGATTTACATAATTATAATAAGAAGGCTATACTTTACTAATTGCAGAACTAACATAACTTCTCATTCTAATTTGTATTATTGTAGAACTATATGTCCCCGAATTACATTTACTCATATTTACAAAATTATATTGAATCTTCCAATAAATAATGAAGCTAATTGCCCAATACAATACCACTCTACAAGAGCATGAGAAATTCACTCTTCCCTTTGCCAGGATTATTTGTTCCCTAATTGCTTGAAATTACAACCGAGTAACTCTGTATTGTGGTAAACCTCCTACTTCAACAGGCGGCATATCGAGCATTAATTGTATATTTTTATTTGTATGTTCTCGTGTAAGTACTCTTGCAAGTGGATTAACCAGATGGTTTTCAACAACATTCCCTATTCCTCGGCCTCCATTATCCAGATTACCAAGTGCCATAGTCAAAAGATAATTTGAATAATTTGAACTTATATACAACTGTATATTCATATCCTGTTTTAGTCTATCAATAAATGATGTTATCTTCGCGCTCAGAATGTCCATCGCTGTCTGCTCATTTATATAATTAAACACTACAAAATTGTCACCTATTCTATTTAAAATCTCCGGCCTATTTATTTGAAATTTAAAATAGTCCTGTATTGCCGAAAGAATCCTTCCCCTCATTTCTTCATACGGCATATTTCTATTTACATTTTCCGCAAGATTTCCATTATGATCTTTGCTATTAATTCCTAGATTGCTGGTAAATATAATCAACGTCTCTGAAAAATATACTGTTTCTCCTGCAGAATCTGTAAGTCTGCCATCCTCCAATATCTGTAGAAATTTATCCAAAATAGACGGGTGTGCCTTCTCTATTTCATCAAATAAAACTACACTAAACGGCTTTTCCTTTATCGCATTAGTCAGTTGTCCCCCCGCACTATACCCAACGTATCCAGGAGGAGCTCCAAGCAATTTCTGATCAGAGTGTGATTGCCCATATTCACTCATATCAAATCTTGTCATAAATGCTTCATCACCAAACACAAATTCCGCAATAGCTTTTGCAAGCTCCGTCTTTCCTGTTCCTGTTGGTCCCGCAAAAAAAAGTACCCCCTTCGGTTTTGCATGATTTCCCTGCAAAGATGACAATCCCAGTGAAGCACGACTTATTATATCCGCAACTTTTGTAATAGCCTGTTCTTGGCCTTTCACACGATTTTTTAACGCACTCTCTATATTTTGTATTTTATGTATATCTATCTTATCCCAATAACTCTCTGTTTGTCCGTATCTAAATAAATATATAGCATCATGAATCCTTTTTATATCAATATTCTGCTGGCGACATAGCGTTATAACACCATCAAGTTCTACTAGAGACATACCATCCGTAAGCAGTGCAAACTGATCTATATATTCATCCCTCTCTCTATCTGTCAATAGACCTGTTCCAGGTATTACATTCATCTTAGATGTTATTATATACTTTCTGATCTCTTTCTCCGGTCTTGAAATGGTCATTGTCTTTACATATGGATTATTTAGATAAAACCATGCTGGAATATCATTTATTTTATCTGTAAACATAAATACCAGATTTGTCAGTGGTTTACCTGTTCTTCCACTCATTCCAAGTGTTGGACTCATTGATGCCAACATCAATTTTGAATAGTAGGTAGCCTCATCCTCACTAAGACTATCCGGAATCAATGCCAAAGTATTTGCCATAGTTATAATAACTGCTATTGATTGACCTGTTGTTTTTAGTCCTGCCCTTACTGCCTCAAGTGCATCGCCTACTGATATCTCTTTATCTGGATTTATATTGGCTATCCCATAGAATACTTTAAGTATTTTATCATCAAAAAAGTTATAAAATCCATCTACTGTGTTGTAGAATACTATAACATCATATCCTTCTTCTTTAAGATACATATACATAAACATATCTAAACTGACCGGCTGGCAATAATCATCCTCTTCATAAATCCATGTCTGTTTATCATGTATATCCCCTTCAATTATAAACGTTGTATACACATCTCTGTATACTTGCAAATCCCTCTGCCATTTTTCCAACAACTTCATATATTACCGTTTTTATCTCCCTACTAAAATAAGTTCTTCATTATATAGCGTGATATGATCTCCGACCTTCACTAATACGCGATTTCCTTTAATCAATTCTTCTCCATTGACACGAGTTCCGAAGGAACTTATATCCTCAATAAACACTCCCAATCGCTTATTTATCATCACTTTCAGATGTTGTTTGCTTACTGCATTATTATAAGCAAGCTGTTCTGCCCCTAACCCGGTTCTACCCACAATGCCTCCATCTGCAGGTATTTCTATCCGATATCTTCCATCTGCCGCCACAAGATAATAACTTGATGTTGAACATGTACTCATATTTACATGCTGCTGTGAATCACACGGAGGAACTGTCGAACTTAATGGAGCAATTGTCCCCACGTTGATTTCTTTATTGTTATCAACTTTCTGTGATATTGGAGGTTCCCCACGATATGTTATATAGTTCTGGGTCATCCGTCCACAATATGGACATGGATCCGGACACATATATGGCTTATCAAACTGCAATATATTCTGACACTCACATATCTTATAATAATTCATACCCCATATCACTCTCCACTAATATATTCAGCTTTCTCTGCTGTACGACGCCTAGTTTTCTCTTTCCTGTTTTCCGATCTTGTTATATCACTTTCCTTGACTACATCTTCATAGGATGGAATAATTTGTTGAAGTTTGTTCAGTATTATTCCCCGTTCACGTGCTTTTTCTATAATTTGAGCCTGCAACTCACAAGTTTTCTTTATATCCCTCTCTACAGCATTTCTTGTATACCCACTTTTTGCAACCGTCTCCAGCATTATTCCCTGCCCGTCAGCAGATACAAAAATATCACACGCGCTATCATCGTTTGTATATACATTACCTTCCATTCCATCAAGAATGCTTGCATCGTCAAATGCCAGCCCTAATTCTTCCATAATCTCTTTTATGCTTTTCTGAATATAGCTTTTTTCTTTTCTCTTCAATGCCATATTTTGCAGGTTATTTATTTCCGCAAGTAACATATTATCTTGTATATTCTGTTCTGGTATCCCCAGCCATTTGCAAAGAGCACAATATCTAACTCTATTTTCCCTATTTGTCTCAATTTCCGTACTTCTCACACTCAGATACAACTCTATCCTATCTTTTATTGCCAGCAATTTTTGCTCTATATCATAGTCATCATCTCTTAGATATTCGTTTATAGCACAAATAAGACGTTTTCTATCTGCAACATCTACTGATGTTTTTATTCTTCTTTCAGATATCTTCGCAATTTCTTCTTTGAATCTCTGTTCAAATTTATGCTCTCCTCGGTCCTCAAGTATTGAAGAAAAATCAAGAGCCTCCAGATCACTTCCTGCCGAGAATGCGGTATGATCAACCGTTCCCAACTGTTCAGCACCTGATACACTATTATCTATGTATTCATGATATTCTATCAATTGTTCCGTCTTATAAATCTGCTCCTGACGCTCCCCAATTTTTGCCAATTCATCATCCAGTTCTTTTTTTAATATATCTTGACGTGCTCTCTCCACTGCCGCAGCATCATAGTATCCACTACTCATAATTCACCTTCTTTTTTTATACTTTTCATCACATTGACCCTGTTGCCATAGCCAACTGCATATAACCATGCGGACACTGATTCGCTATCCAACAACCTATCTATTTCTTCTATTGATATATCTGACAAATAATCAATAAAATCGTTTATTGAGGTTATGATCTTATCATCTATTGTAAGTCTCTTGTTCTGTACTATTGCATAGCACAATGCTTTTATGCCCATAAGATCTCTACCGCCCGAGTACTTAATTATCTGATCAATCTTGTCAACTATACGCACCTCTGCATTTCTCCGTCTGAGATAATACACAAACATACCTGATGTTATAAAATTTATAGCTTCTTTATCTGAGTTACTCTCAACAACATTAAGCAACTCCTCTACACCACTGTAAAATTCATCTTTAAAATATATCTCCTCTGTATTCTCCAGCATATAGAGTAATCTGAATACAGCTTCATCATCATCGTATACCTTTGCAAGATTATTTACACTATCTGCAAGTTCTGCATCAAATTGTCCTACAAAGTCTGTAGTTTCGCGCCTCCTTACTATAGTCCTTGCCTGATTCCAATTCTGTCTTATAGCCTCAGCCAACTGATGTAGCGTAGAGACAACCTGAACACGATCATCAAACCTTCCATACACCATTGTCTGAAGTTGTTGTTCTCTTTTTCTTCGTGTTCTTGGAGTTCTTATACGTCTGTTCACGAATTCTCCATCACACCATCTTCGTACTTCTTTATACCCCCATCGTTCATCCTCATTTTTGTTAATTAATCCATTTATAAGAGTCTGCAATCTTATGTCTATGTCTGTGGGTACTCTAAGTCCCCTATTCCACGCCATTGCAATCTCTCCAATCGACATATTTGCCAAAAGTGAATGCCCTGTTGCAAGCCTTGTAAGTACAAGTCCAAATGACCCATAGTCAAATGCCGGTGACAACGCTGCTGTATCGTATAATGTAGCAACTGGTGGAGAATACTCAGGAGTTCCCCTTGCCACATCTATGATTTTTCCGTCACTATTTACAAATTCACATAATCCAAAATCTCCAATAATAACGCTCTTATCATCATTTGCACAAAATATATTTCCAGGTTTTATATCACAGTGTATTATTCCGTTTTTATGCAGTTCATGAAGGCCTTCATTTATTGATGGCACCACAACCTTTGATATATATGATGCATTACATTTTCTTTTATCTTCAAGTGTACCTAAAGCATAGTATTCATATACCTCAAAATACTTATTGTCAAAAAAGCCATTGTCAATTATCCTTGCTAGATTAGGATGATTTTCTGTATTAAAGAAACCCAATATTTTATCAGATGGATGCCATCCATTATTATATATCTTTAACACATATTCTTTTCCCATTTTCTTGACATAATATATCTGAGCCTGCATACCATTTGTATCAAGAATACGGTTTACTATATAACTTCCACCTACATTTGTACCAGGTGTATACACACTGTCAAAATTCCCCTTCATACCTATCTGCTCCGTGGCTGTGGGTAATCTTGTCTCCCCCGAATCACTCATCAGATCCGCTACACATGGGAGTCTGGTTTCACCTGCATTTTCCACAAACTGCTGCGTATTTCTTCTGTTTTGTTCTGGTATAAATGTATCACTGGCGTTAATCATCTTTTTCCTCCCGGAACTCCAATTTCTAACATACTATCTCCATATATTACAGACTGGATAGAACGTTTTTGCCTACGCAGTATATCAATGTCGTACTCAGGTTTTAAACATATATACCGTTGATTTGTAGATCCACGTATTTCCATTCCATCATCAAATGCCTTTATGTATGGTCCATCCACCAGAACTGATATATTTTCAAAAATACTTTTTATTCTTATATCATGCATTCCTAGCAATTCTTCATACGTATATCCTGTATATATAATTATATCTCTGGATATATTAGAAATTGATTCAACAAGTTCCTTCAAAGCATCTAACTGATAAAATGGCTCGCCCCCCGAAATCGTAAACCCATCAACAGTAATTATCTTTTCCTGTATAAACCTGATAATAACTGCCACATCAACAGCTCGACCATATTCCAACTGTTGCAACTCCTCACTAACACACCCCTCACATCTTCTTGGGCACCCTGTCACCCATATTCCACATCTTTTCCCAGGTCCCAAAGTTGTTACAGGATAATATAACCTGGCTATATGAATTTCCATAATATTACCTTCTAATTCCTAAATGATAACGACACACCTGATCATTTCCTAGTAATTTTTCTCCACAAATAATACATTTGTGATTCTGTATATTACTATTTATATAATAACCAGCATCCCATTGATTCATCACACTGGTCAATTCTTCTGGCTCAACAATGCACGCAGAACCTGATGCCAATCTATTTAGCATTTCCGGTAAAAATGGAACTCTTTTTAAAAACATACTTCCACCCGGATGAGCCATCCTAAATCCCACCCCTGTTTGTAATAGTCTTAAACTCTCCAACGGCTTCGTAGATATAACATTTCCAATTCCCAGATATATGGGAATCCCTAAATCTGTATCACCCGCTCTTCTTGGACTTCCATAAAGAAATGGCGATATTTCAATATATTCCTCGGCCAGTATCCATTTGTTTAACTCATCCGTAGTTATATACCTGAGTACATATTCATATGGAGAAAACACAAAATTATTACTAGCAGGTCTCCGATATATCATCCATGGAGGGGTATTGTATTTCAGTTCTAGCAAAGTTGGTATATATGCCGTATTTACACTGGATAGCTTTTCTGTAAAGTTATAATTTTCTGACCAGGATAAGCTCTCCAATCCACCATATCCATTTTCTACAGCTATTATATATGTACATGCTGCAGCAACACTTACAAGGAACTGATTATACGCATCCAAATTAACCTTGGGGACAACATGAATTTCCTCCGTGAAAGCTCCCGGATAATCCATGAGCTGTTCATTATGTCTTATCTCACTGCTTATTAATTCGTTCAGCTGTTGTGTCTCTCTAAGTATCTGTATAATATTTTCCGGTTCCTCTGTCATCTTATGTATCAAATCATTTCCATGTTCCTGAATGCTGGTTCCTGCACTCCCCACAAAACTATATGAATCCAGAATACTACACAATTGCTGATACTCATCACTTTCTTGCAAAGCTCTGTCATATAATTCCGCTAATTTTTCCTGTTTGCCAGATGAACCATCTTTCAACATATTGATCAAATACAATACTCTTCTTGTATCCATATATAAACACCTACGTTGTTGCTTTTATTATTGAATCAAGGCTTTGATACAAACTCTGATCTGCGTTTCCTCTGGAAACATTCATTGCAAGTTGTAATACTAATGCCATGGTTCTATAAATTATATTGTTTCCATCTTCTTTCAACGCCTCTATGACACGGGGAACTGCCGATGACCAATCCTCTGATGTTATAGTATTGCCAATCCTATCTATTGCTTCATTGTATTTCCCATCCAGACCATTTATTTCCTCCTGTGGCACCTCAGTAATCATAGGTGTTCCCACATGTTCTGAATGCTCATTCAGCATCCTACTCCTTTTCATGGCTATATTTCTGACACTTTCATCGTCTGAATACCTAATAATCTCACGATAGCATTCATTTAGGAAATATTTTTTTTGTGCCAACGTAATATCATCTGCATTATGACAACATCCCAGTACAAAATTCATACCATTTTCCATATAACTCTCCATAACTTTATAAATTTTGTTATATACCATTCATTCGCCTCTCAACATCGTCCATCAATGCCATTCTTTTATGCGCATTAAAGTCTTTGAAGTCCTGCCCCCAAAAAATATCAAAGCATAGTATTCCACCAGCACAAAGTATTGACAAAAAATAATGTTCTGAATACCAAAATCCCATCGCAAATATCATCAAAATAGTTGTAATCACAAGCTTAATATTTCTTATCAACCGCTTTTGCTCATCAAAAGCCTCATCAATACGAATAACAGCCTTCCGTTCTGCATTTATATTGTCCATAGCTGCAAGACCTATAGCATCTATTTGGTTAACCAATTCTCTTCTTTGTTGCTCAAGACTTTGTATTTTCTGTGCGTATTCACTCATATTTTAACACCCCCATATGCTTCTATGGTCTCTATGTACACATCTGCAAAATCACCCAGCCATACCTTAGCTGGTACTGTATAAGGTCTGAAATGCTTATTCTTTATATCATTAACTATATTCATATACACCACTGTGGCCTCATTAACACTCGCAACATCTTCTTCCGAAACCAAATTATACATATCTTCTTCTGGAAGTCCAAAAGCAATTCTGAGATTAAAGAATCCATCAACTCTATCACCAACGTTTCTGCGTATCGCTGTAAGATTCTCTCCCCACACAATTGAGTTCACACCTACTTCAGGACCATATTTAAATATGTCATTAATTTTATCCACAGTTGAAATTGTCTGCATCTCATCATCATACATTCTGCTTCTCGTAAGACTCTTTACTCTGTTTATACCAAACAGCATTACGAATATTCGCTCTTCATCAAATGCACCACTCTGTTTTCTAGCCTTAACATTTCTGTATAAAGTATCGATCAATTTTTCAAATTGATTTACCTTTACAACGGTTACCTGATCAGGTAATATCTCCTGAAGATAATCAAAATCACATGTGTCATTCTGAAGATTCAGCCCCGACATATCCGACATATCTGCGATATATAACAATGTATTTGATGCATCATTATCCGTAAACAACTCATCATACAATAGACTCATCGCTGAGAATTCAAATATGCTCAATGCTTTCTTCTCATCTTTTCCAACAATAAGCAGATTATTTCCCCTGGCCTTATCAAGATTTACTGTAAAGTCTATATTTTTTCCAAATCCCTGTCCCAGTTGAAGTCCATATGCCGTATCTGAATTTCCTATCTTCGTAAAATCTTCATGATAACCATATCTAATAAGTTGGTTAAATTTATTGTTGATATTATCCTCTGCATTCGTTAGCATTACCCTTGTATTACAGTCTTTATATTTCTCCGCTATAACACTATCTGTATAATAATTATTCATTATCTGAAGCAGATTCAGCCTTTCTTCTTTGTCCAGATAAGCAATTTGGAAGAATGTATTTGCCGATTCAACGCCACCTGATCTGTTGTATATCGCACTTCCTGTCGGCTGTTTTTGAAGTGTTTTAACACCCGCATTATCTGAACTAAGTATTGATGACACACCCTCTTCGGCCCCTTTTATAGCTATTCTGACCGCCATCTGACTGAAGTATGTTTGTAATCCCTGACAATGCGCAAAATCCTGACATGCAAGTATAAGATGAATTCCAAGGGCTCGTCCCTGGGTTACAAGTTTCCCAATTGCTGACAGACAATCCTTTGTAATGGAATCCTCGTTTCCTCTGGATCTGAAAAGTTCCTGTACCTCATCAAAAATCAGCATGATCTTAGGGACTTTTTTCACTCCACTTATATTATTATAATCATTTATATCCTCTACCTCTTCCCTTGAAAAAATATCTGCTCTTACCTCTAGTTCATTGCATAGCTCATTCAATATGCTGAGTCCAAACTCTCTCTCACTGTCAATTGCAACAACCCTCAATGACGGCAGCCTGTATCTCGTATATGGTTTAAATGCTACGCCTTCCTTAAAATCAACTAGGTACATTTGAACATCCTCTGGAGAATACTGTAAAAGAGTGCTCATTATCAATGTGTGCATCAACGTCGTTTTTCCAGAACCTGTCAGGCCAGCTATGAGTACATGATGCTCTGTACTTCCACCCCCACGTCCCAGTACCATACTGACTACAGTATCAGCTCCCATAATTCCTATAGGCACTGATATTTCATGAGCATTTCCCGTAAACCAATTGTTACTATCCTCTACATCATATCCCATCATGTCTTCAAAGCGTTCTACTTTTGTAGTACCATGTTCTATGTTTTTCTTTATTATATCTATGATCTGGTCATTATTCGAAACAATATCACTCATTGGATCTAATTTAATATACACCCCGGTATTTTCAAATCTCAGTTTTTCATGCTCCGCATGGGTTACTACAAGATTTGATGCTATTTCCTGATACAGAGACTCATTTCTTTCCCTGAACTTGACAAGTTCCTTATTGTTTGCCCATATCAGAACACAAACTCCAAGTAATGCCGCGTTTCTTACAATTGCCTGAAGATCCTTCAGTGCGTTATTTGTAAATCCCACTGGGAAATCAGTGATTGCCAATATCTTAACAGGCTCTTTCTGGAATCGGCTTATTCTGTTCCCATTGTAAGATTGAGTTAAAGTCTCCATCCTCAATCGCAATGTCGCAATTGCCTGTTCAATATCTGACTCCTTACTCCAGATTTTTGTATCTATTACTCGTTCATGAGATATACCTGCCAATTTCGATATTCCATGAAAACTTGTTCCCATTTCCAATGGATCAATCATTGTCGCTTCCAAAAAGCCTGCAGGGAAATACATAAACATCTTTAAAAGTAAAGGCTGTATCTTATCTCTCATCAGCATTCTGTCCTGTTCATCATATGAAACAAATAACGATATACCATCTATCAATCTCTGACAATATGGCAACTCAATAGTAAATATATTGCCATCTTTCTTTATGATATCCTGTGTCTGTTGCTCAACAATATGTGCAATACTTAAATGATCTTTATCCACAGAAGTATCTATATCTATGCACACGCTTCCGAGATTTATATATTCCGGTAAGCATTTGGGAGATTCATAATTATTTTCGTTTAACCTTGATGAGCCTACCATCCTGCTATAACTTTCTATATCTGACTTTGAAAATCCTCTCGCTATATCCTCACTACACTGAGTTTTTAGTGTACTTACAAAATTCTCAAATTTACGATCCATATCAACACTGTTTCTATCATATTCATGTTTAGCATCACTCATTTTTTCATTAAACTTCTCAGTTATAATTATGTTATCAATACGCGCTAGCTCTATAAGAAGTTGCAACTGTTTCTGCAAAGTTCCCTTCGCTGCAGCTCCTGCCGCATAGACCTCGTGTTGTTTTTCAACTGCCACTTTTCTTGCTTTATCAAAAGACAACGCAGTTGGAATTGCATCCACAAAGGACTGCCCAATAGCTTCGATGTTTTCTATACTAAGCATTTTAATCTTATTTCCATTTATTCGAGCATCACTACTATTGTTGCTTGCTAGAATAATTTTCTCATATTCTTCATTTATATTTTTTTTCTGGCTCTCATATCCTCTTCTCAATCGTTCCTTACACGCACTGACATGATCTCTTTCCTTATACATCTCCGACAAATAGGTGTTTACAAATTTTTCCAGACTATATACAGCCTTTGTCGCAGCTTGGTGACCAATCTCCATCTCATGCCAGTGGTCCCACGAGTCTCCGTTATGAATCACATTTTTTCGCTCACTGTCAAATAACTTCTCCGCCACATCAGAATCAACTTCACTCATGTCATTCTTTATCACGGCTTCAGAATCAACTTCTATATCCCCCTCATCATACGAACTGTAATCAGCAACATATCTTCTAACACGTTCTTCTTTTTTTTCTTGATTATCCTGCACAACATGTGCATCACTGTTTTCTTCTTTATTACTTTGCGTTTCCTCCCTAACTATTTGATAATCCATGATTTCGGGTTCTTTATTTCTGTTGTCAGTGGTCACGACCTCTATTTTCTTATTCATGCACAAGTGAGGATAACCCTGTGAATCATAGTACACAACCTTCACCTCAATGTCACTTCCCGGATTTACTGTATTGGGTATAGTATCCCCCTTTAAATCCAATATCCCCCATGTTTTATTAGTAAACTGAACCAGCATTGAATTCTTTGTATATTCTCTAACCACTGTACACGAATAGACTGTATCATCCTGTACCTGCCTAATATCAGTCTGTTTCTGTCCATCTATTCTAATATTGGTCGAACCACACATTGAACAATACTGTCCATCCCCTTCTCCATTATAACCACATACATTACAGGTATATTTCATTTATTTGTACCTCCTTTATAACTCGTTTGAATCCAGCATGTCGTAAACAGTTTGAAAGTATTTTTTTAATCCTCCATCATATCTATTACCGCATGCATCCCTCAAGTTATACACCTCGCTCTTCACTACATCTATATATCTTCCCTCTGCTATCATATTTTCTGTTTCCACTTTATACTTATCCATTTTTTCTTTAGAAAAAACATAGTTTCCAGCGTGATGTTGTCTACCTCTATAACTATCCGTTTTTGCATGATCTTCTTTTGTTATTGTCACCACTGGCAATTTATATTTGCTTTTTTTCTGTACTGATTGTGCAGGTATATGATGTTTCTCATATCCCTTGTAACTTTTAAGTTCGTCATATATGCCTCCATCTTGCACAAAATTCAAATCACCATTCGTCAATTGCAAGCTTTCTGCAAATGTTACCAATTCATACATATTTCGCAATGCCTCTCCTCGCATTTTATCACCAGCCTTTACAGCTCTACTATATGCTTTTGTAAGATATTCACGTGATATTTTCTGTCCATTCTTTTGTCTGATAAAACTGGTTCGCCAGCCCCCCACATTTTTATTTGATCCACCTGATACACCGCTTCCCGATGAATAAGAAAGACCTAAATTATTATGATATCCCCCATCTGCCCCATTCAAAGTTCCATCCGGGATATCTTCTGAACTTCCGCCGGAACCAAGAGACTGTTCTAGCATAGCTTTCGCCCGCTGTGCCTCTACAACTCTTGATGCCATTCCCTCATATGTTTGAGAAGCATTTTGGGAAAATGCCATTTCCGACAATCTCTGCAGCTGTGCTAGATTTCTTTTTTCAGTATCAGCGTATGATTCAAGTTTTCTTATGTGAGAATTCTTCTGGCTGTTTACTCTATCTAAATCTTCCTTAGCTCTATTCAACTCTCTCCTAGATGCTTCCAAATATCCTCTTGCTTGTGCAACTGCCATCTGTGCATTCTGTACATTTCCCTTCGGTTTTCCCTCAGAATCATTTTCACTGGCAGCACTGAGCTGCGCCTGTGCATTTGAAAGGGCCACCTGCGCAACGGCAACTTGACTTTGGCACTGTTCTACCTCTTTCTCCACTTCATTACCAAGTTCTATAAGTGACTCAGTTTTTTCTGTCATCTCTCTAAATTTCATTATCCAAATAGGCCCTCTAATCTAGAACCAAGATTTTCCACTATCCCACGGAGATTTTCCGTGGTCTCCTTAGTATCGTCTGATATTTCCTGATATTCAGCATTACTCTGCTCAAGACTCGACCTGCCAGATTCAGCACTTTCTTGTCCGATTTCACTTATTCCCTCTGCATTCTCAAGAGCAGATATTCCTTCGGATACATTCTCCATTTCAGTTCCAATTTCACTCCGTATTCCTTCCCCAGTCTGCTCTATATCTGTTGTGAGCGACTCTATTTCAGAATCAAACGCTGCATCAAAGCTTCCCTGATACCCCGACTTAGTATCGGATATATGCTCCATATCTTCATCATCTTGAAGATTTATTCCCTCAAGGATAGAGGAAATCTCCTCTGCATCCTCTGTCATCTCACTTCCAAGTTCCTTAGTCTGTTCTGAATTCTCCTGAACTTCTCTAAGGCCCTCATATTGCCTGTTTTTAAATCCTCCCATGATAATATCCTCCTACATCTCTCTTGCCAGCTGAATTATTAGCTGCTCATTTTTTTCTATATATTTATCTAATTGTTTCAACCTGGACTCATATATCCTTAACGCCTCATCCAGAAGCATATATACGCCTTTCCCCACAGTCTGCTGATAATACAACATCAATCTATATAGTCTGCCTACCATAGTTCTTTCTATCAAACGTATCTTTGCTGTATACTTTTCTGAAATTCCGCCTCTTCTCCATCGTCCATCCAAAAGTCTGTCCAAAGTCCTTATATACTCCCCATATGTCCTTATAATATCCTCAAGCATTCTTGAATTTTTTTGACTTTCATTATTCAGTCGTTCAAAATTCTTCTTTGTACTTATAATTTCAGTGTACATATCCGCCCATACTGTCTCGTTGGTCTCATTCCGTTGCTGGAGTAATAATTCTCTTTGCTCACTCTCTTGAATCTTTTTTTGAGCACTCCACATTGCATCCAACCATTTCTTTATTGTATCCATCCGCTTTTCCTGAGTTCTGTGAAGCATTATATATTTTGCTCCATATATTGAAATACTTTTTTCAAATGTCTTAACATATGTATCTCTGTCTTGTAGCATCGACATTAAAGCACTGTCTGTCTTTGGATCAAGCCATTCTTCCTTCTCCGCCTTATCCTTGATCTCACCACCATACTCACTAACTATGATTTTAAACGGTCTCATAAGGCCTTCATAAAATATAAGTGCCCGTCCCGGCTCAAATGTTGCCATCTGTTCAAGCTGAACACCTCTAGCTGACATTGTGCCTCCAAGGAGCTGTCTGTCATCCTGTGATGTTATTCTCAAAGCAAGCTTCAACCCCGTATTCTTTATAACTTCATCCGCCATCTTTGTTGGTAACTGATCCGCAATAAATATTCCTTCCTTCAATGCTCTTACTTCCGCCAACATCTTTGCTATAAATGCTGTTGCAGAGACTTTTGCATCCGCATCCTGTCCCCCCGCGTTCTCTGATTCTGGACCTATAAGATTATGTGCCTCTTCTATAAATATCACATGACGGCACTTATATCGCACATCATCAGGATTTTCATACACAGGATGCGGATCCACTTTCAACGATTCCCTTATCAATGCGCAAAGCATAAGATTCATAAAATTAGCAGTTCCTTCTCCCATAGATTCAAGTTCAATGCACACAGGTTTCTCAAGCCACTCTTCAGGCGAAAATGTTGACTCTGTTACATCAAACACATCTCCCATTTCTCTTTGTAGAAGGCTTCCAATTCTAACATTCAATGCTGATTTCAGATTTCCCTTAACCTCATCTCCATAATCCATTGTTTCCACAAGTTCTTCTAATTTTTTATACAATTGAGACATTGAAGGGAATCTTCGTTTATTTCCATCCTTATCCTTTTCATTTCCTGTATATACATCATCATGATTCCACCCCATTTCTTTATATACAGCTTCTATCCCCGTATCTAAAATAAATGGCATGGGATTATCCAATGTAAATGCCCCTTCAAACACACCTTTCAGCGTTTGTATGTGTTCCGAAATAATGCAGCCTTTTGGCATATCAAACGGATTTATATGTAACGGAAAGCTCATATCTGCATTCGGCGAAAACAGATATACATCTTTCATTGCCGGATCATTTAACAATGCTCTATACTCTTTTTTTGCAGGTTCCAATACAAGAAATGGTATACGGTGTTTTTTCCAGAGAGACGATACAATATGGTACATCGTATTTGTTTTTCCCGATCCTGGGACTCCAGATATAAATGCATGCTTAGGAAGCATCTTGATTGGAATATTCACTGCATACCCTTTCTCATCCTTTCCTAAATACAGACTTTGATCTGCCTTCTCCGAAACTGGAGATGTTTCTTTGGGCATCTGAATGTCCTCACCGTCATACAGAGCCGGGAATCTAAAGAACGGGGCAATCTCTTCCAATGTAAAAAATACAGGAAGAAAATTAAGATTAAGATTACTCTTATCTTCTCTGCATACCACCAAACCGTTTCCGGCTGTTTTCACCACCATCCTATCTTGTAAATTTTCGAGTTCAACATTTTTATCTCCTATAAAACTTAAGGCTGTAAAATTCCCATGAAAAGTTGTTATACTATACTTTCCCTTCAATAAGGCCTCTGCACCAGCACTATCTAGTACCGTTGAAGATGTCTCACTATTGGCTGAGAACACCATAATATTTGCGATGAAATGAGGTGATGATTCATAACTTTCCAGCATATCTTCATATCTTTTAAGAACATCTTTGCCATTGTAATCACGATTATCCCTAAAGCCGACATTTTGCCTGTCTCTGAGTACTGAAATAGGCTTTGCCAGCATTCTACGAAGACTCTCTGCCCGCTCAACAGGATACAGATCTACTCTATACAGACAGCTTTCATCTATCGATTCCATCATCTTTGTCATGTTATAGAGACGTCCATTATCATTCATTTCCCATTCTCTTATCATATAATATTCCTGTCCGTCATTGTTGTTGCCGCTTAGGACTGTTTCTGTCTTAGACAAAAAACTACATGAGTTAAAATTTCTCAGGCTCATCTGCCTATCTATATATATTTTCTCAATAACCTCAGCATATGCATCTGATAATATTTCATAATTGTAAAAATCCGCTAAAGGGGAGGCTTGTATAATCTGCGTCACATTGCTAAGTGCTGAGTTTTTTCCCCTGACCATAAGTAATAATTCAATACGATTTCCAGGCCGATCACTACCAACATCTCCTGAACCGAAATACATATAGAACAGATGGAATGACACATTTGATATCACACCTTTTCTGTTAAGCTGTCGAAGAAAAGCTATGTGTTTCTCAAGAACACCACTTACCCCTGCTTCTTCTAAAGACGAATATCTTGACAGTGTCAAATCTGGAAGCTTTGATACTCTAAACCAAATCTCTTCTCGATGTTCGTCCTCCACATCATATAGATCATGTCGGCTATCAAATACATCTATCATTTTATAATTTTGACTATTGTAAATAATGTACAATAATCTTCCCCTTCACAGTTTTTCTTCAATAAATTATAGCATTTTATAATATTTTAATTTCTTATTCATGTCTATATTTCAAAATAGCATGTTTAATAATTATGAACCGATTATTTATCTTTTATATAAGCTTATTTTTTAAGTGCCTACCTATATCATTCAAGAGTTACATTCTCCCCTATCACCTCCTAATCTTTATATATTCACCATCATAAAGTCTTGATTATTATAATTACTGATATACTCAACTATAAAGCAGAAGTAATAAATATAAAAAAATAAATTTTCATCTAGTCTTAGCCTGCAGACAAATGCCTGTCATCCACATAGCTTTGTTTTATGGGGAATTTTTTATTTTTTAGTTTTTAGATATTCAAACTCTATAAAAGCATACATATTCGGAATTTTATTCTGTCTGCAAGTTCCATTACTGCTCACATTTAGCCTATTTCTTTAAACTTATGTACATATAAACTAAAACGCATCCTTTCTCTTCATTTGCACTTTGCCATGTTCTTTTCTGTCTGCTTTTATCTATTTTTTGAGCATCTCTTCACAAAACATTTTTTCTGACAAACGATTCACTTCTGATTTTATTATCGTCTCCCTTACATGTACAAACCGCCTGCGTCTGGTCAGCATGTTTTAATCTGTACCATTTTTCAAGAATATTCCGAAATATTTTTTTAACAGCTCAATATCTTTGAATAGTCTGGTATAAGTCATTCCAAATGTGAAAATGAGGAATATAGCCGCAAAGCCAAATCTAAAGGACAACAACATACCATGTTTACTTCAACATCCTTAAAAGTCTGACACTTAATTTTTATGCCATATCAATATTAGATGAATGGAATTTTATAGGATCAATACTTAAGCATCCTGTTTCATTGGAATATTCATTAGATACAAGGATATAAATGAACGCCTTGCCAATTGCTTTATCTATAATTCTAAACATATGATTCTGTGGGACTAGATTATCTATAAAAATAATATGTATTTGTTTCCTTACTTTTTAGTCATCATTTAAGAATCATCACCTGTTTTTGATAGTTTTATTGTATCAAAAATGACAAAATCGCATAAATGTCTGATTTAAGCTAAAAAATAAAGTCCACGACACATGCCGTAAACTTTGTCTACAGTCTAATAGGAGCCGTCAACGACAGCTCCTATTTCTGCTACACATATCAAAACATATTATTTAAGTTTCTCTTTACCTACCAAGTATCTGCTTAGCATTGCAGCATCTCGATTATTAACTTTTCCATCGCCATTTACATCAACTGCCATAAGTGCTGTTGCATCTGCATTTTCCTTGCCTACAAGACTTCTTATAACACCTGATACATCCTTGTTATCTATAATACCATCTCCGTTATAATCTCCCGTTTGTACAACCGTTACTTCATCAATAGTTCCACCATCGGTTGATAACATAAGAATTCTACTTCCTGTACCTAGCAAATCATTATCCTGCAATTCTTCTTGATCTACACTTATAAACTTCAGATTTCCCGCATCAATCTGCTTCTTGACCTCCGCCACGCTGTTCTTGCCTATCTCTATGTCTCTAAGATATCCATCCACAAGTTTATATGATGAATTACTATACAAACATATTGAAGTTTCCGGGTTACCTGTTATCTTTATCTTACAACTTGCTTTTTCTCCAGAAGAAACAACCATCGCCTCTACAGTTATTTCACCTTTCATCAACGCACTGAGATTTCCCAATGAATCTATTGTTGCATATCTACTATCAGATACACTCCACTTTATCATTTCATCATTTGTCGTTTTCCCTGATTCTTCATATGTCACCTTAGGTTTTAACGCCAATATTGAGCCTTCCATGACTGAATAATTTTTACGAGGGAATTTTATGACTGCATATTGTGAACTTTCTATATATGTAGCTTTTACCGTCATATCACTCGTTACATAATTCACATTTTTCCCACTTTCATCAGTGATCCATCCTGCAAATCTATATCCTATTTTTTCAGGAATATCTTCTAAATATACTGGATTTCCATATCTAATTTTATTTGTAGCAATTTCTGTTCCATCATCATTTAAATATTGAATCGTATATTTTCTATCCACGTACTTAGCATATAATATTGTACTTTCTTCTATAGATTGTGATATATCATCCATTTTATTTGACATATTGATATCTGTATATATTCCATCTAATTCCACAGTTTCATATACTGTTGTAGTTATATCATATGCATTAAACATATCACCATCTTGAACAAATGTCTTTATTACCGGAATTGATACACCTTCATATTCCAAAACCGGAATAATGCTTACAACGTGTGTTGAAACGTTACCCGTTTTATTTATTACATACCATTCTGACACAACTTCACTATCATTCATTCCCATCTTACATGCATAGAATGTCAGTACCGTCTTATCCGATATCGTTATCGGTGAACTGTATATCTTTACGCTATCCTTATTCTCCACATCCATTGGATCACTGCCGTCTGTTGTGTAGTATATGATCGCATCCTCGGTATCTGTCTTTAACTCTACCTTCTGGTCACTGTCATATTCTCCTGTTGCAACAGTTGCATATGGATTAATAACATATCCATCAAATGTATATACCGCTCCTACCACAAGATTTGCTGTGATCGAACTGAGATCTATGTCCTCTCCCCAGCTAACAAACGTCATGTTGTCTGTGTGCTCTGGTATCGCCTTGTTATCCCCTGTAAAGTCTTCATATGTGAGTGTATCTTCTGTATCATCCTTCACATCATCCTTACGCGGTGCTACTGCCGGTGCCATTGCCGCATCTCCGTATTTTACTTCCTGATCGTCTATGACATTTCCGTCTCCATCAACAAACTTTACATCAAATATAGGTACTTCATACACTGCCTCGCAGAGCATGTTCTTGTCTACCTTCACGCCCTTGTTTGATACTTCTTCATCTTCTTTTGTACTCAGGCTTCTTATGATGTTCTTCTCATCACCATTTATCTTCCATCCCTTGAATACAAGACCTTCCACTGCTTCTGGATCATCCGGCAGTGACAGATAGTCACCATACTCTGCACTGTCACTTTCTATATTCCTGTTATCCCAGTCCACATATGTTATGTTGTACTTTTCCTTTACATACCGGGCCGTGATCGTCATATCTGAATGAATGTTTGTTGCTCCAAGATCCCATCCTATGAATCTGTATCCGGTCTTCTCCGGAGCCTCCGGTACTACCGCACTGTGTCCCTCTGTTATCTTCTGTACTGTCTCTCCTTCAACCTCGATCGCTTTTCCATCTGCATCAACAAATGTCACGTTGTATTCAGGCTTTGGAGCCTCTATTGTTGCTACCTTTACATAATTACTTGTTCCCTTGACACCAAGTACTACCGTATAATCTCCTGTTCCTTCATATGAAAGGCTTTCTCTTGGTATAAATGAGAGATCTACAGTTCCATCAGAGCCTATGGTCGTATCTCCTACATACTCTACATTGTCCTCTGATATCTGACTCACCTTGTTCTTGAACACTATTGCAACTGCGGCCTTGCCTGCAAGCCCCATAGCCTCCTCCGGGAGTCTGCACTCAGGTGTCAGTGTATCTCCGCTCACATCTGCCTCTGGAAGCTCAAGTTTGTATCTGTACTGGGTCTTTGTATCCACAAGTACTTTTGTGCTGCCGGGATTTACTGATGTGTCTCCTGCAACGGAATCCTCCTGCCACTCAGACCAGTTGCTGTCTTCCTGATAGAAATAGTATGTATACTTTGTATCTGCTACCTTTGTTTCATAATAGTAATCATAGTCACTGTTAAACTGTGCTTCCACACATGTTCCAAGCTTGCCCCTTGTTGCACTTCCTACCTGTCCGTCTACAGTAAGCCCGTTATCCCTCTGGAAGTTCATTGTTACAGCCCTCGTATTATATCCGAACGCTCCGTCTATATCTGTATAATATCCAAGTCTGCACAGACATGTCTGTATCCATCTGACCTGACTCTTATAACTGTCTCCGCCATATGTGTTGATATTTATCAGCTGGCTTGGATAAGTATAGTTTGATGGTACATACTGCACTCTGGATTTTGCTACCGCCCATGTCCTGTATGCATTGTCATGTCCCGGCGCATTTCCTGTTGCTCCCTGTCCAAACCACTGTGAATCTCCCGCACCATGATATGTGGTATTGGATGTCTGATTATATTTTGTCCATCCATCCTTTGTACTGCTGTCCGATGTAGTATAATTTACCTTCTTGTATCTGTACAGTGTTCTCGTCTGGCTTACCCTGTCTGCATCATCTGCAGTTCCGTCTGTCCAGTCTCCGTATCCTGATGCCTGGACCTTTATGTCCTTTATCTCTGCAAGTGGTACTGCCGACTCATAATCATCAAGTACTACTACCCTTACCATATCTGCAGCTTTATCACACACTACATACATGTCGTCTATAGCCGTACTTCCATCAACTCCATTCTTTGCAGCCGGTATCTTAACGGTTCTTGTCTCGCCCTGTGCTACCATCTTGCCCGAGTTTGTTACCATATATGTCATGACCCTGGCTTTTCTGTTTGTCTCCGAATGGTTTGTTATAGTAAAATTCAGGTTATATGTACCTTCTTCCGTATTTGCTATACAGGATTCTTCATCCGCCGATACAACAAGCGGCAGTTCTTCGTCTGCCCATTTATATACAGGATATATGGTCATATCAGATGTTATATAATCAAAGTTTTCGCTCCAACCTTCAAACTCATATCCGTCCGGGATACTGAGTGCACTCTCATCAGGTGCTGATGCCGCACCTTCATACTCGATCCTCTGGGTATCTCCGATCTTTGTACCGTTTGTCTCCTTGAATGTAACATTATATACGTTCTTGCTGTATACAGCCTGTATATCCGCATCGCTTGTCACGTTCTGGTATGTTCCATCCCATCCCTTAAACGTATATCCCGTTCTCTGTGGATTTTCAGGTGCATTTGCACTTGCACCATATTTTAATTTCTGCTCACTGAGCACGCTTCCATCATAATCAAGGAATCTCACCGTTTTTTCTTTATATACATGCACCCTGCATATGGCTGTCTTTCCGTTTGCCGTTGATGCTGTTATGTCCGCATCTCCCTCGCTCTTACCGGTTATGACTCCATTATCAACTGAAGCAACCGAATTATTTGAGCTTGTCCATCTGACCGATTTATCTGTTGTATTTGATGGCTCGATCGATGCTGACAGCTGCGCATTATATCCGATAGTTACATTTAAACCTGATGAGCTAATGGATATGGATGTCGCATTGACCACCTTGGTTGCGTTCCATGCCTCTATCATCTTGTTTCTTGTCTGTGGTCCTACTATTCCATCTGCTGCAAGTCCATACTTTCTCTGGAAAGACTTAACCGCATTTACCGTATCAGACCCATACTGACCATCTATCCCTATGTTTGTTCCTGCAAGTCTGTTGCACATGGACTGTACCCATGACACACTGTCTCCACGGGAACCTCTGTATAAATTTGATGTTGGTACAGAATGAGCGTCTGGATTAGCGGAATTATTAACTTGTACATCGTTAAATCTTTCCCCTGTTCCCGCATAATCTACAACACCATACCCTAACACATTAGCCTGATTTAAATCATAATGTCGCTTAGCCACTTTATCACTAGAATTTCCTTCAATAGTGTATACTACACCTCCACTCGTATACTCAACAATTCCAACATGATCAGCAGAATTATTATAATTATTATCGAAGAAAATGACATCACCACTAACTGGTGTATAGTTTCCTCTGGATTTATATCTTCCCATATTTTCAAATTTTTCTGCTAAATAGTCCGCTCTAGCATATCCCCTTGGGAATATTGAATTAGGAACCCCCGCACTCTGCATACACCACCATACAAAATACGCACACCACGCCGAGGATTCTCCATCATTATCACCATTACGAACCCATGTATTTCCCCAATTAATCAAATCTCTATGATATTTTGTGTAATTATATGTACCTGAATTTGCAGTAAAACTATCTAAATCTTTATTAGATGCTTTTTCATGATATCCCTCTTGAGATACTGCTATCTTTACAACTTCTGCACCAGTAGCAGCTTTTACTTCTATGGGTGGATTTACTCCTATTAATGAAACTGTCATTATTGCTGACAATACTAAGCAAGAACCCTTTTTCATTACTCTCTTGTACTTTTTCATCATAACCTCCATCTATTGTAAAACAACAGTACTGACACTTATCATGTCAGTACTGTTGTCCTAATAAATAGTACAAACCATCTACACTATTTAACTTTTATTTTCTTAGACACACTATAATTTCCATAATATCTCTGCTTTCCAATCGTTTTATAGCTTCTTATTCTTATATAGTACGTTTTACCTGTTTTCAACTTTGCTATCGACTTACTATATGTTTTGTATGTCCTTATTCCGTATGTTTTTAAATTCTTTGAAAATTTACTATTAGTAGATATTTGTATCTCGTAACCACTTACTTTTGTATCCTTTACCCACTTAACATTTACAGTTGATTTTTTCAACGACTTTACATATGTTACTTTCTGTGTGCTAGGTCTTACTATTACTGTTACATTCTTTGTTGCCGCTTTATATGCTGAATTTTCTGCAGCCGTGATAGTTATTGTAACTTTTCCTATACCTTTAGCTGTTATCTTACCTGTTGTGTTGTTAATCACAGCAATTTTAGGATTTGATGACTTAAAAGTAATTTTTCCCTTACCACTTGAAACAGCCTTTATCGTAAGTGTTTTATTATATATAACTGTATAGCTGTTAGCATTTGTTGAAATACTCTGATCCTTTTTTACTATCGTCCTATTATTTGCAGTTATAGTAAATATACAAGTAGCTACTCCCGAATAGTAATTCTCCGTTTCACTCACTGTTGCCTTTACAATATATGTTCCAGCTGTACTTGGAATCTTATTTGAATACTTATCACTTCCTACTACTGCATATGTATAACTTACAGCACCATTACCCTGATTACATGTTAATATCGGTGTAGGCACTTTATCACCTACTCTCCAACCAGGCATAACAAGTGTGAGCTCATTTAGTGGACTCTTTTTCACTGGTGAAGGTTCTGTTTTTTTATCTGTGATTTTAAATATGCATGTTGCTATCCCCCCATAATATTCCTCTGTCTCTTCTACTGTTGCTTTAATTACATATGTTCCGACTTCATTTGGGATTGTATCTGTATAATCCGAGCTGCCAACTAATGCATATGTATATCTAACTTCACCATTTCCTTTATTTCCAGTAAGTTCAGGAGTAGAAGCATCTTCATCTATACTCCAGCTATCCATTTTTAACACAAGATTATCTAATGACTTTTTCTCAACCGGTTTTGGATCACTTGACTTATCTGTAATTGTAAATACACATGTTGCTATCCCTGATTTATAATTTTCAGTTTCTTCAACCTGAGCTTTTATAACATAAGTTCCTGCCTTTGTAGGAATAGTATCAGTATAATCCACACTTCCCATCAACGCATATGTGTATATTACATTTCCATTTCCTTCATTTCCTGTAAGACTAGGCTTTGACGGTTCTTCGCTAACATCCCAATTATCCATCTTTAACACAAGATTATCTAAAGGCTTTTTTTCTATTACTTCCTGCTTCTGTTCAATGCTAATTGTAGCTGTAGATTCCACACATAATATTGTGTTGTAGTTCTCTCTGTAAGTATTCTTTCTTACATTCGATACTGTAATATTTGTATTTTCGACCTCTGTATCTTCTTTGCACTGAAATTTAATGGTACAAAGCTGTCCATCTTCCGTTATCTCACTGCTTCCAGACCAAATAATATCAAAGCTTCCCTTTTCTGCAGTCGCTACGCTATCATCAAAAAATCCATCTGTTATTAAGTTTCCCTTATCCACCGATAAAGGAAGTAAAACATCTGAATCATAATCCACTTTGAGATCAAAGCCCATGAGTCCACAATTACCTGTTATTTTTATAGGAAGAGAAAAGTAACCTCCTGGCTCAACAACTAAATCACTGATTTCAATACTTGGTTTCTCATGTACTACAACGTCATAACTTGTTATAACAGTTGTGCTATTTTCTTCATAACTTATTTCTACGCTTTGTTTTCCTGCTTTTGATAAATCACATTTTGCCTGATATCCACTAGATATCACAGAACTGCTATCATCATCATAAATTACCCTTACAGACAATCCCTTGGTATTTACACTATCACCTACGCAATAATCAACAGTTTTCGCATTTGTGACAACCTCTATCTTTGTTGGTTTTTTTACAGCTGCATATGTAAATATACTATTATTTAAAACCATGACTAATAAAATGATACATGTTATCACCAGTCTGATTTTGTGTGTTCTCATCTATCTGCGCCTCCTTTTTATAACCACTACAGCACCAAAAATAACTATAATTGCTACTGCCTCAATCCATATAAATATCCCCTTGCTACTACTTTTCTTACTCTTTGACTTAACTGACAAATCCGCTGCTTTTATATCGTCATCAGTAATAACTATAGAATCTGCCAACTTCGCAATATCTATATCTGCCAGTTTTTTTTCATCCACGCCTTCAATGTCTATCAAATCATCATTCACCGAATTCCAGAATTCATACCTTTTCTCCTCATCAAGCTCTTGAACATCCTTGATATTATATTCCTTCATTCGCCGTGCTACTGCTCTTTTAAATGCGTCCTCACCTATATCATCAAGCTCAGCCACTGAACCAGCAGCTTTTTTTGCATTATTTATAAATGTTTGTTCCCCATCATCTGATATGACATTTTTAGGGACTGTTCCATCTTCATACTTTTTATATGCAGCTTCCTCTACTGACGAATCTTCATTCTCAAACGACTCTGTAGATTCTAATGTTGGACTCTCTGTTCCGACTTGATCATCTGTTGCTTGTGTCTGCTCCGTTGTACCTTCTGTAACAGTCGTGGTTGTACTTATATCACCTTCGCCGTTTTCACCAACATTGTAGCTTACACTGTAACAATCAAGAACTACATCGTTCCATTCAGAATTAAACGTATCTTCCTGGGAATATGATATATTTAAGTTCAATACATTGCATTCAGCATCAACAACTGTAGCATTGACATACATTATTGATCCATCACCCTGTACATTATCGGTAGAGTTCCACCACACGCTTACATATCCATCATTACCTGATGTACTTATATTTGTATTAAAATTACCTGCTGATGTTATCTTGCCATTGGAAATAGTATTTATTTTCACACTTTCTGGATCATAATTTATATCTATCCTAAATCCCATTATTCCTGGATTATTCACAATATAAATGGGCACAATGTACGATTGTCCATCCAGTTGTTCAATAGATTCATATGCAGTCGACACTTTTACAGAATCGACTGCATATGCTATATACTTGTTTCCATACACAAGAAGCGCTAACACACATATTACTATATATGTTACAGTCTTCTTCATTATTTTATGTCCTCTTTTCCAACAAGATATCTGCTAAGCATTGCCGCATCACGATTGTTTACATTTCCATCGCCATTAAGATCTACAGCCATAAGAGTGGTTGTATCTGCAGTTTCCTTGCCAACAAGACATCTGATAACTCCTGATACATCCTTATTGTCTATAACTCCATCTCCATTGTAATCTCCAAGCTGTACTATAACCACTTCATCTAATGTTCCACCATTATCTGAAATCATCTGGATTTTACTTCCAGTTCCAAGGATGTCATCGTCACTTAATTCTTCCTGATCTTTATTGATGAACTTAAGATTATCTGCATTTATCTGCTTCTTAACCTCTGCCACACTGTTCTTGCCTATCTCTATACCTCTGAGATATCCATCTGCAAGTTTATATGTGGAATTACTGAGCAAGCAAATAGATGTATCAGGATTACCAGTTATCTTTATCTTACAACTAGCTTTTTCTCCAGAAGAAACAACCATCGCCTCCACTGTTATCTCACCCTTCATCAAACCCATAATGTTACCAAACGAATCTATGGTTGCATATCTTTCATCCGATACGCTCCACTTAATTTCTTCATCATTAGCAGATTCACCTGTTGCCTCATATGTAACCTTTGGGGGTAATTCAAATGATGTTCCTTCCATGATTGAGTAACTCTTACGAGGGAATTTTATGACTGCATACTGTGAGCTTTCTATATATGTTGCTTTTACAGTCATATCACTTGTGACACAATTAACATCCTTTCCTTCTTCCTCAGTTATCCAACCAGAGAATTTGTAACCATCCTTTTCTGGTGCTGCTGATGAGTCTATTGGGTTTCCATATACAACCTTTCCTGTTGATATCTCACTTCCATCCTCATCAAGGTATGTTATAGTAAATTTTTTACCTACATATTTCGCATATAAGGTCATACTTTCTGTAATTGTCTCTGATCCTTCCTGCCACTTATCTGTCATATCTGAATCATAATATATTCCTTCAAGTTCAATATCTTCAAAATCATTATCTTTTGTCACCATATCATATAAATCAAGTAACACTCCATCCTTAACAAATTCTTTATGTGTCTTTATTTCTGTCATATTAAATTCATTTACTGGAATAACCTGTACAACATGAGTTGGAACATTACCTGTTTTGTTTATTGAATACCATTCTGACACAACTTCACTATCATTCATTCCCATCTTACATGCATAGAATGTCAGTACCGTCTTATCCGATATCGTTATCGGTGAACTGTATATCTTTACGCTATCCTTATTCTCCACATCCATTGGATCACTGCCGTCTGTTGTGTAGTATATGATCGCATCCTCGGTATCTGTCTTTAACTCTACCTTCTGGTCACTGTCATATTCTCCTGTTGCAACAGTTGCATATGGATTAATAACATATCCATCAAATGTATATACCGCTCCTACCACAAGATTTGCTGTGATCGAACTGAGATCTATGTCCTCTCCCCAGCTAACAAACGTCATGTTGTCTGTGTGCTCTGGTATCGCCTTGTTATCCCCTGTAAAGTCTTCATATGTGAGTGTATCTTCTGTATCATCCTTCACATCATCCTTACGCGGTGCTACTGCCGGTGCCATTGCCGCATCTCCGTATTTTACTTCCTGATCGTCTATGACATTTCCGTCTCCATCAACAAACTTTACATCAAATATAGGTACTTCATACACTGCCTCGCAGAGCATGTTCTTGTCTACCTTCACGCCCTTGTTTGATACTTCTTCATCTTCTTTTGTACTCAGGCTTCTTATGATGTTCTTCTCATCACCATTTATCTTCCATCCCTTGAATACAAGACCTTCCACTGCTTCTGGATCATCCGGCAGTGACAGATAGTCACCATACTCTGCACTGTCACTTTCTATATTCCTGTTATCCCAGTCCACATATGTTATGTTGTACTTTTCCTTTACATACCGGGCCGTGATCGTCATATCTGAATGAATGTTTGTTGCTCCAAGATCCCATCCTATGAATCTGTATCCGGTCTTCTCCGGAGCCTCCGGTACTACCGCACTGTGTCCCTCTGTTATCTTCTGTACTGTCTCTCCTTCAACCTCGATCGCTTTTCCATCTGCATCAACAAATGTCACGTTGTATTCAGGCTTTGGAGCCTCTATTGTTGCTACCTTTACATAATTACTTGTTCCCTTGACACCAAGTACTACCGTATAATCTCCTGTTCCTTCATATGAAAGGCTTTCTCTTGGTATAAATGAGAGATCTACAGTTCCATCAGAGCCTATGGTCGTATCTCCTACATACTCTACATTGTCCTCTGATATCTGACTCACCTTGTTCTTGAACACTATTGCAACTGCGGCCTTGCCTGCAAGCCCCATAGCCTCCTCCGGGAGTCTGCACTCAGGTGTCAGTGTATCTCCGCTCACATCTGCCTCTGGAAGCTCAAGTTTGTATCTGTACTGGGTCTTTGTATCCACAAGTACTTTTGTGCTGCCGGGATTTACTGATGTGTCTCCTGCAACGGAATCCTCCTGCCACTCAGACCAGTTGCTGTCTTCCTGATAGAAATAGTATGTATACTTTGTATCTGCTACCTTTGTTTCATAATAGTAATCATAGTCACTGTTAAACTGTGCTTCCACACATGTTCCAAGCTTGCCCCTTGTTGCACTTCCTACCTGTCCGTCTACAGTAAGCCCGTTATCCCTCTGGAAGTTCATTGTTACAGCCCTCGTATTATATCCGAACGCTCCGTCTATATCTGTATAATATCCAAGTCTGCACAGACATGTCTGTATCCATCTGACCTGACTCTTATAACTGTCTCCGCCATATGTGTTGATATTTATCAGCTGGCTTGGATAAGTATAGTTTGATGGTACATACTGCACTCTGGATTTTGCTACCGCCCATGTCCTGTATGCATTGTCATGTCCCGGCGCATTTCCTGTTGCTCCCTGTCCAAACCACTGTGAATCTCCCGCACCATGATATGTGGTATTGGATGTCTGATTATATTTTGTCCATCCATCCTTTGTACTGCTGTCCGATGTAGTATAATTTACCTTCTTGTATCTGTACAGTGTTCTCGTCTGGCTTACCCTGTCTGCATCATCTGCAGTTCCGTCTGTCCAGTCTCCGTATCCTGATGCCTGGACCTTTATGTCCTTTATCTCTGCAAGTGGTACTGCCGACTCATAATCATCAAGTACTACTACCCTTACCATATCTGCAGCTTTATCACACACTACATACATGTCGTCTATAGCCGTACTTCCATCAACTCCATTCTTTGCAGCCGGTATCTTAACGGTTCTTGTCTCGCCCTGTGCTACCATCTTGCCCGAGTTTGTTACCATATATGTCATGACCCTGGCTTTTCTGTTTGTCTCCGAATGGTTTGTTATAGTAAAATTCAGGTTATATGTACCTTCTTCCGTATTTGCTATACAGGATTCTTCATCCGCCGATACAACAAGCGGCAGTTCTTCGTCTGCCCATTTATATACAGGATATATGGTCATATCAGATGTTATATAATCAAAGTTTTCGCTCCAACCTTCAAACTCATATCCGTCCGGGATACTGAGTGCACTCTCATCAGGTGCTGATGCCGCACCTTCATACTCGATCCTCTGGGTATCTCCGATCTTTGTACCGTTTGTCTCCTTGAATGTAACATTATATACGTTCTTGCTGTATACAGCCTGTATATCCGCATCGCTTGTCACGTTCTGGTATGTTCCATCCCATCCCTTAAACGTATATCCCGTTCTCTGTGGATTTTCAGGTGCATTTGCACTTGCACCATATTTTAATTTCTGCTCACTGAGCACGCTTCCATCATAATCAAGGAATCTCACCGTTTTTTCTTTATATACATGCACCCTGCATATGGCTGTCTTTCCGTTTGCCGTTGATGCTGTTATGTCCGCATCTCCCTCGCTCTTACCGGTTATGACTCCATTATCAACTGAAGCAACCGAATTATTTGAGCTTGTCCATCTGACCGATTTATCTGTTGTATTTGATGGCTCGATCGATGCTGACAGCTGCGCATTATATCCGATAGTTACATTTAAACCTGATGAGCTAATGGATATGGATGTCGCATTGACCACCTTGGTTGCGTTCCATGCCTCTATCATCTTGTTTCTTGTCTGTGGTCCTACTATTCCATCTGCTGCAAGTCCATACTTTCTCTGGAAAGACTTAACCGCATTTACCGTATCAGACCCATACTGACCATCTATCCCTATGTTTGTTCCTGCAAGTCTGTTGCACATGGACTGTACCCATGCAACAGTATCTCCTCGAGAACCGCGATACAGATTTGAAGTTGGCACAGAATGAGCATCTGGATTCGCATCATTATTATTTGTACCACTTACTGCACCATTGTGTAAAATCACTGCACAACAAACATTATATTTCCAATTTCCGTCCACTACATTAGAAGTATGGCCTGTAACTTTTGGTACACCATTAGTTTTACTAGTAATTATTGTTGTATGATGATATGTTGAATAATAAAACATAACATCTCCAACTTCAACCTGATCAGCTGACGGGTTCATTATGGTTTTATACCCCATAGATTCAAGTTTTCTTTTTAAACTTGCTGCACCTATTTCATATACATTAATCCCTCCTGCACGCAAACACTGGCTAACAAAATTGGCGCAATCTCCCCCACTACTTGAGTAATCTTTATATGCTGGATTTCTTTTTGATCCACCCCACTTATATGCATAGGCAACGGCAGCAGCGGCATTATATCCAGCAGCCTCAACCTTTTCAGCCTTATTTCCTGGCATAAATGGTACTAACGTAATAATCATCACGGCTACCATTATCATGCTAACCAATCGTTTCTTACGCAACGAAATACCCTTCTGCCACATTTCATTCATTCTCATAAACTTTCCTCCTCACATATATAAATATTAATTACACTTAATGTTTCTAGTTTATCACAGTATTTATTTTAAATATTATTTCATGTCTAAACTGCATGTTTCTATGTGCTTATAGGCTTTGCACGCTATTAATCAACAAGAAATCTCCATACCGTCTTCCAATCTTTATCTCCTCCCCATCAACCATCGTAATGGTCTGATGATTATAATTACTGATATAATCTCTGTTAACCACCGCAGCGGCTGAGCATCTCACAAAATTATCTGGGAGGTCTTTCATGATCTCGCTGAGAGGTCTGTATTCGTAATATTTGCCATCCCGCTGATCATTTTTTCTATTTGTGTAATATATCGTGACTCTGTTCTCTATTTTGATGTACATTATGTCGCGGCAATCAAGGATATTTACGTTCCTGTCATATCGGATTTTGATGAATTGCTTCTTGTCATCATTGTTCATCTTCTCCACAAGATCATTCATGAATGTCACAAGTCTTGCATCATGCCTGCCTTTAAGCATACAATTCACATGATTCGCCTCGTATATGTCCAGTTCTTCAGGGATTTTGTTTACATAAAAAAGAATCTTGCAAGATGGAGCTACGGCATTGATCCTCTTTGCCAGGTTCACACCATTCTTGCCATTTGGATACAGAAGCTCTGTTATAAAGATGTCACAGTCGAACTTCTGATAGTCGATATCCAACATTACTGAATCAAGGTTATATGAAACAAATCTCACATTTTCGTTATCAATAATGTTGTTTTTAATTTGAGAGCGCAGGAAATATACTGTTCTCTGCGTCTCGTCTGGATTTACATCGCATACGCCTATTGTCATATTGAATTCTCTCCCCCTCATTTATCTATGCGGTTCTCCGCCTCATTGCATATCAATTTAAAGAAATAAATGATCTTTATCAATTATTACCTGATATTATAGAGTCTGAAGTAATATGACTTTCGGGCAATGTAATCCGCACTCCAGACATACCATTGTCTATATTGCACGTTTCATTGCCTATTTTCTTTATTGAGAATTCATTATTCTATTTTGTCGAAATATATCCTTTGTTATGTTGAAATAGCTCATTTTTTGTTATATATTCATATAGTGCTTAGTACATATATTTACTAAACCAAACTATTTCATTTTCATGGATGTGTCAGGTTTTCTATGAAAACTTGACATGTAGCTCCAGCCATTTGCCGGAGGCAAATCTTGCATGGCCGGAGTTCAATAGGAGGGGGAAACAAAAGATGAAATATCGTACCAGACCGGCGGAACACATATGCTCTCTGGAGGAGCTTTTCACAGAGCATCTGGGGCTTAACATTCCCATTGTTCCACAGACGTCTTCATACTCCAACAAACATACTTTCAGCCAATTATTATTTTCACAGAATCCGAACCAATATGACGATATTGACAAAATAATGTCATTTTCCGTCTTCAAGGATGCGGATATAGAATGGCTTAAGAAGGATGCAGATTCAGCCCAGAAACCTCTGTACTATCTCATCCATCCTGACGAGAGCTATCCTACAGGCACGAAGCTGAGTGTTTTCTTTTCCAACCTGGCAAATAAGAACTTTTCCGGAAACGAGCAGCCTCTTCCTATAAGAGCTCTGCTGAATGCGATAGATTACGACAAGCTGTGTGCTCATCTTGACAATCTTATAGAAACAAAAGGCGCACTGGACTCTGATTTTATAGTTTCACTGCAGTCATATCTGAGCAATGTCCTGTCAACCGACAACCATCTTACACATTATTGCTCTTTGTTCAAATGCACCTCACCATCAGAATACCTTGCTACGATCCTTTTGTATGCGCTTTTTGATGATGTGAATTTCCCTGCATATGCATCGGAGGTTGCAATAACAAGAAATATCAAAGAACCTAAGGTCGCACATCCCGTGACTGATCTGAACAACCCACATTTTCAGAAGCTAATGAATGATGCCAGGAGGGTTGACAAGCTACAGGCATTTGCAACATATACACTGATAGTCCTTTACTCTGTACAGATGCTTGCAACCATCTTCTCTTCTACCTGGATCAGTTCCTATGAGGCGACAAGCACAAAGGGGACGCTGTTCAGTATTGTCATGCTGTGTGCATCCATCATTTTGACAGCTTTGAGATTTATTCCATTCTCATTGCACAAGAAGTATTCGGAGCTAAGCCTGATACTTGAACATTCCGTGCTTGATGAGAACAGTAACACCTATAGCATTACATATAATCATTTTCAGAACTGTTCGAGATCTTTTAATGATATACAACAGGGGAGACGAGTCATCATCACTTTGTTTTGTATGATGAGTATTCTGTATATTGTTGTGTCATTTGTATTTAACAGCTTTCCTCTTCTGGTGGCTCTCGTCAGTTTATCATTTGGTGGAGTTATGCTTATCGACAGCATGGTTCATGACCATATTACCTACAAAAGGTATGATGCTTTCTTCTCCTCGGATCTGCCAGGTCATGTTCCTGCGTCCAGATTCGGAGTGGCGCGCATGTGCTCATGGGATTACGATTCCAGACTGAACTCTTTCAGACACACCAGCTACAACAAGCTCACAAACTACAGTGAGGATTGCATCCGGCATATATATGATCAGGTAGCGGATTCGTCCAAATACAGTTGGGCTACTCTAACCGCTTTCATTGTCACTCTTTCATCCATAGGTGTGATCGCCGAGATCCTTCAGCTTGTGAATCCTGACCTGGAGTATTTCAGAATGCCAAATGCTTCCATGCTCTATTCCGTCACAATGATCCTTATTTTGCTGAACGGTGTTCTGAACATACTTATACTTCTCCGTGCGAGATCCCATTATCAGAAAATGGCCGAATTCTCATTCTACGCCGGCAATCCTGACTCTGATAATTATGAAGTAACAACACTGTTCCGACACAACCTGTACGCAGGCAGCATATCTGAGCTTGCGATTGCCAGAGGAATATATAACTACAATTTGTGTCAATTTGAACAGAGCCTGTCCACATCGGACATCCAGCCACCTGACGACCGTTATCATCCTATGTATATCGTGAATCAGAAGCTGCATCTCATCACAGATGTTGCGCTGTGCATATTCGTCGCATACCTGAGCATGGCGGTATGGCACTCAAATAATCTCCGCAATCTGATAGGCCTGCCCATTCTTGTCGCAGTGTATGCCCTGTGGACATTTGCAATGTATCCACTATTCAAATACAGAAAGATCAAATCCAGCATCCGCAAGCTGAATGTTGAACATAAAAATAAGGAAACACGCTGAACAACTAAGCGTGTTTCCTTCTCTTTTCTATTTCTTTTCTTCTCAGAACCACCATTGCTATGACAAGAGGCGACACAAGAAATACTAATTTTGCCCATCTCATACCAAGGCATCCCACAACCAGACTTATTGCAAATATCCCAAGCTGATCTCCTATTCCATATGACAGTGTGGACATAGCTGACGCCCTTCCTCTGACCGATATATCTACACTTTCCATGACCATAAGATTTATCAGTTCTTCCGCAGAAAAGTAAAATCCATTCATGCAGCCCCAGAGTATTCCCAGCAACACCGTTGAAACTCCATGCCCTACTCCAAGTGTAAATGCCATACCTGATATGAGGCTAAGCGCTATTCCCATCTGCACCACATATCTCCGTTCCATTTTGTCTGCAAGTATTCCTGTCAGAACATTTATAGCCAATGATGCTATGGGCTGTATGAGCAACACTGTATTCACATTGCCCTCTCCCATACCTGAGAAGGCACACAAAGGTTCATTGTAATATGTTATGCCTACTGTCGCCAGCCCCACCACGCTTATGCTTATGAGAAGATTTCTGGTTGCATGATCTCTGCATATATCTTTGAATGTTTTTATAAAATGTATATGTCCATCATCTGTGCTACATTCTGTACTGTCAACAGATTTTCCCTCACCCCTGTTTGCCGATCCGCCAACACTCGGTGCAGCTTTAGAACCAGTTATATTCGGGAATCTGTACAACATAACCAGTACCAGACCTATTACTCCGCCAACAATTCCAACAGCGTAAAGGATCTGCCAATTATGTCCGCCGCCATCCACGTACAATGACCTGAGCAGAGGTATACACATGGCTGCTGCCATGGACACTCCACCACAGATTCCTCTGACAGTTCCTCGATGTTTTCTATCTACCGCATCGACTATGTATATCAGATGTATGTCCAGCGAATATCCCAGTATGAGAATTCCATTGCCAAGCAGGTATATCCACAGATTGTTTGCCAGCAGGCATACTGCACTTCCAACAGCCAGAAGCGCCACATTTATGATCATCATCTTCTTCCTGCCTATGATATCCGTATATGACCTGATAAATGGCGTGAGCGCTCCGATAAGATAAAATGGCAGCATGCCTCTGCTCATATATGCAACCGCCGCTTCAGAACTCATCCCACGCGGATCCATGAGAAATGTCCTAACAGAAAGTGACTGCGTCTTGCCGAACATCTCAGTGCAATAGGAATCCACAAATTGTACAAGTATTATGAGTGCCACAGCCGAGATGGCTGCGACTGCCAAACGTCTTTTATTTGAATCTGCCGTTTTGTCATTCATCAAGTTCTAATCCCCTTCTGTAGTACATAAAAAGGGAAGCTCATCGCTTCCCTTTTTTGAATAACCACTGGCCGTTCGCCTTGATATCACTCAAAGCATCAACGACTCTTACTTACTAACCTTCCTGAAATTCTTCTTACCACGTCTCACAACAACGCCCTCTCCGTCGAACTTCTCCTCTGGAATTGTAATCTGGACATCTGCGATCTTCTCGCCGTCCACAGCAACACCGCCCTGCTCTACGGCACGTCTGCCCTCGTTACGTGATGTAACAAGACCTGACTTAACGAGAACTGACACGATATCGATGGCGCCGTCCTTGAAGTCATCTGCTGTGAGTGTTACTGATGGCATGTCTGCTGCAACGCCCTTGGAGAACAGTGCTCTTGCACTCTCCTGAGCCTTCACAGCCTCCTCCTCGCCGTGTACAAGCTTTGTAAGCTCATATGCAAGGATCTCCTTTGCCTGGTTGAGCTGGCTGCCCTCCCAGCTATCCATCTTATCTATCTCCTCAAGTGGAAGGAATGTAAGCATACGGATGCACTTCAGAACATCTGCATCTGCCACATTTCTCCAGTACTGGTAGAACTCAAATGGTGATGTCTTGTTAGGATCAAGCCATACAGCACCCTTCTGTGTCTTACCCATCTTCTTGCCCTCTGAGTTGAGGAGAAGTGTGATGGTCATGGCGTATGCATCCTTGCCAAGCTTTCTTCTGATAAGCTCTGTACCACCGAGCATATTGCTCCACTGGTCATCGCCGCCGAACTGCATGTTGCAGCCGTACTTCTGGTACAGTGCGTAAAAGTCGTAACTCTGCATGATCATGTAGTTGAACTCAAGGAAGCTGAGTCCCTTCTCCATACGCTGCTTGTAGCACTCTGCACGAAGCATGTTGTTGACTGAGAAGCATGCTCCAACATCGCGGAGAACATCTACATAGTTCAGGTCGAGAAGCCAGTCTGCGTTGTTGACGAGAAGCGCCTTGTCCTCTGAGAAGTCTATGAACTTGCTCATCTGCTTCTTGAAGCAGTCAACGTTGTGCTGGATAGTCTCCTTTGTCATCATCTGTCTCATATCTGTACGGCCTGATGGATCACCGATCATGGCTGTACCTCCACCTATCAGCGCGATAGGCTTGTTGCCTGCCATCTGAAGTCTCTTCATCAGACAGAGCGCCATGAAGTGGCCTACATGCAGGCTGTCAGCAGTCGGATCAAAGCCAATATAGAATACTGCCTTACCATTATTTACTAAATCTCTAATTTCATCTTCATCTGTTGTCTGCGCTATAAGCCCTCTGGCTACAAGCTCGTCATAAATCTGCATGTCCCTCTAGACCTCCTGTATTTATTTATTCAATGTGCGGTTCACTAGCACCACACAGGCAAATATTATAACATTTTGCTATGCACTGTGGCAAGTATATACACACAATTCCCTGTATTATTTTCTTATAAATCGTCCTTCACACGTCATTTTCTGCCGCCATCTGCAAATTGACATATATATCTCCGGCACAGACCTCCTGCCATGGCTATAAGCAGAAATATATATGGTGTTGTGAGCGACTGGTTAAGATTGACAAATGCCTGAACAGCATACCCGGTTATCCCGAGCAGAACAGCTATCATACTGCCCTCATCCTCAGCATATCCAAGCAGGCACTCCAAGCCAGTCCCTGTCTTTGAACCTCTTACAGTTCTTGAATCTCTCGAAGCTGCCTTCTCCTTTGATCTTTTTTCTGCGGATTGACTGCTCATGCTTTCATTCTCATTCATCACAGCTCCTGATACCGCAGTTCTCACAAGAGCACCACCTGTGGTAACCAGCAGTCCTACGTAACTCACTGCACCGAATATTCCTGTGGTTATCAGATACTGCAGATACTCATTGTGAGCATTATCATATATAACACCCACCGCATTCATCATATCGTCGTAGTATCTATCAGTCATGATCGACTTCACCGATTCATTTCCATAACCGAACAGCTTCTGTGGAACACTGAAATCACTATACGCCTCCATGAGTCTCCTCCACACAAAACCCCTGTAGTTTCCCCAGGAATCTTCAAATGAAAATATACACATGTGGTTGTGCGCCGCATATATAACAACAGCCACGATGCCTGCAAGTGATACGCCAACCGATACAGCAAGAGCTGCCTTTCCGCGGAACTTCACAGTCCACTTTGAAGCCAGCCTTATGGCCGCCCATACAACGAGAACGACCACGGAAACTATCCACACCATCCGGCTGTCACTCACAAAGCAGCTCAGTCCGTCAAGTTCTGAATATCCGTTATCCGTTCTTCCCAGCATAATGCTGATCGCCAGGACTCCGCACGCCATAACCAGGCATACATCTGCAAATTCTCTTATTCTTCCGCGGTATGACGCCCATATCCATGCCACAATCATAGCACCACCCACGCCTGCATATGCAAGGTTTGCATTGGATATGATCACCGCTCCTGTTCCTGTGAGCACAGCGATGACTGCTGTTATCCGTATCACTATGCTCTCTTTTCCCTCCGAGCTGATATACGCCCCGGCTGCCATCGGAACCAGCACGCACAGGAAGCTTGCAAATATGTCGATATTGCCAAATGTGGATATGTATACATTTCTTATGCTCTGCATCAGCCCTTCCCTGAGTCCAAGGAAATCATATCCCATGAACTGGCATATGCCGACAATTCCCACAAATGAGCCCGCAAGCATGAATATGACCACCACATACCGCCTTATCCTGCAATATCTCGCCATACACACATACAGGAAAAAGGCCAGCAGCACGAACTGAAGTCCGCACCTTCTGCCCTCCTCGCCTGTATATGCTGCTACCTTATTCCCTGACATAAAGAATGCCAGAACATTTGCCAGAACAATTCCTGCCATGAATATATCCATGGCCATTATTTTATGCAGATCAATAAAACGTCTCAGGCGTCCGATAAATCCGTTACCGTGTGCCGCCCCTTCAGAGACATCCACGTTGCCACCGGAGCTCCGCTGTCCATGCCCTGTGCTGACATTCCGTCCCAGCACATCCACCAGCACCGCCAGCACCATGAGCACCGCATATATGCACAGCGCAATATAGAACGCCCTGTACTTGGTTACTGTTATATCAAAATATTTGTCATGCATTATCAGGGGATATGCAGCCCCCATATATATAAGAAATAATGTGGTTATTCCGTTCTGAAGTTCCCGCCTGCCGTCTCCTGCAATGTTGTCTTTTCTGCCCATACGGCTATACTCCTTTTATAAAAGCGGTGACAATAATCTGAGTATCGCACCAAGTATATTCACCCTGCTTATGTTATTTCTGCACCACGGAATATCTATCTCCTCCGACTCGGCAAATGTATCCATCATATCCTTCTTCACATCTTCTATGGCCTTGCAGTCATACAGGAGAGTTCCACACTCAAAGTGGTGATAGAAGCTCCTGTTATCCAGATTGATGGATCCCACAGATGCAAGCTTGCCATCCATGAGCAAAGTCTTTGAATGTATAAATCCAGGCGTGTACTGATATATCTTCACACCCGCCAGAAGCAGCTCCTTGTAGCTAAACTGGGTCATCTTGTATATATATTTCTTGTCCGGGATGGCCGGCGTAACAATACGTACATCCACGCCCCTCTTGGCTGCCAGCTTCAGTGCCAGCATGAGCTCGTTACACACGATAAGATATGGGGTAAATATATAAATGTACTCCTGTGCATCATTTATCATCTGCATGTACAGATTCTCACCCACATTCTCTCCGCTCAGAGGACTGGACTTGTACGGCTGAACATATCCGTCACTTACGCCACTATAGTCGATTTCCGCCGGTCTATAGTTGTTGTAGCTTCCCTCTGAATATCTGAAGCTGTTCCACATCTGAAGGAACATAACAGTGAAGCTCCAGGCGCCCTCGCCCTCAAGTCTCACTCCACTGTCCTTCCATTTGCCGTACTTCTCTATCTTGTTGATATACTCGTCAGCCATGTTGTAACCGCCGGTGTGAGCTATCTTGCCATCAATAACAGTGATCTTCCTGTGATCCCTGTTATTGAAGATAGTGGCAAAGAATGGAACCACCTGATTGAACGCCATACATTTGATACCGTAGGATTCAAGTTCCTTCCAGTAATACTTCGGCACATTGAACACAGATCCGATGTCATCATACATGAACCTGACATCAAGTCCCTCCGCAGCCTTGCGCTTCAATATCTCAAGTATGGTATCCCACATATAACCCTTGTCCACGATGAAATATTCCATGAATATATACTTCTCCGCACTCTCCAGGTCTCTGATGAGATCATCCATCACATCATCGCCTATGGCATAATACTTTACACTGGTATGCTTGTACAGAGGCGCCTCAGCCACATTCTCCATATAATTACATATCCTGTATGTAGGCTCCGACTTTAAATTCTCCGCTGGGACCCAGTTGTCCCCCTTGACGTTCTCATATACCTCCTGCTGGAGAACCCGCAGAAAATTCTTTCTGAGTTTTTTAGGTATCAGCACATGTCCATAGAGCACATACATGAGACCTCCCAGCACCGGGAATATGAGTATCGGCACCATCCATGCCATCTTTACCATAGGGTTAGTATCCTTTGTTATAAGATACATTACAACTATTACGCTGAGCAGCTTGAGAGCACCCGATATATAGATATATCTGTCCTGAAGAAAAACAACCCCCAGTATCATGATCGCCAACTGGACGACCACAAGAAAGCACGTTATTACCATTCTGCTTAGCAATCTGTTAAGTATCTTCTTCATATATTTCCTGCCTTTACTGAATTGATGTCACCTTATAATCCTGATCCTCTACTGTCTTCTTGAGCACGCTGTCATCAACGTCTGCCTTGAGAGTGACAACCGCTGTTCCTGTCTCATGGCTGACTACAGCCTCCTGCACCTGGTCAAGGGCCTCAAGACTCTTCTTGACTCTGGCTTCACAATGTCCACACATCATACCTTCGATCTTCATTGTCTTTGTCATAACTTTGTCCTCCTTGATTCTATACCTTTTATTTTTATCATAAATGTCTGTCAAATTCAACCTCAGCGCATTTGTAACAACACAAAAACTTGACAGGCTCATGGCAAACGCTCCGAACATAGGATTGAGCGTCCAGCCAAATATCGGGATCCACACGCCGGCGGCGAGTGGTATTCCAATTATATTATATATAAATGCCCAGAAAAGATTCTCTTTTATGTTCTTAACTGTTGCCCTGCTGAGTCTTATGGCCGCCGGAACATCTGTGAGCTCACTCTTCATGAGAACAACATCGGCAGCATCTATGGCTATATCCGTGCCTGCACCTATGGCTATTCCTATATTTGCCCTTGTGAGTGCAGGGGCATCATTTATTCCATCACCAACCATGATCACATGCCCCTTCTGCATGAGATCTCGCACAACGCTCTCCTTGCCGTCCGGACGCACGCCCGCTATTACTCTGTCTACGCCGACCTGCTCTCCTATGGCTTTGGCGGTTCTCTCATTATCACCGGTTAACATAACTACTGAAAGTCCCATCGACTGAAGCTGGCATATGGCCTCAGCGCTGTCCTCCTTCACAGTATCCGCCACGCCTATTATTCCGAGGACTCTGTAATCTCCGTCAGTCTCCTCGGCAAAGAACATAGGTGTCTTTCCCTGCTGTGATACCTTCTCTGCGTTATCCTTCATCGCCTCAGGTACATCCGCATAGCCCTTTATATAATCCATATTTCCTCCGATGATCTTTCTGCCGTTCAGACTTCCCATCAGACCGTTGCCCGCAACAGCCTTGAAATCGGATACCTCATAATTTTTATCCTTCTGTGCATCACCTGTCTGGTAATTCTCACTGTAATATCCAACCACAGCCCTTGCCAGAGGATGCTCTGACAGCTTCTCCAGAGCCGCAGCCTTCTGCATCAGCTCGTCATCACTTACTCCATCTGCCGCCAGTATATCCGTCACTACCGTCTCTCCCTTTGTGATCGTTCCTGTCTTGTCCATGACCACTATGCTGCCCTTTCCTGTCTCCTCAAGGGCGGTCGCCGTCTTGAACAATATTCCATGCTTGGCACCTATTCCATTTCCCACCATGATCGCAACAGGTGTGGCAAGCCCAAGGGCACATGGGCAGCTTATAACAAGCACTGATATTCCTCTCGCCAACACATAACCGGCATCCTTGCCCACTATTATCCACACTATCATCGTGATAAATGCTATCAGTATGACAACAGGTACAAACACTCCCGAAACCTTATCAGCAAGCTTTGCTATTGGAGCTTTGGTAGCCGCCGCATCACTTACCATATCTATTATCTTGGACAGTGCGGTATCCGCACCTACCTGTGTAGCACGGCATTTCAGATAACCCGACTGGTTGATCGTCGCCGCAGACACACGGCTTCCTGCAGTTTTGTCCACAGGTATGCTCTCACCCGAGAGAGCTGACTCGTCCACGGCGGAATCCCCCTCAAGGACTACTCCGTCCACAGGAACGCTCTCACCCGGTCTAACGGCAAATATATCTCCAACCGCAACTTCGTCTATATCCACGGTGACCTCCTCACCATCCCTGATGAGAACGGCTGTCTTCGGGGCAAGATCCATCAGACCTTTGAGTGCGTCCGTGGTTCTTCCCTTTGAATATGCTTCAAGCGTCTTGCCGACTGTTATAAGCGCCAGTATCATGGCCGCAGATTCAAAATAAAAATCATGCATGAGCGTCATGACACGCTCACCGTCACCTGCTGTCTGCGCCGCTGTCATGGCATAGAGCACGTACACGCTGTATATGAATGAGGCACCTGAGCCCATGGCAACAAGTGTATCCATATTAGGCGAGCCGTGTATAGCTCCCTTAAATCCACTCACAAAGAATCTCTGATTTATCACCATCACGATTATGGTTAGCAGCATCTGCGTGAGTCCCATCGCCACATGATTGCCGTCAAAGAAGCTTGGCAGCGGCCAGTTCCACATCATATGTCCCATTGATATATACATGAGGGGAATAAGAATTATAACTGATGCCACCAGTCTCTTCTTCATTTTTCCAAATTCTTTGTCCGCCTCACTCTCACCGGAACCGCTGCTCTTCCCACCTGAATGTGAAGTATTTCCGCCAGCAGATCTTCCACCCGCCAGACTCGCACCGTATCCTGCCTTCTCAACTGCAGCCACTATAGTTCCGCTGTCGGCTGTTCCATCCACCATCATGGAGTTGGTCAGGAGATTCACCTGACACGAGGTAACTCCCTCAACATTGGATACGGCCTTCTCGACTCTTGCACTGCATGCACTGCATGTCATTCCTGTCACATTGTACTTGTCCATATATTTCACCTTCCTTTATCAAGCATCAGTCAGTTCGTAACTGCACTTGCCAATAACTGACATATCTATTTCATAAGTCTGGTAACCGTATTTACCAGATCCTCTATAGTATCATCCTTGCCATTTCTTATATCGTCTGCAACACAGGTCCTGATATGTTCGGCAAGGAGCTGTCTGTTGAAGCTGTTGAGTGCCGCATTGATCGCCGACACTTGGAGCACGATGTCTGTGCAATATGCATCATTTTCCAGCATACTCTTCACGCCTCTTATCTGCCCCTCTATCCTGTTCAGTCTGTTGAGAAGCTTCTTATACTCCTCGTCTGTCCTTGTCCTCACCCTGGCTTCCACGTCGCTTATCTCTCCGCCATGATGACAGCAGCATTTCTTCTGTTCTTCCATATATCTTTCCTCCATCCTTATTGAACTCCAGCCATGCAAAATTTGCCTTCGGCAAATGGCTGGAGCTACATGTCAAGTTTTCATAGAAAACTTGACACATCCCTTGTACATCAGCCATTTCTGTTCACATTTCAAACGACGCTGCATATATGCCATCTGTTTATTATCTGCACATTACGGCTGTTAAATTCTCTTTTCATCCACGGATTATATACCCCCTAGGGGTATGTGTCAACAATAAAAAATCCTCATAGACCAATATTTATACCACTTTATCAGTCTATGAGGTTTTTTCTCCTTTAACCTATATGTATGAGTTTTATTTACTCTGTTGTATCCTGATCGCCCATGTCGATATCAGCATCTCCGATATCAATCGCATCTGCGCTTGACTCATCACTGCTGTCTGCATCGTCAGTATCAGTTATATCAGTCTCATCAATGAGGCTGTCGTCACTTATATCAAAATCTGAATCACTGTCAATAACAGAATCAACTACAGATGAATCATATGTCTGCTGGTTCAGGACATCCTTAAGATCTATCATATCTCCTGTGGTAGCATCTAACATGATGAGCTGTATTGGATAATCCTTATCGAGGCTTCCATCCTCCATCTTGTCGCACTGTGCAAATACCCATACAGGGCTGTATGTGTACTTATCTCCATCCTTGAGCTTGTAGTATGTAAGTCTTACATCGTTGAACTCAATGGTGCTGTACTGTGTCTTGTTGTCTGTGTAATACTTATTTACAGCCTCTGGAAGCTTCTTGAGTGCATCTTCCCAGCTTATCAGATCAACATTGTCCTTCTTGTCTCCTGTTGCCCTGAAGGAATCTAGGCAATATGCTGAGATAAGTCCATTGTCATCAATGCCGAGCTGGAATGTCTCATCCATGGTGTCATACCACGTTTCATCACTTGTTGCGAGTGTGTCAAGGCCGTATACATTAGGTGTATATGGAGCCACGCCGTCCACAGAACGCTTATATGTTACCATGTAACCATTCTTCTCTGCGGCAACTGTGCTGTTTGATGCATCGCTGTAATCCCACAGCAGATCAAAATTACTTGTTTCTATGACATCTGAGATTCCACATGATGCAAGGAAATCTGTTCCCTTCTGCTCAGCATCTGCCGCACTGATGGAAGCTGTGTTTGCGGAAGCCTCCTCGTCAGAATATTCACTGCTGTAGCAGTATACACTTGTTGCGCCATCCTTAGGTCTGTACTGTATAAGCTGATCCGATGGATAGTAATCCAGTGAGAATCCGCCGCCTGTGGACATGTCATCGCCACTTCCATAGAATGTTACCATGAACTCGTTGTCCCCTACAGATCCGATGAATGTGTCTCCACTGTAGTCTCCGGCTCCCTCTCTCGTATCAGACGCTGTCTTGAGTTGATCCTTAAGTGACTTCATGTAATCCTCATAATAGCTCTTATCATCATCCGATGTAGCCTGATCCATCATGGACTGAAGTGAATCTATCTCTCTCTGTATATCCTCCTTGTACGGCTTATCCCAGTTATATACATATACACCTGCGCTCACGTCAAATATATTCTCGCACACACGCTTCTTGTAGTCATTGTCTACATTGTTAAGCTCATAGTAAAGCACTGACATCTTATCTGTGTCAGGCACCTCTATCTCTGTGGCATTTATGGATACATCTGTGAGACCTGTATCTGCATTGATGCCCTCAAGCTTGCCATTGTATGACTCTGGTACGTCGAGTCTTGATGCCAGCTTACCGCCACCACCGCCGTTCTCGTCGTCTCCCATGTTGTAATCCACCTTCTTCTTGCCACATCCTGTAAGCGCAGTTCCTGCCACAAGTGATGTCACCAAAAGCAGCGCCGCCGCTTTTTTGTAACCCGCTTTTCTCATATAAAATACCAACCTTTCCTTACTTAATTGAAGTAATTATAATATATTTTCCCCGCTGACACAACACCATCTGCTATCACTCTTTTGTGATGATGACCTTGCCGTCAACAACCTGAACCTTGACCTTATTGCTGTCGATTCCGGCAGCCGCCAGCATATCAGGGCTTATCTGTACACGATTTGCCTTATCGAGTATCGAGAACTCCTCATGTGAATCATCAGATGAGAAGCCGTCTGTCGTCAGCTCGTTCATTCTGTCCTTGTAAGATTCCTTCATGATCTTCTCTGTGCTAATCTTGCCGTCCGCAATCATAACCACACGTCCCACCTTATTTGCAAGGCTTATATCATGTGTAACTATGATTATCGTTATCCCGAGCTCTTCGTTCAGCTTTCTGAACAGATCCTGTATCATGTTGGATGTCTTGCTGTCCACGGCTCCCGTTGGCTCATCCGCAAGAAGTATCTTCGGATTATTTGCCAGGGCTATGGCTATGGCAACTCTCTGCTGCTCACCACCTGACATCTGAGATGGATATGAATTTATCTTGTCCTCAAGTCCCACTCTGCAGAGCAGATCATGGGCTCTTGCATACTTGTCTTCCTTGTTACTCTTGTCGAAGTACATAGGTACCTGAACATTCTCTATGGCTGTCATATATGGCAGAAGGTTTCTGGAGTTTTTCTGCCACACAAATCCTACAGTGTGCTTTCTGTACTCCACAAGCTCCTTATCCGTCATCGCAAACAGATCCTTGCCGTCGACATACAGCTTTCCGGCCGTAGGTCTCTCAAGTCCTCCGATCATATTGAGGAGTGTGGACTTTCCTGATCCCGACTTTCCGATGACCGCCATGAGCTCGCCGTATTTGATGTTGAGCTCCAGGCCCTGAAGAGCCATGACCTCCACATCGTCAGTCTTGTATATCTTGACAAGGCTGTCACACTCTATGATATTCTCCTCAGAACCAAGGCGTTCCCCGCCGGCTTCTTTATCTGTGCCAGCCTCAGGATCTGCTTCCACGTCTTTCCCGCTGTCAGTGCCCTCGTCTTCCTGAAGATCCATGCCGTACACGAACTCCTGCGTCTCCTGGCCATCCGTGTTCTCCATGTCCTGTGTCTCCACATCCGGTGCTATAGTTTCAGGCTCCACAGCATCGTTCTTCTTTTTTCTGAATAAATGCTTATCGCTCAACTATCTCACCATCCTCTATCTCATATACTACATCACCGAGCTCCATAAGCTTCGGATCATGTGTCGTCATGACTATCGTTATTCCTTCCTTGTACACCAGCTCCTGGAACAGCTTCATGACTGCAAGTCCCGAAGCCGTATCAAGGGCTCCTGTAGGCTCATCCGCAAATATTACCTTTGGCTTATGAGCCACCGCTCTGGCTATGGCAACTCTCTGCTGCTCACCACCTGACATCTGATTTGGGAAATGCGTCATTCTGGATGACAGTCCCACCAGATCGAGCACCTCTTTTATACGGGCATCCCTGTTGCCCTCATACTCCGCAAGTCTGAGTCCGAAATCGACGTTCTCATACGCACTCATAATCGGGATCAGGGCAACCGACTGGAATACAAATCCTATATTGTATCTTCTCAGCTTCTCCTTTTCCTTCTCGTTCATCTCGCTGTACACGTGGCCGCCGACTATCACTTCGCCCTCAGTAGGCTCATCCAGCGCGCTCAGGATATTGAGCAGCGTCGTCTTACCCGATCCTGAACGACCTTTGAGTATAGTGAGCTTTCCAGCCGGGACTGTTATATCTATTCCCTTGAGTGCATAGAAATCTTCTCCGCTTCCAAGTCTGAAACAGCGTTTGATTCCATGTGCCTCTATCATAATTTCATCCATAGATTAATCCTCCCCCAGCTTTAATGCCTGTGTTATATTCATCTTCTTCAATATAGTTCTTATGACTACGAAACATACAACAAACATAAATACAACAACCGCTGTGAGCTTTATGATGTCGTAAGGATCCACAGCTATCGATATCGCTATGTTGTGTGATTCCGGCAGATAAACCACGGCAACCAGCTTGACGAAAAGCGTCGTAGCCGCAGCACCGACTCCGTACCCCGCCAGACTGGCAAGTACCGAGCTGAATATCTGCTCATTTATGAGCATCTTGTTGATCTCACGCATGCTCATACCCATAGCTCTGTAGATACCAAACAGAAGTTCTCTCTGTTTGATGGATGTTATCCAGTATATCAGGAATCCCACCGTACAAAGTATGATCGCTATGATAAATGACAGTGAGAACAGACCATTTGTTATGAGCACCAGAGGTGACTCCTGCATCTCTGACACATCCTTATCCACACTCTCATACTGCACTATATTGACATCCTCATCACTGAGTGCCTTAAGTACATCCTTGTAGTCCACACCATCCTTGAGATGCATCCATACCTGGTATGGTGTCTGACTGAATGCACCAACAACATATGCATAGTTGGCAACTACGAGGTATCTCTCCACCTCCTGCATCTCTCCCTCGGAATCCTTCTCATACACATACTGTTGGAATCCCGGGAATGCATCCACTATGGCACATACCGTTCCGCTAGGAGATGCGATCTCCTCCTTCTCCTTGCTTGCAATAGGACTGTATCTCGCATAGTTTATGGAATCTCCAACCTTTATATTGTACTTCTTTGCAAGGTTTGATGAAATGATGACTCCATTCGACACTGTTGCAAGATCATTCAGGTAATTGTACCAGTGCTCCTTGTTGAGTCCGCTCTGCAGTCTGGCCGTCTCACCGAACTCCTTGGTATTGATACCCATGAGTACGCTGCCCGCCAACTCCTCGCCGCCCGCTTTTATGACGGCATTGTCGTCGTATATGACTCTTGTCACCTTGTCACACAGGCTGTCCTCGAGCTTTGTGAATCTCTCAAAATCCTGCTCTGTGTAATACCAGTGGGTCTTCTTGTCTTTGTCTATGTATGTTCCTCTGGTCCACTGCTCCTGTACCACAAGATCCGTTCCCAGATTGTAATCTATTCGCTGTGTCTTGTTCTTATTTATGGTTCTTGCCATGTTCGAGTTGAACATACCCATGGCTATTGTCATTACAAGGAACACTGATATGAATCCCTGCTTCTTGACCGTACGTGTGATCTGCAGGAATGATGCGTACACAGCCGGCGACCATCTCTTTCTTCCGATCCTGTATATCAGTCTTATCAGGTATTTGATGAGTCTGAGCACCAGAAGTCCCACTGCAAATATAAAGAGTGAAGAGTTCAGGAAGATGACCGGATCAGGTCTTGAACCCGCAAGTATATCGAGTGCTATCGTCGATTTCTGCTTGTTGTAATTGTACAGGAGGTATATTGAAAGTGCCACAAGGATGACGTCCACAAAGAACTTCTCCCAGAATGGCTTGTAATTTACCTTTCCTGTTCTGCTCTTCTGCTCCACTATGGAGTTCTTGGCGTATTTGAACACCGGAAGTGTCACAAATAATATAGCTATAACAGCGGCAGCCAGACTGTACACTATCATCCACGGATCTACTCCATAGAAATGTGTATCCTTAAATCCAAACTGCAGGAACGAATCCGTGCTTGCTGCAAGCTTACACAGAAGATATCCTATAGGGATTCCTATCACTATGGCTATCGCCGACAGTATTGCCGACTGTCCAAGGTATATTCCGAGAACCTGCTTCGTGCTGGTACCACGGCTCTTGAGCATGGCGATCTCTCCATCCTCCATCTCAAGTATCTGACTTGATACCATGTAAATGAATGCCAGAAGCAGAACCAGTATTGGGAGCTCCAGAACCCATATGATTATACCGATGGTTCTTGCATCGCCTTTATAATCTATGAGCACACTGCTGAAATTCTGCTCAAAATATTTATCTGACTTCTCAAATGACTGGAGATAATACAACGTGTCCATGGCATTCTTGTGTGTTATCTGTGAGTAGTCAAGCATGACGTGATCCACGTAGTATATTGTGAGGAAGCCGTACTTGCCTATCATGTCGTTGAAGTCATCCTTCTTCACATATACCTCGCTGTCGAGATCTGCAAGCTGGTCATACCAGAAGCTGTCTGAGTAATCCTTCTCCTCAAATACACCTACGATCTGATACTTCATAGGATTGCCCTGTGAGTCAACGGCATCGCTGAGTCCGGTATCTATGCTGAATACCTCTCCAACGACAAGGCCGTATTTGTCAAGGTTTCTCTGTGAGATGATACAAGGATACACACCATCCTCTGTCTTGGCATCCTCGAGTGACGTTCCATATGTTATGTTCACATGATCCTCTATCTGTGGCATATATGTCATGTTGAAGCTGGTCCTGTGATTCAGGTTGCTCTGGGTGTAACCCGCCTGAAGTGACAGGCTGGTCTGCTTCTGCAGAGCATCTATCTCCATGTAGTAGTTCCACATGTCCTCATATTTGCCGATCCTGCCAAGCACTGCATCGGCATCGGCATAATCGTCTACCGCGCATGAGCCTGATCTGCCGATAGTTGCCGGATACTTGTTCTGCTCTACCATCGCCGCGTCAAACTTGGACGACATGAGCATATCCAGCGCTCCGTTTTTGAACATTGGGTTGCACGATGCAACAGCCACCAGCAATATGATTCCAAGCAGGAGACATGCATTTAACCACTTCTTGTTCAATAATTTATGTGATAAAAATTTAAACATTATATCTCCTCTCTGCTACTCTGCTGCCGCCGCATCTCCGCCAGATGAATCCGATCCGCCATCCGACTGGCTGTCTGCGCCTGACTTTGAATTATCGGAACCATCTGATGAACTCGATGAGCCACCGGTGGATGTTGCTCCTGATTCCTTAGCTATGACATCGCCCTCTGAAAGACCTGACAGTATAACCGTCTTGGTCTTGTCTGCCTCGCCGAGAGTGACATACTGCTTTATGATCTCATCATCCTTGATGAGCCATACATAGTCATACTCATTTGAATTGTTCTTGCTCGTCTCATGATAGATCATGTTGTTAGGTATCATGACCACGTTCTCATAGGACTTTGTCGGGTAGCTGACCTGATATGACTTCGGCTTCTTGTAAAAGCTTGCATCATCAACCTTTATATAATACTTCAGTTCATCACTGCCTGAACACTTGGTTACGTGAACCCCACCCTCTGAATCAGTACTTATATATGACTTGGAGCTGTCTCCGGTGCTTCCGACACACACTCCGCTTATCTTCTTACCGCTGTTGTTCTTATTTGATATTGAAACCTTCTGGTTTACAGCAAGTTTTCCCTCTGATATGGATATCGCCAGGATCACATTGTCGTTGCTTCCGACTGTGAGTACATTTGCACCTTCCTTGACAGCCACATCAGTCTTCGCGCCAACCGAGAGGACTGTTCCCGCCTGGTCAGCGTAGACAGTTATCTTTCCGCTTCCATCATTGTTCTTGTTGAGCTTTTCTCTCTGTGCGTTTAAGCTCTTGATGGTTGCATTGTGTGTATATATCCTAAGATCCTTGTTGTATGTAACAACATTTCTCTGGCACACGAGCTGCTCCGCCATGTAGAGAGTGTTCTCTGCATCCGTCGGCGTTGCCACCTTACCCTTCTGGTATCTCGTGATCTCATTTGTAAGCTCATTTATCTGATCATCAAAATCCTTGAGATCCGAACTATAAGTCTGGTTCTCCTCGCTGATCTGGTTATCTATATCCTTGACCGCCGCTGTTCCGCCGCCACTGTCAATGACAAACAGCACATCCCCCTTCTTAACCTTCTGGCCCTTCTTGACGTTGAGTGACGTGAAACGTCCATCGCATGGTGCAGTGTAGCTGACACTGTTGAGGTCCTCCACCGAGAACGAATCGCTCTTCACCGTTGCTGTCTTCGTATATGAATCGAGTGCCACCGTGTATTCTGTGTAATCACTAGGCATGACCGCATCTGAAGCGTAGTAGACAAGATCTCCTTCCTTGAGTCCGCTGACTACCTCTGTGTAGTTATTGTCGCTGGCACCGGTCTCTATATCCCTGCGCTCCTTCTCACTGGAATCTGTCTTGACATATACAAATTTCTGGTTGTTCTCCTCGTATATGGAATCATTTCCCACTGTGAGTACGTCCTTTGCATCGGATGTACTGAAATACAGTGACACCGTGTTGCCCACGCTGAGGATCTTATCTGCATCCTTCACACCCTTGAGCTTAAATCTTGTGTATGGAAGACTTGACTTGCTCTGTGCCACAGCTATCTCCTGATTGGTGTAGTTGTATGGCACTATGTCATACTGCTTTCCATTTATCACAGTGTACATGTTCTTATACATGCTGTATGTATTCTTCTTGAAGCTCTCACCGGTTATCTCTATATATGGATCACTGTAATCTGAAACCACGACCACGTTCTCACCGCCGCCGACAGTATTCTCACTGCCGCTTATCTTCTTGGCGTATGTTACCGTGCCCGGACGGTCTGCCTTGAGCGTTCCGCTCTGCTTGACCTTGTCCTCATCCTCGTCCTGCTGTGTGAGCTTTTTCTGCTCATACTCATATAAAAGATTATCGTACCTGTTGTTCTCCTCATTTATGGCTTTTTCTGTTCTGGCCTCTGCAGCGCCCTTTGAATCACCGATCTCTTCGCACGCCTTTATCTTCCAGTCCAACTCAGCCTGATTCTGCTCATATATCTTCTGCTTGATCTCATGTGAATACTTCTTCACATCCTGGGAATCAGCTCCAGAGCTGTCGTCCCCATCCATCGATGTTGAAGAATCATCCACTATTGAGCCTGAATCTGTATCACTGCCATCGTCTCCCGATGCTGTGGATGCATTGCTGTCGGTCTCTGCAAGAACCGTGTCCTTCTTGACCTCATCGCCCACATTCACATACACCTTTGACAGAGTCACAGATGTGTCATAGTAATAACAATAGTCAGTTGGGACTATCGTTCCGGTCTTGATGACCTTTTTGCCTATATCTCCATATGTGACCGGTCTGTATGCCTCGTTTGTACTTACAGGTTCAACGAGCTCAGGAACCTTCTCGCTGTTCTCCTTGCCACAGCCCGCCATTCCTCCTGCCATGACAAATGACATTACCAGGCATGCTATTCTGGCGGTCATATTCTTTTTTGTCCGTGTGCTGCCTTTATGCATAATATTCTGTCTCATCAATTTATCACCACCTGCTCTCCGGCCTTCAGTCCTGATTTGATAACTGTATAATCATCCACCGTATCTCCAACGGTAACTTCTACCGCATTCCTGTATCCGTCCTCATTTACAGTGTACACATACTTCTTCTCACCCGAGCCGTCAAACACAGCCTTTTTATTCACATATACAACGTTCTTTACAACCGGCTTATCTATGACCATCTTGAGGGTATCCGCTTCGGTCACTCCGGTCATATCACTGACAGGCTGAAATGTAAGTTTCTGCATCTCCTCTCCGGTGGCAGAGCTTGTATACTTCTCACACTTCGTGAGCTTCAGTGTAAATGTTGCCTCCTGAAAATCAGCATCGTAGGTCTGCCCCTCCTTGAATTCGTATGAATCCGCAGTCTCTGATACATAATCAGACGAACCCGAATCCACCGTTATGAGCGTATCACCCGCTGTGACATATCCATACTGCAGATCTGAGTTGACATAAGTAACTGTTCCGTTCTTGTCTGCAATGACCTGATACTCCTTCATTCTCTCGTTCTGCTCTTTGATGTATGTATCCGCCAGATCCATATCCTCCTTCGCCGCGGATATGTCACTGGAGTAATCCTGGCTGCTGTCTATGCTCGCCAGCCTGTTGTAATGGTCTATAAGAAGCTGATCCCGCTCCTTCTGATCCGTATACTGATCTATGGTCTTCTGGATATCCTTGGCCTCAAACTGAATCATCACATCGCCTTTGGCCACCTTATCGCCCTCTTTTACCTTGACCTCCTGAACCTTGTAGTCAGACTGCTGTATCGAGTAATCATTGCTGCTGTAACCATCAGGCTTGAGCTCCAATGTCAATGAGGACTGGATATCTCCGCTCTTAACCTGATCCGTATTGAATTCCACCTTGCTATACGGCTCTATATTTATTCTGGAACTTCCTGTCTGTCCACCGGTACTGCCTCCGCAACCAACCAGCGACACGGACATCAGACCGGCAATCGCTGCCGCCAGAACCTTCTTATTGAATATCGCTTTTGACACGCTCTATTCCTCCTGTTTTTATGAATATATTTGATTCTACCCCCTGTCAGCCCATATATCAAGGAAATCTCCCGGGAGTTAATATTAGTTAAAAAAAAGAGAAAGCTTATGTTTTAAGCTTTCTCTAGAAATAAAAAATGCGGGAGATGGGACTTGAACCCACACGCCGTTTCCAGCACTAGATCCTTAGTCTAGCCTGTCTGCCAATTCCAGCACTCCCGCATATTTATGTGATGTCGACTTCTGTGCTCGTCACCAACGAATAAGATAATACCATCTATCGAATACAAAGTCAACAACTTTTTTCAGATTTTTATCATATTAGTGAGCTTTCTGTCCACATCCTTCATAAGGTACTCCTTGAACGCTGTGTAATACTCATGTGTGAACTGTGTATACAGGAACTTATTCCAAAGATTACTGCAGTATGTACTGTCAAAATCATAATATGAATCAGTATATACCAGACCATTGCTGAACCTGGTCACATCCAGATACGGTTCCTTTCCTGCATAGTTAAGTCTCATAACGAGGTTCTTCTGCTCACTACAGCAAGCAAAAGTCTCAAGAAACATCTTCATCTGATCCTTTGTTATTCTCTCTACGAACATATGTGCCTCCTACTCTGTGTCTTTACTCTCATTGGTCATCCCCCTAACCTCTATAATTATAGCATACGCCTCCGAATTATAAAACCTTTTCGCGCAACAAAAGAACCGGATGTGTAAGTTTATACCACATCCGGTTCTTTTTACTTATATATAGAAGATTCTATATTCTATATTATGATAACTGTGCCTTTGCAACCTCAACAAGCTTTGCAAATCCCTCAGCATCGCTGATAGCCATCTCTGAGAGCATCTTTCTGTTGATGTCAACACCTGCCAGCTTAAGACCATGCATAAGCTTGCTGTATGAGATGTCATTCATTCTTGCTGCTGCGTTGATACGAGCGATCCAGAGCTGTCTGAACTGTCTCTTTCTCTGCTTTCTGCCAGCGTATGAAGATGTAAGTGCTCTCATAACTGACTGCTTTGCTACTCTATACTGCTTGCTTCTTGCTCCTCTGTAGCCCTTTGCAAGCTTTAATACCTTATTGTGCTTCTGCTTTGCGTTCATTCCGCCTTTAACTCTTGCCATTGGTTTTCTTCCTCCTGATCTATTAGATATAAGGTAATATCTTCTTCATTACCTTCTCGTTTGTTGCGTCTGTCATTGTAGCCTTTCTAAGATTTCTCTTTCTCTTAGTGGTCTTCTTTGTTAAGATATGACTCTTATAAGCTTTAGATCTCTTTAAACCGCCGTTAGCTGTTTTCTTGAAACGCTTAGCTGCTGCTCTTTTTGTCTTTAATTTAGCCATTTTACTTACTTCCTCCTTGAATTATATGTCTATAATAATTTAACGCTTTTGTGTTAAAAACATTATCATGCTTCTTCCTTCAAACTTAGCAGGCTTATCGATAACTGCTATCTCTGCAAGCTTCTCAGCAAAGTTGTCAAGAATAACCTTTGACTGCTCTACATGCGCAAGCTCTCTTCCCCTGAATCGCAGTGTAACCTTAACCTTATCGCCATGCTCAAGGAACTTTCTTGCCTGATTGATCTTGGTATTAAGGTCATTCGCATCGATGTTCGGTGAAAGTCTGACTTCCTTGACTTCCATGGTCTTCTGCTTCTTCTTGGCCTCTTTCTCTTTTCTGGCCTGCTCATAACGATACTTACCATAGTCAACTATCTTGCACACCGGTGGCTGTGCCTTAGGTGCTATCTTCACAAGATCAAGTCCTGCATCCTGAGCCATCTTGTATGCATCCCTGGATGACATTATTCCAACAAGCTGACCATCTTCTCCGATGAGTCGTACCTCTCTGTCTCTAATCTGTTCGTTGATCATTAAATCGCTAATGACTCTCTACCTCCACACTTTTAAAATTCAATTCTCTGACATAAGAAAAGTGGATAGAACCATCTATCCACTTTCTTAATACAAAGCATATTCAAACTCAGGAAAACCCTGTAAATCTTCTAAGCTAAATATTAACCCGAGTCATGTCAGACCATGCTGAGGTGAGAGTGGATACTCTGCTTCTATGTTCACTGTTTCACACAGCAATGGTAGAATACCACATCGCCAGCCGTGTGTCAACTGTTATTTTTCTTTTGTCGATATGCCTCTGTGCTGCCTTTATATCACTCATTATCGCCGTGGGATTCAACCGGGATGAACACCCTGTCATTGTCCTCTTCCTTCACCGGCTTCTGACTCTCCTGCGCAAGCTTCACAAAATACATCTGTGAATCAAGCTTTGCCTTGCCCCTGAGATCCTGCTTCGCATATGAGCCGTCAGGCTGCATGATGTGAGCCTTGAGTGTATCCTCAAGCTGTATCTTAAGGATATTCTTTATCTTCTTCTTAAGCTCCGGATCCTCTACAGGGAACGTTATCTCAACTCGCTTGTCCAGATTTCTAGGCATCCAGTCCGCACTTCCCATGTATATATCCTCAAATCCGTCATTATAGAAATAGAATATTCTCGAGTGCTCAAGATAATTTCCAACTATGGATCTTACTGATATATTATCTGAAAGTCCCGGAACTCCTGCCTTGATACAGCATATTCCCCTGACGATGAGTTCGATCTTTACGCCTGCCTTTGAGGCATCGTAGAGCGCATTCATGATCACCGGATCACAGAGACTGTTCATCTTGGCAACTATCCTTGCCTTTTTGCCCTGTCTCGCATTCTCTGCCTCACGGCCTATCAGCATGAGGAATTTGTCCTTCAGCCAGATCGGGGCAACTGCAAGCTTGTTCCACTTCTTCGGCTCTGAATATCCTGACAGCATGTTGAACACCGCCGTCGCGTCCTCTCCTATGGCATCGCTGCAGGTGAGAAGTCCCATGTCAGTGTAAAGCTTTGCGGTCTGATCATTGTAATTTCCTGTTCCCAGATGCACATATCTTCTGATTCCGTCCTCCTCGCGTCTGACAACCAGTGCGATCTTAGAATGTGTCTTAAGACCCACAAGGCCATAGATAACATGACAGCCCGCCTGCTCCAGCTTCTTGGCCCACGCTATATTGTTCTCCTCGTCAAATCTTGCCTTGAGCTCGACGAGAACAGTTACCTGCTTGCCATTTTCGGCAGCCTGTGCAAGTGCCGCGATGATAGGTGAATTGCCGCTGACACGGTAAAGTGTCTGCTTGATCGCCAGGACATCAGGATCATTTGCCGCCTGTTTTATGAACTCAATGACCGGAGTGAACTCATAATATGGATGGAACAGAAGGATGTCTCCCTTCTTTATCCTGTCAAATATATGGCTGTAATCGCCCATTCCAGGTACAGGCTGCGGTTTGTACTTAGGATACTTCAGATGGTCAAAACCATCTATGCCGTTCACCTTCATGAGGAATGTGAGATCCAGAGGTCCGTTGATCTTGTATACGACCTCGTCATCGACTCCGAGATGCTTCTTGAGCTCCTTAAGGAGCTTCTTGTCCATGGCCTCGTCCACCTCAAGTCTTATGACCTCGCCCCACTGTCTCTGCTTGAGCTGCTTCTCGATCTCCTTCAGCAGATCTGCGGTCTCCTCCTCATCTATGGAGAAGTCTGCATTTCTCATGATACGGTATGGATATGCACACACTATGTCGTAGTTCAGGAACAGCTTGTCAAGGTTCTTCTCGATAACCTCCTCCAGAAGAATTATCTCGGTAACGCCCTTCTCCTCAGAAGGAAGTCTCACGATCCTTGGAAGTACAGATGGAACCTGGACGGTCGCTATATCCGTCACGTCCTTTTTCTTATCGTATATGAGTGCACCTATATTCAGTGATTTATTGCGCACCAGCGGGAATGGTCTGGACGAGTCCACCGCCATAGGTGTGAGTACCGGGTATACATCCTTCTCAAAGTATTTGTCCACGTACTTTGCCTGCTTTGGAGTGAGATCCTCATGGTGTCTCACAAGCTTCAATCCGTTCTGGGCAAGCTGAGGGATGAGGGATCTGTTCAGTGTCTGATACTGGTTCTTCATGAACTCTTTGGTGCTGGCATGGAGTGCGTCAAGCTGCTCCCGCGCCGTCATTCCGGCTATATCCTTCTTGGTGTATCCGGCATGCACCATATCCGTGAGTGATGCTATTCTTACCATGAAGAACTCATCCAGATTGGATGCCGTTATACTCAGGAACTTTATTCTCTCAAACAGAGGAATGGTCCTGTCCTTCGCCTCGGACAGACATCTCTTGTCAAATTCAAGCCAACTGAGCTCTCTGTTATAAAATATCGGATTCTTATCTGCCATCCTTTACAACCCCCTTTTCTGTTTTAACACAGGCTTCACTCCAAAGACCTTTCTGAACAGTTCAGTCTTGGTCTTGAACACCCCTGCCTCAAGCGTAATATCATTCAGTGTATCTACCGTCATCGTGAGCACGTAGTCCTTGAAGCTGAACTTCATATCACTTATCTTCTGCCTGTGGCTCTTGTCAAGGACATCCGCAAGTCTCAGTATGGATGCCAGCTTGGCGACCTTCATATAATCCGCAGTCATCAGCGATACCTGTGCCTTTGTCTGTGAAGGGAGATAATACTCGTTGAACTTCACGATATTTGCAATCTCCTCCCTCTCCTTGTGGGACAGTCCAAGTATCTCCGTGGACATGATTATGTGATAGGACATCATGGTGCCCTCGTTCATATTTACAAATTTGCCACAACTGTGGAGCATGGCTGCGATCTGGAGCTGCAGTCTCTCTCTCCTTCCGAGTCCGTGGACGCTCTTGAAGGAATCAAATATATCCAGTGCGTTCTGCGTCACATTCTGTGTGTGCTTCCTGTTGACCTTATATTTCTTGGCTATGCTGTTTGCCGATGCAATGATATCCTCGTCGAAATTCTTATTCAGCAGAAGCGTTCCGTTCTTATCCATATAATCGGCAACTATTCCGTCACAGAACGTAACATCCGGCGTGATGATATCCTCCGCCCTTGAGTTGTCGAGGAATGACTGGTAAATGATCGCCATCGGAAGCATCAGTGTCGCCCTCTCGTATGGCACACCGTATTTTTCTGAAAGGACCTCCGGGGTGGTCTCAACTACCTTGTGATAAAGCACGCGGAACTGATCTCTTGTGATCTTGTCTGTGATATTCAGCTCCGGTCCGACCTTCTTCAGATTTGCGATTCCGTCTCCTATGGCTATTATGCTCTTGATGTCCTTATCGTTTATAAAGAGGTTCCTGAACTCCTCTATGAAGTTCGATACAAACTCCTCCATGATATTCTCCAGAGCCACCGTGTCTGCGCCGTATTTTGCCAGATAATCCCTTATTCTCACGGCTCCTATAGGAAGGTTCTGTGTCTGGATCAGATTCTGCTTGTCAAATATAGATATCTGAAGACTTCCCGCTCCTATGTCCAGAAGCGCCCTGTTCTTCGTGTCGGCATCCTCAAACTTTGACTTTGCCGCATACGCCTTGTAGTTCATGAATCTCTGCTCCGAGTTGCTGAGCACTGAGACGTCGATGCCTGTGTGCTGCTTTATCCTCTCAAGGACCATGACTGAATTCTCCGCCTCACGCACAGCGGACGATGCATACGCCTTGTATTCACGCACATCGTATTCCCTCATCTTCCTGCGGAATTTGTTGAGGATCTCACATACCTTCATTATGGAATCCTCGGTTATCCTGCCACTGTTGTAGGTATCACTTCCGAGCTCAACTGTGCTGTTGACGTAATCGATCTCCCTCGCCCCTTTTTTGGGAGTTATCTCATACACCTTCATTGACAGCTCGTTAGAACCTACATCGATGGCTGCAAATACCTTACTTGCCATATCTACCCCACCTTTCATGTTACTTATCAGTATGTTCCAATTATCTTGAAATCCATAGAATCCTTATTTATATGGTCCAGCGCATCTATCGTCGCCGGATCCATGAGACTTCCCTCAAGAGTTATGAAGAATGAATATTCCCATTTTCTTCCCCTGAGAGGCCTCGACTCAATGCTTGTCATATTGAGCCCGTTATGTTTTATATGTCCAAGTATACTGTAAAGGGTTCCACTCTCATGTGGCAGTGCAAAGCATACGGATATATTTCCCGCACTCTTCACATACTCCTTTTTCTTTGACAGTATGATAAATCTCGTTGTGTTGTTCTCATTGTTGACTATATCGTCCTTGAGTATCTCAAGTCCGTATATATCTGCGGCAAGAGCGCTCGCTATGGCAGCCTGGGTAATATCACCTTCATCCCTGACCTTCACCGCACCCACTGCAGTGTTCGCAACCGGGCACTGTGCGTATCCGGCTCTGTTTAGGAATTCACTGCACTGCAGAAGCCCTTGCGGATGGGAATATACAGTCTGTATATCAGAAAGCTTTGAGCCCGGAACTCCCATGAGCATATGTGCCACCTTGACCTCGTCTCCGCCCACGATGGTCAGGCCGCTGCTGCCAACCATATCATATATACCACTCACAAATCCGGCAGAGGAATTCTCTATAGGCAGGACTCCATAATCAGCCTTGCCGCTCTTCACCGTCTCTATGACATCCTCAAATTTTGCAACATTTACATTCTTTATATCATTGCCAAAATAGTCATGCATAGCCTGATGACTGTAAGCCCCCGGAACCCCCTGGTATACAACCACCGTGTCTTTATCGACCTTCAGATGATCCACGGGCACAAACCCGCTCACCACATCAGAGCTTATATGTGCCAGCGCAATATCTCTGCCCTCAACACACGCTCTGTCGATAAGCTCATTCTTTCTGGTGATAAGCTGCTGTATCTGCTCCTCCAGACTGTTTATCTCTTCCAATGTATTCATTCTATCTATCCTTCCACTTGAAGTGTCAATTTTGTCACTGTTTGTCCAGCCCGGCACGAAGCTCGGATATTGTCTTGCCAAGCAGCGGGTGCCTCTTGTATCCCGCTATCGCGGACAACGGTTCAAGTACAAACTCTCTCTTGTGCATCTCCACGTGTGGTATGTGAAGATCCTCACTGTCATACACGACATCATCATAAAGCAGGATATCGATATCCAGAGTTCTCGGTCCCCAGTGGATCAGCCTCTCTCTTCCCGCCGCTTTCTCTATTCCATTCACCAGTCTCAGCAGTTCCTCAGGAGTCCTGAGCGTCTCTATCTCCAGACAGCCGTTCAGGAAATCGTCCTGCTCAACGCCGCCATACGGCTCGGTCTCTATAAAATCTGATACTCTTGTCACCTTGGTGTATTTATCCTTGTTCAGCTCATCTATGGCCATGTCCAGATATGATTCCCTGTCGCCGATATTTGACCCAAGTCCAAGATATGCTGTGTGCTTTTTTCTGCTTATGGACACGGACACTGTATCTACATGTACCATGACCGGAGCCCACGGCTTCTTTACCGTCACATTTACCCCTCTCACATCATCGTAAGTGAGAAGTATCATGTCTGCTATCTCCTCAGCCACAGTCTCTATCAATTTATAATTTCTGTTCTTCATGACCTTCTGTATGCCATCGCACACGCTGCCATAGTTCACAGATTTTCTTATATCATCACTTCTGCCGGCCTCCTGGGTCGACACCTGCATGGATACGTCCACCACGAACTTCTGTCCAAGGACATTCTCCTCCCTGTACACTCCGTGATGTGCAAATACCTCAAGTCCTTTTATATTGATACTGTCCATACCGCACCTCCGCTATATTTTATCTGGCACTCAGCATCGCATGCGTCATCTTGAGTGCTCTGTAGTTGCTCTTCACATCGTGTACTCTGAAGAAATCGCAGCCCTTCACAAGCCCAAGCACTGATGTGGCAACTGTTCCCTCCTCGCGCTCGGTCACCGGAAGATCAAGTGTAAGTCCTATCATCGACTTTCTCGACGTTCCGAGGAGTATCGGGAGATCCCATTTGTGGAGCAGCTCCAGATTGTTCATGAGGAGCAGATTCTGATGCAGATCCTTTGCAAATCCTATTCCCGGATCCACCATGATCTTGTCCCTGTCTATGCCTGCTGCCAGAGCCATGTTAACCGACTCATCCAGATCTGATACAACATCAGCCAGATAGTCTGTGTAATCTGTGTTCTCCCTGTTATGCATAAGACAGCACGCCTTGTCGTACTTCGCTATGACAGCCGCCATCTTCTCATCATACTTCAGTCCCCATATATCGTTTATGAGATCTGCACCTGCATGTATACCCGCCTCAGCCACCGCAGACTTGTATGTGTCGAGTGATACTGCCACGTCGAAATCTCTCTTTATCGCCTCTATGATCGGTGCGGTCCTCTCTATCTCCTCCTCATCCGATATCTTTGTATATCCAGGTCTTGTGGACTCACCGCCAACATCTATTATCACAGCACCCTCAGCTATCATCTTCTCTGTGGTAAACAGAGCTGTGTCCATGGTGTTATGCTGTCCTCCATCCGAAAATGAATCCGGGGTCACATTCAGTATCCCCATCACATAAGGTTCTTTTCCACTCTCAAATGTCTTGTTTCCTATTATCATCCTTTTATCCTCCAGATATAAAATATCCGCACATGACGTGCGATCCCTTGGTACTTCCCTTAATATTTTATCCCTGTATTGCGTGCACTCTCCAGCCAGTAACACTGGTCTGATGCCTTGCAGTCAAAACAGTTTCGAGACAGCTTATCCGCATTATACAACACATATGCCAGTCCTTCCCGCTCAGCACCGTCTGTATTGTGTGAGCCTATGGCATCACATATCTGCTCATTCTCCTGCGTGGAAAATCCGCACTGCTCCAGTATCCTGCCCGCATACTCAACACTCAGCTCATGATGCTTCCTGCCGGTGTCATCAGGATCTGCCCGTCCCACATCGTGAAGAAGTGCCGCGGCATATATGATCTCCCTGTCTATCGCATATCCCTGTTCGATATTCATTATATACGCTATCCTGGCAACATCCAGGCAGTGCTCAAGTCCATGCCGGCAGAATATCCTGTCGGTCTCCTTGTTCCGCACAGTCTCCATGAGACGTCTGTATTCATCGTTGTATATGATCCTGTCCACTCTGTCCATCTCTGTCTGCATCAGCTTTCTATATATCCTCCATGTTCCGCACGGTCTATGATCGGCCCAATAAATGACAGCGAGCCAAATACAATCACCACCGGATCCTGCCTGTCATCAGCCAGCGTCATCGTCAGCCTCACGGCATCGTCCACATCTTCCTGCTCATAGACTTCATCTATATATGTCCCTGCCAGCCTTTTCAGCTCATGCCTTGAAAGTGCTCTCGGGTTATCCGGCTCAACTGCTATGAACGCAGAAGCCCCCGGCATCATGATCCTGAGCATCTGCTCATAGTCTTTGTCCTTGAACACCCCACATATATATATGAGGTCTCTTCCGGCAAAATACTCATCTATGTTCTGTCTAAGTGCTCTCCAGCCTCCCGGATTGTGTGCGCCATCCACATACAAGAGAGGTTTGTCCATAAGCTTCTGGAATCTTCCCTTCCAGAACGTCGCTTTAAGTCCTCTCCTTATATCATCCTCAGTCAGCTCATATCCAAGCCTCATGAGAACATGTGCGGTCGCAGCCGCTGTGGCACTGTTATATATCTGATATATGCCCGGAACCTGAAGTTCGTATCTCTGTCCGTCATATATATATTCACTTCCACCTACTGACTCTCTGCATATCTCTATATCCTTCTCCCTGATAAGTACCGCCAAGTTCGATATATTATTCTGCTCACATGCCATATCCCACATATCCTCAAGCTCTGAGGCAAGCGGGTACGCCACACATGGGCAGTTCTTTTTCAATATTCCAAGCTTCTGTCTGTATATATCCCTCAGGGTATTCCCGAGGAAATGCATGTGATCCATGCTTATACTTGCTATTATCGTACAGACCGGGTGGCTACACACATTTGTGGCATCCTCCAGGCCTCCCATTCCGGTCTCAAGCAACAGGAAATCGACCTTTTTGTCGCTGAAATAACAGAACGCCACCGCTGTCTCCGTCTCAAACGATGTGGGCCTTCCCCAGCCGTCCGACACCATGTCATCCGCTGCATCTTTCACCGTCTCTAGATATACGGCAAAATCCTCCTCAGACATATATTCCTTATCTATCTGAAATCTCTCAAGATATGTAAATATCGTCGGAGATATATATCTTCCCACACTGTATCCTGCACTCTCAAGTATCTCGTCCAGAAATGCGCATATCGAACCTTTGCCATTTGTTCCTGCTATATGTATAACCGGGACTGCGTCCTGCGGATCGCCCAGCCTTCTCAGCAGCTCCTTTATACTGTCAAGCCCCAGAACGCTTCCCATGGTGTCCGTATATTCTATATAACTTCTTGCCTCTTCATAAGTCATGGCATATATCCGTCCCTTCTCATCTGTGCCTGATAAGTGGTGCATTCTCATCTATAGGCAGCAGCTCATACCCATCATCCCGGAGTCTTTCAATGAGCATCGGCAGTGATTCCACCGTGGTGTGCCTCGACTCAAGATCATGCATCAATATAACCACATCGTCGTGCTGCAGTGCATCCTTCATGATATTGTCGACAAGCTGCTCCGGCGTGTAGCTGCCACACACGGCATCATTGTTCAGCGCATTCCAATCATAATATATAAGCCCCTCGGCATTCACATAATCTATCAGGGTGTTCATATCCACTCTGGATACCGTATTTGAACTGCCGCCCGGGAATCTGTAATATACACAATTTACACCTGTTACATCATACAATAAATTTCGCAATTCCTCAATATCTTCGGAGAAATCAGCAAGGCTTCCATATATTTTATCGTAATCATGGGTGTACGAATGAAGCCCCAGTGTATGTCCCCTATCCACTATATCCCGGTAGGCATCATAATAGCTCTTGTCGCGCCCCACGACAAAAAATGTTGCCTTCACATCGTATTTATCAAGGATATCCAGTATCTCCACTGTGTTCCCGGATGGCCCATCGTCAAATGTGAGATACGCCCTCTTCGTTATCTCCGGCTCCGCATCAGACTCCGTTTCGTCCTTCTCCGGCTGCATCTCCCCGGTATCATTTGCCCCATCCACCTCCGATGGTGTGCTCTCATCCGCCCCCAGGACATTTGCCTGCTGCCTGACCGGCCCTCCGGCAGTATAAAAGCCCCACCTCGACTGGCTGATTATGTAATAACAACAGAAAATTATGGCAAGAAATATGGCAACCGCCAGCATAATATACTGCCATTTGTCAGTCACCTCCTGCACATTGTCAATTTTTTTCAAATGATCCTCGCCGCCTATAGCATTTTTTCTATTATATTATTTTTTATTTTTAATTATGTGTCTATTTTTTATGCCATGAATATTTCTCAGATATACGGAGAATATAAATAGCAAATATTAAAAAAAGGAGAACATGTACAATGAAAAAATACTTTTTACTTGTGACGTGTATGACACTCACCATGATCCTCTTCTGTGGTTGTGGCAATTCAAACGGTGCTTCAAGCACTGGCTCATCTTCAGCAGCCAGCACCCAGACAACATCTGAGGCTCAGAATAGTAACAGCTCTGAGGGAAACAGCACCGACTCATCTGACAAAGGCATTGTAGGCGGAGCAGCCGACGCTGTAAAGGATGTAGCTGACGGCGTGGCCGACGGTGTAAAGGATGTAGCTGACGGCGTAGGAAACACCGTGTCAGGCATCTTCGCTTCATTCGATGATGCCCAGGACTGGTTCATGGATCAGCTTCCCGCAGGTGACGGAAGATTCGAGGTTGCCAACAGTGACAAGGATCTCACAGAATTTTCCGTTGGAAAAACAGGCTACCACATCGAGCTCCACGACAACAATAAAGAGGGCGACACCAAGGTCGGTGATTTCTATATCGACTCCAGCGATGGCAAGGTGTACAGATCCGATGAGCACGGGAAGACATTTGCAGAGTATGATTTCTCTGATTATAAATAGATGAAATATCCCGCATGAAAAAACAAGCGGCACGGAGGTATCTAAAAACCTCCATGCCGCTTTATTCTATATTCTTATTCTGCCACATCCGCTGCATCATCAGCTTCAGTAACAGTCACTTGTTCGTCTTCACCCTTCTTGTCTGAGCTCAGCATCTCTCCTGTGAGCGGATTGATCTTGACTCCCATCTCCGACGCAATGAGATTGTACATGTCAAACTCTCTGTCTCTGGCAGCCTTCTTTCTGGCCTTTACGCCCCTGGATCTGACCAGCTCCACTATTCCGAATCCGATCATCAGTATGCCGAAGAATATGAAGCCCGCCATATTTTTTGAAAAAAATGCATGAGCCACACTTATTGAGCCTATTCCGATCATCACGATACCCATAACGAAATTGAACATATATGCTTTACCGCCTTTCACCAATCATCTGTTTACAAACGCATCTATGCCCGCCTTCTCGAGCATTCTGTCGTATTGCTCATACATATACTGGACACTGTTCTCAAGAAGATGATAGTGCATTATGTATGGAACAAGCAGCACCATGAATGCAAGTGCAAGTATCAGCAGCGATATATTGTCCGTCACTACAAATGTTATACATGTTGCAACCGTCAATACGGCAAACAATACCAGCACTATGAGGTGGATAAGTCTCTCATGCATGAAAAATCCTACCTGCGTGAGATGTCTCTCTGCCTCCCGTGCAAAGTCCACATCATTCCTCTTTAAAAGCTCATCAATATATGTTATATACCGGCGTATCCTCTTTGCCATCTGCCGCATCTTCCTTTCCTGATCCCTGCCGAACCGTCAGGCTAGTTCATCACCTTGTTCATAAAGTGCTCCCACTGTGCGATCACCTTATCATAGTAAAAACTCAGAACATAGGATTCCTCATCCACATCTATTATCATCTGATAGCATTTTCTGTCAGCATTCTCCGAAGACTTGAGCATCTCCTTTGGCTGGCCCGAATAAAATACAACCTTGCCCTCAAAGCTCTTCAGCACATCCTCATAGTCCGCCCTGTCCACAGGCTTATCCGGTACTGACTCCTGGAGGACATCGTTCGCATCGTAATACTTATGACCCTCGAGCAGAAGTGCCTCGATCTCAGGCTCAGTGAATCTGACCTGCATATCACTGGCATATCTGTCAGTATAGAGCTCATTTGCAGAGTTGTCCTCTCTGACTACCGCGCCATCAAATTCAAATTCCAGGATTCCCTGCTTCTCCGAATATATACATCTGATCAGAGTCGCATCCCTGAAAGAGAGCGTCTCGATCTCATCTACACTCTTGTACTTCATATCTGTATCTCCAACTAGTCCATTGCCTTCTTGATGGCCGCAAGAAGCTCATCGTATGTCTCAAATGCCTCAAGATCAGGATTATCCGCCTTGATCTGATCTGTGCTCTTGAACAGGAAGCCTGCCTTGCTCGCATAGATCATTCCCAGATCGTTGTGGCTGTCACCGCTTGCTATAGTGTCGTAGCCGATTGACTGCAGAGCCTTGACTGTTGTGAGCTTCGACTGTGGGCATCTCATCTTGAAGCCTGTGATCTCACCGTCATCTGCAACGATCAGCTCATTACAGAATATTGTAGGATAACCGAGCTTCTTCATGAGAGGGCCTGCAAACTGTGAAAATGTATCGCTTATGATTATCACCTGTCCTATGGATCTCAGCTCATCCAGAAACTCCTTTGCTCCAGGGATAGGATCTATCTTTGCTATAGTCTCCTGTATCTCCTTGAGTCCAAGTCCGTGCTCCTTAAGTATACCAAGTCTCCAGTTCATGAGCTTATCGTAGTCAGGCTCATCCCTTGTTGTTCTCTTAAGCTCAGGTATTCCGCTTGCCTCCGCAAATGCGATCCAAATCTCAGGCACCAGTACTCCCTCTAAATCAAGACATGTTATATACATATTATATTATCCTCCGTTCTTATAAATAGTGTGAATTAATGCATGTCATACTCCTCCCGTTTCTGACCACACAGATGCATTATAGCACAGTATCACGCAGACTAACAATCACTACTTTCAGGCATTTGCCCGGACTTCTTCCATCTGTCCAGAGCATATCCATAATCCCGGATTATCATGTCGAGCTGCACCCTTTCCGTCACTCTCATGTGGCTTCCCTTCAGGTATACTCCGTCCATGAAACCGGTCCGTATCGTCATTCCGCACTCACCTCTCATCGCAGCCGGTCTCTTCACCACACTTGCCCCCGCCGCCTTCTGAAGCTCTTCGTACCTTTCATAATTCTTCTGCCATGCCCTCATATAGGTCTCAACTTTCCTTCCCGGAATATTGACCCTCACTCCACCATAGCGTCCATCCGGCCCCGGGAAGAAATACTCTATCCTGAAGTCATTCTCACTTATTATTAGCGTACCGCCGCTCGCCAGCTCTTCTCTGCACGTTCTTCCCATAACTTATCCTCACACATTCCTGAGACTTTCAAATGTATTGTAAATGTTCAGCAGGCCATATCCCCACTCGGGATTCGGATACTGCCTGATCTCCAAAAGCCCGCCCGAACTTCCCGGTCTCACCGCTCCCCTTATCAGGTAGCCCCTTATCTGGTTGCCGTTTATATTCCTTATCATCTTTCTCCCATACGACCACTCAAGCATGATGGCACTGCAGCCCGCAGTGTACGAAGCCGCCACTGAGGTGCCGCTTCTTATAACCGTCTCCCCGCTGGCTCCTTCTCCCCTTATATTCACTCCGGGAGCGAGAAGATCCGGTTTCACCCTGCCGTCCGCCGTATAGCCTCTGCTGTTGTCTATATACAGATTACCATTTGAGTGATCATATGCGCAAGTGCATATCGCAGTCTCCGCCACCGCCGGGCTGGTTATGGTCACTCCCGGATCACTTGACACAAATCTCGTCCCCGGGGATACAAAGCTGCTTATGGGCAGCCACGCGTTAAAGCTGAGCTCCGTGGTTCCAACACCGTACACCCTTATCCGCCATATACCATTTGCCGGGGTTATAAATCTGAGCATGATGAGCTCCTGCCCAGCAGAATCCTCTACGAGAAAATAGTCGACATATATCATCCCACCTCCAAATATCGGACGGATGATCGAGCTCCTGTCATACCTCGGCGATATCCTCTCTATAAATTCCCCGCCGGGAATCTCTATGGCCACCGAGTAGGTATTGGTGGACTTACCCCATATCTCAAGTGTAAAGCTGTTGTGATCTGCCACATCGATCTCAACGACATCATATGCCCCTGTGACGATCCCGGAATAATGATGTCCTGCTCTCCCCTCGTTGCCACCGGCAGCAGATACCGCAAACCCCTGAAGATCTCCTATGTTGTTTATATATTTGTCCAGCGCTCCCGCCCCCGTATGGCTTCCACTGTTGGTTCCAAGCGTCACGAGTATGCTCATAGGTATGCGCAGCTTTTTCTGCTGCTCAAGCAGATATGCTATCGCTGTCATTATGTCAACCTCACTGTACGCATTTGCATCCGATGGAATACCATAAAAACTGCGGAGATTCTCCTTTGCCTGCTTTAACTTCACCACCACCAGGTCTGCCGACGGAGCCACGCTCACAGCCGTTCCCGCGCAGAAGCTTCCATGCCCGGTGGTATCCGTCAATATCCTTTGTCTCTCATCCACAGCAGCCTGTATCTCCTCCGTGCTATACTCCCTGCCGTAGCCGTATGATGCGTTGTCAGCCTCCTCCACAGTCTGATCCCACGCCGCAAGTATCTTTGTCTTACCCCCATCCCGCACAAATGAACTGCCAAATATATCGATCCCCGTATCAACGATGCCAAGCAGTATCCCCTTTCCGGTGAGTCCGAGTATATTTTCCTGCTGGATATTGATAACCCCTATAGCCTCAAGAGCTCCCACGTCGTCCATCAGGCCGTACACTTTGGGGAAAAGATTGTACTCAAGCCTTGAAAAACTCTCCATATACCCGGCCGGAAACGGCTGATATGCCACCGCATATCTGTCGTCTATTATGTTGAGCCCGTATGGCTGATACAGATCCATCAGAGCTTCCCTGTCTCCGTTGTATTCTATTATATATTCCACATAATCCTCTGAGTAAGCAGCATCTGATATCACCGCACATCCCTCCAGGGGCAATCTATATAGTATATGCAGCAAATTCCGAATCTTTACACAAAAATACCGCAGCACGGAAATTTCTCCGGCTGCGGTATGTCTCCATCTGTACATTATATGTACCGGCTATATTCTATTTTATTGTTTTGTATCAATATACTTCTGAACCTGCTGCTTCAGGATATTGAACTGGCATGGACCTGTCTCGAGAACGACTGTATTGAACTCCTTCAGGTCAAACTTTGATCCAAGCTGTTCCTCAGCATAATCCCTGATCTCCTGCATCTCATAGAAGCCTGTTGAATAACTCTGGTATACGGCAGGATCACCTATCATGGTAGTATACAGATCGTCGGCAGCATCGCCGTTGAATCCCTTTTCATTCAGGTAATCTTTTGCTTCCTGCAGTGACCAGCCCTCATAGTTGATTCCTATATCGATCCTTCCACTTATGAGATAATTGATCTCATCGTTTAACCTGTACAGTTTTGCAACGGTGTCCGAATCAGATGCCCCATCAAATGTGTAATAGTTTATGGCATCATAGCACGCATACATTGCCCAGCCCTCCTTGTATCCAAGGAAGCTTAATATGGTACGTACCGGTTCAGGATCTGTTGACATGTAGTATGCATTCTGCAGCATGTGTCCCGGATATCCCTCATGGGCAAGTGTGGTCCACATACCATCCGTATGTTTGCCATTTACCCTGATAAGGTTGTTGTCCTGGTCATCGATCGCAGGTGACATATAGTATGCCAGCGTATTCTCCTGAATATCCTCAAGGCTCTTATCAAGCTTCTTCGCCTGATACTTTATCTCTCCAAAGTCTGGGTAGTTCTTGGTGGCTGTATTCATGAGTATATCTATTATTTCTGAAGGCTCCTTTGAGTCACTGTCTCCAAAGAGGTCATCGTAGTGCTCCACAAAATATTCATATGAATCGTACTGTGTCATGGCTATGGAATACAGATCTGTCATGAGATCTGACAGGTTGTCATCCAGCATCTGTGCCACTTCCTCAGGTGTCTTATCAGTTCCCGCAGCGTCCTTCAAAAGGTAAGCGTAATACTCTTTACCACCTTCATAGCCACACACACCACCCTGATTCTTACCGGTTCCCTTGAGCGATGACAGCACATCTATAACATCCTCATATGCAGGTATAAGACTTTCCGCAACGGCCTTCTTATTCTGTTCCTCAAAGTCCGCTATCTCGTCCGCAGTCAGGAAGTCCAGCGCCTCGATGTTATCGTTGAACACCTGTATCATGAAGTGATTGTCCTTGTCCTTGATGAAGTCTTCGCACTGCTCGATGACCTTATCGCACACGGCATCACTCATAAAATATCCCTTCTCGGACTTTGTCTTCTCAAACTCTAGATTGTCATCAAAATAATCCCTTACCATTCCAAGCACCTGAAGATATCTCTCCACATCACCCTTGTCGTCAAAACGGTAGTCTGTGAAATATGTGGATATATTCGACTGCAGTCCCTTCATAGGTGAGAACGGCTCGCTGAGGTATATGTTCAGATAACCCTCTGACTCCGTCTCCAGATACTGATTAAGTATATCGTATGTGAGCTGCTGGCTCTCCGTGAGATCGTCCCTGTCAAATGACTTGAGCTTGTCAAAGGACTCATCAAACTCAGCCTTACGTTTTTTGATTCCCTCATCGCTCATATCCGAATCGCCCAGAGATACCTCCGGCTCAGGAATACCAAGGGCATCCCCATCCTTTATCTCATAGTTGTACGAGAGTGTGTCCGATGTCACACTGTCCACATACTCATCGTGCAGATATTCCTCGAACTCCTTCTGCACCTTTGTGTAGTCGTCCGCATTATCCTTTATTGTTCCTGTGATAGTCTTCTCATCAAACATATGAGAAGTACATGCAGTCATCGACATGGCCATGGCTCCGACAACAGCAGCCACGACAAATCTTCTCATATTCTTTTTGAATCTGGTCATACATCTACTCCTTACTTATTATATTGTCCCTTCACATAACCTATCTACACATTGTATGCCATAAACCATACTATTGTCCATTTATTTTATGTTAAGGTTACAATATACCGAGTCCGTCCAGAACAACCTTTACTCCTATGAGTATAAGTATGATACCTCCGGCAAGCTCAGCCTTTGACTTGTACTTTGTTCCGAATATACTTCCGATCTTCACTCCGACCGCTGAACATATGAATGTGATACATCCTATGAATAATACCGCAAGTATGATATACAGAGTGGACAGCTTGAGGAATGCAAATGACACTCCAACCGCCAGTGCGTCTATGCTGGTTGCAACCGCCAGAAGGAACATGACCTTAAAGCTCATATCTGCATCTACTTCCTCTTCCTCGCCAAACGACTCCTTGATCATGCTTCCGCCGATGAACAGGAGGAGCACAAATGCGATCCAGTGTGACCATTTGCTTACCAGATCTGCAAAAAAGCTTCCGAGGACATATCCTACCGTCGGCATAAGTGCCTGAAATCCTCCAAACCACGCACCTGCGATAAGCATGTGCTTCACCTTGATGTTGCGCAGGGACAACCCCTTACAGATAGACACGGCAAATGCATCCATTGAAAGACCAACTGCCAACAGGAATAACTCTGCAATACTCATAATTTTTCTCCTTGATATAGATTTGACGGATGCAGTCACAGACACATATAAAAAGAGACCTCCCGGGCAGCTAAAAGCTGTCCAGAAAGTCTCATCATCTACAGTAATACCAGATTCACGCCATCATCGACCGATGGCTGCCAATCATTATGTTGATATCACAACGCAAGCTCTGCGCTGACTACTCCCTTAATGAACGGTGATATTCTAGCATATTGATAAAATATTATCAAGTAGCATTTCCCTGTTATCGCATTATTGTCATTACAGATCTGTTCAGTCCTGCTTATCGATCTGAGTTGCGCTTGCCTCCTCAAGTGCCGGTGTTCCGCGCAGTTCTATGATAGGGCTTCCCTTGCCCTTTATATAATCACCTGTGATTGTCACCCTTCCTATGGTGTCATCCCTTGGGATCTGGTACATGATATCCAGCATGAATTTCTCTATGATGGCACGTAGAGCTCTGGCTCCCGTCTTCCTCTTGATCGCCTCCTCGGCTATCGCCTCGTATGCCGAATCGTCAAATCTAAGATCCACCTCATCCAGTGCAAGGAGCTTCTTATACTGCTTTAATATCGCATTCTTAGGCTCCTTGAGTATGCTCACGTACATATTCTTATCCAACGCATCAAGTGTGAAGAGTACCGGAAGTCTTCCAAGGAACTCAGGTATCATGCCAAACTCACGGAGATCCTCGGTTGTAACCTGTCTCAGCAGATTCGGATCATCATCATATTTGTCCTTGAGTTCAGCCTTGAAGCCCATGGACGCCTGCCTGCTTATTCTCTGCTTTATAATCTCCTCTATATCAGGGAATGCTCCACCACATATAAACAGTATGTTTCTTGTATTGATGGTCGTCATGGGAACCATAGCATTCTTGCTGCCCGATCCCACAGGTACCTCAACATCCGCGCCCTCGAGGAGCTTCAGCAGTCCCTGCTGTACGGATTCACCGCTCACATCCCTGCTGTTGCTGTTCTGCTTCTTGGCGATCTTGTCTATCTCATCTATGAACACGATTCCTCTCTCTGCCTTCTCCACATCATTGTCGGCGGCGGCGAGAAGCTTTGACAGAACGCTCTCTACATCATCGCCTATATAACCGGCCTCTGTAAGAGTTGTCGCATCAGTTATTGCGAGAGGCACCTTGAGAAGTCTTGCTATGGTCTTGACTATATATGTCTTACCACAGCCTGTAGGTCCCACCATCAGCATGTTGGATTTCTCTATCTCTATATCATCCATGGAATCTGTGAGAACCCTCTTATAATGATTGTATACAGCCACGGATATAACCTTCTTGGCATATTCCTGTCCCACAACATACTCGTCCAGCATAGCCTTGATCTTATGAGGAGCCGGAATTGTCTTAAGCGTGAGTTCTTCCTCCTGCTTCTTTTCCTTTGGCGCCTTCTTCTTGACTTTCTGTGACTTTGGCACGTCATTCTGTGCCTTGAACTTGGACATATCTATATTGCCAAATGGCATATTTGTCAGATCTATGAACTGCATATTGCCAAGCCCCGGCATGTTGCCAAACCCGGAATTGTTGAAGCTGTCAAATGATCTCTGCATGCAGTCTGCACATATATTTATATCTCCAGGCATATGTATCAGCTTGCCGGCCACGCTCTCCGGTCTCCTGCACAGGTAGCAGTATTTCTCGTAGTCGTCATCGTTGTCCTTATCATCCGATGCATGTCCATCGGTATCCACCGTATCCGGTGTCTTCTTATCTATATCATCATAATTCTCTGCCATATCTCATTTTCCTTTCCTGATTATACATATAGTCTCAGTCAGAAATATAATAACACACATATACCACATTTACCAACACCTGCAAATATGAAATTACTGTAAATTAACCGCTGGCACGCAGCGCCGCCCCGCTTCTGTCCTTAATATTATTAAGTCATTTGTCTGTTTTTTGTATTATTTTACCGCTGGCATCTTTCGAATCGTTTTAAAATTTCGGCATTTGCGAAGTGCTATGGAATTGGATTTTTCGCTATGCTATAATCATAAAAAATAAATCCAACGGGTAAAAGGAGGACTGTAATTATGAAGAAACTTGAAATCGTAGTTCGTTCAGAAAAGCTTGATGATGTAAAGTCAATACTTGATGAGTGTGAATCAACAGGTGCCATGGTATCAAACATCATGGGTTACGGTAATCAGAAGGGATATAAGACAACTTACAGAGGAAGCGAATATGTTGTAAACCTTATTCCAAAGGTAAAGATCGAGACCATCGCAGCAGACGATGTTGCGGACAAGATCATTTTCAAGGTTTGCGAGAGAATATCCACCGGTAAGATCGGTGATGGTAAGATCTTCGTATATGATGTGGCAGATGTCGTTCGTATCCGTACAGGCGAGCGTGGAGAGACAGCGCTCTAATAAGCACAGGTATCCAGTATCATTCCTTTTTCTAAATTGGCAGGCAGTGGCATTTGTCCACTGCCTGTTTTTTATCGTTCAGCTCTGTCTCCCAGTATCTTCAGCAGACTCCCCGGGGTCATCCCTGTATACCACTTAAACTCTCTCTGGAAATGCGCCTGGTCAGAATATCCCATGTCATCCATATAATCCGTGACATGTCCGCCCGGATGCTCCAGCATTTTTCTCACAGTCTCCCTGATCCTCACGATGCGGGCAAACCTCTTGGGGCTGACCCCCAGCTCCTCCACAAATCTCCTATGCACATGTCTAACGGTGCATCCCATCTGCTCAGCAAGCTCTGATATGCTTATCTTCCCTTTTGCCGCATATATGACATCCGCCTGTTTCACGATGTCCGAATCAGCCATGCCATTCCTCTGCCACAACGATCCGCATTTCTCTATATGCTCCGTGATCTCCTCTGTCGCACTCTCTATCGGATCTTCTGCACCATTTCCTGTAAATGCATGATCAGCCGTCAGCAGTTTTTCAAGCAGACGCATATCTTGGGTATCCAGAGTCTCCCTGCCAAATCCAAGATCCTGCTCCACAGATATGAAGCTGCAGCTCTCCTCAATGCAAACAGCCGCCTCCAGTTCACCCGGATACACCCTTTTGATGTGTCCATCCATACATATCACACATATCCCAGCATTCTCCTGTGGCACTATTCTCAGCCCACCCAAGCTGTAACCAGCTCTCACATACACAGACTTCTCATTCTTTTCTATTAAATTAGTATGTACTTCACTGCAAAAATTAACATTCAATAAAATCTGACTATCCATACGCCATCTCCGCATAACTTTATTTATCTTTACCGTATCTTTGCTTTATTATATTAAGCCCGCGCAAAATATAATAAGGTTTATCGTTCCACGTCCGATTTTTTCAATATTTTACCATATCTCAATACTATACTCAACCCAAGTTAGTAATTGAGGTGTGGCACTGAGATACTTATTATCAGTCATATCTCAGTGACGTACGATCAGATATAATGTGCACAAAGATGTGTTTTGTCAGGAGCATACCTGGCGGGACGCATCTTTTTTTATTATCTGATCACTTCCACAACTACAATGTATTAAAAGGAGGAATGATTATGGAAGACGTAAGCACAATTGTATTTGGAGTATGGTTCCTTGTCGGAGCCGCACTGGTATTCTGGATGCAGGCCGGATTTGCAATGGTTGAGGCCGGTTTCACAAGAGCCAAGAATGCCGGAAACATTATAATGAAGAATCTCATGGATTTCTGTCTCGGTACAGTTTCATTCATGATCCTCGGTTCATCACTTCTGCTCGGCAGCAGTGACTGGGCACTCGGAGGTTTCATCGGAAAACCATCATGGGATTTGTTCCTTCACTTTGAAAACTATGACTGGTCAAGCTTCGTATTCAACCTTGTGTTCTGTGCAACAGCAGCAACCATCGTGTCAGGAGCTATGGCAGAGAGAACAAAGTTCTCTGCATATTGTGTATACTCAGCTATCATCTCACTGCTGATATATCCTATTGAGGCTCACTGGATCTGGAATCCAGGTGGCTGGCTTGTAAAACTTGGCTTCCATGATTTTGCCGGTTCATGTGCCATCCATATGGTAGGTGGAATCTCAGCACTGATTGGTGCCGCATTACTTGGACCTCGTATCGGAAAGTTCAATAAGGATGAGAATGGCAAAGTAGTAAAGGTTCACACCTTCCCTGGTCATAACCTTCCACTCGGCGCACTCGGTGTATTCATCCTGTGGTTCGGCTGGTACGGATTCAACGGTGCAGCCGCAACATCTGTTGAGCAGTTAGGTTCTATCTTCCTCACTACTACTATCGCACCTGCACTTGCAACAGTTTCATGTATGATATTTACATGGCTCAAATATGGCAAGCCTGATGTGTCAATGTGTCTCAACGCTTCACTCGCTGGTCTTGTTGCCATCACAGCTCCTTGTGATACAGTCGATGCTTTCGGCGCAGCTATCATCGGTATCGTTGCCGGACTTCTCGTAGTATTCGGAGTATGGCTCTGTGACCACGCATTACATGTTGACGATCCTGTCGGTGCCGTAGCCGTACATGGTGTAAATGGTATCTGGGGAACAATCGCTGTAGGTCTCTTCTCCACAACAACTGTTCCTGGAAATGATACATTAAACGGTCTGTTCTACGGCGGTGGCATTCATCCACTTCTCATCCAGTTACTTGGATTTGCAGCAGTTGCAGCATGGACAGCAGTTACGATCACCATCGTATTCCTGATCATCAAGAAGACTATGGGACTTAGAGTATCTGAGGAGGAAGAGATCAAGGGACTTGATCCTACAGAGCATGGTCTTCCTACAGCATACGCAGATTTCCTGACAACAAAGTAATTCATAATATATAGTATTATCTGCAAGCAAAAAGCCTGTGGTATGAATCAAAGTTCATATCACAGGCTTTTTAATATATTCACATCCACATGCCATGTATAAGCAGTATATGCGGATTCTTCCTGTCTCCATACTCGTGTATTGTCATCTCTTACCCCCTGTAAAAGCATTAGTTAGATTATCCTAACCCATGACATATTATCACAGAAAGGCACTTATATACAACACAATATTGCACAAAGAAAAAAGATCCCAGTCATTACGACCGGGATCCGTCTTAAAACAAACATCTATAGATTAAAGACTGTAAGAACCTGATTCTCCATCAGCTGTATAATATACCATGCCTGTTTCTGGCTGGTAGTATACGTTCAATTCCTTAACTGTCTTATTGCCAATAACTTCCTTCACCTTAGCAACGATTGCTGCCATCTTGATCTGACCGCCAGCGAACTCAACAAATACATTCTCTGTTGTCTTAGCTGGAACTGCCTTCTTTGCTGTAGCCTTCTTTGCAGGTGCTGCTGCCTTTGTCTCTTCCTTCTTAGCTGGTGCTGTTTTCTTTGCAGGTGCTGCCTTTGGCTCTTCCTTAACTGGAGCTGCCTTCTTTGCAGGTGCTGCCTTTGTCTCTGTAGCTGCTGTCTTCTTTGCAGCTTCCTCTTTCTTAACTGCCTCAACCTTAGCAAGTGCTGCTGCAGGTGTTGCCTTTGTTACCTTCTTTGTCTCATCTGCCTTCTTTGCTGTAGCCATGATTCTTTCCTCCCAAATAAAAAGTATCTATGTAATCTTATGTATTTATTTTCAAGCTAGGTTGATATTACTCCATTTTTTATATTTTTTCAATATAACCAAATTCTTTTCTCCCTTTTGTATCGTTTTGGGAATTGATTTACAATAAATGGCAACACTTTACACAAAAAGGCGGTCACAGATCGTTGTAAATCCGTGACCGCTTTTGTCATTTTGTACAAATACACACACTAATTCGTGAGAATATTAACCACTTCACTCAATTTCATTCCGTTTGATCCCTTCAAAAGCACTATATCCTCAGGCTTCATGAGCGCCATAAGGTATATCGCGATCTCCTCCGTGTCAGTGAATGACACAGTCTTGGCATACTTCGTATCACAGGCATCCAGAGCTTCCTTGATCTTCTGGGCATGCTCTCCGATGACTATGACCTCATCTATCTTCTTATCTCTGAGATACTCTCCGACTTCATAGTGGTACTCATCGCTCTTCTCTCCGAGCTCAAGCATATCGCCGAGCACGATATACTTCTTGCCCTCGCACTTCATGTCACAGAGGACATCGGTGCTAGCCTTCATGGAATCAGGGCTTGCATTGTATGTATCGTCTATGATCGTGTATTTGCCAGGAAGCTTGATGACCTTCTGTCTGAGACCTCTGAAATTCTCAAATGCCTTCGACGACTTCTCATATGGAACTCCAAGCTGATGCGACACAGCCATGGCCACCAATGAATTGCGCACGTTGTGCAGTCCCATCACTCCTACCTTGACAGTTACAACGTCATCCCCATGTACCATATCGTATACAGAATATCCATCCTCCATGCGGATGTTAGTTGCTCTGAAGTCCATGCCCTCGCCGCAGCCATATGTGTATACCTTACATGGTATCTCATCCTTGACCGCATACAGCATAGGATCATCACCGTTGATATACAGTGTTCCATTCTCGCCCATGCCCTTGATGATGTTGAGCTTCTCCTTGCGGGTGTTCTCCAGTGAACCCATATATTCTATATGTGCAACGCCTATGGTCGTTATAACGCATATATCCGGCTGAGCTATATCAGTGAGGATGTCCATCTCACCCGGCTCGCCGATTCCAAGCTCAAGAACAGCCACATCGTACTCGTCTGTCATCCTTGACACCGTGATAGGCTCGCCATACACCGAATTATAATTGCCCTCTGTGTGGAAGCACTTCATTCCAGCACTGACAGCCGCTGTGATCATCTCTCTTGTCGTGGTCTTGCCCACGCTTCCTGTAACCGCCACAACAGGCATATCGTATCTGTTCCTTATATACTTTCCAATGGCCTGCAATGCCTTAACAGTATCATCCACCCTGATATACGCCTTGTCCGACACCACAACATTGTCATGCTCCGATGTGAGTGTGGCTGCTGCAGTCTGAAGTGCTGATTCTATAAATCTGTGTCCGTCGGTTCTTGTTCCTATGATTGGAACGAACAGATCGCCCTCCTTGGCCTCCTTAGAGTTTATACAGATGTCAGTGAGAACAGTGTTCTCATCTCCGCAGAGGAGTACGCCTCCTGTAGCTTCCAGAATATTTTTTACTGTTATATCTACCATCACTATCCCCTTTTTTTCATATTGATAAAATATATACAACCGGGCTTTACCGCCGCTCCGGCTTCATCAGGTGTCCATTATAGCACTGTATTATGCTTTTGTATATTTAAATCTCTTTACTTTTATAATCCCAGAACTGTTCAAGGATCCCGTCCACATTTTGCATGTTGCATATCACGCTGTCATTCCATTCCACAGGAAACAGCTCCGTGTAACGCCTGGTGGCAAATCTCTCGTCTATCAGAAGTATTATCCCCTGATCCGTCTCCGTCCTTATGACTCTTCCGGCAGCCTGAAATACCTTGTTTATTCCCGGGTACTGGTACGCATATCTGAATCCATTCCTGTCGGATGCAGCCTCTTTTTCGTCCGCCGCGGTTCTGCTGTCGAAGTAATCCATCATCAGCTTTCTCTCCGTGCACACCTGGGGAAGACCGGGTCCGACTATTATCGCTCCTATCAGCCTGTCACCAGTCAGATCGATTCCCTCGGAGAATATTCCGCCCATGATACACAGTGCCAGCACATTGTCCTTCTCCTCAAATGCCCTCAGAAAGCTCTCTCTGTCGCTCTCCGTCATGTATTGTTCCTGGGCTATAACTTCCACCCCAAGAGACTCTGGAAGCTCTTCAGTGAGCACATGCACCTTCTCCAGCATGGCATACGATGGAAAGAACACCATATAGTTGCCCGGTCTCGCACTTATCACGCGCTCTATATAGCTGTAAATGTTCCTGTACATCGCCTCATTACGGTTCGTGTATCTGGTCGTGACATCATTTGCTATCATTATCTTCCTGTTCTCCGCAGAAAATGGAGACGGGATGTATATTGCCCTGTCCTCCGGGCAGTCCGACAGCATCTCCATATAATATCTGACAGGAAGTATCGTAGCCGAGAAAAACACCGTGGCAAGCCCTTTGTCCAAGCAGTTTCTTATGTTAACTGCAGGCTTGACGCAGTACAGTCTCACCACAAATCTTCCGTCATCCCTTATCTCGTCATACACGACATAATTCTCATCCATCATCTCCGCAATGTTCAGAAATGAAGTGAGATTAAAATAAAAGTTCAGGACTTCCTTTCTCTCCGGGATCTGCCTGTGCTCCTCCAGAAAGAGCTGTATTGCTTCATGGAGGCTGAGCAATTTCAGGTGAAGAGGTGCTATGCTCGAGAGCACCCTGTATCCCTCCTCAGGAACCTCCTTCTTCATCGTAAGCAGCTCTCTGTTGCAGCTTCCTATATGTCTTGCCATACGGCCGCCATACTGGGCTGTGAGCTTCTTGAGCTCCAGAAAGTCCTCCTTCACAATCTCCGCACTGTACATGGACGAAGCCCTGTCCACAAGGTTGTGCGCCTCATCCACAAGGAATACATAATCTCCCGGCTTACCGCCCTCCGCCGCAAAGAACCTCTTGAGGCTCGCCCTCGGATCAAAGACATAGTTATAGTCACATATCACCATGTCAGCAAACAGACTCACATCAAGGCTCAACTCAAACGGACACACCCTGTGAGCCTGTGCGTACCGTATTACCACATCTCTGTCAACCACCGTCTCATGTAATACCACGTCGTACAGCGCATCATTTACCCTGTCAAAATGCCCCTCGGCATACGGACATACCGCAGGATTGCAATCCACCTGTTCCTGACAGCATATCTTCTCTTTTGCCGTGAGTATTACAGTCTTAAGCCTGAGACCTCTGTCCTCCAGCAGCTCCACCGCATTTCTCGACACAGTGTGGGCTATGGTCTTGGCTGTCAGATAGAATATTTTCGACACATGTCCCTGAACCATGGATTTTATGGACGGGTACACCGCCGCCATGGTCTTTCCGATTCCAGTTGGTGCCTGGACATACAGATGTTTTTCCTGCTCAATAGCCCTGTACACATACAGAGCCATCTCCTTCTGGCCCTTCCTGTACTCAAATGGGAACTCCATGTCCGAGATGGACTGATTTCTCATGAGCTGATGCTTTTCCACCAGATCAATCCATTTGCAAAGCTCCGCCATCATTGAGCTGAACCATTTCTCCAGATAGCCAAATGAATATCTCCGCCTGAAGAACTTCTCCTTCTCGCTGTCAAGGTTTACATAACTTATCCTTACATCTATCCAGCTATAATTATTCTCTTTTGAATATATATACGCATAGCACATCGCCTGGGTCACGTGGACGCGCTGCGGGCTCTCCATGTCATCGAGGTTCCTGTATATGCCCTTTATCTCATCTATAAGCACATCGCTGTCATGGAAGTCCACAGCATACCCCTCTGCCATGTCAAAGCCGTCGTCAATATCCCCGGACTCTTCCTGTTCGCCACCGCATCTGTCTATGATTCCATCAGCCCGGCCCTCCACAGTTATCAGATGTCCGCCAAGCTCCTCTGTATACCGGAGCGGCACCTCTGAATTATAATGAGACCCTGCCCTTTTCTGAAGCTTCCTGTGAATCCTGCTACCCGCATTCATCGCTTCTCTGGACAGAGTCCCACTACTGCTATCACTTATATCGCCACTGCGGAAGATGAATTCCACCAGGCTCCTAACTGATATTTTTATATTCATTATCTCTTATATACTATCTTCTCTGCGAGATCGTCCGCAGTCTGTCTGTCTATGAGTATCTCAACCAGCTTAAGTGCAAATTCTATGGCTGTTCCCACTCCTCTGCTGGTGATCACATTTCCGTCCACCACTACCGGCTCCGTGCTGTGGCGCTTCGCCATGAGCTGATCCTCACATCCCGGATAACATGTTGCATTCTTGTCCGCAAGCACGCCAAATGCGCCAAGTGCTGTAGGTCCCGCACAGATAGCAGCCACATAACCGCCTCTGTCATTCTGTGCCTTGACCATGGCCTGAACCTTTGAATTTGTCTTGAGGTTCGGAACCCCCGGAATACCTCCAGGAAGAACTACAAGATCGCACTGGTCATCGATCTCTGATAACTTCTCATCCATCGTGACCTCCATGCCGCGCGCTCCTGTCACTGTATCCTGATCGTCAGCCGACACCATCAGGCACTCAACTCCGGCTCTCCTCAAGAGATCCACCACCGTGAGAGCCTCTACCTCTTCATAACCTGTTGCAAATAAAACTCTTGCCTTCATCACTTTTCCTCCTTATTTGCACTCTTTACAAAACTGTCTATATCACGTCTGTCCATGCCGCTCAGGGCGCTGTTCTGATAGATACCGTCCTCAGTCACATCCCTGCCAAACCACGTTGGCGGCACAAATGTATTTGCAAATTTCTCCTCCGGGAATTCAACCTCAGCATAGGTGAGTCCGCCAAATATCCCGTCGAACACGTCCAGCTCGATCTTCAGTTTCCTGTCCACTTCACTGTCACCACAGGTTCCGTCTGTATCGGAAAGCGGTATTATATACCGGTCCTTCTCTATTATATTGCCGTCTGCCTTACATCTGAGATTCCTGTATTCATCCTCGTCCAGATCCATCTCGAATTCCTGCCTGCTGAGCAGTCCCTTGGATTTGACCGTGAGCACACGTCTGTCGCCCGTTCTCCTGATCCTTATGACCGGCTTCACGGACACATACATCTGTTCCATGTGCTTCACCTGATATTTTGTCAGATCGACAGGTATCTCATGTACAAGGTATTTTCTCTCTATCTCCATATATGCCTCCACCTATTCAAACCAAATGACCGCCTTATCAGAACACATCTCCCGGCGGTATATCTCCACTCACATAGCTTCCTATAGCTTTGTTCATAAATACCATGGACACGACAAGTGCGATGATCCATACAACAAACGAGGATAACAGATATCCAAGAGCAGCGTTGACCGACATTATGAACACCGCCAGAGTCTGTGCATAGACACATATCGTAAATACCTTGCCGTAGGACAGTCCCGTGTTGAGAATTCTTGCAAGTCTATTGCCCGCTATACTGAATATCAGCGCAAGGAGAAGCTGTCTGCCCGCCGATGCCACCATCACCGCAATGAACATGATCACCATGTACATATAAAATACCGGTGTCAGTGCCGCCAGCTTGCTATTGTTGAAGCCATCCGGCAGGAACATGTATTTGAGCGGTGTCTCCATGTAATCATAGCCCTTGCCATCTGAGACCATTCCCATGACTATATTCTCACTTCCTATGGCGATGTACACTCCATCCGTTTCCATGGAGTCAAGGTTCACTGACGCATTCTCCGTGTTGATGTACAGAGTAGCATTTCCTATCTCAAGCTGCATATCGTGTTCCATGTCGAGCTTATTGTCATGATATGTGAATGCCGGGATCTTATTTGTTATGAGATTCCTCAGACCTCCGACCTTGCCAACCCAGAATATGGCGTCTATTCCAAACTCTATAAATGCCAGTAAAAAGGATATGATCACCACAAACCACACAAGGCGTCCCGTCTTCAGCTTAACCAGTTGTTTGTAATTCTTCGGACTGCTGACCGCTATCGACAACTGATCGAGCAGCGTCACCTTCTTGTTCTCTTCCTGTTCTTCCATATAAATCTCCAACTCTAATAATTATTGACCGGCAAAATGAACCAGCTACTCCATCGGCTCTATGATTCCAAGCTTCACCATAGCCTTATATATTCCATCATTCTCCGCATCGTCTGTGACCATCATAACCTGTCTTTTGAGCTCCTCCGGCCCCTTCTCCATGATTATGCTGTTCGGACAATATAATAACATAGGTGCGTCATTGTTGCCATCACCAAATGCATATGCATTTTCAAGCGGAATATCAAAATAATCCAGAAGATACTGTATACCTGTCGCCTTACTGAATCCCTTGGGAACTATCTCGCAGAAATTTGAACCTCTGTCGATATAGTCAAAATGCTGTGATACATACTCGCGGAACTCAGGAACATTTTTATTGTCATCCGCGAACCAGCAGCAGAACTTGTCGAATTCAAAGTCATCCGAGTCCACATCCTCCCCAACAAATATTCCATTTGCCCGGAAGTATCTGACCATCTCTGCAAGGAGTTCATTTCCCATGTTCTGACCGTCCACGTACACCTTGTCTCTGTGCTCATACATTCCAAACATGTCATATCTGCGGCATGCATAAGCTATATCCCTGCACACATCCCTGCTGACATCATTGTGGAACAGCTCTTTGCCGTCATAGTAAATGGATGTTCCGCAGCCACACACAAAGCCGTCAAAACCCGCATCCTTGATCTCATCAGTGACATTACAGTAAACCCTGCCAGTGTTGATGAACACCAGATGTCCGTTGGCTCTCGCCTGCGCCAGCGCACGCCTTGCGCTGTCCGGGAAGTATCTCCTTCCGTCCTCGGTTATAAGCGTTCCGTCTATATCAAAGAACAATATCTTCCTGTCTGTGCTTTTCATATATTATATCCATCCTGTCATATATTTACAGGCACATGTATTATAACTACACGTGCCTGTATCTTCTGTACGCATTATATTTTCACTTGATAACCTGCGCATGCATCAGCATGCTTCATTATATCGCATTTTCTGCAGTCTGCATTACAACTGCTTCATGAGGTCGATCATCTCAAGAGCTCCCATAGCGCAGTCATAACCCTTGTTGCCGGCCTTTGTTCCTGCACGCTCGATGGCCTGCTCGATATTCTCTGTTGTAACAACTCCGAACATTACAGGTACACCTGTCTCAAGTGATACCGAGGCAACGCCCTTTGAAACCTCGTTGCACACATAATCATAGTGGCTTGTCGCACCACGGATAACAGCACCAAGACAGATAACAGCGTCATACTTGCCGCTTGCAGCCATCTTCTTTGCGATTACAGGGATCTCAAATGCCCCCGGAACCCATGCAACTGTGATGTCGTCTGCATTCACATCATGACGGAGAAGCGCATCCTCTGCACCGCTGACGAGCTTTGAAACTATGAACTCATTGAATCTCGCTGCTACTATACCTATCTTTGCTCCATTTGCTACTAACTTTCCTTCTACCTTATTCATCTGATTTATCCTCCTTATGAAAAGTTAAACATCATTTAACATATGACCCATTTTCTCTTTTTTTGTCTTGAGATAAAATGCGTCAAACTTGGTTGGCTCTATCTCTATAGGAACTCTCTCCACGATCTCAAGATTGTAGCCTGCAAGGCCGTATACCTTGAGTGGGTTGTTGGTAAGGAGTCTGATCTGTCTGATTCCGAGATCCACAAGTATCTGTGTTCCTATGGTGTAATCCCTTGCATCATCAGGGAAACCAAGCTTGAGGTTTGCCTCAACGGTGTCAAGCCCCTGATCCTGAAGCGCATATGCCCTGATCTTGTTGATAAGACCGATTCCTCTGCCCTCCTGTCTCATGTACAGGAGCACGCCTCTGCCTTCCTTGGCAATGGCCTTCATGGCCGCATCGAGCTGCTGTCCGCAGTCACACTTCTGTGAGCCGAAGCAATCGCCTGTGAGGCACTCGCTGTGCACACGGCAGAGAACAGGCTTGCCGTCAGCTATATCACCCATTGTGAGTGCCACGTGATGTTCACCGTTCAGCTTGTTGATATATCCACAGATCGTAAACTCACCATACTTTGTTGGAAGCTTTGCCTTGGCTACGCACTCAACGAATACTTCATGCTCTTTTCTGTACTGCACAAGCTTCTCTATGGTCGATATCTTAAGGCCATGAACCTTTGCAAATTCCACAAGGTCATCCTTTCTCGCCATGGTTCCGTCATCCTTCATGATCTCACAGCACAGTCCGCAAGGCTTAAGTCCTGCAACCTTCATAAGATCAACTGTAGCCTCTGTGTGGCCGTTTCTCTCTATGACTCCGCCTGCAACTGCCTGAAGTGGGAACATATGTCCCGGCCTTCTGAAGTCATCCGGCTTTGCATTCTCATCCACAAATTTTCTGGCTGTGTAGCCTCTCTCCTCGGCTGAGATTCCGGTGGTTGTATCCACATGATCCACTGATACTGAAAATGCTGTGCAGTGGTTATCTGTATTGGTTATACACATCTGTGGGAGATTCAGCTTATCCGCATATGACGCATCCATAGGCATGCATATGAGACCTCTCGCCCACTTTGCCATGAAGTTGACATTCTCCGTTGTAGCAAATTCTGCTGCACAGATTACATCTCCCTCATTCTCTCTGTCCTCGTTGTCGAGCATGACAACCGGCTTTCCCGCCGCAAGATCTGCAGCGATCTCCTCTATCGAGTTGAATTCAAAACTCATCACTCTACCTCCTTAAAATATCTGTCTACATAAATCCATTTTCTGCCAGAAACTTCATATCAAGTCCTGATCTATCTGAAGCATTTCCATTTGAAAGCTTTTCATCTGTATCGTCACCTTTGTATGGCATAAGCAGTTTCTCAACATACTTTCCAACCACGTCATTTTCAAGGTTGACCACCTTGCCCGGCTTGCCATCCAGCAGCGTCGTCTCTCCCGCCGTGTGCGGAATGATCGACACCTTAAAGCATGTATCATCGACATACGCAACCGTAAGGCTTATACCGTCTATGGCTATTGAGCCCTTCTCAATGATGTATCTGAGTATCTTCGGAGAACAATCTATTGTCACCCACACTGCATTGTCCTCCCTTTTGAGCTCTCTGATCGTTCCGGTTCCATCTATATGTCCTGACACTATATGTCCGCCAAATCTTCCTCCGGCCGCCATGGCACGCTCAAGGTTCACCCTGCTGCCACCGGTAAGCTGTCCAAGTCCGCTTCGTCTCAAAGTCTCAGGCATGACATCCGCAGTAAAGATATTCCCCGATATGCCGGTTGCAGTAAGACACACACCGTTTACCGCTATACTGTCTCCAACCTGGCTTCCATGGAGAACCTTGTCTGCCTGCACCGTGATGCTGCAGGAGCTTACACCTTTATCTATCTTTCTTATAGTTCCTATCTCTTCTACTATTCCTGTGAACATGTATGACCTCTTTTCTATAAGTTCTTAAACCTTTTTGTATCTGAGCATCACATCTTCATCAAATCTTCTGACCTCGTCAAGTCCAAACATATGTGCATCCGCAGGCACATCAACACCCGTTCCGGATACCGGACTGTACTTGCCCTCGCCGCCAAATATCTTCGGGGCAATGAATACACATGCCTCATCCACAAGACCTTCAGACACCATGCTGTAGTTGAGCTCGCCGCCGCCCTCAAGCAGTATTCCGTCTATGCCTTTCCCGCCGAGGATCGTCATGAGCTGCCTTAGATCCACCTGTCCATCCACATCTTCGGTCTCTATGATGCTTACACCTTTATCCTTGAGTCTCTCACACTTTGCTGAGTCTGAAGCTCCCGCTGCCGTCGTGGCAACTATGGTCTCTATCTCCCCGGCTGTCTGTACGATCTGTGAATCCTCCGGAATCCTGAGCTTGCTGTCACAAACTATCCTGATCGGATTTCTGACATTATCAGTATCCCTGTCCGTGCTTTTCTCTATTCTGCATGTCAGCATCGGATCATCCGCAAGCACTGTTCCTATGCCCGCCATAATACCCTTATGTCTGTTTCTGAGTTCCATGACATACGCCCTTGATGCCTCACCGGTTATCCACTTGCTGGCCCCTGTGTGGGTAGCGATCCTGCCGTCCATGGTCATGGCATATTTCATGGTCACATACGGCTGTTTATTTACTATATACTTAAAGAAAATGCCGTTTATGGCATCGCACTCGGCTTTGAGGCAGTGTGTGTACACCTCTATCCCGGCATCACGCAGTCTCTTAAAACCTTTTCCTGCCACCATAGCATTCGGATCATCGGAACCACAGTAGACCTTTCTGATCTTGTGCTCTATGATCGCGTCCACACATGGAGGCTGCTTGCCAAAATGGCAGCACGGCTCAAGCGTCACATACATGACTGCGCCCTCGGCATCCGCCTGATCCTTAAGACTGGCAAATGCTGCGCGCTCAGCGTGGAGCTCTCCATATCTCACATGATATCCCTCTCCTATGATCCTGCCATCCTTCACTATGACAGCACCTACAAGCGGATTTGGATTCACTGCTCCAGTGCCGCGCCTTGCAAGCTCTATGGCACGTCTCATATATGACGGATCAAATTCATCATCTATATCATATTTTTCCATATGACCACCATCCTACTTAATACCTTTACAGACAGACTATCGGATATTGCTCATTCAAGCCTCCGAAGTATCTGTTCAAAACACAAGAGAAAACCCCGAAGATAACTTCGGGGTTTTCTCTTGTTCAGGTATCCATCACCGAAATCCATCACAACGGACTTCCATCAGATACCCTGTTCTGAATATATAATACTTCTCTCATCCAGACTATACTGTCGGTCCCGGAATCACACCGGATCATGCCTCATGGCTCACGGACTTAAGGTTTCCCTAACACCGTCGGTGGAGAATTGCACTCACCCCCGAAGATCTATCATCATATGCAGTTGTCTCTTAAAAACGACTATATTGTATTCCATATGCCAACGGAATGCAACTGTTTTTTATGATGTATTTTACCGATAATTTTTAAAGCTGTGAATTGAACAGGCTCTTTATCTTGTAGATAATATCATCACTGTCCGCATTTATAGATGCCGCCTCATTTATTCCTGAGAGCTTTGTAAGCTCATCCGTGTCAGCATCTCCGCCGTAACCTATTGTGTATACAGGTATGTTCGACTGTCTGAGCGCACTTGTTATCTCATCCATGGAATATCCCACATTGGCATATCCATCGCTGAGAAGGAACAGCATACACTTTGCATCCGGGTGCTCTGCCTTTGCATCGGTTATCATCTTCATCGCAACCACAACGGCATCATACGAAGCCGTTCCGCCTGAAGCCATCAGATTGTTGACCGATCCCTGGAAATATGATCTCTGGTTCAGGTCAAACTGGGCGATCGGAACCTCCACTGTAACTGAGCTTGAGTAGCTGACAAGCCCAACATAATTGTTGTCATTGATATACTGCGCACCGTTTGTCAGACTGTTCTTGAGCTGGTTCATAGGATCTCCGTCCATGGAACCGCTGCAGTCCGCAACAAACACCGCGATGATGTCCTTGCCGTTATCCTTTGTCTTCTTGTATGTCTTGAGTCCCTGTGTGACCTGTGCACCGGAGAATTCTTCCGTCGCAGTATAATCATCGTTGGCATTGAAGCCCTTCTTTGTCGCGATCGTCTGCATATCATCACTCTTGCAGTAATCCACAACGAGCTGTATGGCCTCAAGCTCTGATGCAGACTTTCCCGACTTGTTACATATGTATACAGGATTGTCATGTCTCACGCCAAATGCAATGAAATCATACATTGACACGAGATTGCTGTCATTGATATATGCCTGATACTCTGACAGCATAGCATCGAGTGTTCCGTTTGATGCACTATCTCTCATCTGCTGTGTTGTATATGCAACGTATGGTATGTTTGAGTTAAACTTTGTAAAGTTATCCTCGCCGTCCTGAAGCAGCGTGAGCAGGAGGTTAAGTCCTGTGGCACTTGTCTGTGGGTTCGTGTATCCCATGGTGATCTTGTTGTCCTGAACGGCCTTTATGGCATCGGCAGCAGTAGTGTAACCGCTGTCCTTCTTCACAAGGATTCCCGCTGTATTTCCAACCAGTCTGTCCGCGTAAAGCTCAAGGCTGCCGCTGTTCGACATCGCATACTCTCCGAACAGGGTGTTGCTCGGGGTGTACAGATCCGGGAGATATTTGCCGGAAATGATATAGTCAGCGGCTGTACCGGATGGCACTGATCTCACGCTCATCGATACCGACTTGCCGTCCGCTGTCTTCACACCAGAACCGTTGAAGGAATTTGCAACATCTATAAGCCATGAGTCGTTGTCCTTTCCCGCCTTCTCACCTGATGTAAATATCTCTATATCTATGTCTCCATTACCCTCAACTGCCAGTGGATATTTGTCTATCTCAGGCAGCTCCGCATACAGATCCGGAGTGTCCAGAGTGACCGTACCCTTTACAGGGGTCGCTTCGCTTACATCGAGATCTGCATATAACTCATCAAGAGTCATATCCGATCTTGATGATCCTCCATTTCCACCGCCTGCTATGTTGATAACCTTCCTGCCGACTATTCCGATAATGACCGCGATCATCGCAATTATCACCAGCACTCCGACTACCACTAATCCTTTTGTCCTCTTATCCATTTCTTCCTCCTTTTACATTCCCTGACTGTGGACATCCTGCCTCATGCCATTCATGCACTCTATGACATCATCCACATATTTCATATCCAGCGAGCTCAGGTTGGTGTCAATATCAACCATCTTCTCCACCAGAATATTGAACTTTCTCACCAGCTCGTCGCCCTGTCTGCACAGATTGTCGAGGTATACCGGCTGGGGTCTAGTGTAATAATCGTATGTCTGTATAAAGCCTATGGCACTGTCCATGTTGCTCTGTGCCTGCTGCTTTATATCCTCGTACAGATTGCGGATACCACTGCCCTCCTCCACATTCTCCTGGAAGTATTCCTCCCTGGACATTATGCTCTCATACTGTCTGTTGAGTCTCTCTATCTGTGCATCAAACAAATGTCCCCTAGCACTGTCCTTGAGCTTCTCCGTCGAGCGTCTTCCCTTGAGTATATGTACATTTGCTGTTATGGTGAATGTCAGCCACACTACACTGATCGCAACACCTATAGCTATTCCCACCATACTGTCAGCCAGCACAAACATTACTATTGCCAGTATGAACATTATCAAGCCTATGATATTGACCACTATCAATCCCATCGTTTTTCCTCCTAAAGTCAATATATATCACACCGCATCTGCATGTTCATTGTCTCTCTGCAATACGCTGAGCCTTCGCTTTGCAGCATCGGTGACCGTAAGTCCCGAAAAGTCAGCAAATTCCTTCTTCTCATTTCTTATGAGCATGACCGCAAACTCCCTGTCCGTCTCCTCCGCGCAGGACAGCAGTTCATGGTAATCCACCGGCCTATCCTCATATATTCGAAGCGCAACAGCCTCCGGCACAACAATAAACGTCATGGACGTGTGCGTCTTATCCGCTATGTATATCTCCGCCTTGTCCGCAAATTTTGCAAATTCCTCCGCCTGAGTCTGAAAGCCTCCACTCTGAAGCTCCGCCAATATCCTGTCTCTGTCCTCCATGAGACTGTCGAGATACAGATAGCCCTTCAGCAACAGGAGTCCCATAAGTCCATCTGACATATTGAAGTCAAGTATACAGCCATGTCCCTCGTCACTGTCCGTCAGTACATGACACACGCACTCCGCTATATCCTCATCGCTGAGTCCGCTGTATTTATACGCCTGCTCAATCCCATCATTTGTTATGAGCACGGTCTCTACATTTCCCCTTACAGACTTTTTCTTCCTGATGCTCTCAACAGGACGTGCAGCTATCTTGAACGCCTTCAGCTCATTTACAGCATCATCTATGCTCTTCTTCCCTGATATAGAGGTCTCAAACCGTCCCTGATCCGTAGCTGCCGCCTGCACATTCCTGTATATCCTTTGTACAGAGATCTTATTTCTCCTCATTATCGCACTTAAAATGTCAATATCTGACTTCTGACCGGCCAGATATCTCTGAAGCTCCGCTCTGAGCTTTCTCCTGAAATCAAGCTCGTACTCAGTGTTGGTTATATCCGTTCCTGAATACCACCGTTTCTCCAGATATTTGTAATTATCCGGATCCCTCAGTCTGTCCAGCGCACTGTTCTTCAGACTGTTCACACCTTCCTCATCGGTCTCCAGCTCACAGGCAAGTTCCGGCACACTGCATCTGTCATGTCTGTAGCCATAGAGCTTATCTATCACTATCTTCTCCCTGTAATTCAGTTTGTCTATGAGTTCATCGAACATCCGCCTGCACATACCATCCTGTGAATAGGACAGCGTATCCGCCTGCACCCCAAATACAGAACTGTACAGTGCTTCATACGGACTGATAACATCCAGCATATATTTATTATTTTCTTTTCTTAGAACATACGCCCTGTGCAATATCCCACACCTCATTCTATATAAGTTCTTAATCCAATATGCAAACTGGCATACATATCTGATATGCCCATCATCATTTTTACTTATATCTGAACTTAATCATTTTCATTATACATGTTTTGCCACAAATTAAAAACATAAAAGTGACGGGATATGGTATTTTATTATTTTATTAAGTGTTTATACAACTGTCTGTCCACCTGTGGTATAATGAATCGACAACAAACTGGGAGGATATCTATGATCAGATTTTTGCCGGATGAATACTATTCATCCACATACAAGATAGATTTCAAAAAGTATTACGACATGGGATACAGAGGTATACTGTTCGACATAGACAACACTCTTGTGAGACATAATGAGCCGGCCACATCCAGAGCGATCCAGCTCATGGAACAGCTCAAGGCCATGGGCTTCAAGGTATGTCTGGTATCCAACAACAAGGAGCCAAGGGTTGCCGCTTTCAACAAAAAGATGAAGGTGAATTACATATTCAAAGCCGGCAAACCATCGAAAAAGGGCTACATCCGTGCCATGAACGAGATAGGCTGCAACATAGACAACACGATCGCCGTGGGCGACCAGATCTACACTGACATCATCGGAAGTGCCAGCCTTGGCATACACACTATCCTTGTCAAGCCTATAGACACAAGCCACGAGGAGATACAGATCACCCTCAAGAGGATCATTGAAAAGCCGTTTATTTTCTACTTCAGGAAAAAGCATGGCATGGTAAGATAATTTCTGTTATTCATAACGCAACACAAAAGGCTGTATTCACATATCTGCCTGATATGTGAATACAGCCTTTTATTAAATATCTCAGTAACATATACGTTCTGTCATGATGTTACACATCTGTGTGATCCACAGAACGTATGTTAGTCGTTGTACACCTTCTTGAACTCTGTGTATCCCTCTGACTCCAGCATGTTTATCTGCTGCTTCATGTTCTTTCTCATCATCTGGATAGTCACTGTCTTACCTGCCTGGCGAAGTTCCTTTGCCTCCTTGAAGATCTCAAGCTTCTTGTCCAGTGTCACATCCTTGTGAATGAGGATAGCCACGTTGTCAGAATCTATCTTGTATCCATTCTCAAGCTTGTCCTTGAGGATGGTGATTATTCTCTCAAAACCTATTGAAAATCCTGTTGCAGGAACATCCTGTCCACAGAAGTTCCCAACCATCTTGTCATATCTTCCGCCGCCGGCGATGGAGAAGTTGTAGTCATCTATTGTAACCTCAAAAATAGGTCCTGTGTAATATCCCATACCTCTCACAAGAGTAGGGTCAAATACGATCTTTACGCCATCTGCAACCATGGTCTTTGCACTTGATATGATCTCGTCCATATTGGTTATAACCTTTGGATCAAGGCACTCAGCGTCTATGTCCCTACAGAACTCAGCGCAGCTCATATCTCCAAGGTTCTGGTATATCTCAAGATACTTGTCCACCATCTCTGCGTCGTATCCGTTCTCTGTGAGCTCTGCTCTTATGCCATCCAGACCTATCTTGTCATACTTGTCAAGGCTGATGAGTATTGAAGCAATGTCTTCCTCTGCAAATCCCGCATTCTTCGCAGCACCACGGAGTATCTGTCTGTCGTTGATGTGGATAGTAAAATCTGTTATTCCCACCTCAGAGAATATTCTTGAGAGCATATCGGATGTGGCTGCCACAAGCTCTATCTCCGCAAGGTTTGTATTATCACCAAGTATATCTATATCGCACTGGGTGAACATTCTGAATCGTCCCTTCTGTGGCTGATCCGCACGGAATACAGGTCCGATCTGGAGTGCCTTGAATGGGCTTGGAAGCTGCTCCTTGTTGTTCGCATAATATCTTGAGAGTGGAAGTGTAAGATCGTATCTAAGTCCGCTGTCTGCCAACTCTCCCTTACCTGCATCGATGGCTCTCGCAAGGTCTGCGCCTCTCTTCATCACCTTGAAGATAAGCTTCTCATTGTCACCGCCCTGCTTGCTTGTAAGATTCTCTATATGTTCCATAACAGGAGTCTCTATCTGTGTAAATCCAAATCTGGAATAACTTGTCTTGATCATTGAAAGCACATGCTCTCTAAGCCTCATATCAGCCGGAAGCTGATCACACATACCTTTTACCGGTGTCTTGATGAATTTTGCCATTTCTTATCCTCCTGATCTTATATCTTTATTAAATCCAACCTATTCTAGCATATACAACTATATTTTTCCACCCTTAAAAAGAACACCGGAACAAACTTATAGTTTGTTCCGGTGCTTTTCACATAATATATTGATATTTTTAATTGTCCTGTAATATCAGATTACTTGAGAAGATCATAGTTGAGCTTCTTGATAACAAGGAAGGCCTTGTTTCTGAGTTCCTCACCTGAGAATTCATCAAGCTGTACATTCATATCCCAGTTGTACTTCATGAGTGTATTCATAAGATCCTCAATGTAATCCTTTACATACTTGACGTTGCTCTCACTCTTATCCTTGAGCTGGACAACTATATTGTCTATAGCCTCGATGATTCCTGACTCCTGCTTCTCTAGTGCCTGTCCTGACTCATCGTTGAGCTCTATAACCTTACCTGTCTTGGTTATGATGACCTTCTTGTTAGGAGCTGCAGCAGCCTTGCTCTTCTTGTTGATCATATGGTTGATACACTTGATCAGACATGCTACAGAGTATGTCATCTCCTCGTTTGATGGCTTGTCTATTCCCTTGAGAGTGTGCTGATGGTACAGGTACTCTGACTTGCACAGCATCTCCTCAACAATAGCTACCTTACACAGTGATACCAGATCAGCCGGCATAGCCTGCTGCTTCTTACCGAAGAGACCACCGCCACCCTGCTCATTTTCCTCCTTATACTTCTCAGGAAGAGCTGTTCTGACATATGTCTCATGCAGGTACTTCTTGGCTGTGTTGATATCGTAGCTTGATGCAAGAACCATCTTCTTGGTACTGTTGAGTCCGTTAACGACCATATCCTCAGCAGCCATGAACAGAAGGATCTTCTGTCTATTGTCAAGCATTGAATAAACCTCTTTGTTCTTGTTGTTCTTCTCAACAATTGACTTCTTTCTGACATCAAATACCTTTACCTTCTCCTTTACACTGAAGAATGCCTTCAGCATTGAAGGATTGGCGTTCAGGAAGTTGCAGCACCATGTGAGCTCTATGTACTGATCCTCGATCTTGTTCGATACCTCATACAAGCTGTATCCCTCAAACAGTACATTGAGTGCCTTGGAGAGGATCTCCAGACTCTCATACTTCTCCTCATATGACTTCTGTGTTATATCAGAGTTAACATATGCCTTGATTCCACACTCTATGAAGAGCTTGTTGTACTCATATGCTCCCTCAGGAATGTTCTGACGTCCGCTGAGCTGTGCTCCTGAACCAAGTGTCTGAAGTACCTTCTTGACCTCCGGCTCATTCTCGATGGCCTGATATACCTTCTTGGTAAATGCGCAGGTCTCATTAAGCAGTGAATCTATCCTCTTGTTGTATACCTCCTGCTTGGAGATCTCTGAAGCCACCTTGCTGCTGAGGATCTTTGCTGCCTCTGTGCTTGTGACATTCTTGATGAGCTCCTTGAAGTTGGAGTATACTGACAGGTTATCTATAGGTATGTACTCTGCGTTCAGTCCGTAGAACTGGAATGCCTTCTCATACTGCTTGTTCGCAATGTAGATAGAGAAGAGATTGATAGATAACTGTATCTTGTAATCGTTAGGTGCATGTGCATCCTCGATGACGTAATCATAAAGTACCTCGAGGTTGTTGATATATGAATCAGATCCTATGTCTTTGGCTGAGATATCCATCTCCATAACCACATTGATCAAATCCAGGTATCCGAGCAGAGCCTTGTCAAAGTTCTTTGGTCTGTCATCATCCTCAAGTATCTGGTATGAAATGTTGATGAGAAGTGGAGCGATCTTATCCCCGATCAGTCTCATGCACTCTGGGATCTTCTCAAGCTGTAAGAGATACAGCAGCCATACACTGTAACGATAAACACCTGTAGCTGATACAGGCGCATCTATATCGGTAGGGTCAATATCACCATATACAAATCTGAATAAAGGCTCTATCCACTCTTCGATCGCATAGTGTCCGGTCGCCTTTATATTGAAGTCTACAAACTCTGCAAGCTCATACAGCTTTGTACACTGAGCACGAACCTCGTCATCCACTGTCATGGTCGACAGATCAAAATTAGAATCCTTCAGGCTGTCTATAACCAATGTATAGAATCCGTCCTCAACCTGATCATTCAGATAACGAATAAGTGTTCCTTTATTACTGGATGCCGCTATTGATAATGCGTTATCCCCTGCCTGTCCTATATTTGCTGGTAACATAATATGTCTACCTCCTTTTGTTTTCGTATGTCTGGCTTACGAATATTCTTGTATTATTCCCCTCAAATCACTACTCCAAATATAACATATTTGGTAAAATCATTCAACAAAGTTTTTGGTTATTACTGATAACTGTCATTGTGCATAATTACCCAAAAATTATAGCACTAAAAAAATCGCATTTTTTGTGCATTTTTACTGTTATGCCAGATAATGCCATTTTTCAGCATCAGTCGAGTCCTGCCATGTGAAGTATCGCCATGGCATTTGTCGTGGTACACCTGCCATCCTTCTTCTTATAGTCGAATTTCAACTGGTCTCCCTCGTAATATTCCTCGAAATGATAGTTCGCAGCAGGTGTTCCGTCCTCCGCCTTGAGATCACACAGCTCAAAATCGTGTGTCGATACCAGTGTCATTGAACCCGCTCCCGCAAGCTTTCTGATGACCTGTGTTGCTCCCACTATTCTGTCAGCAGAATTTGTTCCCTTGAATATCTCATCTATAAGACAGAGCATAGGTCTGTTCTCTTTTCTGTACTCAACCATCGTCTTTATCCTGAGTATCTCTGCATAGAACGTTGATATTCCATTGCTGACATCATCGGTCACCCTCATGGATGTGAATATCTTCATCCTGTCAGCCTCCATATAGCCCGCACACACTGGAGCGCCCGCATATGCAAGCACCAGATTTATACCCAGTGTTCTGAGGAAAGTCGTCTTTCCGGACATATTACTTCCGGTTATTATCGTGGCACCGCCCTTGAAGTCCGCATCATTTGCCACGACTGTATCAGGGCTTATCAGAGGATGTCTCATATCCCTGGCGGTGACATGCACTCTGGCATTTGCGCCGACCTGTGGATAGCTCACTTCCCTCGTTCTTGAAAGGACAGCAAATGACATGAGTTCCTCCATATCAGAGACAGCCTTTATCCAGCCCTCAACGCTCTGTCCATTCTTCTGTTTCCATTTGTCCATCATCCTGCCTATGTGGAAGTCCCACATTATAAGTCCACACAGTATCTGATGAACTATAGGATTGTATCTGATATTGAACGCCGCACTTATCGTCCTCAGTTTTCTTATAGCCGCCAGGGCACCAGAGTCATTTGACAGATGCGACTTGATATCATTTAAAAGTTCACTGTCGAAATTCTCCCTGGAGATCAGCTCGAACATTCTTATATAGTCCTCTATCACATAGCCAAATGAGATCATCGGCATGACAGCCTGACCCGCAACTCCGCCAAAAAGCCAGGAGAACAAAAGCACAACAAAGAATGAGACAAGCGTCCAGCCTATGTTTATCTCACCCATTATTCCAAGTATAAATGCCACCAGTGTTATCGCCGGCAGTAAAAATCTCAATATGTTGAACACCGCAGGTATATGGTCATCGCCATTGCAGTATGCCACAAATTCATCCGCGGTATATTTCTTCTTTTTGCCCATTCCGGTCTTCACACCGAGGGTCTCAAAATCCATCGAGAACTCTCTCTTTGAAGTGAGCTCTTTTATCGCCTCCTGGCGCTTCTCTATGTCTGCTATATCGTACTTCGGATCGCGTATACTCTCGGCGAGAGCCCTTTTTCCCTCCTCGGTTCCCGCAACACAGATAAACTGATACAGAGAGCTCTGTCCAAGAAGGTCCATATCCCTTGCAACCAGATCGTCATCGCCGAGATACTGTGCACCGTTGTCCTCAAACTTCTTCCAGCCGTCGCCGAATCTCTCTATATACCTCCTGAGCACCTCCGACTTGGCTTTCTTATATTCCAGCTCCTCACTAAGCTTTCCGTGGATAAACACCATTGCGACAAATGCCACAGCGGCTATTATTCCCAGGATCAGCACTGTCACTCTGTTATCATATATACCTATTATCAGCCCTGCCAGAGCTGCAAGGAACATCACAAATCTAACCCCTGAATACGTTGCAGACTTCCCCTCAAGCGCCTTGATGTCCTTCTCCAAAATGTCCCTTTCGTCCTTGTATTCGTTCATGTTATCGTCCTTTCATAAAAAACAATATAATTACTTTTTGTCCGGCTTGTCCTTCTTCTTATATGACATCACACCATCCTCTGATACATCTATCATGTCCGGCTTGACAACGAGCACGATACCCATTACCCCAAATACCACACACAGCACGATGCATATTATTCCGATCACCTTATATGATGTAAATGCGAGCATTCCAACTCCCACTGCCAGTGTGAGTGCCGCACATAGAAAATAGTTTTTCTGAAGTGCCTTTATCGCCTGTTCTTCTTTGTTGTAATCCTGTCCACTATTATTCATGTTCCATTTTACCTCCACATATCCATTCCATTATAGATGAATATATCATACACGGTATATCATTCGCAAATATTAATTCCTGTGAATCAATCCACCACACTTATTGCATTTGACACGAATACATATTAAAATAAATGGACAGGTTATATTCTATGGGAAGGAGATTTTTATCATGAACAAATTGGCAAAAATGGCGCTCACTCTTGCCGCTGCAGGAAGTGTCTGCTACTTATTCAAAGACAAGATCAAGACAACGAAAGCTTACCAGACAGTTGAGAACAATGATACTGTAAAGAAGGCAAAAGCCACAGCTACAGATACTTACCACAAAGTAAAGGACTCCGAGACAGTCAAAAAGATCAAGGACTCTGAAACATACCACAAGGTAAAGGACTCTGAGACAGTCCAAAAGGCAAAGGATACGATCAAGGATACCTACAATAAAGTAAAAGATTCCGAGACAGTCCAGAAAGCAAAGAATACAGTATCCGACACATATGACAAGCTCAAGGACAAGGTTAAGGAAAAAGCTGCTTCCACCGAAGATGGCGACCGTGAATATTTCACACTTCACGAAGACACCACCGGAGCAGAAGAAACCACATCCGAAGAAGCCGCAACCGAGGATGTTGTAACCCCGGAAGCCACAGCGGATATTCCGGATGAGACAACCGCAAAGGCCGTAACCGAGACCGTAGCTGAGGCTGAGGATGTTCTCGCCGAGGCAACTGGTGCCGTTGCAAATGCCGCTGCTGCTGAGACATCAGAGGTAATCGGCGATGAGTACATGGGACTTTCAGATGTATCTGAGGATCCATCAGTGCTCTCCGATCAGGACAAGCTTGACGTATAGTCTGCACAGTACAATAGGCAAAACAAAAACAGTATGTGCGATCCGTTTGATAACGAACCGCATATACTGTTTTATTTTTTCCCTGAATCTCTCAGATATGACAATGCTTCATCTATGGCAGCCTCCGTCTTGAAGTCCTGCTCATATGTCACGCCATCCACATCCACCATGAGTAGTTTGTATATCTTTTTGTCTGCCGGCCCTATATTCGCCGATGTTCTGAGCTTCTTGAACGTCTCTATGGTGCTGAGTTCCACCACATCCGTATGCCAGGTTCCGTGATATACCAGATATTTGTCTGTTATGGCTATACCATCCTGATCATAGTAGAGATTGTATCTGAGCTGTTCATCTATATCCCTGACAGTATTCCTGTCTGCCTTTCCGCCCGATACGACCTGCATTCCTGACACCTTCCATGGACAGCACACACTGTATATACATCTGACTATATTATATAACGCCCACAGAGCCGTCAGCACAAGAACCAGCAGCATCATATTATAATAGATCCTCGGAAAATCCACCTCACTTATTATGAGTGGATATACCTTGCTCTCAAGCTGCTGGGATGGTATCCCCATGTCCTGTGCAAGGCCATCAACTATCGATGTATACACATCATCCGCAGAGACTACTCTGCCTCTCAGCGTATAATTCAGCAGTACATCTTCGTTACTCCTGATGAGCAGGATGGCATATCTGCCATCCTGCTGACAGTAGTAGTACCTGCCCTGCCTCTCAGAATCCACATAATAATCGTATCCTATATAATCCGCCCGATCCACGGTTATCGTCACATCCCTGTCGTTCGGATTCGCCCTGGATTCCACATCAGCTATACTTCTGTATGTCCTGCTCCTTATCCTGTCCGGCAGACTGAAATGCCACGCCATGATGATCATGCATCCCACCATGATCAGTGATAGAATGATCCCGGGTATTCTGTTTTTTAGAATATAACTTTCAAACTTCCTGTTCTTCATAATATGTCTTTCCCGCGTACGGTCAGATTTTTAGAAATGGCTTCCGCCACCGCCATGACCACCGCCACCGCCTGATCCACCAGAACCTCCTGAGCTGCTCTGGATAGTTACGCTGGTTACTTCCTTACGTATAAATATATCTCTTCTGTCAAGCTCCTTGGCATTTCCATCGCTGTATGTAGAAGCTGTTGTGGTATCTTTTCCTGCTTTCTTCGACAGATTCACGATGCAGAATGCGATGGCTGCTCCCAGAGATACAAGGAAGCATATAAATGGTGACAGGAACTTTAATCCTCCTGTGCTGCTCTTCATAGCCGTCTCTGTTCTTGACATCATTCTCTCAAATGCTCCAAGAGTATCCGATCTGAGTATCTTTCCACCGTATTTCGTTATGGATGTCGCCTTGGAATCACTTATTCTCTTCTTCGCCTTGCCGGCTGTGCACAGATAAACATATCCGTCGTTCTCCTGCCAGTTGGCAACTATAACTACGCTTGTGCTGGCATCCCTGCCGTCAAGATATGTTCCTGCAGGCCACTCTTCCCAGCCGAATCTGTAATAATCACAGATCTTCTCTGCTATATCCTTTGTGTTAGACTCTATGTCATATGAAACTGCATCGGCATCATATTCTGACAGATCTGTGTACTGATCCATGGTAACGACAACAAAGTCCATACCCACTTTATCTTCCAATTCTGCTATCTCCCCGCGGAGAGTCTCCTCCTCCGAATCAGACAGCTTATCTGCATAGTCAAACACTCTCTCATTTGTCTTACATTCTGTATTATTTCTGGCGTCATGCTTGAGATTGGCATTTGATTTCACAAAGTATCCTATAAAGAACACTATTCCAAGTCCAAGTACCACGAGCATTGCCACGATAAATTTCTTTACTGCATTCATTTACAACACCCCCAATAACATAGACAAGCCATCAAGCAATACAAATGCTGCGCCAAACAAAAGTGCGGTAAGTCCAACTGCCTTACTCATGCTCTTCGGCTCTGTTCCAACACATTTTCCAGTCTGTCCGTTGACATAGAACTTATAGTTTTTGCCCTGGAAACGGTACTCATATACCCACACCGGCATGAGTCCGAACTTTGTTCCCGTGAGTCTGTTGTTGTTTCTGAATCTCTCATTTGTAAGTGATGAATATCCGGTTGTGGTGCTTCTCACCCAATCTCTGTTTGCCTTCTCCGCCTTTGCCTGAGCCCTCGGCTCCACCTCATTCGGCGGCATATTGTAAGTCTCCGCATCGAATCCCGAGAGGTACTTGTTGTCATGCTGCATGAGCTCTTTGTAGTTGTACGGCTCCATGAGATCCATGATTCCATCCTCCATGGCTATGGATGCATCAACCGGTATGCCCTCATAATTCACATGCAGGCTTCTTCCGACATCAAAATATGAAGTCTCTGTATATCTCTTGTCTCCAGACGTCCATGATCTGACCTTTGTTCCTATGGCCTCATAAGCCACATCCGAATCATAATCGTACATCCAGAATGGGACATACACTCCCTTAAGCGCCTCAAGCGTCTTCTGTGAAAGGAATGTTCCCGGTATAAATAGCTTTTTACCAAATTCATTCCTCAGCTTCTCCTCAGCCTCATGCTTTGATATCTTAAAAGGAAGTATCACATCAGCCCCATACGGATAATTTACTTTGTCATCCCTGAGCAGATATGTTCCACATGAAGGGCATCTTCCCGCAGACTGATACTCCGTGTAAGGTATCTGTGAACCACAGTTTATACATATTACAGGCTCCTGTGATGGAACCAGTTCCTGACAGTCGCTTCCCCCGCAACTAAGGCAGACCATCTTTTTCTTCGCAGGGTCGTACACTACGTTACCCCCACAATTCACACAACGATATAGCAAGTTATCTTCCCCCTGTCCTTTTTTATCGTTTTCCTTCCAAACTTCCTACGCTGATTCTCAGCGTACCTGCGCTTATTATAGCATAGTAAATCTGTTTTTAGAACATCGAATTGGATGCCTTAAGGCGGCTTTATAACACATTTTAGATATCTTAAATGAAACAAAATATTTTTTGAACAAATGTGTAACACATCATGTTCATGCGAATATGTTAAACCATGAACAAAATAATGGAGGCTTACCATGAGTGATTTATCAGCAACACAGTGTGCCTGTGGCGGTTGTGGCTGTGGCGGCAGAAATGGACTTTCTTGCGGAGGTTCATGTGGATGCAACAGTTGCACTCTGATCATCATCCTTCTCCTCTGCTGCGGTGGCTGCGGCGGCGATGGTTTCGGTTTTAACAGCGGTTGTGGCAATGACAATAGCTGCATCTGGATCATCCTTCTCTTATTCTGCTGCGGTGGCTGTGGCAATAACAACGGATGTGGCTGCGGTGGCTGCGGCGGCAATGATTGCGGCTGCTGCTAACAGCGGATTCACCATTATCCATAAACGGGATATCGGGCAGAAAGGCTGTCCGGTATCCACAGAAAGTGGCCAGCAGAAGCAATTCTGCTGGTATTTTTTTTACTAAAAATCAATAGAATATAGTATAGCTGTCTTACCAAGTGATCACTGCATGAAACGGAGCTTCATATGTTTAATGGCAACTTCCATCATCCACTGGACAACTTAATAAAAGATGACCGCCTGTTCATAATGGAGGCAATTCTCCCATTTGTGGATGACCGTATGAAAGCTCCTCTGGCAATGTACATAAAGATCATGGAACTTCAGACCATATTGAATGCTCTGCGCGATACAAATTATGTAAACTCCTGTGGACTCCACAAAGATATAAACAATCAGGATGATATACTGTCATCCCTTGCCGGGTGTGGATTTCCCGATATCAGGGACCAGTTTGCCAGCATGAAAAAAGCCATAGATATGATGAAGACCATGGAAGCCATGAACACACAGCAATCCACGGATTCTCTGTACCGGCACTATCAAAGCAGAACTGCCTCTGAAACCGAGGGCGAAGAAAACTACGACAACACTGAATCCCAGTCATCCCAGGATATATACAGCTCCGTCAAAGACCTGTTTGAAAAATATGATATGGAGGGATATTAAACATGAATCTTCAAAATGACCCAAGACTAAAAAACATGCATCCGCTAAAAAGGGAAATTCTTCTCAGATTATCCAACTCCCAGTCCACCATGACTCCGGAGCAGATGCTCCCCCAGCTAATGGAGATCAACAAAGAACTGCAAAAAAGGGATCTCTCCTTCAGCAGATCCGAGTCCGAGATCGTTCTGGATGTTCTGAGCGAAGGCATGTCTCCACAGGAAAAACAAAAGATAAATATGATAAAGTCCATGCTGTAAAAAATGCATTTCACTGAATGTAACACAATTTAATTTTTGTGGCTATCAGCTATAGTTTTACATTTTTGTACCTGATAGTTTCTGGCTGGCGATACCGTTATTGACAGATACTATTTGCATAAAATGTAGCTGATAGATATTGTTTCAGCAAGATGGAGGTTATTGTGATAGATATCTTTGACTTGGGATTGCGGATAAGAAATGTGAGAAAGGCTCATAATCTCACTCAGGAACAGCTTGCCGAGAAAATAAAAGTGTCTCCTCATTATGTGTATGAGCTGGAACATGGATATAAAAGTATGAGTATATATACTCTTGCCAATATCGCAACTGTTCTTGATGCGCCACTGGATTTTCTGGTGTTCGGAAAGGAACCGGCCACCACCCCCGAGAACAAGGATTATATCACTCATGACGATCTTGACAGACTGGTGGAATCGATACCGCTGTACAAACGTGACAGTGCATACAGCGCACTCAAGAATCTGCTGCCTTATCTGAAATAAATGATAATCCGATATATATTTAACATCAAGAAAGCCACATGGATTTTTCTCCATGTGGCTTTCTCATGTTTATAGTTTTTTATTTCATAACAATATTCACAATACGTCCAGGAACATAGATCTCCTTGATAACGTTACCTGTGAGCTTGTCGGCGATCACTTCCTTAGCCTTTGCGATAACCTCATCCTTTGGATCCTCCTTGCCGATCGCAAGTGTTGCCTTAGTCTTACCGTTGATCTGTACAGCGATCTCTACTGTTGACTCTACTGTCTTTGCCTCATCGAACTCTGGCCATGTCTGCTGATATACATATCCGCCATAGTTCTTTACTGACCACAGCTCCTCTGTGATATGAGGTGCAACAGGGTTTAACAGGATGAGCAGTGTCTTGAACTCATCTGCTGTAACGCTTCCCTTCTTGTAGAAGTCGTTAAGAAGTGCCATCATGGCTGCGATAGCTGTGTTGTACTTCAGGTTCTCGAAGTCATTTGAAACCTTCTTGATAACCTGGTGCATCTTGGTCTCCATATCCTTGGAGTAGCCCTTCTCCTCTGTCACACTGTCCTGAAGCTTCCATACTCTGTCTAGGAATCTTCTACATCCCTTGACACCATCCTCTGACCATGAAGCTGCAAGGTCAAATGCTCCGATGAACATCTCGTAGGTACGAAGTGTATCTGCGCCATATACATCTACGATGTCGTCAGGATTTACAACGTTGCCTCTTGACTTACTCATCTTCTCGCCGTTCTCACCGAGGATCATACCATGTGATGTTCTCTTCTGGTATGGCTCTGATGTAGGAACTACGCCCTGATCGTACAGGAACTTGTGCCAGAATCTTGAATACAGAAGGTGAAGTGTTGTATGCTCCATTCCTCCGTTGTACCAGTCAACAGGAAGCCAGTACTTGAGTGCCTCCTTGCTTGCAAGAGCCTCTGTGTTGTGAGGATCTGTATATCTGAGGAAATACCATGATGATCCAGCCCACTGTGGCATGGTATCCGTCTCTCTCTTTGCCGGACCGCCACAGCATGGACATGTGGTGTTTACCCAGTCTGTCATAGCTGCAAGTGGTGACTCACCATTGTCTGTCGGCATGTAACTGTCAACCTCCGGAAGGAGAAGTGGAAGCTGGCTCTCGTCGATTGGAACATAACCACACTTATCGCAGTGAACGATAGGAATTGGCTCGCCCCAGTATCTCTGACGTGAGAATACCCAGTCACGGAGCTTGTAGTTGGTCTTTGCCTGACCGATACCCTTCTCCTCAAGGAACTTGATCATCTTCTCCTTTGCATCCTTTACCTCAAGGCCGTTGAGGAAATCTGAGTTGATGAGCACTCCTGTTGCCACGTCTGTAAATGCAGCCTCATTTATATCTACTTCCTCGCCATCCTTTGCAACAACCTGGATGAGTGGAAGTCCAAACTTCTTTGCAAATTCCCAGTCTCTGTCATCATGTGCAGGAACCGCCATGATAGCACCCGTTCCGTAGCTCATGAGTACATAGTCTGATACGTATATAGGAATCTCCTTGCCATTTACAGGGTTGATGGCTGTGAGTCCGTCTATGCATACACCAGTCTTATCCTTTGCAAGCTCTGAACGCTCAAAGTCGCTCTTCTTCGCTGCCTGCTCACGGTATGCCTCGATGTCTGACCAGTTGCTGATCTCGTCCTTGTACTTGTCAAGGATTGGATGCTCTGGTGAAACAACCATGTATGTTACTCCGAATAATGTATCGCATCTTGTTGTATATATGCGGAGCTTGTCCTCTTTGCCCTTTACTGAGAAATCTACCTCAGCTCCTGTTGATCGTCCGATCCAGTTCTTCTGTGAAACCTTTACACGCTCGATGTAATCCACGCCGTCAAGTCCTTCAATGAGCTTGTCTGCGTAATCTGTAATCTTGAGCATCCACTCAGACTTAACCTTGCGGACAACCTCACTGCCACAACGCTCACATACGCCGTTGACAACTTCCTCATTTGCAAGGCCAACCTTACATGATGTACACCAGTTGATAGGCATCTCCTTCTTGTATGCGAGACCTGCCTTGAAAAGCTTAAGGAATATCCACTGTGTCCACTTGTAGTACTCAGGATCTGTCGTGTTGATCTCTCTGTCCCAGTCAAATGAATATCCAAGTGAGTGGAGCTGTTTCTTGAATCTTGCAACATTGGTCTTGGTTACTTCCTTTGGATGGATCTTGTTCTTGATCGCATAGTTCTCTGTAGGGAGACCAAATGCATCCCAGCCCATTGGATACAGAACGTTGTAGCCCTGCATTCTTCTCTTTCTTGCCACTATATCCAGCGCTGTGTATGGTCTTGGGTGACCTACGTGAAGTCCCTGTCCTGATGGGTATGGGAATTCAACTAACGCATAATACTTTGGTTTTGAATAATCATCTGTAGCAGCAAATGCCTTGTTGTCATCCCAGACCTTCTGCCACTTTCCTTCAACGACTTTGTGGTTGTATGTCTCAGCCATTTTTGAAAATGCCTCCTTGAAATTTATCTTTTCAGGCTTTATAACGCTTTTTCGCCCGATTCCTCTCTAATCTTAACTATATTAGCATATATGCTGTGTTTTTCAAACTGTTTTTTGGTATAAGCAACCCGGCTTATTCAAACACTTTCTTGATACTGTCATAATGAAGAAAGATTCCCTGCTCTGCATATTCTTTTATCTCATCCAGCGTTGCCAGTTTAAAACCATCGGTCTCCGCCTCCTGAGGCCTGATATCTATTTCCGAAAAATCTCCAGTAAACTTATAGACATCCACAAAGTAGTTGTCCTTCTCATCCGGGTTATCTCTCCTATATGTAAACTGCAAGCCTCCATCGAAATCACTTACGTCTATGCCTGTCTCTTCTATTACCTCTCGTCTGACAGCCTCTATGGATGACTCTCCTGCCTGCACTCCGCCGCCGGATACCTCCCACCAGCCTGCTGCCCACGCCTTTGTCATGACACGCTTGGTTATTAGATACTTTCCCTCTCTGTTCTGGAGCACACCGAGCACTGTGAGGTGATAATCCCCCGGCTGCATATTCCAGTCATTTCTCTTCATAGTGCGTCCTGTAGGCTGCTTGTTCACATCGTAAATATCCCAGTATTCCATCTCTGCTTGTCCTCTTTCTGATTTTTATATTTGTTCTGCCCAGTAACATAATAAATGCTATTTTAAGTTTCTTCAACAATCATTCGAATTTTATGCATAATTATTTATTGCAGTTTACTATAAAACTTAAGCTGTGGTACAATTCAAACTGTTATCAAGAGATTTGACCAGCGCAGGCTGAAGGAGGAAGCATGAACGCTTATGAGGTATTTGCCAGTGTCTATGATGAACTGATGGACAACATTCCATATGATGACTGGTGCACATATATAATAGAAGTTTTGAGAAAATACGGAGTGGACGAAGGGCTCATATGTGAGCTTGGATGTGGCACCGGAGAGATAACGGAAAGGCTGGCGGACGCAGGATATGACATGATCGGTATCGACAATTCATATGAGATGCTTGAGGTGGCAAATGAGAAAAAGCTGGATACAGGACATGAATCCATCTTATATCTCATGCAGGACATGAGGGAGTTTGAGCTCTTCGGCACGGTGAATGCCATCGTGTGCGTGTGCGACAGCATCAACTATCTTACGGAGCTTGCCGACATAACCCACGTATTCAGGCTGGCAAATAACTATCTCGAATCAAAGGGCATATTTATCTGCGACTTCAAGACTCGCCACTATTTCAAGGATGTGGTTGCCGACAGCACCATAGCCGAGGACAGGGACGACGTGAGCTTTATCTGGGATAACTACTACGATACGGAAACCGATATAAATGAGCTGGCTCTCAGCCTGTTTCTCCCAGAATACCCAGAATCAGGCATTGAGCCGGATGATGAGTGTCCTCTATACAGGAAGTATCAGGAATTTCATTATCAGCGAGGCCTGACCCTTGATGACATGAGGAAATGCGTTGCTGACTCAGGCATGGAGCTCGTCGCCATGTACGATGCATTTACATGGCAGCCAGCCACAGATTCCAGTGAAAGGGTATACGTGATTGCAAGGGAGACACACCAAGATAACAAACACTATGAATAGGCTTGTCTTATCATCATTCATAATATAAAATGGTGAAGATTGTCCAATATATCATTAATTATAATGCGATTATATATAGAGATAACCGGACAGATTTCAAAATGTAACAAAACTAATCAACATAGAATAGCGAGGTATACAACATGAGCGATCATATAATAAGAGGTATGGCGGCGAACAATCAGGTAAGATTCTTCGCCGGAACAACAAGAGATATCGTGGAGACTGCAAGATCTATCCACAACACAAGCCCTGTGGCTACAGCCGCACTTGGAAGACTGCTCACAGCAGGAGCACTTATGGGAGCACAGTGCAAGAACGAGTCCGACGTACTCACACTGCAGATCCAGTGCAACGGACCGATCGGAGGACTTACCGTAACTGCAGACGCACATTCAAGAGTCAAGGGATATGTCAACAATCCAAACGTTATCCTTCACGCAAATGACAAGGGTAAGCTGGATGTTGCCAAGGCTCTTGATCTCGGCGTGCTTTCAGTTATCAAGGATATCGGTCTCAAGGAGCCTTATGTCGGTCAGACACAGCTCGTGTCCGGTGAGATCGCCGAAGATCTTACTTATTACTTTGCGACATCTGAGCAGATTCCTACATCTGTTGCCCTTGGTGTTCTCATGGAGAAGGACAACACCGTCAAACAGGCAGGCGGCTTCATCATCCAGCTCATGCCATTTGCATCGGATGAGCTCATAGACGTTCTTGAGAAGAGACTTAACGAGTTTTCTTCTATCACCAGTCTCCTCGATGCGGGCAAGACTCCTCTTGACATCATCAAGGATGTATTTGAAGGATATGACGTTGTAGTGACCGATGAGTTGCCTACCGAGTGGCACTGCAACTGCAGCAAGGAGAGATACTACAATGCGGTACTCAGCCTTGGCAAAAAAGAGATCGCAAGTCTTCTTGAAGAGGGCGAGCCTATAGAGGTCAACTGCCAGTTCTGCAACTCTCATTACAAGTTCTCACCTGACGAACTCAAAGAGATGCTGCTCAAAGCGGCTGCAAAATAATCATTTTTCCGCCATTTGCCCTCATTTTTACAACATTTTTGTATATTATAATTATTGCATTGGTTTTTTCACTATGCTAGAATGTTAACCGTTGTAAAGTAGACTAAATTTGAAAGAAAGAGTGAAAATTATGAAGATAACAAGAGATGATATCAGAAATGTGGCTATCATCGCCCACGTTGACCACGGTAAAACAACACTTGTAGACGAGCTCTTAAAGCAGAGCGGTGTGTTCCGTGACAATCAGGAGGTCGCTGAGCGTGTCATGGATTCCAACGATATCGAGCGTGAAAGAGGAATCACTATCCTCTCCAAGAATACTGCCGTAACATATGGAAGCACCAAGATCAACATCATTGATACTCCGGGTCATGCAGACTTCGGCGGTGAGGTTGAGCGAGTTCTTAAGATGGTAAACGGAGTAATCCTCGTTGTTGATGCATTTGAGGGTCCTATGCCACAGACCAAGTTCGTTCTGAAGAAGGCTCTTGAGCTTAATCTTGCAGTTATCGTATGTGTAAATAAATGTGATCGTCCTGAGGCACGTCCTGACGAGGTAGTTGACGAAGTTCTTGAGCTCCTCATCGAGCTCGATGCAAATGAGGATCAGCTTGACTGCCCATTTGTATTTGCTTCTGCCAAGTCCGGTTATGCAACACTTGACTCATCCAAGCCAGGCACAGACATGAAGCCTCTGTTCGACACTATAATTGATTACATTCCTGCTCCTACAGGCGATCCTGAGGCAGGTGTACAGATGCTTGTCAGCACAATCGACTACAACGAGTACGTTGGACGTATCGGTGTCGGCAAGGTCGACAATGGTGTCCTCAAGGTAAATGAGGATCTTGTCATAGTAAATGAGCATGACCCGGACAAGCTCGAGAGGGTTCGTATCGGAAAGCTTTTCGAGTATGAGGGTCTTAACAAGATAGAGGTTAAGGAAGCACAGATAGGTTCTATCGTTGCTGTTTCAGGCATCGCAGATGTACAGATAGGTGATACTCTCTGCTCCCCTGAGAATCCTGACCCAATTCCTTTCCAGAAGATTTCTGAGCCAACCATCGCCATGACATTCATGGTAAATGACTCTCCTCTCGCAGGCAAGGAAGGTAAGTTCGTAACATCAAGACATCTCCGTGAGAGACTTTTCAGAGAGCTGAACACAGATGTCAGCCTCCGAGTTGAGGAGACTGACACAACTGAGGCTTTCAAGGTTTCAGGCCGTGGTGAGCTTCACCTGTCAGTCCTCATCGAGAACATGAGACGTGAAGGTTATGAATTTGCAGTAAGTAAGGCTGAGGTTATCTACAAGGAAGATGAGCTCGGACATAAGCTTGAGCCATTTGAGATCGCTTATATAGATGTTCCTGACGAATTTGCAGGTACTATCATCAACATGCTGAACCAGAGAAAGGGTGAGCTTCAGGGAATGGCTCCTACAGGAAATGGAACCACAAGACTTGAGTTCTCTGTTCCATCCCGTGGACTTATCGGATTCCGTGGTGACTTCATGACAGCTACCAAGGGTACAGGTATCATCAACACAACATTTGACGAGTATCTTCCATACAAGGGTGACATGAGCTACCGTTCAAAGGGATCACTCATCGCATTCGAGTCAGGTACTTCGATCACATATGGTCTTTTCAACGCACAGGAGCGTGGAACACTGTTCATCGGACCTGGTGAGCAGGTTTACGCCGGTATGGTTGTAGGTGAGAATCCTCGTGCTGAGGACATGGAGGTCAATGTCTGCAAGAAGAAGCAGCTTACCAACACACGTTCTTCAGGATCAGATGATGCTCTCAAGCTTTCACCTCCAAAGGTGATGAGTCTTGAGCAGGCTCTTGACTTCATCGACACTGATGAGCTTCTGGAGATCACACCAAAGTCATTCAGAATCCGTAAGAAGATTCTTGACCATACTCTCCGTTACAGAGCCAACAGGAAATAAGGACGGACGAAAAGTCCTTTGAGATAGTGAAGCCCGTACACTGTAAGGATGTGGATCCATCACGGGATATACAACAAAAGCAGAGACAGTTCACACATTCTTTGTGTTTTGTGTGAGTTGTCTCTGCTTTTTTTGTGCGTAAAACTGTATCTTTTTTGCTTATTTTCCTCTGAATGATACAACTTTTCTGTTTTTTGTATCTTTCTGGCTTTTTCTTTATGTTTGCGATAATTTTGTGACCTTTTACCTCCTTGTCACGGCGTCTATTGGTCTTAGTTTTGAGGCCCATCTTGCTGGGAAATAGCCTGCTGCCACTCCGAGGATCACGGAGCCGAGGACTCCGGCCAGTGCAAGCCACCATGGGATCATGGCTATCTGGGTTCCTTTTGCAAGGTTGAACATGGAGACGGCGGCTTTATTCACCACTATTCTCACTCCGTAGGAGGATAATACTCCGAGGACGCCTCCGACAAGTCCTATCACTGCGGCCTCCATGAGGAACAGAAGTCTGAGCTCGTCTATGTCGCAGCCGAGGACCTTCAATATACCGATCTCGTTTACCCGGTCGAATACAGAGGTCGTCATGGTGTTGCTTATTCCTATGACAGCCACAATAAGTGCTATCATTCCGATTCCGCCGAGAAGAAGCTGTATCATCTTGAGGTACTTCTGTATCGTGTCCAGATATTCCTTGGAATTCTCTGTCTGATACCCCATGTCCTGAAGCTTTTTTACCATCGCATCGACGTTATTTATATCATCTACGATCACCACCGCTGATGTGTAGACAAATTCACGGTAGCTGTTGCCATTGCCATCCACCGGCTGACCGTAAAGCTTGCCATCGGCGCTGACCTTTCTGAGCAGGCTTTTCAGTGAATCCATATCACAGTATATCGTCTGAGACTTCTCGCTGTAGCTGTCAGAGATGTCCAGCGATTCGTCAGACTCTTCATCCTGAACTGCACTGTCATAAGAAGTGTCAGCAGAAGCATTGTCAGAGCTGTTATCCGTATCTCCATCAGATAAAACCCCGGCGAGTTTCAGTTTGAATATCCTGTCACTTTCACCGCTCCATCCGACGGTCGTGTCAAATCTCTTTCCGACAAGGGATGCAATACTCTTCTTCTCTCTCTTCTCGTAACTGTCAAATGTCTTTTGATTGAAGAACATTTTGCCCACACTGCCGCCCGAGATCAGTTCAGGTGTCCCATGTGAAGAATTGCTGTTTTCCCCATAGGCCAGACTCCAGCCATCAAGCTCATTTCCCGGCACACCCACAAGATTGCCAAAGTATTCATACTCCCCATACTTCATACTCACAGGCACCTCATACAGAGGATAACAACCATCCACATTTGCAAGATCTGTCAATGTAGATATCGTTCTGTCCGTTATCATTCGATCCTTATGCTTACTTCCGGTCTCACTGTATATCGTTATCTGGTTGACACTTCCACTTGCAACCGCAGAATCTATCATCTCGTTCTTGACTCCGATTCCCACAGCCAGAAGTGCTACAACCGATATAACACCTATCATCACGCCGAGAACGGTGAGAAATGTTCTGATCTTTCTTCTCTTCATATTCATAAGACACAAATGCCATATCCACCCCATACAATCTATCTCCTTATAAACTCTCTCCCCGTGACAGGAATCTAAAATTCATCAAGAATCTCCTTTTTTCTCCTTTGCTTTCTTATCACACATATACAGAACAGAGCTATCACTATAACCACAGCAATTACACCATATAACACCTTCTTATCACTGCTTTTTGTGCTGTCCTTTATCTTCTCTACATTGTCATACACCGGAGATTCCACAGTCGCCTTGAAATTCCCCTCAATCGTCGTCTAATTCCCCTCTTTGTCCTCATATGTAACTATCACCTTTGACATATCACCGCTCGCAGCAGTCGTCGCCACGGCATTCGTGAGGATATCTATGCTTCCGCTCTTTCCAGACTCTATATTGCCTATATACGTCTCAATCTCCTCCATACTTCCCAACAAGCAATTTTCAACCGACGCACCGCAGGACGGGAGGGCGAAAATACGGAAAAGGGTACTCTTTTCCTATGCTTGCTAAGTAAGTTTTTTCCTCACTTATCACTACAACGGAACTCCCAGTATGCCAAAAAGCGCAAAAGAAAAACGCCGCAATTCTGCGGCGCTTCATTCACTTTATGCAGACAAAAACGAGGGAACTTTATTCCCCCGTCCTGTCATTGTTGGCTTCCTCTATGCCTTTTGCAGTAGCAGACATGATTTTTAAGTCTGTTTCGCTCATTGTGTCAAGCATGGTATCGAGCTGACGGCGGCGTGTGGACTTCTCTTGTTCCCGTTCCGGGAAAAAGAACTGGTCTACTGATACGTCAAGCAGGGTTACAAGCTCATATAAAATCTGTAAACTTGGGTGCTGCCCGCTGTTTTCAATGGACGCGATATACCGGGGCGCAATATTCAGTGTGTCGGCTAACTGATTGCGTGATATTCCCTTTGCTTTTCTTGCTGCTTTAATGGCTTGCCCGAAAGCCTTAAAATCAAATTTTTCTTTGTTCTGCTTCATAGTCATTTCACCCAACTACATTGTATATTTCATCTTCCTTTCGAGATATGATTACACACAGCACATTATTGACTGAAATAGAGCATATCATATACTTGATATTATTCGGCTATCCGAGTATAATTATACTGGTAAAATTTGAGGAAAGGGCGTTTTGATTATGGAATATATGTCTTGTCCCGAAGCGGCAAAGAAATGGGGAATTTCTGAAAGACGAGTACAGATACTTTGTAGCGAAAATCGCATACCGGGCGTTTCAAAACTGGGGTATATGTGGCTGATACCAAAAAACGCGGAAAAACCTTTTGATATGAGAAAGAAACAACATAAAATGCAGATACAATAAACAAACAAATAAACCTTACAACAACTGTAAGTGGTGTGGTTGCTTCTTATGCAGTAAAATTATATTCGTAAGATAAGCGTAAGCAAAAAATGTGAGGTGTGAGATATGAATGATACAAAAAAACTATTAGAAGTACGCGACTTGCACAAAGCATATTCCAAAGAGGGGGTTCCAACAAAAGCACTAAACGGAATTACCTTTGATGTTCTGAATGGCGAATATTTGGGAATTATGGGAGCCAGCGGTTCTGGAAAAACAACATTGTTGAATTGTATTGCTACGGTCATTAAACCAACCTCTGGACAAATTTTACTTTCAGGTGCCAATATAAGCTCTTTTGATGGCACGAAGTTGGCTGAATATCGTGGCAACAAGATTGGTTATCTATTTCAAGATTTTGCTTTACTTGATAATCTAACTGGTAAAGAAAATATTATATTGCCTTTATCAATTCATAATATTGACATTGTTACAGCGGAAAAAAAGCTAAAAGATATAGCAGATTTTCTTGGAATTACAGACGTTCTTTCTAAATTTCCGTCACAAATGTCGGGCGGTCAAAAACAACGCGTAGCTGCTGCACGTAGTTTGATTTCTGACCCCGATATTATTTTGGCTGATGAACCTACAGGTGCATTAGATACAAAATCAGCACGTTTACTCATGGAGAAGTTACAGGAAATCAATCTTAGGCGTGGACGCACAATCCTAATGGTCACGCATGACCCTAACGCCGCGAGTTTCTGTTCTCGTATTTTGTTCATTCAAGACGGTGTTATTTTCCATGAGTTACGTCGTAAAATTCCAAATGAAACACAGGAAGATTTTTATGCACGTATTTTACAAGTGATGGCTCAAATGGGGGGAGGAAGTGCAAATGTTCTTTAATCTCACATGGCGAAACGCCAAACGGAGCCGTAGCGAAAACCTAATTTATTTTCTGACAATGATAACAGCCGTAGCAATGTTTTATATAGTGCTTTCTCTTGGACAACAGGACGTAATACGTTTTTTAAGTGAAATTGAGAGCGACGCAGTAGAACGGTTGCTTACTAATCTTTTACCGACGGTTTATCTTTGTGCTTTATTATTTGTGTTCTTTCTCGTAGTATTTGCAAACAAATATCAACTTGAATGTCGTAGTCGAGAACTGGGGCTTTATTTGATGTTTGGAATGACAAAGATTAAATTATTTATTCAAATAATGACAGAGGGGCTAATCACGTCGTTTTTAGCTCTTTTAGGAGGGCTTGTATGCGGTGGCTTTTTATCCGAAGCTATAAGTCTTACAACCGCGCGTTTAGTAGGGCATGGTATCATTACACACCAATTAAGTTTTTCTGTAAGTGCCGCTATTTTCACATCGTTAGGCTTCTTGATTATTCAGTTTGTAGCATTGTTTGTTCTATGCGGAAAGCTGTTCCGTAAAGAGCTACATCAACTTGTTTATGGAGAGATGGCGAAAAAGCAACGCACAGGGAATCCATATGTAAGTTTCGTATCGTTTGCTATAGGCACCGTAATTTTGCTTGTCGCGTACTGGATTGTTGTAGAGCATTTTATGGCTGCGAGTGGGGCAATGCTGCTTATTGCCGTTTTACTTGGAATTATCGGAACAATTCTATTTATTCGAGGACTTGCAAGAATTTTGAGTATATGGGCAGCTTCTATAAAACACAAAGCCACAAGAGGACTTTATGTATTTACTTTACGGCAGTTGCATGAAAATGTCGTTAATAAATATATTTCAATCAGCGTAGCGTCCATTCTGATGATGCTTACTATTATGTTAATTACCGACGGCTCAGTGCGCATAATGTCATATGGAAGTGAATTGACACGAGGTACTTCTGTTTATGACTTTACTGTAATGGGCAACGACCAAATTGTTGAGAAGTATCTTTCCAACGAACAAATTCGTCCTTATGTATCAAATCTGAACCGTATGGAAATAGGAAATATAAAATCCACTGCTTCGGATGGGATAAGTTCTCCTGTTGATTGGTCGAAATTTAGGAAACAAATCGTGCAGCATTTACCTCAAGATGTAGTAGACCCTGCCACACAAGAAGATGGTATGTATAGTTTTGGCTCCGACCAACCTGCTGCCTTAAACCTTTTAGGTCTTATTGATACTGGTAGTTCTTCTCCTTATTTGCTTCCTGTATCTTCCTATAATCGGTTATTGGATGCCGCGGGAGAAAAACAGATTAGCCTTGGGAACAATGAAGTTGTCTATTATCTCAACCCAGATTTTTTAGGTAATGCTCAAGATGAAACGGTTACACTGTTAAATCAAATTGCAGCAGACGCACAGGCGAATAATGAAGCGTTGCTTTCTATCAACGAAAGACCATTTTATCTTGTTCCCTCTGTACCGATGAAAGGGTTGACCGCAGATGAAAATATCAAGATTATAACTGCATTGATTGTTTCAGATGAGATATATTCAGAATTTGTAAATTCAGACACTTGTATGGTTTATTGGAACTTTTGTATTCCTAATGAACTTGTTGAAACAAAAGGTTTAATGTTACCGATTATGGAAGCTCGTGATTTGTTAAAACCATCTGGTCTATATTACGAAAGCTATCTTAATAATTTTGGGCGACAATTATTTTATGTTATTTCCGGAAGTTATACAACACTATACATGGGATTTATGTTTTTGATTATTGCGTGTGCATTACTTGCCCTGCAATTCTTGACGCAAATGCAAACTACAAAATCAAGGTATCTAACACTCTCTATTTTAGGAGCACGACGTGAACAAATTAAGCGTTCTATCAACCAACAAGTATTATGGTATTTCCTGCTTCCTCTTATATTAGCGTGTATCAGCGGAGCAGTAGGGATATATGCCATGCAGCTATATTTATATTCAGGAGCGGCACACCTTGAACAGTCCTATCCTCTTTTAATTGCTATGGCTGTTATTGTTGTTCTTGTTATGGTAATTTACGGTGTGGCTGTTGCTCGAACAGCTAATCGTGAAATAGGAAAGCTCAATTACAAGCCCAATTCTTAACAGGCTTATAAATATTATGGGAAAGGAGGCGGACATATTGGCAAAGATAGTTGTGGTTGAAGATGATGTATATATGCGCGAAGAATTGATTGATGTCTTGAAAAAAGAATGGGGATTTCAGGGAATGCTGATGTCCGACTGGGATTGTACTTATTCGGAAAATGCGGTTGTGAATGGA